>LNAP01000850.1_pt1 | contig 33737 bp, 30 predicted proteins | sample 602601 | NCBI WGS metagenome assembly LNAP01 (sample SAMN02440304, study PRJNA202911) | soil metagenome | biome: Subtropical and temperate rainforests or woodlands; isolation source: soil samples (1 kg each in a 20% v/v slurry with milli Q water) were... ...
AGGAAAGTCAATGAAATCAACGGTCTACCCAGACCACCCCCGCGCCAGTGCTAGCTTTGCGTACCGTCACTTATTGCACTGAAAACGAGGAGACCCCACAATGCGGCACAGCCATGGCTCGGGCAATTGATTTCAAAACGTCGGTAGCGGTCTCGCTGTCGGGCTTGGAGGTGACCGCAAAGAAGCTGCAGGAGCTGTGCGGCCGCGAGAAGCCAGCGGGCCAGCACCACATGCGCTACATGCCCTCTGACATCCGCGCTGCGCGATACCGCGCCGCTGGAGCGGAGCCGCCGGCGACCGAGCAACTCCCGTTGGCAGCAAAGCTGCCCCCCGTCATCGTCACCCGAATGACCAAGGGAGGCGTCGGGAAAACGAGTATTTCCGTCAACGTGGCGGCGGCGATGGCCATGATGGGCTACCGCGTGCTGGTCATCGACGCAGACCCCCAGGCCTCGGCATCTAACCTGCTGGGCATCGACACAGCCGTCTACGACAACGACATCCTGCACATCGGGCACTTCCTGAAGAAGGCTACGAACTCACCCGATGCCGATTTGCCTGGGGCCATCAAGCACATCTACGAAGGCGGCTTCCTCGACCTGATTCCGTCAGACATCACCCTGGCCGAGACAGACGCCAGCCTGGTCGCCGTGATGTCCAGCCATACCCGGGCAGAGCTGTTCCTGAACCGCAACAGCACGTTTTTCGCCCAGCACTACGACGTCATCGTCGTCGACACCGCGCCCGGAACCACCCCCATTGGTCTTGCATTCTCATATGCAGCCAAGGACTCCGGCAAGGTGCTCACCGTGGTTGAGCCAGAAGGCAGCTGCCTGCGAGCGTTGGACTCCCTTGCTTCCAACCTGGCTGAAATCAAGGCGGTCACGGGAGCCAACGTCACTATGGAAGTGGTGGTCAACAAGTACCACCCGAGCCTCAAGCACGTGCGCGAGTCCATGGGCTTCCTGTATTCAAAGTACGGTTCGATGCTGAACGATTCCATCGTTCCGCAGTACTCCGGCTTCGCACGGCAGCTCAACCCTTCAGACAAGGACGTAGGGCCCTTGGTCGAGTTCGAGTCGAGCTCGGTGGGTGCATCCGCAATCATTGACGTGGCCAAGAGCCTGATTCGCAGTTACGGCATCACGATGCCCGGCCTTCCGGGAGACGAATGATGGCCAAGGCTCCTCCCAAGCTCTCAGGCCTCATCAAGACAGGCGCGGTAGTGCCCGCCACCCCTGCGCACGAACTGGCAGATATTCCCGGGCCCGGAGCGTTCACCCCCAGTGAGGCCAGCCCAATGGCCGCCAGTGTGGTCGAGGCACCGGCGCAGGCAGCTACAGCAACGGCAGTGGACTCGGGCAGCGGTCGGAGTCTGACCATGATTGGAGTCCATCTGATTGACCCCAATCCACTGGCTCCGCGCGAGGTATACACCCCTGAGATGATTCTGAACCGGGCCGAAGACCTGCGCGCCCAAGGCCAGCACGACCCGATTCACGTCATTCCGAATCCGAACGCCGCCGGCCGCTTCATCATCTGTGACGGCTGGACGCGTGTGCAGGCCTGCCGTGAACACAAGGTGTTCGAGTCTTTGCTCGCAGAGATTCACACTGAGCTCGGCATGCAAGAGTCCGCTTGGTTCGGCTACGAGCAAAACGAGGGGCGCTCACAGCACTGCGACCTGGACCGGGCGATGTTCTATGAAAAGCTCATTGCCGCAGGCGAATCCCCTGCCGAGGTAGCTCGCCGGGCCAAGGTCTCCAAGACCATGATGAGCTTCTACCGGGCGTACGCGAAGCTGCCGGAAGACGTGCTCGAGATTGTCCGCCTGCACCCCCACAAGTTCGGGGCGACTGAGGCCTACCAGCTGGCCAAGCTGTACGACAAAGCAGGCATCCGCAAGGCAGTGGCCCTTGCGAACAAGTATGCGGCCGAAGACCAGCCACAGCGCTGGCTCACAAACCAGGTGCAGGCTCTGCTCAATCCCATTGCTCACAAAGCAAAGACATCCGGCAAGACCATCCGGTATGCCAACGGCGTCTACAAGCAACGCGGCGATGTGTTCGAGCTGGTCATCACTGTATCTGCTGAGCAGCGTGAGGCATTCGCCCAAGGGCTGGAAGAGCTGCTGGAGATGGCGGCCATTCAGCCTGAGCCCGACGAATCCGAGACCGAGGACTCCCCGGTCGCGCCATGAACGCGTTTAGTCAACTAAACGGTCAAGCCTCCTTGCCTCACGGCGGGCGGTCCGGGCTGTCGGCTGGCTGGTCGGGCGAAGCGTTTAGTCAACTAAACGCTTTCGACTTTTTTGGAGATTCGACCCAAAAAACTCGCCCGCTTTGGGCTTGGGCGTTTAGTCAACTAAACGCTCCCCGAGACAGCGCTCTTGTCTTCGGGCGCTCCCCCGTCTTTGCGGCAGCACCGTTTAGTCAACTAAACGGTCACGCCGCCCAAGTGCCCGGCGGCCAGGCCAGTCCACGTATTGGCCGGGTGGGCTCAGCGTTTAGTCAACTAAACGCTTTCGACTTTTTTGAGTTCTTGGGCAAAAAAACTCAGTCGCATCAGGTCAGGGCGTTTAGTCAACTAAACGGTCGCCTCTCTTTGTCTCGCGGAGAGCGGGGCAGGTCACAGGCTGATGAATCGGCGGGGGCGTTTAGTCAACTAAACGCTTGGGCTGCCTGTGGCCGCGCCAAACACGCAGCCAAGCACTCGACTTCTGCCGTCACACAGGGGAGCAGAGTGTTTAGTCAACTAAACGCCAGGGGGCACGCCCCTCTCGGGCAAGCGCGGAAAAACGTGTTTGCCCGGGCAGCGTTTAGTCAACTAAACGCTTTGGGCTTGGTGGCCAGCAGCACTTGCTGCTCCGCCCACCGCTCTCGGCCTAACCCGGTCCCGCACCGGCCAGACTTTAGAGGTTTAAAGCCTCGGGCCTATCTACATACAACACACGAACCCCGCACTACGCGGGGTTCGGTGCATTTGGAACCAGGAATTTGGAGAAATCGCATGAAGTAGCCAAAAACGCTCGTGCCAATGAAAAAACCCCCAAAGCGCGAACTTTGAGGGTTTTCAGAAATTTTGATGAAACCCACCGATTCCACCTAAGACGCTCAAAACCGACGCCAATCGGTAAAAAGCTCCGTAACAGAGCAAATCTTAGGGAAACGGCGGGATTTCATCAAGGACTTTCGTGTCTTTGAGGAGACTGCGATGACTGCTATCGCCCCTACCGTTGTTTACCCGTCACTCATCAGCCGGGCCTGTGCCGCCCTGGATGAGTCCCCTGTGTTCAAAGATGTGCCCGATGGCTACCTTCGGGTCATCCTGCGCATCGTCAAGAAAATCAACCTGAAGCGGTTGAATTCTCCGATTTTGGCCAGCCGCGCTACTCTGGCGGAGGAATCCGGCAAATCTGTTGAAACCGTCCACCGGGTGGTCCGCTGGCTCGAAGAGCGTGGCCTGGTGGAGCGCGAACAGCGCGCACGCCCTGAGCTGCGCGGCTCCTCCTCACCCCTCATGCCCACAAAGCAACTTCTGGACGCTCTGCTGCTGTCCGAAGCGGCACGTGCAAGCGTGGATGAGGCGCACCCCAACACAGTCGCCAAGGCTTCGACAGCGAAGCCGACCTCCGTTGCCAACAAGAGGCCAGCTCGAGCAGCAAGCCCTGCAGCGGCTTTTGAACGTGTTGGCAAGGTGATGCTGCCTCGCGACCTGGCGTGGCTGGTCAAAGAGCAAGGGATGAACTGCTCCGGGGTGCTGCACCTCATGAAGATTGCAGGCCAAGCCAAGCAGCGCCTGTCTACCGTGGTGGCGGCCACTCGAAAGTATCTCGAGGGTCTTCAGGGCCGTGAGCTGTACGCTTACCTGCGAGCCCTGCTGGGCAAAGGCAAGGACTTCGGGTATCGAGCAGCTGAAGAAGCACGCGGTACCGCTGAGCTGGAGGAAAGGGAGTACCTCAAGCAGAAGGCCCAAGCCTTGGCAGGTCGAACGTTCCAAAACCGCGACCAGAGTCTGGTGGTGACTGTGGACGAGTCCGGTATCCTGATTGAGATGCGCAATGGACAGCGAGCGGCCCGGCCGTTCTGCCGGTCTTTTGTCGAGGCGATTGAGGCAGGTCGCCTGCGCGGTGCCTGAGCGCCCTGTGGATAACTTGGAGACGACCAGGTGTCAGCGCAGACAGCTCTAAATCCTAGGTTTTTCAAACCTACAGTCTTACAGAAAACAGCCGGACGAGCCCGGCGACTTTTTGACAAACAGCCCAAAGGCTCCTGATGAACCGCAAGACAGCAGACAAAGCCAGGCCGGAAACCAACAGCGTTCTCGTGGCTACCGACTCCGAAATCATGGGAGGAGTGCCAGCTTTCGCAGGCACGCGTGTCCCTGTCGAGATGGTGCTCAGCTCGTTAGAGGCCGGTGTCCAGCTAGACCGCCTGAAGGGTTCGTACCCCTTCTTGACCGAAGCACACATCCAAGCCGCCAAGGACTATGAGGAGGTGCATCCTCGTCGAGGGAGTCCCCGTCGCTTGGCAGAAGTGAACCCCGAGCTTTCTCGCCATGCGACCCGAGACGTCAAGCTGGGCAACTAGGCGTGACGCCGCGTGGCGGTGCCTCAGTCTGAACAAAGCAGATGACCAGAAGAAGCGTTGACGTCGAGATGAGCTGCTTCCCTTGAAATAACGTAACATAACGAAACGTAATTGCAGGAGTTCACCATGGGACGAGAGTCGGTTATCACGCAGGAAGAAGTCAATGTCGTTGCCGACCAGCTTCGCGCTACCGGCGCCAAGCCGACTGCGCGGGCAGTTAGGGAGGCGTTAGGGGGTGGCAGCATGGCCACCGTGCTCAAGCACCTGCAGGTTTGGCAAGGCCGGCAGGTCAGGCCACCCGAAACGCAAGCAGTGCTTCCAGTCGGGTTGCAACGCGCTTTGGTGGATTTCATCGCGCAGGAGGTTGCCTCGGCAAAGGTGACGCTGGAGACCGACCTGGTGACCGCTCAGCAGGCCAACCAGGACTTGATTGCTGAGTCTGAGCGTCTGGCTGCAGCTCTGGAACGAGAGCAGTCGACCGTGGAGGCTCTGCAAGCTGAAAAGGCAGAGCTATCAGGTCGCTTGGGGCAGTTGACCAAAGACCTGGAGGACGTTCGGGCAGAGGCGGCCGCTCAGCGTGAGGCCGCGGAGCATGCAAGGACGGAGAAGGCTAAGCTCGAGCTCCGCCTGGAGGGGGTCCCTCGCTTGGAGGCAGAGATTGAGCGCTTGAAGGCGGCTCTTGAATTGGAACGTAGCGCCAAGGTTGTCGCCGAGCAGCAGGAAGCAGTGGCCCAAGCCCGGCTCGAAAAGACCGAAGGCCAGCTCAAAGAGCTGGTTGCCAACAATGCGGTCCCTCGCTTGGACGCCGAGCTTGGCAAGCTCAAGACGTCCTTGGATGAAGAGCGAGCAGTACGGGTCAGTGCTGAGCAGCAGGCCGCTGTTGCGCTGGCGAAGCTGGAGAAAACCGAGGCTCAGGCAACCGACTTGGCGGCGCGCTTGGCCAAGGCGGAGGCCTGGCTTGAGGAGGTTCGTGGCGCGGCGCCATCGAAGGCTTGACACGGAGCAGGCCGCCTGCAAGTCCCCTCTTCAGTGGGGACTTGGCGATTTTCGGCGGGGAGCCCAGTGCTCGGTATCACTTGTCCAGATGTGGCAAGAAAACGGAGCAGAAGTCTTCAAATGCTTGCACGGGGTCGTAGGTTTGGCCCACGGGCAAAAAACCGTTCATGTCCGATAAGAACTTTTTTGAAGACAGGCGACGCTCAAGTTCTTTGTGTACTTCCTTGGCATCAAAACGGCTGCCTTCTTGCGCCATATAAAACCGAAAAGCGGCTCCCACTCGTTCCGGGTTCACGGCCACCGAGGTATTGGGGGCGGTGGCTACTTTCCAGGCCCACCACAAGTCGAACAGGTCCCGACCGTGCTCGCGCTGCAGTAGCGCTCTCAACTTCGTGCCAAGCATTTCATCCAGGTCGTAGGAGACCACCTGCAATGTTCGAGGCGCTCCTATCGAGGTAGGCACAGAGATATCGGTGGTGACCAGGGGGTAGAAGCTGCGCTTTTCGTTGACGTTGACCTCAATCTTCAGGTGGGCCAGTGCAGCTTCGGTGCTGGTTGGGTCGTAGGTGTAGGTGGTTCGAATGATTTTCGACTTTGCGACCAAGTTGCGGACTGCCAGCTGCACTGACGTCAAAACCGACTCTGTGGGACTTGAAAGCAGAGGCTTAAGCACTCGCGTGAGTGCTTTTTTGATGTGACTTGCCGGGCGGTCGCCGACCAACACAAGGTCAATGTCCTCAGAGTACCGACTTGCCGGTGCCAGGTGCCCCTTATGCAGAACAGTCCCACCCCGCATGGCAACTTGGCTCTTCAAAAAATCGTCTTCGAAAATGGCTGCGACTGCCTGACTGAGCAAGTAATCTTGTTCCACCATCAGGTCGCTGCTCCACGGGGCGTAGGGCCGCCATGCATTTATCTCTCGAGCGGTTAACACTTCATCTCCTGAAAAATTGCTTCTTGCATGGGGGTGTATCGGATGTGCCAGCGAGAGCTCGTGAACTCGGGGACGTGCTCATCGGCGCTCAGAGGAGCTAACGGTTGATTGGATAACCGGCGGCCTTTCAGCCAGGTGAACACGGTGTTGGAAAGCTTTGCCAACCCCAGCTGGTCAAGGATAAAACCCAGCCTTTGGGCGGCGTAGACTTGGTCCAAAGCGCCTAAGGCTTCCACCATTCCGGTTGCCGTCATGTCTTTCGAAAAGTCTTTGGCGATGCGGCACACTGCTTCGATGCCTCCGACGCTGGCTTGAAAGCGAATCAAATCCAGCAGCGTAGCTTCTCGAGTGCTGACCCGAATTCGAGCGACCTTGTTTCTGGCCAATATCGTCGGGGTCTTGGCAATGTTCTTTTTTGTGTGGAAATCCACTTGCAGCTTGCCAACATTGATGGGTAACCGAGGCTTACCCACCATGACCTGTGTCGCTTGAAGGGCGTAATGAGCAGACCCCCAATGCCGAGCAGCAGACAAAAGCGCCACGTAGTAATTGGGCTCCATGGTCTCAAGGCAGTCGTGCAGCCACCACTCCACGGGAGGCGCACCGTAAGAGGCCTGCTCGGGCGGAACGATGAGCCAATGGGCGGGCCGCTTGATGGCCAGGGTTATGCGCCCTTGTCGCGCTAGCCTCTGGAGTGCCATTTTTAAGGCATTGCTGTCAGGAACGCGCCCCGTACGTGTCGCAAACTCACCCGGGGTAAAGACATAACGCGCTTGCGACTGAATTTCGAACAGTGCCCCTTCCGAGCTCTCCACGCGAGCGCTCGATGCCTTACCGGATGGCGGGCTCAAGACAGGGGAAGGTAGGACAGGGAGGGGTTGCATGATTGTTCGGCCATAGTAACGTTTAAAGTATTTATAGTCAAACGTTTGTGCAGAAGCAAAGGCTGATGGTTTAGCCCAAGCCGGGTTGCGCTGATTCCTTCGCATGAACTACCGTCCACCTGGCGCATGACCAGCAGCCTAGGGGAGGGGATGCGCGGTGCAGCTGTTAAAACCTACACTTGCAAGCACTGGAGTCCTCAATGACCATCAACGCACGTCAAAACATCAACCAGTCCTTGCTTGAACTCCAGCAAGCGAGTGTGGGCCGCATGCTTGAGCAGTCCAAGGTCCTGCATCAGCAGGGGAACCTGCGCAAGGTTGCCGTACCGACCAGCCGTGTTCGCAGCAAATCCGCGCCTCTGCGAGTTCAGCCTGTAGAAGCCTGAGATTCCTGGGCACACGACAAAGCCGCCTTTGGCGGTTTTTTACTGGGCGTGTCCTACTTGTCTTCATTTTCCTGTCTGTCTCTGGCCAAGATGAGCTGAGCAGGGTGACAAAGTGACTCAGACCCACTTTCGCCATTGAAGACAAGACAGACAAACTGGACAAGCTGGACAGACGCTGAAGGTCGTCTGTCAAAGCGGCGCACGACTCGGCTGATGCTGACTGGCACGGGTCGGTAAAAAGTCTTCAGTGACCTGCGGAAGCTCCGCTCGCGCAGTCTGCTTGTCGGCATTCAGGTTCCGATAGAGCGTAGCCCGTCCAACCCCAAGCGTTTTGGCGACTTCGGACACTGGGGTCCCTGCTCGAAGCAGCTTCTTTGCGGCGTCGAGCTTGGATGCGTCCATCTTGGGCTTGCGGCCACCGAATCGCCCACGGGCACGGGCAGCACTCAGGCCTGCCATGGTTCGCTCGTGGACGAGTTCCCTTTCCATTTGGGCCAGGGCGGCCATCACGTGGAAGAAGAACCGGCCCGCTGTGGTGGACGTGTCAATGCCGTCGGTCAGGCTGCGGAACTGGATGCCCTTGTCCTGGAGCGTTTGCACCAGGTCAACCAGGCCTTTGACTGTCCGGCCGAGCCGGTCCAGCTTCCAGACCACCAGCGTGTCACCTGACCGCAGGTACGCCAGCGCCTCCTCCAGTCCGGGCTTGAGCTTGGAGGCCCCAGACACCTGGTCAGAGTAAAGCTTCTCGCAACCAGCGCCTTTTAGGGCATCGACCTGCAGGTCGAGCTTCTGGTCTTCAGTCGATACGCGGGCATAGCCGACAAGCATGGTGGTCTCCGTCTCAAATCTCGTTGCTTAGTGTAGCAATGAGACGATGAAAACGAGACCAGATTTTGAGACAAGGTCATACCAGGAAGGTGGGTGGTTTTTGGAACCTGGTCTTGATTCTCCCAAAAACGGACGTTTATGAGACATAGTCGAGCTGGAGCATCAGCTGTAGCGTTTAAAACTCTGCTGCTATACACTGTTACGACATTGTTTTACTACTCACCTTCATACATGGCCGACGTCAAAACTGAACAGCTGGGCCTGCGGATAACGCCGACGGCCAAGGCCTTGTTGCGGGAAGCTGCGGCCAGAGAGCATCGCTCAGCATCCAACATGGTTGAGCACCTCATCCTCGAATACTGCGAGAAGAACAACATCGTCGTTGGCGTCCACAACCCCACCACCGAAACAGGGAAGACCACCTCGTGAAAACCGTCAAGCAGGCCTGCCAACTGGCCCACAACGCGCTGTCCATCGATGTCAGCGACCAAATCGAACAGCTCGACCAGCTGATTCAAGACGAAGGCAACGGCGAGGCCTTCTACAGCAAGACCTTCATCACCGCTGGTATGCGCGACCTGCTGCGCGGGACCATTGAGCGGCTGGCCGGCAAGTCATCTAACGCGGTCTTCCACCTCAAGCAAGCCATGGGCGGCGGTAAGACCCACTTGATTGTGGGCACTGGTCTGGCTGCCAAGCACAAAGACCTGCGTCAAAAGTACTGCGCCGATGTGGCTCACATCGATGCCTTTTCGGACGCCCGCGTGGTGGCGTTCAACGGCCGCAACAGCCCTCAGCATTACCTCTGGGGTGAGATTGCCCATCAGCTCGGTAAGGCCGAAGCTTTCAAGCGCTTCTGGGCGGCAGGGCCAGAAGCACCTGATGAGAACGACTGGACCAACTTACTCAAGTCAGACAAGCCCACCCTTATCCTTCTGGACGAACTTCCGCCTTACTTCCAGTACCTGGGCACCAAGTCCACTGGCATGGGTACGGTTGCCGACATTGCCACCCGCGCCTTTGCCAACATGCTCAGCGCTGCGGGCAAGCTCTCGAACGTCTGCGTAGTGGTCTCAGACCTGGACGCCTCGTACGCTCAAGGTGGGGCCCTGATTGAGCGCGCGCTGCTTGATGCCCGCAAGGAGCTTGGCCGCCAAGAGAAGGCCATCACCCCGGTGGACCTGGCGGGCAACGAGGTCTACGACATTCTCCGCAAGCGCCTATTCACCAAGCTGCCCGATGTGGCAGAAATCCAGGACCTGGCTGCCCGCTATGGTCAGGCCTTGGAAGAGGCCACCAAGTCCAAGGTGGTTGCTCGCGGTGCAGAAGCGCTGGCCGATGAAATCGTCCACACCTACCCCTTCCACCCTCGCCTGAAAGACCTGGTCGCCCTCTTCAAAGAAAACGAGCAGTTCAAGCAGACCCGTGGTCTGATGGAGCTGATGTCTCGCCTGCTGAAGTCGGTCTGGGAGCGCGAGGCCGACGACGTCTACTTGATTGGCGCGCAGCACTTCGACCTGAGCATCACCGAAGTGCGCAGCAAGCTGGCTGACATCTCGGGCATGAATGACGTCATCTCCAAAGACCTGTGGGACGTCAACTTCTCGGCCCACGCGCAGAGCATCGATGCCTCCAACGGCAACAAGAATGCCACTGAGGTGGCCAACTTGTTGTTCACGGCCAGCCTGTCCACAGCGGTCAATGCCGTCAAGGGTCTGAGCCGTGAAGAAGTGCTCGAGTGCGTGGTCACCCCGATGCAGTCCGTGGTGGAGTACAACGCCGCCATTGAGAGCATGCTCTCCGAGTGCTGGTATCTGCATCAGAACCAGGATGCGAAGCTGTACTTCGACCGTCAGGAAAACCTGACCAAGATGCTGCAGGGTATTGCAGCCACGGCGCCTGAGGCTCAGATTGATGAGCTCATCAAGACCCGGCTGAAGGAGATGTTTGCGCCCACGCGCAAGACCGCCTACAGCCAGGTCATTGCGCTGCCAAAGCTCAACGAGGTCATTGCTGAGGTCAAGCGCAACCGCGTGCTGCTCATCATCGACCCTGCGACCAAGATGCCTCCCGAGCAGCTGGACGCGTTCTTCGCTGAGCTGCCGGAGAAGAACAACCTTCTCGTGCTGACTGGCGACAAGACCCAGATGGCCAGCATCGAGCAGGCTGCCCGCAAGAGCTACGCGACGCTCAAGGCCGAGGTCAAGATTCCGAAGTCCCACGCCCAGTACGAAGAGTTCTTGGGCAAGAAGGAGTCGGCTGCGCACGACTTCTACAGCACCATCCTGGGTGTGTTCGACAAGGTTATCTACCCGGCCCAGGTTGGCGACAAGGCTCCTGAGCTCAAGGTCAAGCCGCTGGACAGCAAACGCGACAACAGCAAGCCCTTCGATGGCGAAGAGCAAATCGAAAAGACGCTGACGGCCCACCCGAGAAAGCTGTTCTTGGACGTGGACGCGGACTTCGATGCGCTGCGCGACTACGCAGAGACCAACCTGTGGAACGAAGGCTCTGTCTCGATTGACTGGGCGACCGCTGTCGCTCGGGAAAAGCAGCGGGCGAAGATGCCCTGGATGCCGCCTAAAGGCTTGGACATGCTCAAGTCCATCGCCGTCCAGCGCGGTGTATGGGAAGACCTGGGCAACGGCCACGTCTCGCACACGCCCGCCAAAAAGAAGACGGCTGTCCAGGTTGTGCCCGACACCACGCCGGACGACAACGGCGAGGTGGTGTTGCGCGTCAACGCGCTCAATGCAGGTCCCAGCGCCCGTATCCACTACGCCGAAGACGGTGTGGTCAGCACTGCCAGCCCGGCTCTCAAGGACGACGTCTTGCGTTCCAAGGCCTACCGCGTCCAGTTCCTGGCTGTAGACCCCAATGGCCAATTCGACACCGGTGAGGTCTTCACCTGGACCAACAAGCTGACCATTCGAGCCAAGCTGGATAACGCATCTCGTCAGCTGGAGCTGATGGTGGCGCCCGCGGCCAGCCTGAAGTACACGCTGGACGGCTCTGAGCCGCGCAATGGCATCGACTACACCGGCCCAATTGAGCTTGGCGACGACGCTGCCCGAGTTCTCGTGTTTGCTGAGGGCGGTGGTCTTGAAGCCAAAGAGCGGTTCGAGTACGCCGGCGCCCGCAAACCCGGCGATGGTGGCGGCGGTGGTGGTGGCAAGCGTGAAGTGGTCATTGACCGCAGCAAGCCAGCACGCCTGACCCGCATGGTCAATCTGGGCTCACGTCAGGACGCCTACCAAGTGGTCGCGCTGCTCAAAGAGCGTCAAGCGACGGTGGAGAAGGTGGCCGCTGTCGTAGGCAGCACGCCTGCGGTGGTTCAGTTCTTCCTGGGCGACACCCCTGCAGACGGCGCCTACCTGGAGAGCGTGCTCAACCAGATTGGCTCGTGCCTGCCTGCCGACGCCTCTATCAGCTTGAAGATTCACCGCTTCCAGTTCCAGACCGGTCAAGACCTGCTGGACCTGGCTGCCAAGGTGGGCTTCGAGCTCAACGAAAACGACTTTTCTCAGTAACCCTCTCAACACCCATTCATGAGTCAACCCAAAAACGTGAAGCCTGCAGACCTGGTCGAGGGCTTTGGAGTAGCAGCCTTTGGTGCGCACATCTTCCGAGTGGAGATTCCTGCGGCCGCCAAAGGGGGCATCACCATCGTTGAGGACTACGGCCTCAAGGGTGGCGATAACGGCGTGCCTCCGAGGGAGACGCGCTTGGTGCTGCCTCGTCGTTTTTGGTCGGCGATTGCCGAGACGGCCCGTAAGGACTTTGCGGCCCGGCTCAAGGCCAAGAAGTTGGCCAGCCCGCGCTGGACCACTGGCGACAACAAGGTGGACCGCATGTTGGGCAAGGAGCTCTGCGTGCTGGCATGGGCGGCGGAACATGCCAACAGCGTGGATGAGTGCAAAGCCATTGCAGCCAAATGGGCTGCCCTGAAGCCGGAAGAACGCTGGTGGCTATTCAGCCAAACCGCAGCCGAGGCTGGCCTGGCTGATGACAAGGACGCTGGGTGGCGAAAGGCCCTGTACCACGCGCTGTCCAGCGGAAAAGCTGAGAACAAGAAACCCCGGTCGATTCGCCCTGTAGAAGACGGCCCCCTGACCCCCCAATTGTTTTGAGCCTGCTACCCACGCAGGCTTTTTCACCTCGACGACCCGAAAAAATGACTTCTTCCGATGTGACGACCATTCCGAAAGTGGACTACACCACTACCCCTCACCCTTCGGGCGTTAAAGCTCTGAGCTTGAAAGATGCGCCTGCGTTGATTGAGAGCCTGCTGCCTGTGCAGAAGCTATCCGTTGACGTGTTCAAGGAACGAAGCGCGGTGCATGGCCAGACCTTGACCGCATTGGGCAGTTATTGGAAGGGGCGAAAGCCGTTGGTGCTCAACCGTGCCTGTGTGCTGGCTTCCCTTTTGCCCGCCAGCGATGACCCTATCAAAGACCTGGAGGTGTTCGAATTGCTGATGGGCATGGACGATGTGTCCATGAGCAAGCGTCTGGGGCTGGCCAAGCCGGAAGAAATTGTTCGCATCGCCAAAATCGAGGACATCAACGCCTACTTCGTGGTGGAGCCTCAAGAAGATGCCTTGCCGCAGAGCGCACCTTTTGATGTCAAGGACTACAGGTATGTGAAGAACGGCAAGGAGTTGATGCCGAAGCTGAAGTGGCGAACCGACATTTCGGAGACCAAGAGGCACGAAGTGGCTGCTCTTACGTTTGAATATGACACCTATCGCGACCTCGCCACCAATGCAAAGAGAGCCGAGGAAGTTGCTGATGAGTTGTCGACTCACATCTGGGGCAGGGTCAATCAACACTTGGGCACGAACGCTTTTTCCTTCCCAGAAGTTGTTGAGCAGTTGGGTGTAATGCGGTTTGGTCACCGACCAACCGTGGCAGACACTTTCTCTGGCTCAGGACAGATTCCCTTTGCGGCAGCTCAACTCGGTTGTGATGTTTACGCGTCCGATTTAAACCCCGTTGCCTGCATGCTGACTTGGGGGGCGTTCAAAATCGTCGGCGCTAGCGCTGAGCGTAGGGCGGTTATCGAAGATGCTCAAGTTGATTTGGTTGCTAAGGTGAAGGCAGAAATCGATTCTCTAGGCATCGAACAAGACGGAAATGGTTGGCGGGGTAAGGTCTACCTGTACTGCTTGGAAGTGACCTGCCCCTCTTCTGGATGGAAAGTGCCTGTGCTGCCAACGTTGGTGGTGAGCAAGGGTAAGTCTGTGTATGCCAAGCTAGTGCCAGTCCCCTCCCAAAAATGCTACGACATTGAACTGGTCTGTAACGCGTCCGCCGCTGAGATGAAAGCCGCAGAACAAGGCACCTACCGCAAGGGCGACGTAGTGCATGTCGTAAACGGTGTTGAGCATGTCAATAGCATTGCTAGCATTCGAGGGGACTACACCTCTGAGGTTGACGGAAAGCGGGTCAAGAGAAACCGCTTGCGGCATTGGGACAAGGCGGATGTGGTTTTTAGGGTTGATGACATTTTCAACGAGCGTCTCTACGCCATACAGTGGATAAAAGAGCTTCCTGAGGGTGAGTCGGGAAGGGCGCCGACCGAGTTCCGCACAGTGACCCAAGCCGACCTAGCCCGAGAAAAGCGGGTTACTGAGTATGTGCAGGCTCACCTGGCTGGATGGCAAGAGAAGGGCTGGGTGCCGGATACGCGGATTGAGCCTGGAGATGAGACAGAGCGCCTATACAGAGAGCGCGGCTGGACGCACTGGCACCACCTTTTCAATCCAAGGCAACTGCTATTGGCTGCGCTTTGGAATAGTAGTCCTGAAGGACATACCAAATTCATTCTGACTCAGCTTCTCAACTGGAATGCACGGTTGAGTCTTTGGAGCGTGCATGACGGAGGCGGCGGTGCAGTAAAAAACGTGTTTATGAATCAGGCGCTCAATACGACGATGAACTACGGTTGTCGTGGCTTCGAATATGCAAAAAATCTGTTCGAACTCAATGTGAAGACACTTCCCGAAGTCGGCGCCGTGAACGCCGTAGTTATGAGCCATACAGCGGAGGACATTAGCCTTCCTGTAGATGTCTTCGTGACTGACCCGCCTTACGGCGATGCTGTCAAGTACGAAGAGATATTTGAGTTCTTCATTGCGTGGCTTCGCAGTGGTACGCCACAGGAGTTTTCAGAATGGACCTGGGATTCACGTCGTGAACTGGCCGTCAAAGGGGAGGACCATAACTTCCGCCTCCGCATGGTTGCGGCCTACAAACGCATGGCCGAGTGCATGCCCGACAACGGCATTCAAATCCTGATGTTCACCCACCAAGACGGCAACATCTGGGCGGACATGGCCAACATTGTGTGGGCCAGTGGCCTACGCGTGACTGCAGCCTGGTATCTGGTTACAGAGACGGACTCAGCATTACGTGAGGGCTCTTACGTGAAGGGCACCATCTTGTTGGTGCTTCGCAAACGCCTTGGTGCCAAACGGACCAACCAGACCGACCTGGCCTACGAGCTGGAAGAAGAAGTGGCCGAGCAAATCAAGCGGTTGACCGGCATGAACGATACGGTCGCGGCTGACAGCAAGCGAGCCAAGGACGGTAACCTGTTCGAGGACGCCGACCTGCAGATGGCGGGCTATGCGGCCGCGCTCAAGGTGTTGACCAAGTACAGCATCATTGATGGCAAAGACATGGCTCAGGAGGCCCTGCGCCCGCGCGTATCCGGTCAGAAAACGCTGGTCGAAGGTTTGATTGATTTCGCCACCGACACGGCCAACAAGATGCTCGTCCCCCTGGGCTTGGACGAGTCCGTCTGGCACGACCTGGAGCCAGCCGAGCGCTTTTATTTGAAGATGCTGGAGCAGGAGTCCCACGGGCTGAACAAGCTGGACAACTACCAGAACTTTGCCAAGGCCTTCGCTGTGCGCGACTTCAGCGCCTTGATGGCCAGCGAAAACGCCAACAAGGCAGCCCTGAAGTCGGCCAAGGACTTTGGCAGGTCAGAGATGAACCAGTCATCGGAGCTTTACCAGACCCCAATCCGGGCTGTGCTCTACGCGCTGATGGACTTGCAGGCCCAGAAGGACCTGGACGATGTCCTCAAGGGTTTGGAGCAAAACCTCAAGCCAGGGGCGTTCTACTCTTCACGCGACATGCTGGTCACCATCGCGCGGTTCATCGGCAAAAAGGTCGACACGATGCGTCCAGATGAAGCCTCGGCCGCACGTGTGCTGGCCGACGGCATCGAAAACCAGAAGATGTAACCGCGCTGCAGGGATAGGACACCATGCGACCATTTTCGATTCGACTGTTCTCGCCGTCGGGCGCGCCCGACGGCATCCTAGTGGCGTCTCGCGATGACTGGCCAGGGCGCGCCGTCATCTTCCCGCGTGCTCTGGCCGGCGAGGTCAAGGGACGCAAGGAGTACCAACAGCCTGGCATCTACATACTGGTCAGCAGCAAGCGCATGTACATCGGCGAGGGTGACCCGGTGGGTGACCGCATCGACTCACACGTCAAGCACAGAGACTTCTGGAAAAAAGGTGTTTTCTTCACAGCTGAAGGTGGGCGGCTGAACAAGGCCCACGTTCAACACCTGGAGTCACGGCTCATCTCCCTCGCCAAGCACGCAAATCGTGTTCCGTTGGAGAACGCCAATCAGCCAACGGTCCCAGCCTTGTCTGAGGAAGACCACGCTTTCACCGAAAACTTCCTGCACGAAGTGCTGTTGATGTTGCCCCTGTTGGGGTTCTGGCAGTTCTCTGCTGACGAGGATGACGCCGATAACGCACAGGAAGAAGCAGACGCCGCGTCCAGTGCCGAGGAAAACGGCTCGTCCAGCATCGGTAAGCGCGCAGCTATGTACTCCAACATCCCGAAGGGACTGCAGTTCAAGCTGACGGCAAGAAATGCCGATGCGACCTTGGAGGTCGCTGAGGGGGGCGTCGTAATCAAAGCTGGCAGCAAAGTTGCTGAGCCTGTGACCGACCGGTTTGAGCTGGACGCACCCAGCTACGCGGCTTTGCGTCGACAGCTTTGTGAATCTGGCGTCCTGGCGCCCAGCCCTACTGGCCTGGTGTTCACCAAGGACCAGTTCTTCTCGTCCGGCTCAGCTGCCGCAGCTGTCGCCAGAGGGGCAGTCAGCAATGCCGACTGGTGGAAAGGCAGCCAGGGTAAATCGTTGGGCGACTACATCCGCGAAGCGAAAGCCAAAGCATGAGCGGTATCCAGCGGTTCAGCTCTCGTCGGCAGCGTTTGGACAAGGAGTTCCTGGCCAAGCGCCTGGAGGGCGCAGTGTCCTACCGGCGGATTGCCGGGTACTTCCGCAGCTCTATCTTTGAGCTGGTCGGGGAGGAAATCGGCGATATCCCGGACGTGCGGATTGTCTGCAACAGCGAGTTGGACATCGCGGATATCCGTGTGTCTCAGGCCGCCCGCGAGGCAGCTCTCAAGGAGACCTGGAACGAGGTGTCGCCGGCGACCGAGGCTCTGCTGTACCGGGATAAGTACCGTAAGCTGTATGAGCTGCTGCGCAAGGGCAACGTGCAGGTACGCGTGGTGCCCAAAGACCGGGTGTTCTTGCACGGCAAGGCGGGTGTCATCGAGCGAGCCGATGGCAGCAAGACGAGCTTCATGGGCTCCATCAACGAGTCCAAGAGTGCCTTTGCTGACAATTACGAAATCCTGTGGGAAGACCCCTCACCCGACGCCGTAGCCTGGGTGGATGAAGAGTTCGATGCGCTGTGGGCTGACAGCTACCCGCTGCCCGACGCCATCATCGAGGAAGTCGAGCGCGTGGCCAAGCGCCACGAGGTGCGCTTTGAAGAGCTCAAGCCTGAAGAGGTGCCGGGCGCGGCCATGGTCGAGAGCCCGTTGTACCGGGCTGGAGAGATGCTGCAGCCCTGGCAGCGTGCGTTTGTTTCCATCTTTCTGCAGCATCGTGAAACCTACGGCCAGGTCCGGCTGCTCCTGGCCGATGAGGTCGGCGTCGGAAAAACGCTTTCTATGGCCGGCTCGGCCTTGGTCGCCTCCCTGCTGGGTGATGGCAAAGTGCTCATCCTGTGCCCATCGACCTTGACCTTCCAGTGGCAGACAGAGCTCAAGGACCGCCTGGGCATTCCAAGCGCGGTTTGGCTTTCTAACCGCAAATGCTGGCAGGACGAGCACGGCCACATCATCAAGAACACCCAGGGTGCAGCTGCCATCAAGCGGTGCCCCAGCGCCATTGCCATCGTCTCCCAGGGCCTCATCTTTCACAAAGCTGATGAGTGCGACGAGCTGTTGAGCATGTACTACGGCACCGTGGTGCTGGACGAAGGCCACAAAGCACGGGTCAGCCGGGGCATCAGCAAGAAGGAATACAAGCCCAACAACCTGTTGACCTTCATGACCAGGCTGGCCAAGCGCACCAAGCACATGGTGATTGGCACCGCCACCCCCATTCAGACAGAGGTGGTCGAGCTGTGGGACTTGCTGAACCTGCTCAATGAAGGCGCGGGCTTCGTCATGGGCCGTGAATTCACCAGCAAATGGCGCAACTGCGACGAGGCGCTTCCCATCGTCAAGGGTGAAGTTACGTTCTCCAACCCGGCCGACGTGTGGGAGCTGCTGAAGACGCCGCTGCCTCCGAGCACTGAAAAAGACGAGCGGCTCAAGAGCCTGCGCATGACGCTGGACTTGGCTGACTCTCATCACTTCAGCGACCTCAACTACCAAGACCTGGACTTCGCCTCCCAGATGACACTGGAGGAGATTGCCAGCGACAAGGACTTCTTCAAGAACAACAATCCCATCCTGCGGCACACCGTCCTGCGCCGGCGTGATGTGCTCGAGGACATGGGATTGTTGGAAAGGGTGGAGGTCGATGTGCACCCGGACCCCAAAGCGCCTATCGGCGCCTACCCCGGTCTAACGTTAGATGGCAACGGCCTGATGACGAACCTCCCCTTCAACCTGGCCTACCAGGCGGCAGAGGAGTTCACCTCACTGCTGGGCCAGCGCACCAAAGCTGCAGGCTTCATGAAGAACTTGCTGCTGCAGCGTATCTGCTCCAGCTTCGCTGCTGGGCGCTCCACTGCCCAGATGATGCTGGACAAACGTCCCATTGAAGACGAGGAAGACATCGAGGGCCTGGAAAACGCGCTGGACTCGCTCACGGACAAGGAGGCGGAGTGCCTGCGTCAAATCGTGGCTGAGCTGGGGCGGCCAGAGGCTCGCGACCCGAAGCTGTCCGCGGTCAACTACTTCCTCGATGAGCACCGCACAGGGCCCGCACCAGACAACAAGACCTGGGCCGAGCACGGCTGCATCATCTTCAGCCAGTACTTCGACACTGCCAAGTGGGTGGCTTCTGAGATTGCCAAGACCCATCCCGACCAGGTGGTGGCCGTGTACGCCGGCGCCGGAAAAAGTGGTCTTTTCAGGGGGGAAGAGTTTTCGACGGTCGAGCGCGAGTACATCAAGGCCGCGGTCAAGCGGCATGAAATCAAGATTGTGGTGGCCACCGACGCTGCTTGCGAGGGCTTGAACCTGCAAACCCTGGGCACGCTTATCAACGTCGACCTGCCGTGGAACCCCAGCAAACTTGAGCAGCGCCTGGGCCGCATCAAACGCTTTGGCCAGGTCCGCCGCACCGTGGACATGCTGAACCTCGTCTACGCCCAGACGCGCGACGAGAAGGTCTACAGCGTTCTGTCGCGCCGTCTCAAGGACAAGTTCGACATCTTCGGTTCGCTGCCTGACACCCTGGACGATGAATGGATTGAAGACCAGGAGCGGATGGATGAGGAGCTCGACAAGTACATTGAGCGCCGCCAGGCCGCAAAGAATGCCTTCGAGATTCGTTATCAGACTCGGGAAAGCGTGGACCCCGGAAGGGGTAATGTCGGTTTTTGTGCAGGATCAGAATCCTGAGTCAAATTTCCCTTAGAGCACAACTACTTAGCGCCGCGGAGACGTCTCCCGCGGACCAAAAAATCTTCAAGGCGCTTGCCGTGTTCCAGGGCGTCGTTCAACCAGTTGGGGCGACGGCCTTTGCCGCCCCATGTGTTGCCCTGATCATCTTGGTACACGCCCATCTGACTGCCTAGAGACTTATGACTTGGGGGGGGCAGACTCGGAACAGCTTTCGTTTCAAGTGCAGCCACTTCAAACAAGTCGCCCGGCACCAATTCGAATTTGGCGATCACCTCCTTTAACAGTGGAATGATCTCCTCTGCCTCGTAGGCATCGTTCATCGCCTCTTCCAGGCGTTTCTTCATTTGGGTCATTGTCCTAGGCACCAGCATCTCCATTCAAAGTGCTTGAAAACGGCGTAGCCCATTGTGGCGCGAGCCTCCAGCGGAGCCCGGCTAATTCTCTGGAACCCCACGAGCCGTGATCCCAGGCAGGTTTCATTCTGGGCCGCCGAGCGCTCGCTGCGGAAACGTGTCGCGGTATCGCGGCGCTGGCAGAGTGGATTGGAGGGACGGGTATCGAGGGCGTGGATGAGCTAACGGAAAACCGCCCGTCTTTGAATGCAGCCCCCGAAGCCACATAGGAACTACTGCGCTTGGTGCCGGCAAAAGCAGTACACGAACTGCTGCGGCGCACCCCAGGGCGTGGTGTGGATCTCGGTGTGGCTGTCGATCAGTTCGAAGGGTGCGCCAAACCTGCCGTGCAGTTCGTCGGGTGCATAGCGGGAAACCTCCAGACCGCTGCACTTCTCAGGCCCCTGCGGCCCGAATGTGCCGACGATCGCAAAGCCACCGGGCCTCAGAGCGTGCATCACCTGCGCCACATAGCGCTCGCGCTGCGCATCGCTGGTGAGAAAGTGGAACACTGCGCGGTCGTGCCACACATCCACGGACGCCGCAGGCAGCCCCACCTCCAGGATATCGGCCGCAAGCCACGCCACCTCGGCGGCCCGGGGGCCCAGCCGCTGCTGCGTGACCTCCAGCGCCGTGCGCGACAGGTCCAGCACCGTGATGTCCTGGTAGCCATCGGCCAGGAGGTCATCGACCAGCGTGGACTCGCCCCCGCCCACATCGATGATGGACGCCTGCTTCGAGTGGGCCGCCCTGCGGACATAGTGCAGGGACTGCAGCAGGTGCGGCGCATACCAGCTCACCGCGTCAGGCGACTTGGTGCCGTAGACCGATTCCCAATGCGTTTCAGTGCCCATGGGGGATTCCCTTCGAAATTCAGGATGCACAGCGTATCCGACCACCAAGACCTTGCCATGAAAAGGCCTGGATCTACCCATGCCCGTGCCGGTGGTGCGCATCCGGCGCATGGGCGTGCAAGTGGCGCAGCGGCTCATGCGCGTGCGCATGGCTGTGCGGCCCCTGCGGCGTCACCGCATGGCTGTGGTTGTGGTGCCCGTCATCGTGGCGGTGGGCGTGCTCGTGCTCCATGGCCTCGTGCTGGTGCTCGTGGCCGTGCGATTCGGCCAGGTGCAGCAGCACGCCCAGCACCATCAGCGCACCACCCGCCGCCATGGCCCAGTTGCCGCTGCGGTCGCCCAGCGCGATGGCCAGGGCCGCGCCGATGAAGGGCGCAAACGCGAACACCGAGCCCGTGCGTGCAGCGCCGAAGGCCCGCTGCGCGAGCAGGTAAAAGCGCAGGCTCAGCCCGTAGCCGGTGGCACCCACCGCCAGCAAGGCCAGCGCAGCGCCCATCGAAGGCAGCGGGTCATCGAAGACCCAGGCCAGCATTGCGGTGGCGCAGCTACCCAGCAGCGCCTTGCCCAGCACCACCTGACCCGGGTCGCGCTCGGCCAGGGCGCGCGACAGTGTGTTGTCCGCACCCCAGGCGGCCGTGGCCAGCAGCACGGCCAGCAAACCCCAAAGCTGGCTGCCGCCGGCCTGGCCCTGGTCCAGCACCAGCGCCATGCCACCGGCCAGCAGCAGGAGCATGGCCGCCCAGACGCGGCGGTCCATCGTCTCCCCGTACAGCAGGCGCGCCAGCACAGCCGTGAACAGCGCCTCCAGCGTCAGCATCAGCGAGGCGCCGGTGCCGCTGGTGTGCTGCAGGCCCCAGGCCATGGCCACGGGGCCCAGTACGGCACCGAAAGCGGCCATGGACAACAGCCGGGGCAGGTCGCCGCGCGCAAGGCGGGCCTCCTGATCGACCCGCTGGCGCGATAGCGCGCCCACCGCCGCCGCGCCCGCATACAGGAGAGCAGCGGTGGTAAAGGCGCCCAGCCCGGTACCGAAGTGCTGGACCAGCGGCATGCTCACGCCGAACAGCGCGGCCGCCAGCAGCGCTAGCAGCCCGCCGCGCAGTGACGGCCAATGCATAGGGGTACGGTTCATCGGGAGATCACTTTGGGGTGAGATGCACGGTGATGGTTGTCTTGCTATTGGCTGCACGGCTACCACTTGGCTCCGCGTAGCAGTAAGTTGCCTATGCCTGGCCAGGACCGACTAAGGTCCTCCGGTTGAATAAGCAATGCGCCGGTACTGAAATGTTCCCGCGGGGATGGAGACGCTCATCGGCACACTTGCGTAGTCATTGACCCAATCGATAAAGGCATCTACACCCGCGACTGGGTAACGGCTTTTGAACAATGCTGCGAGTCCAGACACATGGGCGCCAGCCTGAGAGGTGCCCCATCCGCTGAAAGTGGCCGTGGCCGTTGCTCGCCCGGCACCGACTAACGGTGCACCGAACTCGGGCTTTTCTCCTCCGGGCGCGAAAAATATCGGCTTTGTGAAGTTGCTTGGGGCTGCAAGATTCGAGTAGCTCGCTCGGGTCAGTCCAACTCCGTCGTTCGGTACACCTGCTACCTTGATGACGTTTTCTGAACAGGCGGGATGGCTGATTCCGTTCAGAATTCCATAGTTGCCCGTGATGGACACGACGGGCACACCAGCGCTGTAGAGGTAGTCGATCCAATTTTGAAGCCACACGGCCCCCGCTGCGGCATCGCAGTCACTGCCATAAGTGGGTAGAGATCGAATGCTCATGTTCACCACCATTTGCGCTGGTGAGTCGGGATCCGCATTCGCCGCGCCCGAAAGATAGACTACCCGTTCCAATGCAAAGTCCAGATCAGACATATGGAAGCCCGATTGTTTTGGTGTGGACGTCATGTTGTAGGAAAACACATTCATCGAATACAACTGTGCCCCTGGTGCTACCCCTTGCAGCGCTCCACCCAAGACGTTTGGTGAAGCAATGCCGGCGGCGATCGAAGCCATATAAGTGCCGTGATCACATTGTGTAAAGTCCACATTCAGGCAGTTCGCAATATTGGGATTTGGTTCACCGGAATTCGGCGTCCCAACAGGACTATCCCAGTTGTCATTTGGATTCGGACACACAGAGCGCCATCCACTGATAGTGCGGGTCCCGTAGCAGTCTTCGCCGATGATTTTGGTAGCGCCATTCATGCTGAACATCTCATGGGACTTTCGGATCCCCTCATCGATGACAACGATGGCTTGATTGGTGCCGGTGAAGCCTGAACCCCAGGCGGTGGGCGCGTTGACAAGGGGAACGCTTCCGCTGAGTCCTTTGACTCCTCCCAATCGGTTGGCAGCTACTTCCAGGATCCGTGGATCATCGTTGTCCTTCAGCCGCTTGTATTGCGCAGGCGTCAAGCGTACATGTGCCGAACCTATAGTGTCGCGCGCTGGTTGTTCCGGTTGGGCTTTGATGCCAGCGTTCGCCAAAACCTCGATAAGAGCCTGGCGGTTTGCCTTTGCTTGATTCCTTCCTGCCGGCGAGTTCCATCGAACCTTTGTGGTGTAGAAGAGCCCACCCCGGATCATGATGGTGACTTCGACTGTCCCCTCTCGCTCGGCATCCTCCAACGCCCATGACGACCAAGTAGCGACGCGCGGATCCTTGTACCCAAGGGGGCGAAGGGACCGAACTGCAGGGTGGCTCTGCAGCGTTATCAGCGTTGCCAAGTCGATTTCGGCCAAGACCAACGCAGGATTCGACGGGCTTTTACTGATCGAGTCGACGAACCGACTGGGTTCGAGATCTGCCGCTTTTATCTGACTGATCAAACGCTCTGACTCCTCATCCAACTCCTTGGATGGGATGATCTTCGTGGATGCGTCTGGCAGTATTTGATACTGCACCGTCGCGCTATTCAATACCACCTCCGCTGCCGCACTTCCATTCTGTTTGATGAGTTTTTTGAGCGCACTCAAACTGCCATCAAGATCATGTGCGGCGCTACGTGTTTTTTCAGAGGTATCCCGCCGAAACGAGATGACGTTCGGACTGCTTTCCAAAATGGCCAGTCCTTCTGCTTTCAATGTCAAACCAAACTGCCCTGTGGGGCTGCTCCAAGAACCTCCACGGTACATGTAGGCTCCCAATTCCGCTTTGATGGAATCGGTTCTAGTTTTGAGATCTCTGGACAGGACCGGATAGTCGTTCGCGGTGGTTGGGGGAAGCGCTGACTTTGAAGCCACAATGGCCACACGCACAGCCCCCTCCTCGAATGCGATCTTCTTCATCTCTGCGAGCTCGACCGGGTCCACATTCGAGGCGTTGACGGATATGCAGACTGTAGCCTGCGCGAGCAGAACGACCCATTGGTTCAATTTCATGGGATCTCCCTTGAAATAATGACACTCTCGTCAACCGCAGCGTGCGGGGTGCGAAGCAGCAGCGCACTTTGCTCCGAAGGGACTGAGCAAGCAAGGAATTCTTTGCGACGCGACTGGGAGTCGTCCGGCAATCGCGCTGACCAACCGGGCTAGATTGAGGACCGTGGCATTGGCACGCAAACATGGCCGTGATGGTTAACTTGTCGCAAGGGGTTCTCCATCATTTTCCTTTTGCTGTGCGCGGCTCCGGCTGCGCCTGAAGGGCGTCCAGGCGGCGCATCAGTTCCTCTGTCAGCTGCTGGCGTGCCAAATCCGCCGCATCGGTCGCTGCGAGCATCCGCTCCAAATCGAGGTTCCGCTGGGTGACCTGATGGAGTTCGGTGTGCAGGCGGGCAAGGTCCTGCTCCCGGCCCTGGGCCTTGGCGGACATTTCCTCCAACTGCTGGGACATGCCCGCGAAACCCTCGGCGGCCTGCTGCGCGCCCAGCAACTGCGCCTGTAGCTGCTGAAACTGCGACTGGAGCTGCGCCAGCTCCCGCGCGAGCGCCTGGTTCTGCTGGTGGTCGTTGCGCATCTGCTGCTGGTTGGCAGAAATAGCCGCATTGGCCTTGGTCAGTTCCGTCTGCAGGTACTGCAGCTGGTGCTCGTGCTGGCGTAGCTCGCGCTCACGCTGCTCCTTGGACGCTTCTCGGAAGTGCTCAAGCGCCTCCCTGGCGTGGGTGTGCTTTTCTTCCAGGGACTGGCTGTGCTCTTGGGCGCTCTCAAGCCGGGTCTGCAGCTGGGTCGTTTGCTCGACCAGTTGGGCCTGCTCGATCGCCTTGGCGGCCAACTGCCTGCCGGCGTGCTCGAGGGATTCGCGTTCCCTGGCCAACTCAAGCTGGGTCTGCTCCAGCTGCCGCCTGGCCGCGGCCGTTTCGCTCTTGGAGGTCTCCAGGCTGGCCTTGTAATGCGCCTCCTTGGCGTTGAACTCCTCCATCAGCGCAACGACCCGTGCGTTGGCATCGAGCTCCAACCTTGCGGACAGGCGGCCGACCAGTTCAGCGAGCTCGTCGCTGATGCTGATTTTGGGTGCCGTGGCGTGGGCTTCCTCGTCTTCGATTTCCTTGAGGTACCGGTGGATGGTCACCTTGGAGCCGGTGTTGCCCAGCTCGACCCGCACCGCATCGATGGACGGGTACTTGCCTTGGCTGATCAGCCTATCCCTGGCTCGCAACACCTCAGACTTGTAGATCCCCGCTCTGGCCATGGCTTCCTCCGATTTTTTCGTACTGTATTACATACCATGATATTACATACCATTAATTGCGATGGGAACGGGAAAATTTCTAGAAAATTCGGAGCAGTTAATAAGGGTTTATCTGTTGTGATGCCAGAAAAAGCCCGGCAAATCCTCACCCACGGCATGTAATGTGCAGGGAGGGGGTGTTTTTGGAGCTCGCACCGCAGCTCCAAGGGCGTATCCCCTGCAAGGGCTTGTGCTGAGCAAGTAGAGTGCGCAGCAATGCCAAAAATGGGGATGCCAGTGGGCTGGGTTTACTTGTTGGTCGCAGGTCTCTGCGAGTCTTCTATGCGGCTGCGATGCTTAGCACCGATGGGTTCACACGGCTGTGGCCCAGCCTGTTCTGTGCGGCCTTCGTCGCGATGAGCATGTATCTGCTGTCCCTGGCCACGCGCACCATCCCGGTGGGCACGGCCTATGCCGTGTGGGTCGGAATCGGTGCGGTGGGCACCGCGCTCTATGGCGTGCTGGCACTCGGAGAAGACCGTAGCCTCCTGCGCATGCTGTGCTTCGCACTCATCGTTGCCGGCATTGCTGGCTTGAAGCTTCTGTCACCGAAGTGACCCTGGCAAAGGGACTTGCTCAACCGCAGCAGCGATTGGGTATGGGTGCGGCAGACTTTGCCGCGAGCGCGGAGTCACTGAGACTCAGGTCCTGAAGGATGGTGCACTTGGGCGCCGGGCCTCCAACGCACTCCTCAGTGCACGCCGTCACGAACTTGCTCAGGCTGCGCTCCAGTGCCTGCAGGTCGGCCAGCTTTGCTCGCACGGAGTCGAGGTGGACCTGGGCCACTTCGCGTGCTTCCACGCAGTCCCTGTCGGCGCTGGAGGCCAGGGACACCAGCGTCTTCGTGTCGTCCACGGAGAACCCGAAGTCACGGCAGTGCCGAATCAGCGTGAGCAGCTCCTGCGCATCCGCGCCGTATACCCGATGCCCGCTCGGCCGGCGCACTGCCTCGGGAATCAAGCCGACTTCCTCGTAATAGCGGATCGCGGAAACGTTCAGCCCGGTGCGCTCGGCCAGCGCTCCGATGGTCAGTTGGGCGGCAGGGTTATTCATCGAAGGTCCTTGCATCTCAAGCTACTTGAGGTTCTAGAGTCAGTCTATCCGACTGCTCTTTGCAAGGAATCCCGATGAAAAAACCCCTTCTCACCACCATCGGCCTGGCCGGCGCTTGCGCAGCATGCTGCGCCGTGCCGCTTCTCGTCCCCATCATCTCCGGCTTGTCGGTGGCCGGATTGGTTGGGCTGGACTGGAACCGGCTAGCGGCCAGCCAAGGGTACCTGGCCATGGTGCTTGGAGCCGCTGTTGCATTGGCCGTGGCCTTGAGACTTTGGCTGGCGCGGCGCCGACGCACGGCAAGCGCTTGTGCGGCTCCCATTACGCCCAACGGGGGTGAGCCGCAACTCTCATCCTCCTGTGGATGCAGCGGGCCTTCTCAGTCCGCTTCGAACGGGAGGGCGCTGTGAGTTCTACCACGACACCCCGGGCCGGTGCGGTCTGCAGCCTCGATGCCGATGGCCTCTCCAGCAGGCTCATTCGCATTGCGCTCCTGGCACAGCGCTATCTGAGATCCGACCGCCAGGAGGGCCGCACTTTGCACCTGAGTTATGCCAAGGAAGCGGGTCCCGAACTACGGAGCATCCTGGAGCTCGAGCGCCAGTGCTGCCCGTTTCTGGTTTTCGATCTGAGGGAGGAAGACGCTGCGATCAAGCTGGCCATCCTGGCCCCCGACACGGACGGCTTCACTGCATCGCTCTACGACCACTTCCGCGGCACTGCCATCTCCAAACCCTCGCGAGGCTGCGCCGGCAGCGGGTGCGGTTGTGCTGCGTAGGGCCTTCGCAGTCATGAACAAACTTCGACACCTACTGCTCTGGCTTCTCCTGCTTGTCGGTGTGCCCGTGACCGCTGCGCCGGGAGCCACCGTATCTACGCCCCAGGTGCGCGCGCAGTTGGTGGTGCATGCGCCCCAAGGGCTCGCTGCTGGGAAGACAGCCTGGCTCGGCCTGGTGATCAGGCACCAGCCGGACTGGCACACCTACTGGAAGAACTCGGGCGACTCCGGCCTGCCCACCCAGCTCACCTGGCAATTGCCTGTAGGTGCTACGGCGGGCGAGATCCAGTGGCCTACGCCCAAACGCATGGTCGTCGGGTCGCTGGCCAACTATGGCTACGAAGGCACGGTACTGCTGCCCGTGCCGCTCACCATCGCCGAGGGATTTTCTGGGCAGGCGCTGCGGGTGAAGCTCCAGGCGGACTGGCTGGTGTGCAAGCAGGAGTGCATTCCACAAACGGGCGAGTTCGAGCTGATCGTGCCTGCGAATGCGGCATCGACATCCGATGCCGCGCTGTTCGAAAGAGCATTCGCGGCCCAACCGAAAGCGCTGGCTGGCGTGGACGCGCAGGGGGCCATTGATGGCGCAGTGCTGGCCGTCACCCTGCGTGGACTGCCATCGGCATGGACAGGTGAAGCCTTCGAGTTCTTTCCAGAGGATCCTGCTGTCGTGGAGCCTGCTGGAACCATCTCAGCGTCCCGGCGAGGACATGATCTGGTGCTTCGCATGCCTCTGTCAGCGCAGCGCAGCGAAAGCCCGGAGTTCATGAAAGCGGTTCTGGCTCGCCCTGGAGACCAAGCGGGTATTGCCATCAACTTCGCTGTGTCAGGTTGGCCGGCACCGGGTGAGCAGGCAGTCGCCGCGAGCGTCGCCGCATCGCCGGAGCCAGAGCTTGCGGGGGAAACTGGTCTGTTGATCGCCCTGGCGTTGGCTTTCGGCGGGGGCCTGCTCCTCAACCTGATGCCCTGCGTGTTTCCCATCCTGTCGCTCAAGGTGCTTTCGTTTGCCCAGCATGCCGGCGACCGCAAGGCGCTGCTGGCCGGCGGCCTGGCCTATACCGCGGGTGTTGTCGCTTCCTTCGTAGGGTTGGCTGGCCTGCTGCTAGCACTCCGCGCGGGTGGAGAGGCCCTGGGCTGGGGTTTCCAGCTGCAGTCGCCACTGGTGGTCACGGTACTCGCCATCCTGTTCACGCTGATCGCCCTCAACCTGCTGGGCGTGTTCGAGTTCGGCTCCTTCATGCCCAGCGGTATCGCCACCATGCGTGCGCGCAGTCCCTTGCTGGACCATGGCCTGACCGGCGTGCTGGCTGTCGGCGTGGCTTCACCATGCACAGCGCCTTTCATGGGCGCGGCGCTGGGGGCAGCGCTCACCATGCCTTTGCCGCAGGCGCTCGCAGTCTTCGCATCACTGGGCCTGGGCATGGCGGCGCCGTACTTGCTGGCCAGCGCCTGGCCCGGGTTCTCCGATCTGCTACCCAGGCCAGGCGCATGGATGGGCCGGTTCAAGGTGCTCATGGCCTTCCCGATGTTCGCCACCGTCGTCTGGCTCGTCTGGGTACTAGCGCAGCAAATCGGTGTGGACGGTGCAGCTGCTGTGCTGGCGCTGCTGGTTGCCATCTCGTTTGGTGCGTGGACCTATGGCCTCTCCGGGGTCGGCCCCAAGAGTGGGCGGCGCTACAGACTGGCGGGTGGGTTGGTGGTTGCAACGGCGCTGGTATGGGCATGGCCGCTTATGGGCACAAAGCAAGATGTCGTCGCCGCCACCAGTACCTTGAAAGCACCACCCTCGGCATCCGCTTGGCAGACCTGGAGTCCGCAAGCCGAGGCCAACGCGCGGGCGGCGGGGCAGCCTGTCTTCGTGGACTTCACGGCCGCCTGGTGCGTGACCTGCCAGGTCAACAAGCGCACCACGCTCAACGATGCAGCGCTACAGGCCGAACTCGCAGCCAAGGGCGTGCGCCTCTTGCGCGCCGACTGGACCAACCGGGACCCGGTGATCACCCAGGAACTGGCTCGGCTGGGGCGCAGCGGGGTTCCTGTGTACGCGCTGTATGGCCCCGGGGCAGCGCAGGCCGACTTGCTCCCCGAGATCCTGACCATAGCCAAGGTGCGCGAGGCCATCGCCCACTGGCCCGCAGTTTCATCAACATCCAAGGATTCCCTATGAAAACTCTGATTGCCACCGCCGCTGTTCTCACGGCGGTCTTCGCCACTCCCGTCGCGCATGCACAGGCGGTCGTCGGGCAAGCCGCTCCTACCTTCCAGGCGACCGACGTGAGCGGCAAGACCGTGCAGCTGTCCGACTACGCGGGCAAGCATGTCGTCCTCGAGTGGTTCAACCCGGGTTGCCCGTTCGTGCAGAAGCACTACAACAGCGGCAACATGGCCGCCACCCAGAAAGCGGCCGTATCCAAGGGTGTGGTCTGGATCTCCATCAACTCCGACGCGCGCGAACCTGGCGACAAGAAGGCGGCCGCCTCTTTCCCCGCCTGGCTTAAAGACAGGGGTGCATCTCCCACAGCCGTGGTGCTCGATGGCGCAGGCACCATCGGCAAGTCCTACGGTGCGCGCGCAACGCCGCACATGTACGTGATCGACCCGCAGGGCAAGCTGGTCTACGCCGGAGCCATCGACAGCAAGCCCAGCACCAATCCCGAAGACATCAAGACGGCGACCAACTACGTAAGCCAGGCCCTGGGCGAGTCACTGGCCGGCAAGCCCGTCAGCAAGCCCAAGTCCCAGGCCTACGGCTGCAGCATTCACTATGGGTTGGGTGACACCTTGAAGAACCTGTTCAAACCGGCTGGCTGACGCCATCCGTGCGGGATCGGGCTTGCGCGTACGGGCATTGCAGAAAGGCTTTGCCTGGCATTGCGATACTATGGCCGCTGCGCGAACGCCTGTCCTGCAGCAGACACCTTTGCCAAGCTTGACCCGAGAACCATTGCGTATGCAGAACACCAGAGATGCCCTTGAGAGGCACCAGATTTCGATCTACTTCATGGCCGTGGTCGTTGCCACGGTCGTCGCCTTGGTGATTCCCGGCACGGCAGTGCTCGAAGGTGCCATCAACCCGGCCCTCGCGCTGATGCTGTACGTCACCTTCCTGCAGGTCCCGGTCGCAGAGCTGCGGCGCGCGTTTGGCCAAGTGCGGTTTCTTGGCGCACTGCTGGTCGCCAATTTCGTCGTCATCCCGATGCTGGTCGCAGGGCTGATCCAGTTCCTGCCCGCCGACCCCATGCTCAGGCTAGGCGTTCTGCTGGTGCTCCTCACGCCGTGCATCGACTACGTGGTGACGTTTGCCCATCTGGGCCGAGCCGACTCGCGCTTGCTGCTGGCTGCAACACCCACCTTGCTCATCGCGCAGATGATTCTGCTGCCCGGGTACCTGGGCTTATTCCTGGGCGAAGACGCTGCGCGCCTCGTCAAGGCAGGCCCTTTCATCCACGCTTTTCTGTGGCTGATCGCTGTGCCGCTCGTGCTCGCCGCCTTGACCCAGGTGTGGGCAGCAAAGACCGAACGTGGGGCGCGCGCATCGGCGCTTCTTGGTTTGCTGCCCGTCCCATCGACCGCGCTGGTGTTGTTCATCGTGATCGCGGCTGTCGTTCCGCAGCTGGGACCAGCGACCGGGTCTGCGCTTGCCGTTGTGCCTGTCTACGTCGCGTTTGCGACCCTGGCGCCGCTGATTGGCTGGTTGGTAGCGCGGGCCTTCAAACTGACCCCTGAAGCCGGTCGCGCGGTGGCCTTCAGCGCCAGCACCCGCAACTCACTGGTGGTGCTGCCACTCGCATTGGCGGTGCCTGGTGCGATACCGATCCTGCCGGCGGTCATCGTCACTCAGACACTGGTGGAACTCTTGGCTGAACTGGTCTACGTGCGTATGTTGCGAAAGCTCGGGTGAAAGGCAATGCGAGATTGCTGTCGGCTAGCGTGCGGACAACCTCAATGCCAGCGCCGCGAGGGTAACCAGCAGGACTGGTAGCGTGATGACTGCCCCCACCCGGAAGTAGTAGCCCCAACTGATGCGGATGCCCTTGCGCGACAGCACATGCAGCCACAGCAACGTGGCCAGCGAGCCGATGGGCGTGATCTTGGGCCCCAGGTCGCTGCCAATCACATTGGCGTAAATCATGGCTTCCTTCACCACGCCGGTGGCGGCGGATGCGTCGATGGACAGTGCGCCCACCAGCACCGTGGGCATGTTGTTCATGATGGAAGACAGCACCGCGGTCAGCACGCCGGTTCCGATGGCGGCGCCCCAGATGCCGTAGCCCGCAAAGGTGTTCAGCAACTGGCTGATGTAGGCCGTGAGGCCCTGGTTGCGCAGCCCGTAGACCACCAGGTACATGCCCAGCGAAAAGATGACGATCTGCCAAGGGGCCTCGCGAAGCACCTTCTTCGTGCTGATGATGTGGCCCCGGCCGGCTACGGCCAGTAGCAGCACGGCGCCCGCGGCTGCCGTGGCGCTGACCGGCACGCCCAGCGGCTCCAGCCCAAAAAAAGCCAACGAGCAGCAGCACCAGCACGGCCCAACGGGTCTTGAAGGTGGCGGGATCTCGGACGGCTGCAGAGGCGAACTCGGGCAAATGCCGTCCGGGCCAAAGTCCACACAGCCGCGACGGCCGCGTCCAGCAGCACGATAAGCGCATACAGCATGCGGCCGCTGCCGCGTCTCTTGCGCGCCACACGCAGGGCGGCCCACGCAAGGTAACCCACCGCCTCGAACAGCAGGCTGGCGATCATGATGCAATTAAGGCGGCATTGAGGTTCTACCTGATCTGCCAGGACCAAGGGTAATGCCCGAGAGAATGAATGACCCCAGTGTGCACTGCCATGGCGGCTCTGGCGCTCCAGCAATGCCCAGCCCGTGCGGCCGCCAGATGACCAGCGGCACCGTCACAAAGTCGTAACACTACCCTCTTAGATTCGACATTTCCAAATATCTAAAAGGGTAGTGCGATGAAAAAGCTCGATGCGGCCACCATTGATTTCAATGACGAGAACTCGAATACGTCCAGCAATCCAACCTTCGACTCGGTCCTGGCAGCACGCCTGAGCCGTCGCGGCCTGCTTCGCGGTGGCGTGGGCACAGTTGGTACGGCGTTGCTCGGCAGCTTCGCGGTGGCGGCTTGTGGTGGCGGCGATGACGAAGTGGCCGCGGTTCCAGGGGAAACCTTGCTGGGCTTCACCGCCGTTGGCAAGAGTCTGGCCGATGCGGTCATCGTACCTGCTGGCTACACGGCCAGCGTGATTTATGCGCTGGGTGATCCGCTGACGGCCACAACGCCCGCTTTCAAGAACGATGGCACCGACGCTGACTATGAAAACCGCGCGGGCGACCACCATGACGGCATGGAGTGGTTCGGCCTGAGCAGTGATGGAAAGCTGTCAGCATCCTCGACGGACCGCGGGCTGCTGGCCGTCAACCACGAAGCAACGACCGACGAGAAGCTGAGCTCGTTCTTCATGCATGCCAATGGTGGCACCACCACGCTGCCACGTCCCGCCAGCGAGATCGACAAAGAAGTTGCAGCCCACGGTATCTCTGTCGTGGAAGTCAAGAAAACTTCCGGCAAATGGGCCACCGTGCAGTCCTCCGCGTTCAACTTCCGCCTCACGGCATTGAGCGAGATTGAAGTTGCAGGGCCAGCACGCGGCAACGCGCTGATGGTCACGAAGTTCTCGCCCACGGGCACCAGGACCCGCGGTACCTTGAACAATTGCGGCACGGGCAAGACGCCTTGGGGCACCTTCCTGACCGGTGAAGAAAACTGGTTTGGCTACTTCACCCGTTCGTCGACCGATGATGCCGCCCGTGGCAATGACAAGAGCGTCATTTCGCTCAACCGCTATGGCCGCAACCAGGGCGCAGCTTCCCGCCACGGCTGGGAAAGTGGCGGCACCGAGGACAAGTACGCTCGCTGGATCAACAGCAAGCTTGGAGCCTCGGCCAACGGAAGCGACGACTACCGCAACGAGATGAACGGCATGGGCTACATCGTCGAAATCGACGTTCTGGACAAATCCAAGCTCGCGAAGAAGCGCACCTTCCTGGGCCGCTTTGCGCATGAAAGCGCCGCTTTCAGCACGCCAGTGGTGGGTCAGCCCCTGGCGGTTTACATGGGCGACGATGCTCGCAATGAGTACATGTACAAGTTCGTGTCGACCGCCCTGTGGTCTGCCGCAGACGCCAACCCCTCCGATCGCATGGCGACCGGCGACAAGTACCTGGACAACGGCAAGCTGTATGTCGCCAAGTACAACGCCGACGGGTCCGGGCAATGGATCGAGCTGTCGCTGGCCAACCCTCTGATCGCCAACTACGCCGGCTACAAGTTTGCCGACCAGGCCGACATCGTGGTGAACGGGGTCTCCTCGTTTTCAGTGCAATAAGTGACGGTACGCAAAGCTAGCACTGGCGCGGGGGTGGTCTGGGTAGACCGTTGATTTCATTGACTTTCCT
>LNAP01005681.1_pt1 | contig 33728 bp, 26 predicted proteins | sample 602601 | NCBI WGS metagenome assembly LNAP01 (sample SAMN02440304, study PRJNA202911) | soil metagenome | biome: Subtropical and temperate rainforests or woodlands; isolation source: soil samples (1 kg each in a 20% v/v slurry with milli Q water) were... ...
ATTTTGGTTGGACCTGCGCGGCATGCTTTCCACGAACGACCTCCACCCGGAAAAGACCGTCGTCACCCAGCTCAGGGCCTATCTGGCCCAGGGCGAGCTGCCCGATGACGGCCGCCTGCCCCCCGAGCGGGAGCTCTCCGCTGCGCTCGGCGTGTCGCGCACCGAGCTGCGCAAGGCGCTGGACGTGCTGGAGGCCGAGGGCCAGCTCTGGCGCCATGTCGGCAAGGGCACCTTCATGGGGAGCCGGCCGCTCGACACCTTCGCCGACATCACCGCGCTGGCCCGCCGCAGCAACCCGGCTGAGGTGATGCGCGCGCGCCTGGTGATCGAGCCCGAGATCGCCCGCGCCGCCGCCTTCACCGCGACCCCGGCAGCGATCTCCGAGATGCGGCTGTGCCTTGCCCGCTCGCGGCAGGCCGATACCTGGCGGCAATATGAGGGCTGGGACACCAGGCTCCACCGCACCATCGCGGAAGCCACGCAGAACAGCCTGCTGCTGGGGCTTTTCGACACGCTGAACGCAGTGCGCCGCGCCGTCACCTGGGGCCGGCTGCGCACCGCGCCGGTACGCCCTCTCCCCTCCCACCACAGCTTTCTGGAACACGACGCCATCGTCGAGGCCATCGAGCATCGCGACATGAGCGCGGCGGCGACCGCCATGCGCACGCATTTGCAGAGTGTCGAGCGCAAGCTCCTGGAAAAGCAGATGCGCGCGGCAAATGAGGGCTAGGGACTTTCCCCGGCTTGGGCCCAAACCGTGCGTCGGCTAACGTCCCAATGTCATAGCGCGGATAGAGACGTCCTCTAAAGCTGCGCATGCCACGGGGGATTCCAAGCGCATGACCGTCGAGACTGCGGATCACGGCAAATACGAGCGGCTGATCGCCCACGCGCGCGAGCTCGAGCCGGCCATCACCGCCGTCGCGCATCCCTGCGACGAATCCTCGCTGCGCGGCGCTCTCGATGCCGCCAAGGCCGGGATCATTACGCCGATATTGGTTGGGCCCGCCGCCCGCATCATGGCTCTCGCCGCCGAGTTCGACCTCGACCTCGCGGGCATCGAAATGATCGAGGCGCCCCACAGCGTCGCCTCGGCGGCGCAGGCGGTGGATCTCGTCCGTCTCGGCCGCGCGGCACTCTTGATGAAGGGTAGCCTGCATACCGACGAATTGCTGGAAGCCATCACCGCGCGCGACACCGGCCTGCGCACCGGGCGCCGCGTCAGCCACGTCTTCATCATGGACGTGCCGTCCTATTCCGAGCCGCTGTTTATCACCGATGCGGCGGTGAACATCTTCCCCGATTTGGATGCCAAGCGCGACATCGTGCAGAACGCCATCGATCTGCATATCGGGCTTGGGCTGGGACGGCCGCGCGTGGCGATTCTCTCGGCAGTGGAGACCGTCACCACCCGTATCCCCAGCACCATCGAGGCCGCAGCTTTGTGCAAGATGGCCGATCGCGGCCAGATCACCGGCGCCGACCTCGACGGCCCGCTGGCACTCGACAATGCCATCAGCCCGGAGGCCGCCCGGATCAAGGGCATCGCCTCGAAGGTCGCCGGCCGTGCGCAGATCCTCGTGGTGCCGGACCTGGAAGCCGGCAACATGCTGGCGAAGAACCTCACCTTCATGGCCGGCGCGGATGCCGCCGGCGTGGTGCTGGGCGCGCGGGTGCCGGTGATCCTGACGAGCCGCGCCGACACGCTGAAGACCCGCCTCGCTTCCTGTGCGGTCGCCAGCCTCTATGCGCACGCCCGCGCGCAGCAGCCCAAGCTCGGGGGCTGAGCCATGGCCGACGCACTCCTCGTCATCAATGCCGGCAGTTCAAGCATCAAGTTCAAGCTGTACCGGGCACGCGCCGACGACATCTCGGTGCTGATCGGCGGCGCATTGGACGGCATCGGCACCCGCCCGCGCCTGCGCGCCAGCGACAATGCCGGCACCATCATGGTGGAGCGCGACTTCACGCCCACGGAGATCGCCACCTCGGCGCAGGCCCAGCACGCCATTGGCGACTGGCTGGCGCCCCTGATCGCCGAGCACAATCTGATCGGCGTCGGCCATCGCGTGGTGCATGGCGGGCCGAACTATTCGCACCCGGTGCTGGTGGACGACGCGGTGCTGCAGGAGCTGGCGAGCTTCATCCCGCTGGCACCGCTGCACCAATTGACCAATCTCGACCCGATCCGCGTGGTGCGCGAGCGCCGGCCGAACCTGCCGCAGGTGGCGTGCTTCGACACCGCCTTCCATCGCGGCCACCCGGAAATCGCCGACCGCTTCGCCCTGCCCCGCCCGCTCTATGATGACGGCGTGCGGCGCTACGGCTTCCACGGGCTGTCTTATGAGTATATCTGCGGCGCGCTACGCGGGCTGTTGCCGGAGGTCGCGGGCGGGCGGGTGGTCATCGCCCATCTTGGCTCCGGCGCCTCGGTGTGCGGGCTGACGGACGGGCGCAGCATGGAATCGACCATGAGCTTCACCGCGCTCGACGGCCTGCCCATGGGCACGCGCTGCGGCGCGCTGGATGCCGGCGTGGTGCTGCATCTGATCGAGCAGAAGGGCATGAGCCCCGCCGAGGTTGGCCACATGCTCTATTATGAGAGCGGCCTGCTCGGTCTTTCCGGGGTCAGCAACGACATGCGCGAATTGCTGGCAAGCGAGGGGCAGCCGGCCGCGATGGCGGTGGAGTTCTTCGCGCTGAAGGTGGCGCAGGCGGTGGCGACGCTTGTGGTGACGCTGGGCGGCCTCGACGGGCTGGTGTTCACCGCCGGCATCGGCGAGCGCTCGCCGCCGGTGCGCGCTCGCGTGGTGGAGCGGCTCGGCTTCCTCGGACTGGCGCTCGACGGGTCGGCCAACGATGCAGACCGGCTGCGGATCGACGATGGGGGAAGCCGGGTGCCGATTCTCGTCGTCCCCACAGACGAGGAACGCATGATCGGCCTGCACACGCTGCGTCTGCTGCGCGGTGCGAATTAGCGGCGATAGAGCGGGTAGTAGGCGCGGAATTCGGTTTCGATCGCGTCGCGATCGCTCTGCGGGATCCCCGCCAGCATCTGGCCCCAGTCGGCACGAAAATACGCCCTCCTGAGCCTCATCATGAAGCTTGCCTCGAAGAAGAAGCGCTGCTTCTGCTCCTGCGTCACGCTTGGCCAGATCGCCATCAGGAAGGCCATCCGGCTCCGCAGCTCGGGATATTCGCGCGGCGCGGCGATCGACGACATCTCCCACGCGGCGAGCGAGACCGTCTGCATGCCGGGAGAGGCCCAAGCCGCCTGCGCCACATCCATCCAGGCGCGCCCGTTCGCGGGATCGACCTTGAGCACCTCGGCGGCGTCCAGCATCGTGGAGGAGGCCGGCAGCATCATCGCCTGGCCGGTCAATTGATAGTCGGTGCGCGCCAGCGAGCGCAGCCCCGGCGTATCGCGCCAGCCGGCGACCTGCTCGCGCAGCGCCTTGAATTCCGCCTGCGGCGTCTTGGAGAGGCCGTCGGCCAAGGCCTGTTTCACGGCGCGATCGAGCTGATCGAACCGCACGAGCTCCACGCCCTTATAGGCGATCCACCCGCCGCCAAGGACCAGCACGAGAGAGAATACCGCGCGGCGCGCAAACAGCCCTGCCGGGCCCAGCGAGGCCATCATCCCACGTAGTACTTCTTGTAGTACGCCGAGGAATAATACGAGTAGCGGCCGTATTTCGGCGTGCGGCGCAGATCGACCATGTTGAAGGCGATGCCGCAGATCTTGCGGTCGCCGGGGATGCGCTCCAGCGAGTGACGCACGAATTCACGCGCCGTGGTGTTCCAGCGGATCACGAACAGCACCTTGTCGACCAGCGGCGCCAGCACCGACGCGTCGACCACGGGGCCGATGGGCGGGGCGTCGAGCACGATGAAATCGAAGCTCTGGCGTAGCTGCTCGATCAGGTTCTGCATACGCACCGAACCGAGCAGATCCGGCGGGTTTTGGGTCTTGCCGCCCGCCCCCAGCACATAGACGCCGGAGGTCTTGTCGCGGTGCAGGATGCCCTCGGATGCGGCGGTCTGCGCCAGCAACTCCACGAGGCCAGGCTTCTCGGTCAGCGAGAATTGCTGCGATGTCGACGGGCGGCGCAGGTCGCAGTCGATCAGCACGACCCGCTTTCCGGAGCTGGCGGCCGACGCCGCCAGCGCGATCGCCAGAGAGGTTTTGCCCTCGCCCGGCGAGGCGGAGGTGACCTGAATGACCTGGGGCGGGTTGTCGACGTCCGACATCTGCACGCCGGCACGCAGGCTTCGGATCGATTCGCTGAAGCGCGACAACGGCTTGGCCGCGAGATACTCGACAACCGCAACATCGTTCCCGCTGGTTGCCTTGGACAGGTCCGCCCACTCCACCGAGGCCAGAACCGGCAGGCCGGTGACTTCCTCGACCTGGCGCGGGCTGCTGAAGCCGGCATTGAGCATGTCCAGCAACACGGCGAAACCGAAACCCAAAACGAGCCCCAGACCCGCGCCGACAGCCAGGAAGATCGGCTTGTTCGGGAAGGACGGCGCGCCGGACGGCAAGGCCGGCGTGATGATGCGGGCGTCCTGGATATCGACCTCGGACTGCTCGGAGGTCAGCTTGGACTGGTTGAGGAAGGTCTCGTACAGCACGCGATTGGCCGAAGCGTCGCGTTCCAGTTCGCGCAGCCGGACGGTAAGCACGTTATCGGCGCCGGTCTGGCCGGACGCCGCCGCCACATTGCTGGCCATCGAATCGGCCCGGCTCTGCGCGACATCGTAGTCGTTTTTCAGATTGGCGATGACGCGGCTGATTTCCGCGCTGATCTGCCGGTCGATCTCGCGGCGCTCGGCGCGCACGTTCACCACCAGCGGGTGACGCTCGCCATAGCGGGTGACGAGATCGGCCTCGCGGGCCGACACGCCGGCAAGCCGGCCGCGCAGGTCCGAGATGACGTCGGAGCGCATGACGTCAGGAATGGCGGCGATATTGCCGCCCTCATTCACCAGCCGCTGGGCCTGCTCATACTTCGCCAGCTTCTCGGCCGCCTGGGTCTGGATCTGCACCAGTTCGGCACTGACCTCCGACAATTGCTGCTCGTTCAGCGTCTTGGCGCCGACCGAGACCAGATTATTCTCGGTGCGGAATTTCGTGACGGCCTCTTCCGACTGACGCAGTGAATCACGCAGCCGCTGCAGCCGGTCGGTCAGCCAGTCCGAGGCCCGACGCGCGGAATCGAAGCGGTTCTCGAGTTGGTCGACGATGAAGGCATCGGCGACCGCATTGGACAGCCGCGCCGCCCGCGCCGGATCGACGGATGTCACCGCGATCTGCAAGATGTTGGTCCTGGGAACGCGTGTGATTTCCAACGCGCTGCGCAGCCTCCCGATGGAGATGCGCACATCGTCGGGAATGGTCGCCGCACCCGGTTCGGCCGCATCCACTGCCGCCTCCGGCGCTGGCGGGCTGGAGAACAGGCCGGTGATGAGCTTGAACCAGGAGATGGACGGCGCGGCACCGAATTCCGGATCCTTGACCAGATTTTCCTTCTCGACCACCCGACGCAGGAAGTTCAGCGAGTTGACGATCGAAATCTGGTTGTCGACCATAGAGATTTCCGCGACACTATCGAAGCCGCTCAGATTTTGTCCAAGATTGCGCCGCGAGCTTGAGTCGAGCAGAATTTCCGACGTGCTGGTGTAGCGGGGTGTAACCGTCACCATCACCACGATGACGAGCGCCAGTACAGCCGCCGTCACCATCAGGATCAATAGCCAGCGGCGAACCAGAAAATCTAGGATGAGGTGGACATCTATGCCGTCTTCTTCTTCAGAAGCCGGGAAATTTGAAATTTGGCCGTGCATTTCCACTCGATCCAGATAGGCCGCCATCGGAGCGCTTTGCCGATAAATCAGGTCGCCCCACGGCACTGCGCGCGCACGCGCGGCTTCGTTCATATTATACCGAAAGCACGCGCGGATTGATAGAGACGCTACAGCCGCCCGATGTTATAAATTAGGGCTCGCCCGCATGAACCCTTGATCGCGACGCCGCGATACACCGGAACACGGTAATAATTACTTCGTGAATGGAATCACGTCTAATTTAAATTTATTAGGAACAAGGTATAACGATGCGTCTCGGCAGTATCCTGATACGATTTCTCCATCGTTTGTCGTCGACGAACTTCAAGCGGGCGCTTTTCGTGGCTCCGGTTCTCTTTATCGTCGCAGGGTGTGCCGGAATTCCGGGAGCGGCCCCGCCCTCCCCCACGACGCAGGAACCCGCTGCCGAATATACGCTGGGTACCGGCGATCGGCTCCGTCTCACCGTCTTCAATGAACCGACCCTTTCCGGCGAGTTCGAGGTCGATGCCTCGGGCGTGATTTCGATTCCGCTGATCGGCAACATCAAGGCGGTCGGTGAGACCCCGCGCGCGCTCGAGCAGGCGATTTCGGCCAAGCTCGCCTCAGGCTATATGCGCGACCCTCGGGTCAACATCGAAGTATTGAAATACCGTCCCTTCTATATCATCGGCGAAGTCTCCAAGCCCGGCGAGTATCCCTATCGCAATGGCATGAACCTGATGAGCGCCGTTGCTGTCGCGGGCGGCTTCACCTACCGCGCCAATGACCAGACCGTGTACATCCGGCGCGCCGGCAAGGATCAGGAGTACTCCTACCCCGCCACCACGGTGACGATGGTCTATCCCGGCGACATCGTGCGGGTACCCGAACGGCTGTTCTGATCGAGGCGGACGGCGGCGCGCGGCGGCACCTTGCCACCGGGCTCCGCCGTCACAGGCTGGTGTCGATCCGCCGGCTCCAGCTCTGCGCGAGGCCCGCACCGAGCAACGCCCAATAGGTGATGGCGACCGCCTGGATCTGCAGGCTGAAATCCAGCGCCGCGTGCGAGAACACCGCCGCACTCACGGCCAACGCCGTGAGGCTGAGCATCGGGCGCGAATCCCGGCCCAGCAGATTGACGAACACCGTCAGCAGCAGCCCCAGCACCATGAGGCCGAACGCGATCGCCGCGGGAAAGCCGAGGTCGAACAGCATCTCGACATAAGTGTTGTGCGCCTTGTCCCAGTGAACGGTCACCCATGTGTCGGTGTTGCGATACACCGCGAACATTCGGTCGAAGCTGCCATAGCCGAAGCCAGTCCACATGACGTCCAGCGCGGCTTCGAAAGTTCGCGACGTGATCGCCAGGCGCATATCCGAGCCGCCCTCCTCGGATAACCGTTCAGCGACGCTGTCGCCATACATTACGAGCACACCGATGAGGCCCGCCAACGCCACCAGCACGATGGCGACTAACACCAGCCGGCGGCGCATCAGCGTCACGACGAACAGGAGCAGCACCAGCGCGCCGATCAGGCTCGAGACGGTGCCGGCGCGCGACGTGGTCCAGAACAGCGCGATGGCGATGATGGCGGCAGCCACCATGAGCACCAGCCCGCGCCGGCCCGTGATTTCGACGACCGCCGCCACGCGGTGCACGAACGGCGCATCTCTGCCGGCGCCGGCGCGGCGATAGGCGTCGATGAGCACGCCGAGCGCGATCACCAGCCCGATACCGGCATAAGTGGCGTAGCTGTTGCGGTTGATGAAGGTGGAGGTCACAGATTCGAAATAGGCCGGCTTGTCGATCCACAGCAGCGTCATCGGGAAGAACAGGAGCTGCACGATTCCATACAGCGCATAGGCGGTCGCAATCGCCACCATCGCCAGCGGGAACATCTCGGCGCGCGCACGATCGCGGCACAGTTGAAGCGCGAGATAGAAGGCGGCCGCGCAGGTGAGCAGGCGCACCAGGCCGATGATGCCCTGGTCGGGTATCACCGAGATGCGGCCCTCAACGGTGCCGACGCCCGGCACGCCCGCCAGCAAATCGCCCGCCATCTGCCAGAACGCAGCCTGCCAGGCGGCCGGCGCCCAGGGCGATATCTGGAACACTATCCAGCCGACGAGCCCCGCGAACATGACGAGCGCCCACCACAGCCGCCGGGGTGCCACCGGGTGACGCGCGCCGCCCACCAGCAGCCCGATCTCAAATGCGACTGTCAGCAGCCCGAACAAGGCGGCGTTGATGCCCCAGGCGATGGGACGATTGCTACCCAGCCAGAACGGCACCCAGGCCAGCACCAGCAGCAGGCCGACGAACAGCGCGTCGTTGAAGGCCTCGTGCCGGGTCGCGCGAGCAAAAAGCGCACGGGACTCCGAGGGCCTGCGTACGCCACCCGCTTCTTTCCGTGCCCGCGGCGGCGCCGTGCGAGAACTCATGAGTGAATGATCCGCACCGCGTCGCCCTCAAGGACGACACAGGATAGCCGGTTGGTCAGATAAGCGCCGGTGTCAATATTGATCCGGTTCGGCAGGATTTCCGGCTCGATTGTCGGCGTGTGGCCATGGACGATGCGCTTGCCGTGATCGGCGGTCGATTGGGTGAAGACGTCGCGGATCCATAGCAGGTCGCCCTCGACTTGCCGGTCCAGCGCGACACCCGGACGAATGCCGGCATGGCAGAAGAAATAGTCGCCGAGCGTGAGGGTCAGGTCGAGATTGCGCATGAAGTCGATGTGTGCGGTCGGAATGGCGGCGAGCACGGCGTCGCCCAGCTCATGCGCCTTGCCTGCCGCAACGAGTTCGCGCGACGCGATGCCATAGGAGAACAGCGTCTCGGCACCGCCATTGACGAGCCAGACATCCCATTCCAGCGAACCGTCGAGCGCCGCCAGCAGCATGGCCTCGTGATTGCCCTTCAGACAGGTCCAGCCGCGCTCGGCCACACCGGCGATCAGCATATCGAGCACGCTCGGGCTGTCGGCACCACGGTCGATATAGTCGCCGAGAAAGATGATCCGGGCGTTCGCCGCCATTGCCCCGTCGTGCACGATCTTGTCCAGCAGCCGACGCAGCAGATCGAGGCGGCCATGCACATCGCCGATCGCATAGACGCGGATACCGTCTGGAATGCGGAACGCGGCGAGGCGGGGCGCGGAACGGCGGAAGCGGGAAAAGAACATGCGAAACCTAGCCGGAGATCGGCTCCCAGTGCGAATGTCGCATCGCGCGCACTGCAATCAATGCGATCACCATGGCGCAAAAAAACGCTCCCCGCAAATGCGGGGAGCGTTCTTAAAGAGGCAGCCGTCGATCAGTAGGAGAGCGTCAGGCCGGCAGTGACGATGCTACGGGTGTAGCTCTCGGCACCGTTGATATTGTTAAAGTTCGTGTCGAAGTCGATGTAGTTGTAGTTCAGCTTCGCGGTGGCGTAGCGGTTGATCAGGTAGCGCATTTCGGCGCCGTAGGTGAACTGATCGTCGTCACGCGGGTAATCCTGGTAGTCCTGGTTCTGGTAGCCGAACCAACCGGACAGCACGATGTTGCGACGCAGCTCGTAATCGAGCCGGACGCCGAAGTCGGAGCTCAGCACGCTCGAACCGTCGATGCCGTCAAAGGCATAGTTCGTGGTGAGAGTTTCCTGGTTGGCGGTGAACGTCACGGTGGCCAGCGGCGAGACGAACCAGGCCAGATTTGCGCCGTAGGTCAGGCTCGGTGCATCGTCGAGGAAGCCGTTGTCGGAGGTCCACTCGGAGTAACCGATAAAGACCTCGCCACGCAGCAGGCGGGACGGCTCGAACTGCAGACCCGTGGTGATGGCATATGAGGACGCGTTGTAATCGGTGTCCTCCATCTCGTACCAGCGGTACGAACCATTCACGAACACGCTGGTCAGCGGGCTGATCTTGTAGCCGACGCGGCCGGCGACAGTGTAGTCCTGACCGTCGCGATAATCCTGGTCGGTCGGGACGTTGTCGATGAAGTCATCGAAGTCGCGATCGCGGAAGTCGAACGCCACGCGGGTCCAGAGATTGTTGAATTCCTTGCGCACCGCAGCGCCGGCGGTGAACTGGTCGTAGGGCAGCGGCGCCGTCAATCCGGTATCGGTCTCGTCATCGCCAGGCAGTTCGTTCAGGTGCGAGTAGCGCGCATAGCCGAACAGCTCAAGGTCAGCGCTCACGTCGATGCGGCCATTGGTGCCGAACGAATAGTTCTGGAAGTCGGCATCACTATACTTGGCATAGCTGCCGCTCTCGAAATAGCTGTCGAACGACAGATAATGGCGTGTCCAATTCGACTGCAACTGGAAAGCCGGACGAACGATGAACAGCCAGTCTTCCTTCTCGTTCGAGTTGGTCGCCGTTATATTGGTGTCGTAGCCGGACGAAAGGAACAGCGATGGCAGGAAGACGAAGGAGCCAACCGGAATACCGGCCGGCGTGTAACCTTCCGGCTTACGGTCGGCTACCCCAGCCAGAGCCGGATCGACCTCGACGGCCTCACGGGCCGACGGCGGATAGTCAGCTGCAGAGGCCATGCCGACCAGAGGCAACAGAGTAAGGGAAACGACCCCGATAATCGCAATTTTGTTCATAGGATCCCCCAGCCTTACTTAAGAGCAGCTCGGCCCGACACAGCCGCCACCGGGTGGCTTCTGAAGGAACGTGGCAACGACAACAATTGCGGCATCCGCACCGGCCGGAATCGGGGCAGGCACCAAGGCGCCGGGCTGATTCTGGAGCGCTTGGACGAAGGCACCGCCGAACATCGTAGCGCCCGTAACGGCGGCACTCGCGAGTGCTGCGTTGACTGCCGCCAAAGCGAGCGGCGCTACCGGCGAACTCGACGACTGCGACTGCCACACGGTCACCGCAGCAGCCACACCATTAGCGAGACCGAGGGCCAGGCTGGGGTTTGGCACAATGACGACCGTATTGCCCGTGGCATCGACGGCGGTGGCGCCATTCGTGGCGACATCGGCTATCGCCGCCGTCAGCTGACCGGCAAAGACAGGATAGGCGAGCATGAGAGCCTCGATCGAGGCCGCAAGAACCCCAGCGTCGGTACCCGCGGCAATCGTCAGCCGGACGATTTCCGCCTTGGCCCAAGCCGCCTTGGCCTGTGCGCTCGCCGAAGCAGGCGGAGGCCCGCCCTGAGCGGCCGCGGCACCGACACCTTGCACCAATGCGCTTATCGCCAGCGCCAAAACGGCAACACGCGCCCACTTGCCAATCATGGCACCCCCCGGTCTCAAAGATTCTTAGTGCTGAAATTACCACACGCCCATGATCAGACTAGTGAAGAAAAGACACAGCGGTCAATGTCCATGCCGCCAAGAACTGAAACAGACAGGAATAAAATCGAACCCGAACGCCAAACGACTTGCCTTATAGCGTAAAACACGCACAGCAAAGACTATGGACCGCAACGGAAGTTTGCAATATTACCAAATTAATATTGCCTTAATGATAGAATACCCCCGATATTCCACCTGAAATACCACTCTCGTTCGGCAATATTCAGTTCAAAAATCAACTCTCATCTGGTTTGCAGTGCAACAACGTCAGACATTGTGCTGCGGCGGCAAAATCACGCCAGCGTGATTCACGCCGCAATTGCGCCTCATAGTCTGTGCCCCACAGTTCCTCTTGTGTTTCTTCATCGATATGAGCGACACGCCAAGCATCGAGCGCCGACAGATGTTTGCTCCATACGGCGAGAGCGATCACCGCCGAACCGCTCAATGTGGTCATCAGATTCAGTGCCGCGAGATGCAACGAATCAGTTGGCAATTTCAAAGCAATTCGCTCCAGCGTCTCCTTGGGCTGCTCGACGTGGCGTACCCCCTCGCTCAGAACAAATCGCGCGCCGAACTCCTCGCGTGCCCAGGCAAGAACCGGGTCCCATAGCTCGCGCTGCAGCGTGACCAGCTTTTCAGGGCCGTCGGCGCGGTAGCACAGCAGGTCGGTGGCGGCGTAACGCACGATCTCGGCGGCGACCTCATTAGCGTTCGCTTCGACGCCGTCGATGGCAGAGTTCACCAGCCGGGTCAGCGGCATGGTCATCGGCTCGATGGTCTCGCCCTGCGCCGCCCACTCGGCGGCGACCGCCTCGGCAAGAGGCAGGCTCGGCACCGCGAGGTGTGCCCTGCCCGGCGTGCGCACCGGGCGTCCGTCCAACTCGATGCGGAACAGGCCGGCGTCGACCGGTGCGGCGGCCGCCTGCTTGTAGAAGCGCTTGGGCATCACTGGCTTGCCGCCGAGGCGGGCGACAGCCACAGGATCATGGGCGGCGGGATCGTGCGCTGGCGGATCGCGCGGTTCGGTCGGCTCGCTCATGGGCATGCGCCCCATAGTTCGTCCATCACCGGCACCAGATGGGCAGCATCGTCGACCAGCCGCTCGGCGCCGGACTGCACCAGAAGGTCGCGCGAATGATAACCCCAGGTCACGCCGACCGCACGGGCGCCGGCGGCACGGGCCATCACCATGTCGAAGCTGGTGTCGCCGATCAGCACGGTATCGACCGCCTCCACGCCGGCGGCCTCCATCGCCTGAAGCACCATGCCGGGATGCGGCTTGGAGGGCGCGTCGTCGGCCGTCTGGATGGTGATGAACCGTCCCTCCAGCCCGTGATGGCCGAGCACGGCGGCAACGCCGCGCTGCGACTTGCCGGTAGCGATGCCAAGCAGCACGTCGTCGCGCGCGTGCAGCAGGTCCAGCACGGCCCGCACGCCGGGAAACATCGGCTCGAAGAAGCCGGGCTCCAGCCGCAGTTCGCGAAAGGCGCCGCGATAGAGCTCGGCGAGTTCCTCGGCGGGAAAAGCGGGGTCATCATCCCCGAGCCGGCGCATGGCTTCCACCAGCGACAGGCCGACAATGCCGAGAATGGCCTCGCGCGGCGGCAGCGGGATCGCCGCCCGCGCGAACGCCCGCGTCATGGCAGATACGATGACATCCTGGCTGTCGACCAGGGTTCCGTCACAATCGAAAAGAGCAAGCTTCACGGCGATCCAATCCGGCACGGCGAACATCAAGGTTGCCGCGAAGCGCGCCGGTGGTGGGCGGTGACGGGCTCGAACCGCCGACCCTCTCGGTGTAAACGAGATGCTCTACCAACTGAGCTAACCGCCCCAAGGAGCGCCTGCCAAAGGTGCGCTTGCCGATCCGGCTGCGGCCGAAGCGGCGAGCCAGCCGCCATAAAGCACCGGAGAGCGGAGCGGGCAAGAGCGCAGCCGCTTGGCCTTGAGGGAAATCCCATGCGCGGGCTCGCGGGGAGCCCCCTGCGGGGGGCATGCAAGCCCGGGGGAAGACCGAAGCTCCCGCGGCGCTGCGGCTAAAGCCAGGCCAGCGCGACGGGAGCCAGGGGCATCAGGCGCGGGCGCCTCGCCCCACCATACAAGGAGGCGCAGGCGTCCGGCGCAAAGGCGTATCAGGTATTGACGACTTCCTTCAGGCCCTTGCCCGGCGTGAACTTCGGCGCCTTGGAGGCCTCGATCTTCACGGGGTTGCCGGTGCGCGGGTTGCGACCCTCGCGCGCGGCGCGGCTCACGACGGAGAAGCTGCCGAAGCCGATGAGCTTCACTTCTTCGCCGGCCTTCAGCGAGGCGGCGATGGCGTCGAAGGTCGCGTCGACCGCGGCCGCGGCGGCAGCCTTCGTCAGCTTGGCCTGCTCGGCCACGGCGGCGACGAGTTCGTTCTTCGTGGTCATATGACCGGTCCTTCCCTTGATTGCACAAGAATCGTCGATGACGTGCACCAACGACGGGCGCGACCCTTTCTGCAAATTGCGGCGATTGCAAGCGTCAACGGCCTGGAACCCGTACAAATACACGGTTTTGAGCGTATTGGAGGTATTTCAGTACAGCAAATTCCCGCTGAGCAGCGAGCCCCTAAATTAGGCGACACAGAATGGTCACAAAGGACCACGGCGCAAGGCGCTCCCGCCTGCACGTCGCGGGCGCCTCTGCTGACGCGCCGCCGGTCGCAAAAACGAAAACGGCGGCACCCTTTCGGGTACCGCCGCTTAGCTTCTCAAGGCGCGCGGTGAGGCTCTAGTGAGCCGCCACCGGGCCGCTCGCATCGTCGAGGCCGATGACCGGCTCGACGTCCGCGGTTGGCGCCGTCAGCTTCTCTTCCCACACGATCGCCTCGGGCTGGCGCGTCAGGGCGTGGTGAAGCACCTCGTCCATCCGCGAGACCGGCACGATCTCAAGGGCGTTCTTCACATTGTCCGGGATCTCGGCGAGATCCTTGGCATTGTCTTCCGGGATCAGCACCTTCTTGATGCCGGCCCGCAGCGCCGCGAGCAGCTTCTCCTTGAGGCCGCCGATCGGCAGCACCCGGCCGCGCAGCGTGATCTCGCCGGTCATGGCGACATCGGCCCGGATCGGGATGCCGGTCAGCACGGAGGTCAGCACCGTCGCCATCGCAACACCGGCGGACGGACCGTCCTTCGGGGTGGCGCCTTCAGGCACGTGGATATGGATGTCGCGCCTGTCGAACAGCGGCGGCTCGATGCCGAAATCGAGCGCCCGCGAGCGGACATAGGAGGCCGCCGCAGAGATCGATTCCTTCATCACGTCGCGCAGATTGCCGGTGACCGTCATCTTGCCCTTGCCGGGCATCATGACGCCTTCGATGGTCAGGATCTCTCCACCCACCTCGGTCCAGGCAAGCCCGGTGACGGCACCGACCTGGTCTTCCAGCTCGGCTTCGCCATAACGGAACTTCGGCGCGCCGAGATATTCCTCGAGCGTCTTGACCGTGACCTTGATCGACTTCTTCTTGGTCAGCATCAAATCCTTCACCGCCTTGCGGGCGAGGTTGGAGATTTCGCGTTCCAGATTACGCACGCCCGCTTCCCTGGTGTAACGGCGGACCAGCGTGAGCAGCGCTTCGTTGTCGATCGACCATTCCTTCGCGGCAAGACCATGCTTGGTCATCGTCGCGGGAATGAGGTGCTGGCGGGCGATCTCGGCCTTCTCGTCTTCCGTGTAGCCGGCGATACGGATCACTTCCATACGGTCCAGAAGGGCCGGCGGGATGTTCAGCGTATTGGCCGTCGTCACGAACATCACGTTCGAGAGGTCGTAATCCACCTCAAGGTAGTGATCGGCGAAGGTCGAGTTCTGCTCGGGATCGAGAACCTCGAGCAGCGCGGAGGACGGATCGCCGCGGAAGTCCGCGCCCATCTTGTCGATCTCGTCGAGCAGGAAGAGCGGGTTGGACTTCTTGGCCTTCCTCATCGACTGGATGACCTTGCCGGGCATCGAGCCGATATAGGTCCGCCGGTGACCGCGGATTTCCGCCTCGTCACGCACCCCGCCGAGCGAGACGCGCACGAATTCGCGCCCCGTCGCCTTGGCGATGGACTTGCCGAGCGAGGTCTTGCCGACGCCGGGCGGACCGACGAGGCACAGGATCGGGCCGGTCAGCTTGTTCTGGCGGCTCTGCACCGCGAGATATTCGACGATGCGGTCCTTCACCTTGTCGAGGCCGTAATGCTCGGCGTCGAGCACCCCTTGCGCGAACGGCAGGTCCTTCTTGACCTTGCTCTTGTTCCCCCACGGGATCGAGAGCAGCCAGTCGAGATAGTTGCGAACCACGGTCGCCTCGGCGGACATCGGCGACATCTGCCGGAGCTTCTTCAGCTCGTGCGTCGCCTTCTCGCGGGCTTCCTTGCTCAGCTTGACGGTCTTGATGCGCTCTTCCAGCTCGGCAAGCTCGTCGCGGCCGTCTTCGCCGTCGCCGAGTTCCTTCTGGATCGCCTTCATCTGCTCGTTGAGGTAGTACTCGCGCTGGGTCTTCTCCATCTGGCGCTTCACCCGCGTGCGGATGCGCTTCTCGACCTGGAGCACGGAAATCTCGCTCTCCATGAGCGAAAGCACCTTCTCCAGCCGGGTCGTGACCTTCAGGATTTCCAGCACCGACTGCTTCTCGGGGATCTTGACCGCGAGATGCGAGGCAACCGTGTCCGCCAGCTTCGAGTGGTCCTCGATCTGGGTGACGACGCCGACCACTTCGGGCGAGACCTTCTTGTTGAGCTTCACATAGCTCTCGAATTCGGTCAGCACCGAACGGCCGAGCGCTTCGGCCTCGACCTTGCTGCCAGTCTCTTCCTCAAGCGCGACCGCCTCGGCCTCATAGAGGTCGGCACGGTCGGTGTAGTGGTCGACCTTGGCGCGCGAGATGCCCTCGACCAGCACCTTCACGGTACCGTCCGGCAGCTTCAGGAGTTGCAGCACGGAGGCGAGCGTGCCGATCTTGTAGATGGATTCCGTCGCCGGATCGTCGTCGGAGGCGTTCTCCTGCGTCGCCAGCAGGATGAAGGTGTCGTTCCGCATCACCTCTTCCAGCGCGCGGATGGACTTCTCGCGGCCGACGAACAGGGGCACGATCATATGCGGAAAGACGACGATGTCGCGCAGCGGAAGAACCGGAAAAGTCTGCGGGACGCCGGGCGTGAGCGCGGTGCGAGGCTTCGGGCTCGTCATGGCTCTTTCCTTTCTGTTGACGGCTGGGCCCTCCCCCCGAACGCAAGCCGCGCAAAGGGGTTGGACCGCACCGCAATGCGGCCGGAACGCGAACGGAAATCTCTGTGCGGGAGCGGTAGAAGCCGCGGTGGGCACTTTGATGCGGTCGTGGACCGGTGGTTGAAGCTCAGATGGATATGGCCTCCGGCCTCGTCAAGGGAGCCGGCCACTACACCGGCCGGACGCCATGGCCCGGCCGTATGATCACCTCGCGACGGCTCAGGCACTCGCGCCCGCATCGCCGGCTGCACGGTCCGCATAGATGTAGAGCGGACGCGCATTCTGCTCGACGACCTCCTTGCTGATGACGACCTCCTCGACCCCTTCGAGGCCGGGAAGATCGAACATCGTATCGAGCAGGATGCCTTCCATGATGGAGCGCAGGCCGCGCGCGCCGGTCTTGCGCTCGATCGCCTTGCGGGCAATCGCGCCCAGCGCGTCCTCGTGGATCGACAGCTCGACATTCTCCATCTCGAACAGGCGCTGATACTGCTTCACCAGCGCGTTCTTCGGCTCGGAGAGGATCTGCTTGAGGGCCGCCTCGTCGAGGTCGCCCAGCGTCGCGATGACCGGCAGGCGGCCGATGAATTCCGGGATCAGGCCGTACTTCAGCAGATCCTCGGGCTCCACCTCGCGGAACACCTCGCCGGGGCGGCGGTCTTCGGGAGCCGCCACGACCGCGCCGAAGCCGATCGAGGTGCCCCGGCCGCGCGACGAGATGATCTTGTCCAGCCCGGCGAACGCGCCGCCGCAGATGAACAGGATGTTGGTGGTGTCGACCTGGAGGAATTCCTGCTGCGGATGCTTGCGCCCGCCCTGCGGCGGCACGGAGGCGACGGTGCCTTCCATGATCTTCAGCAGTGCCTGCTGCACGCCCTCTCCCGACACGTCGCGGGTGATGGACGGGTTGTCGGACTTGCGGCTGATCTTGTCGATTTCGTCGATATAGACGATGCCGCGCTGCGCCCGCTCGACATTGTAGTCGGCCGACTGCAGCAGCTTGAGGATGATGTTCTCGACGTCCTCGCCGACATAGCCGGCCTCGGTGAGTGTGGTGGCGTCCGCCATGGTGAAGGGCACGTCGAGGATTCGGGCGAGCGTCTGCGCGAGCAGCGTCTTGCCCGAGCCCGTCGGCCCGATCAGCATGATGTTGGACTTCGCCAGCTCGACGTCGCCGCCGTGCTTCGTCGCGTGGTTCAGGCGCTTATAGTGGTTGTGCACCGCCACCGAGAGGACGCGCTTGGCATGGAACTGGCCGATCACATAATCGTCCAGGACCTTGCAAATCTCCTTCGGGGTCGGGATGCCGTCCCGCGACTTCACCAGGGAGGACTTGTTCTCCTCGCGGATGATGTCCATGCACAGCTCGACGCATTCATCGCAGATGAACACGGTGGGTCCGGCAATGAGCTTGCGGACCTCGTGCTGGCTTTTGCCGCAGAACGAGCAATAGAGGGTATTCTTGCTGTCGCCGCCGCCAACCTTGCTCATGCGTCTCTCCGTCCGCTCGGCGGACCAGGCGGTACCGCCTGAACCCGCCCCAGTCCGCAGGCCCGTTCTTGCAGGCCGCCGCGGGCCTCCAAGTGGGGAGAAACGCGACGGTCCCTAGGGCCGTCTAAAGGAAGCGCCTTAAGGGTCGAACCGTGCGGCCTAGCCAAGCATGCTAGAACACGCCCGATCAAGAAAGCATTCACGCCATCCCCGCTTTAGAGCGGCTCGGCAGCGCCTCGTCGTGACCCCGTCACACCTCCCGCCGAAATTTCATTCTGCCGTCATGCAAGCGCGATACCGCAGCGCACGCAAGCCCGACTGTCAAAACAGCCACGCCAGACCCCCTATATAGGAAGCCGGCGTGTCTTCTTAAACACGCAGCCTACGCGCCTCAGGGCTTCGCGGGAGCCTCGTCCGGCCGCTTGTCGATCACATTATCGATAAGGCCGAAGGACTTGGCGGCTTCCGAGGTCATGAAGTTGTCGCGCTCGAGCGCATCTTCCACGCCCTTGAGCGACTGGCCGGTGTGCTTCACGTAGATCTCGTTGAGCCGCTGCTTGAGGCTCATGATTTCCTTGGCGTGCAGCATGATGTCCGTCACCTGGCCCTGAAAACCGCCGGACGGCTGGTGCACCATGATTCGCGCGTTCGGCAGGGCGAAGCGCATGCCCTTCTCGCCGGCCGTCAAAAGCAGCGAGCCCATCGAGGCCGCCTGGCCGATGCACAGCGTCGACACCGCCGGCTTGATGAACTGCATGGTGTCGTAGATCGCCAGGCCCGACGTCACCACTCCACCAGGGGAGTTGATGTACATCGAGATCTCTTTCTTCGGGTTCTCGGCTTCAAGGAACAACAGCTGCGCGACCATCAGGGTCGACATGTTGTCCTCGACCGGACCGGTCAAAAAGATGATGCGCTCTTTCAGGAGGCGCGAATAAATGTCGTAGGAGCGCTCGCCCCGGTTGGTCTGCTCGACCACCATCGGGACCAGATAATTCATGTAAGTATCAATAGGGTCACGCATATTCTGATCCTCGGCGGTACGGCGCACACACGCCGCCCGCGAATCCATCCCGCCCCACAATAATGGGAAAGCGCGTCCCTACCAGCCCGCAGGCCACTAAGCCGCGGATGAAGGCCGCACGGACATGCAGCCTTCCCCCGCTAAATGGCCGATACGCCCGAGGATTACGCCTTGTCGGCGTCGTCCTCGGCATAGAGCTCCTCGCGGGTGACGGGAATCTCCGTCACCTTGGCGAGCTCCAGCAGGAAGTCGACGACCTTCTCCTCGAAGATCGGCGCACGCAGGCCAGCGAGAGCCTGCGCATTGCTGCGGTAGAACTCCCAAACCTGCTGTTCCTGACCGGGGAACTGGCGGGCACGCTCGACGACGGCGCGGGTCACTTCGTCGTCAGTGACCTGGATGTTGTTCTTCTCACCGATTTCCGCAAGGACCAGGCCGAGACGAACGCGGCGCTGCGCGATCTTCTCATAATCGGCGCGGGCGGCTTCCTCGGTGGTGTTCTCGTCGGCGAAGGTGCGCTTCTGCTGGTCCATTTCGGCGTTCACCGAGTTCCAGATGCCGTCGAACTCCTGGGCGGCGAGCGTCGGGGGCACGTCGAACTGGTGCAGGCCGTCGAGCGCGTCGAGCAGGCGGCGCTTCACCTTGTTGCGGCTGGCGGTGTTGTGCTCCTGAACGATGCGGCTCTTCACCTGCTCCTTGAGCTGCTCCAGCGATTCCATGCCGAGCGTCTTGGCGAACTCGTCATCGACGGTCAGCTCGCCGGGAGCCTCGACCGTCTTGGCGGTCGTCTCAAACGACGCGGCCTTGCCGGCGAGATTCGGCGCCTGGTAGTTCTCGGGGAAGGTCACGTTGAGGGTGCGGGTCTCGCCCTCATTGATGCCGACGAGCTGTTCCTCGAAGCCGGGGATGAAGGTGTTCGAGCCGATGACGACCTGAATGTCCTCGGCGCTGCCGCCCTCGAACACTTCGCCGTCGATCGAGCCGACGAACGACACGGTGACGCGGTCGCCATTCGCGGCGGCGCCGGTCTTCGGCGAGAACGGGCGGTTGGCGTCGGCGATCTTGGAGACCGCGTCCTCGACGTCGGCGTCGCTGACCGCGAGCACCGGCTTGTCGAGGGTGATGCTCTTGAAGTCGCCGAGCGTGATCGCCGGCAGCACTTCGATGCCGACCGTGTAGGAAAGATCGGCCTTGCCGTCGATCACTTCCTTCACCGCGTTCTCGTCCTGCGGCAGCTCGACCTTGGGCTGCATCGCAAGCTTGAAGCCGCCATCCTCGACGATCTTGGTGTTGGCCTCGTTGACCGCCTGGTCGATGACCTCGGCGAGCACGGACTTGCCGTACATGCGCTTGAGGTGCGCGACCGGCACCTTGCCGGGACGGAACCCGTTGATGCGCACTTTGTCCTTCATCTCGGCGAGGCGGGCATTGGCCTTGGCGTCGAGTTCGGCGGCCGGCAGCACCACGCGGTATTCGCGCTTCAGACCTTCGGCGAGGAGTTCGGTGACCTGCATTTCTATCGGCCTTCGTCTTGTTTGCCGCTTGCGCGGAATCCTTGAATATCGTGTGCGAGGGCGCCTTTCCGCAGGAGCGGCGCGCCCCTCGTCGGTGCGGCTTCGTTTGGAAAACCCGCGAGGCCGAGGCGTGCATGGTGCGAGCGATCCCGCCTCCACCATTCCAGTCGCGCCGCGAGGCTTTCCGGTCGTTCATCGCGGGGTTGCGCGGCTCACCGGCACAGGTGAGCGCACCTGCGGCCGACCGACGCCGCCCCTATCGAGAACCACCACAGCATCCATCGAGATAACTGAGGCGGGGCCTCGCATAGCGCATCGTCAGGGTCATTGTCGAGTGGCGGCACGATTTCCCGCATGTTTGATGCCACAGCCATGCGGCGAAAAGTGGGGAACTGGCGCGATGAATTGCCAGACCTCCGAATTGCCAGACCTCCCCGTCCTGTCGTAATGGGACGGCCGTGCCCGTCTGGCGGAATTGGTAGACGCACTTGGTTTAGGTCCAAGCGCCGAGAGGCGTGGGGGTTCGAGTCCCTCGACGGGCACCAGAGTCCTAATGTCTCGAATGGCTTAGCCAGACCAACATGGTTTGGAGCATACATTCGTGGCAAAAACGCAACACCCGGAATCCTATCTGCAACTCTCACGGAATGGGGTTTTCCGCTATCGACGGGTAATTCCTGAGCAGCTGAGAGACATTGCCGGTCGCCGGGAAATCCTCAGCTCGCTGGGAACGAAGAACCCGAAACTGGCCACGCAGCTGTATCCAAATACTCATGCGAAAGCAGAAGCTTGGCTTCAATCGGTGATTGCCACAAAACAGGCAGGCTCAGAATTTAGGCAGCCTTTGCCATATCCCTTTGTCCAAGCCATTGACCATCTTCCCCTCAGTCGGAAAAAGCGTCTGGCAGCTGCAAAGCTCGCTGAAGGCAACACTCCCCTGTCAGAGGCTTTGCGCATCTATTTCGATGAGAAGCGGCTGGACCGGGCCCGCACTGTCCGGATCAATGAGAAATCCAGGTGCATTGGGTATCTGACTGAAGCCCTGGGGGCAGATCGGGATGTGAGGAGTCTGACTCGGCAGGATGCTCGGACTTTCAGGGACTATCTGGCTCGCAGAGGAATGATGCCGGGATCGGTGTCCAAAAATATCAAGCTGGTCGCGGCTATTGTTCAGGTGGCGCTGGTCGAGAAGCAGATATTGATACGCAATCCTTTCCATCGTTTCCGAGTCATCAATGAGGTGGCCGCTATAGATTCGAGGTTGCCACTTACCAGCGACGAGATAGCGATAGCTCGATCTCTGAACGTCAATGCCGAACTCAGTGGCATCGTGAATCTGCTGGCGCTCACCGGCTCCCGACTGAACGAGATGGCAGGTTTGCAATGGGACGATGTCGTCATGGCAGATTCGCCCTCCACATTCGATCCAATCCGATACGGCGCCTGAAGACCGCGAGTAGCAGGCGCACCGTGCCCCTCCTTCCCGACGCCATAGCAATCTTCCATCTGGCCAGACTCCGGGCGGGTGGTCAGTCAGAGCCGGAGGATGCGGTGTTCCCCCGCTATGCACGCTCGGGTGGAGCAGATGCTGTGTCGCAAGCGTTGATGAAATCGCTACGCAAAGCGGGCGTCACCGATCGGCGCAAATCCATTCATTCCATCCGGCATAGCGTTAAACAGGCGCTGCGTGACGTGGGATGTCCGAAGGATGTGAGAGATGCTCTCCAGGGCCATGCGTCCAACGACATGGCAGAAAACTATGGAACGGGTCATTCGCTGAAGACGATGATGGAGTGGCTCAGGAAGGCAATTCCGACGTAGGGGACGGCTTACGTCCGGTGCCGGCACATAGCGCCGAGGCCACGCCCCCCCTGGGGAGGAGCTAAACGGACCCGGTGCAAGGTCGTAATGGGGCAGATCGTCCACAAGCTGCAAAGCAGCATGCGTTTCTTCCGAGGCGACCGAAGCGGTCCCTGCCATAAGTTATTGAGATTAAATGGTATTTTGGATTCAAATAATTCTCGCCAGTGATGGACCAAGTAAAGAAAAATCAATAGTTCAAAATTTGAATTGCCTTGATAGTCAAGACGTTATGTAGTATAGTAATGGCAAGATCGGGTCACAGCTTAGCGATGTCGCGATCGAAACAAATTAAATTACTTCAATTACTCTGAATTCTATACTCGATCAACGATTATGAGAATGGAGAAAATATAGGATAAATTAATGCCTTTCTACATTAGTGCCAAAAGTGGCGACGGAAAAACTCGCCTACTAATTCGTATTTGCTTCGAAATGATGAAGAGTGGCAAGCGAGTTATTATAATTGTCCCAACAAAGAAATTAGCAAACCAAATTTATATCGATTTGATGAATTTTGGAATTCACTACGTCACCATCATCCACGGTGATACGCATTTGAATGGCGCCGTAGCAGCGCTGGATCACCACCTGAAGAACGATACCCGCAAGTGCCAGGTACTTGTTACAACGCAGGAATCGTTTGATCGGCTTGCATATTTCAGTCGCCCTGAAAATTGGGTCCTCATGATTGATGAGGCGCCGAAGGCATTTGAAGGCTTCTCTATCAAAATCCCGGATGTCCATCAGTTTCTAACGAATAATTTGGCTGTCGCGACAAATGCCGAGTATTCCGAGATATTGGTAACAAACAAGTCTGCGGTCAAAAAAATCAGAGACAACATCAATAACGATGTGACGTATCGAGAGGTTCACGACCTAACGACACGTCTTCTGGACGAAGGATGGACCACATATGTAAACACAAGCGATTACGCTAATTTTTTGGCTGGCAAGCTCGGAAAGACGCAGCTTGAGGCGTATGCGATCCGCGATGTTGGTTCTCTCCTCCGATTTAAGAAGGTCATTGTCGCAGGTGCATACATAGAAGATAGCTTCTATTATCAAATTATGAAGCATCAAGGTCTTACATTCACGCCATACCCCGACACACCTGCCAAATTCAAAAGCAATGTCCATGGAAATGGAAAATTATTAGAGATACATTATTTAAATACGCCTCGATTCTCTAAGACGATGGCTGAAAATCATCCAGATACGATGGCCACTCTGGTCGAATACGCCAAAAATCTGTTCGGTAGTGATAAATTCTTATGGCTGGCAAACAGCTCCGTAAAGAGTGATCTCTTTCCTGGTCTCAATGGCCAGAGATTAAGTGGGGCACCTCATGGAATGAATTGCTATCAAAACATCGACAATGTCGTAATATTATCGGCATATAATACCAATCCGCAATCGTCTAAGTTCCTAAAATCAATTGGAATTGACAATGATGCGGTTGATAAGGCGTTGCACATTAGCAATGTCTATCAAGCTATTATGCGGTGTTCGCTGAGAGATATTTTTTCGACTTCGTTAAAGCGAATTATTGTTCCAGACGAGCGAACAGCCCTATGGCTGCATTATCATTTTCCAGGTTCGAAGCTGTTTCCTATTGCCGTTCCGAGTTCGAAACCCCTTGGCAAATTGGGTCGTCCCCCTCAAAATGGGGTCCCAAAAGACGCTGCACAGAGAAAACGTGAGCAACGGCAACGAGAAAAAGATAAGCTTTTAGCTCTCAAGAATGAAACTGAAGCAGATGAGTTTGCTACACTTGATTTTTCGGGGGCGCAGCCCAAAGTTAGCCAGCATCAGCCTACTCAGATTGATACCAGTATTAGTCACATATGTCCTATAGACAATAGGTTATCTGTGACATCCAGTGGGAACCAGACTGGTTTCCATTTGTCTCTTTACCCCTCAATAGCAAGCTCTGGTGCGGAATCAATACTAAAATTCTCGACCGCAGACGAATGGATTGATTATCTAAAAACAAAAAACGTTGCGGTCGTGGCCGATAAATACAAAAATGAATTATTCATGACTACAACGGTTAAGCCAAATATTGTAGATGGTAGAGATAGAACGTTAGACGCTATCAGCGGCATTCATTCGCTTGTGTTTGATATCGATGGTGGAGACATTTCAGTCGACGAATTTATCGCGATGTTCCCCAATCTACGATTCTGCATCCATAACACTTGGAGCTCAACCATCTTCAAGCCGAGGTGGAGAGCGATCTTTCCGACCCGGTATATGACAGTGGCAGAGCATGGAGAGTGCTGGGATGGAATGATGGTCGCCCTGTCTCAGCAGGGATATACGGTCTCAAAGCGGAATCCAGCCGAACCGCTGACCAGGGCGCATGGAATTGATCCGTCGAAACGGGTGGTCACCAGCATGTTCTTTCTGCCGTGCCAAGCCAATGCGGGTAAGGCCCATAGCTTCTTCCACGACCTGAAAGGCGAGGCGAGAGGGCTTCTTGATCCGGATGAGTGGAGGCGGCTCTATAAGGTCGCTCGGCCGCTGAAAAAGACATTTGTACCATTGCCGACCGCCAACCATGGCACGGCCGCCCATGGGCAACTATGGTCATCGACGGCGCCTAATCCTAAGGCCGCAGCGGCAATCCAGCGATGGAGAACCGAAGGCGTGCTTCCTGGACGTGGGAATGGTGAGTTTTTCATTCTCGCCAATGCCTTGGCCAAAGCCGGAATGCCGTCATACGAGATCGAGCACACGCTTAAGGGGCAGGCCAAATTTGCCAACACGCCGCCCGATCGTCTGAGGCAAATTCCAGGGATCATGGACCACCTGGCAAAGTATCCCCAGATTCGGTGACTGTCGGGAGGACTTTGGATTAGGGGCCGGTATCGGCCCCTTTTTCATATGGCGTGGGGGCGACGATGGCAGCCTTCGCCTCGTTCAGATTGACCGATCTACCCCGCACAGCGATCAGCTTGTGAACGACCCGATGACAGCAAGCGCAGAGCAAGGCGAGATCAGCTAATTTGGTGACCCGCTCTTCTGCGCTCGCCAAGGCTCTCTCCGATTATGCCAGGTGGACCGGGTTCCTGGTGCTGGCGACAAACCCTACCTGAGAACCGCATAGACGTCGCGAGGGCATGCGCCGACTGTTACAGGCCCCAAGCGACAGTGGCCCGTTCCTGTGCAGCCGGGTCGCCTTTAATGCGATAGATGGTTTGCCGCGACAGCCCGGTGAGCTTCGAGATTTCCGTCACACCTGCCCCTTGGCTTAACATGTCACCAACTGCGCTGAGCTGGTCGCTGGTGAAGGTCGGCTTGCGCCCGCGATATTTGGCATCGCCCTCCAACGCACGTGCGTGGGCAATGCCGGCCCTCTGCGATTCCTTGGTCGCCTCGGCCGAAGCCTGAGCCGTTGCCGCCATGAACCCAATCAGCGCATCGCGAACGGCCTGCTGGATCGGGTCCTTGGTGGCCCCGTCAAACGTCATGCCGTTGATGACGGTCTTAACCACCACGCCTCGTCGCATGAATTCCCTGATGGTTTCCGTGACATCGGCATAATTGCGACCCAGCCTGTCTACCCATCTCACGACAAGCGTGTCGCCGGCTCGCAGCACGTCGAAAAGACGGCGGCCTTCAGCACGATCTCGGAGGGGTATGGAGACGCCACTTACACCATGGTCCGCGATCACCATGTCGAACTTGAAGCCTGCTGCCTCAGCGTGCGTTTTCTGGTGCGACAGAGTCTGATCTGCTGTTGAGACACGGGCGTAGAGAATGACGGACAAAGGCCCTCCAGAGTTCGCAGGGGTAGTGTCCGTTAATAACATGTCCGCAGACTGGAAACAAACCCTAGCGGACATGCCCGGAGATGGGTCGCGAGACGTCCGTTAGGCCATACCTCAACGGTCCTTAGAGCCAGTTTCACCTCGTGCCGAAAATGATATGCCCGAAAGCGTTAGCTCTTGTATGGGGCGGCGGTTAGATTACTCATCGACCAGATGACAAGGCTCGATCGTGAAAGCGACGAGGATTGGAAATACGAGGGGCATGCGTGGTCAACGACATTGCATCTAGAATCGGTGCTTTCCTTGAATCTGCCTCGCCGGGAAGGAGCATGCACTCCGCCCCTGGGATTGCCTTGGGCTCGGTTAAAGGCCCGGTACGGAAAGAGAATCAGGACAGAGTTGCAGCTGCATTTGTTCAGTCTCCGCAGACCGGGGAATTCCTGGTGGCTGTCCTGTGCGACGGCATGGGAGGAATGGTCGAAGGCGGAGCAGCAGCAACGATTGCGGCTAGTGAATTCCTAGCCACGCTAATTCTGTCCCGGGCTAGGGTTTCGCCGGACATTCTTATGCGTGCAGCGGAGAAGGCTAACTCAGCGGTATTTGAGCGCCTTGAGGGCGCAGGCGGATCCACTCTTACCGCTATAGTAGTTCATAACCATGCCCAGGCGTGGGCTATCCATATCGGGGACAGCCGCCTCTACAGTTTTGGCGCAGAAAGGTCACTGACCTTATTGACGAGAGATGATACCATTGAAGGGTTAGCTCTCGGTCATAATAGATATGACGAAGACGTGTTGGACAGCCGCCTGCTTCAATACGTTGGTATTGGCGATGATTTGCACCCAAACATCGTGACCATACCTTATCCTTTTGATGAGAAATTTATATTAACCTCCGACGGCGCTCATAGTTTGGGCCGGAAAGTCATTGAACTGGTATGCCGGAATACAGCAAATTCTTCGGAATGGGTCAGGCGTATTAACTTCATGTCAGAGGCGACTGGGGCCGAGGATAACGCCTCAATCATTGCGTTGGCCCCTGACGAATTTGTGCCGCCACGATCAATGGCAAATCAGCTGACGATCCGCTTGTATAGCGCAATGTCCGAGCTGGAAATTTGGGCCCTGTATCCAGATCATTTGCAGTCACCACAATCACCCGTTCCGAAAAACGAACCGCAGGATACGGATCACAAAAATAGCGGGCCGATTAAGGAACAAACTGGACGACAACGCAGAGCCAGGCGTACAAAAACAGGTAAGAATGCAGCGCCTAAGCCTCAGCTAATGATAAAATTCGGCGATCGGGACGTCGACGGTGAGTAATATGCTTCCTCCAAGATACGCTACGATAATTCATACGTTCACTAACGGCGGGATGTCGAACACTTTTCTATGTAATGATTCTCATCTTGACCGGAAAGTAATCGTAAAATCTCTAAAAATTGGAGTAGATAATGGAAAAATTATTGACGAGTTGACTGCGCTATCTGCCATACGTTCGAAGCATGTGGTTCAAATATTGGATGTTATCCATAATGCCGGGCACCCAATGTGTCTTGTTGAGGAGTTTATAGAGGGCGACGATCTATCTCCATTGCTGCCGTCCGCAACGTCGAATGAAGCTCTTCGCATATTGTATTCTATTGCCGCCGGAATCTCGGACATACACGAGAATGGTAGGGTTCACCGGGATATCAAGCCGGAGAATATGAAATTTGACAAGTATGGCACTCTTAAAATATTTGATTTTGGACTTGCAAAAAGTACTGCTGGCCCCGGAACGCAAAATCTATTTTTTACACCATTTTATACAGCGCCGGAAGTATTCAAGCCAGACGAAACCGGTGTGTTTCAATTTTCTCCCGCTGTTGATGTATATGCCTTTGGGGTTGCGGCATTTTGGCTTCTCAATCTAGGGGGTCTTCCTCCAAAGCTTGCTTCGGTTCCTCCACAATTGCCGTGTGGTGTTCATTGCTCCGAACTGGCTGTTAAGCTGCATCCGACTGTGAGCGATCTTGTCGATCTGACGATCTCCGCTGACCCTTCGAAGCGACCAACGGCCGCTTATATAAAAGATGAAATAGGGAAATTACTTTTATATGATAAGCATAGAATGTTGTTGACCCACGGTTCTAACGTTTATCAAATGGATGCAGGCAATAGATCTGTTAATTTGACTGTAGGTGGCGATAGCGTATCTGTGGTCTATGACGGCTTTACATTTAAAGCGACTGCAACTACTGGCGCAGCATTTCGAAATAATCGTGCGATAAAGATAGGGGAGGCTTGGAGTGGGGCGTCTGTGATCACTTTGGGCCAAGGGCCCCAGCGCACATTTATCACGGCCGACACATCACACCCTGAGGTAGTGCTTTGAAGGGACCGCTTACAGTCTCATCGGTCGTTGCCGACCGATACGTTGTCAAGGGCTGGTTGGGCGCAGGCGGCATGCAGTATGTCTACCTTGCCAACGACAGGCTGTTTAATCGTGATGTGGCGTTGAAGACGCCCAAAGATGACGGCGGAGAGCGGCGCTTTCGGCAATCTGCGGTTATGAGTGCCAAGGTCAACCACTCAAATGTCGCTAAGACGCTGGATTATTTTGAACTCCCTGATGCCCGCCCGTACCTCGTCGAGGAACAAGTTGCGGGGCTGGATTTACAACAGGTGATGGGGCGGGGATTAAGTTATCTGCCGCCGTCCACCTGTGCGAGAATTCTTCACAAGTTGGCTAAGGGCTTGGCTGCCTCGCACTACGTAGAGGTCGTGCACCGTGATCTGAAGCCAAGCAACATAATGATTTCTGGAGGGCTCGCCTTCGACGAAGTTAAAATAACCGACTTCGGCATTGCCAAACTTGCGGAAGGGGAAATCGGCGCTTGGGCCTTGGATAAAGGAGCCGGCACATCGTCTAAAACTGTCCTCGGTGCAATTCCTTACATGTCCCCAGAAAGCATTGAAGCGTTTAACGTCGCGAGTAAACCGTCAGATGTATGGGCTATTGCCGCAGTAGTTTACGAGTTGTTGTCGGGAAATTTGCCTTTTGGAAACGGATTGAAATCTGTAGCCAACATTCTACATGCGACGCCGCCACCTTCACCGAGCCAAATCAATGCTGTGCAGTTTAAGCCTCTGGGCTCTGAACTTTATAGGCTGCTTCTTCGGTGCTTTCAAAAGCAACCAGAGCTACGTCCAACCGCCGACGATCTGGTCAGAGAGTGCGAGATGTTATGTTATTCTGTCGATAAATACGAGACGGGTATCATATCGCGAATACAGAACGCATATACTGGCTTCATTGCCCCTGAGCGTGGGAAAGGTTTGATGTATTTTCGCCAAAATTTCTATGGTGCTTTCGAGGCCAAGGCCGGGACTCCGCTGTGGTTTGGTAGGCACCATGGAGATCCGAGCGACAGAGCATTTCCGGTTGTTTGTCTGAAAACAAAGACATGAGGTATTTGTTCTAAGATTAAGCCGTATTGCCCATTCGAGGCACTTGGGATGGTGGGGCAGAAATCCCGTCATGGCAATTTGGGGGCTTTCATGCTCGATCCGTTTTGACTTCACGGATACGGTTCCCTGCTTAGGGGTGCCAGGGCACTCATCTCATAGCTCGGTCCCTAGTCCGTCGCGCCTTGGTCCCTCCGGTAGAGCAGGACCCCGGGAAACGAACCTGTCGAGATTGGCCTATCAGCACTTAGTGAATGATGGAAAGCCAGGGGTGGTCGTGCTCAGCTCTCCATCGAAAATAGTCCGCCGTCAGGCTGCAATAAAGCTCGCGGGCTACGACAAGGTCATTGGCGGCGATGCACATCTCTATCGCGTAGAACGCCGAAAAGTCGCGATAAAAGCCTTGTTCCTGTTCGTCGATCGCTGCGAGGGCGCTGGCTCGGATGCGGACGTATATAGGGCAACGGTGGTCTGCTGCTTGATTAGAGCAGGCCCCAGCGAATGCGGCACCCTGGGCGCACAGGTTCTTGATTCCGACAGCCTTAGCCTCTTGTGCGCTCTCGTCGTCGCCCGGGAAGGGCTCCATAGTTCGCTTCCGTCTGATAACTCCGATCAATCGAAGCCTTCTCCTCGCCACCAAAAGCCGTCGATCGCGGTTAGCGCCTGTTCGAGATCGGCAACAGCCGGCCCTTCCGTCCATTCGGTTCCGCTGCTGTGCCCGACCATCAGAGCGATAAGCTCCCGACTATCGGCGGTTGAAGGCTTGTGCTTCGCCAGGACGAACTTGAAGCCCCATTCTTCCGTTTCGAGATAGCAGAGGCCCAGAGCGAAAGGATCAAAGGGAAGCGAGATTGTCGCCAGATCGGATGGCCGCTCTCTGAGAACCCGGCAGAAGTCTAAACTCTCCATCACGGTGAATGGCACGAGGTGCAGCCTTTTGATGTGCTGATGCATCTCGCGAGTCGTCATCGGTTGGGGCTCGTCGTTGGGCCTCCCGGGCGGGCCTGGCACATCGTCCGACACTCATCAGCCTCCTTGCGCCCTCGACGCCTAGCGAGGGATCGCGGCGGCATCGACCCGCGAGACTCAAGAGAGTCCATAACGGTCTTATAATACAGTACATAATGGGCGTAGACGGCGCAAGCCGGTCAGACCAAAATGGGCTTATGGATAAGTTCGGGACGAAGCTAAGAGAGCGGGCGGCAGCCTTAGGCGTGTCTAACGCAGAGGTGGCTCGTAGGTCAGGTTTGACGGAGCGCAGATATGCTCATTACGTCAGTGGGGATCGTGAGCCGGATTTGGCGACTCTGGTAAAGGTCGCTGAAGTCCTACAAACCACGCCTGACCGCCTTTTGGGGGTGGACGGCGCCGCTGAAGCTCCTGGGCCTCGAAAGCTGCTCCTGGACCGTCTTGTGGCTTCTGCTGAGCAATTGTCGGATCACGACGTCGAACGGTTCATTTTTCAGATGGAAGCAGTTGCGGCTTTTGGTTCGAAATCCTGACTCCAGGCGGCTCAGTGTGTACCCATCAGTTTTTGATAGCCTTCGTCGCTGGAACCGTGCCGATAGGGCGTCCTCAGAATGGATGAAGCCGTGCAGAACGCTTTAGCTGACGCAGGTCACCCCTCGCTCAGCCAGTTCGAGAGGTTGATCGTCGATGATCCTGCATTTGCCGAACTGGATGCTCTGATCCGCCCCTATTGTCCCTTTGAGGCCCTTGGTCCGCCACGGAAACTTCTTGGCGTATATGCTCGATCCGTTCCGGCCGCATGGGTATGGCGCTTCGCTACTCAAGGCTTTCCTGTCTGCGGCAGTCGCAAACCCCACCCAACTGCCAATCCATGTCCCACTAACGGGGATAGAGACGCATCTGTTGGACCTCGGCGATGCCGAGATTCGCCGGGAATGGCGAAACATCGACCTCCTCATAATCATCAGTGAGATCAAGCTTGTCGTCGCGATCGAGCTGAAGATCGACTCGATGCAGCACAGCGATCAACTGCGTCGATATCGGCAGACGGTCGAGGACCAATGGGCAGGTTGGTCCCATCTCTTCGTGTTCCTGACCAAGAATGACGAGGCCCCCAATGACTACGAGCACTGGCTCCCCGTGAAGCTGTCCGACCTCATCACCTCGTTCGAGAAGCGAAGCGTGGGGCAGGCAGCTGATCCATTGGCAGCTGAAATGCTCACGGCATATGTAAAAATGATGAGGAGGCGCCACTTGGAAGATCGGAAGATCGACGAGATCGTTCGGAAATTGTGGGCCACGCACGGAGAGGTTCTTGGCTTCTTGGCGGATCGACGACCTGATGAAGTCGGAGAAGCTTTTGAGCTCCTGCGAGACCGAACCACCGACATTCTAACGATGTTGGGTGCGAACTGGGTGCTCGATTCGGTCGAGAGAAGCATCATCCGGTTCGCATACGTGCCGTGGGACGTCCTCCCCGGATTTCAATCTGGCGAGGGCTGGGGCAGTGGTAAGCGGATAATTCTCTTTGAGTTAAAGAGAGTTGGCAATGAACTCAACGGGACCACTTATCTGGCACCCGGCAATGATGGTGTTAGGCAAAGGGTGGCAACGGCTTTGGCCTCGATCGGAAAAATCGGTCGCAAGGGCAAATGGAGCCTAATCGAGCAACGCCATTTTGTGCGAGCAACAATCGATATGACGGCCGATGCCAATCAGCTCGCTCAGGCCGCCAAAGCTGCATTCGCGGCTTATGCCAAGACACTGGCGGCTGAGATCGATCCTGTAGTCCGCCAAGCGTTGAGCTGAGCCTTTACGGGAGCAGCCACATCCGACGACGCTTCCGAGAATTAATATGAAAATTAGAAAAAATATCGAAGCAATTACCTAAATTTAACCACGTAGGCGGTATCTGGAGCAGGTCTCATTGCCCCAGAGGAATGCCTAATGATGAAGCTTGTAACGGGAGCCGCCCTCTCGGTTGCTATTTCGACCTCTGCCTATGCAGCAGATATGGCGTATAAGGCGCCGGATATAGGGCTTCGGGGGCCAATTCAGCCAACGGTTTTCATTGATGTTGGTGCTGGCGCTGGCTTTTCTGTCGGAAGCAACCTGAAATTTGTTAATCCAGTCGGCACGGAATTTACGGATAATGCCATTAGTGGCGATCAAATTATTCTGAGTGGCGTAGATGCTAATGACGCATCTTTTGCAGCAAATATTTCAATAGGGTATTTTGTTACACCGAACCTTTATATCAAAGGGTCCTATCGGTATTTTGGTGAATACACCGCCACCGGGAATGCATCTTTCGGTGGGGATCCGTATGAGCAATCAGCGAATGCTCGGGCGCAAGGTATTCTGGCTGGCGTCGGCTACATCCACAATCTGAACGAAGCCTATTATCTTGATATCTTTGCGGAAGCTGGAGCGGCTTATATTAAGACCAAAGGTACGCAGGGTGCCAACCTTTTCCCAGACGATCCCGGCTACTTCCCCGGTCATTCACAGACCAATTTTGTTGCAGGGTTAGGTCTTGGTCTTGGCTACCGTCTCAGCGACAGCATCGATCTGACGCTGACCGGCACTTACCACTACCTTGGTGACGTCGAAACCGGCACGACTGGTGCGGACAATCCGGTCATGAATGAGGGCGAACGTTTGGAGATCACTGATTTCGGTGTGGCTTCAATCGTTGCGGGCATTCGGGCGAAGTTCTGAGTCTAATGTCATGGAGCTCAATTCAGCCGTGCGCCGCATTGAGCTCCATGTAGTCCCTGAAAGTTCGAGCATCCTCTGCTGAGTAACTATCCGATCAGGACGTTGAAAGGTTCATTTTTCAGATGGAAGCCGTAGCTGCGTTCGGTCAAGGCAGATAGGTCGGTGGTCCTATCGCGGAGCCCATGACTCCGCTTGGACCGTAAGATTGAAATAACCCGAGACATCTAAATGCCCCGGGTCATGTCTCAATGTTGATTCAAATGGTTCGTAATAATTCTTGAGTGGCAATTGAAGCCACCACGTCGAAGCGAATCTGCATACTGATGAAGTATCGGGAATATTTCACTTGGCATGATGGCGTCATCATTATTCAGAAGTTCGAGTGCGGCGACGCATTCGAGATGATATTCGCGGTTAGTGAAGCTCTCTTCGCCATCGAGCGCTGCTGCTAAGGATTCAAAATGAACTCGTGCATTTTCAATAATTGTAATCGTCTTTTCTTTTAAGTTAGTCATTTGCAAACTCCGTGCTGAAATTGATATCAAGATCAAACTA
>LNAP01000851.1_pt1 | contig 33713 bp, 25 predicted proteins | sample 602601 | NCBI WGS metagenome assembly LNAP01 (sample SAMN02440304, study PRJNA202911) | soil metagenome | biome: Subtropical and temperate rainforests or woodlands; isolation source: soil samples (1 kg each in a 20% v/v slurry with milli Q water) were... ...
CGACGAAGGCAGGAGCGAGAAAAGCTGAAGGCTGCCCAAGGCAGCCTTCAGCTATGAAACATGTTTACCGGACACTAGTGACGCTCTGCGTGGGAATGCATCCTGTGACGCTCCGCGTCACCATTGCGCACGGCTCACGTCATGCGTCGTCAGTGGAACGCAGAGCGTCCCTGGCGGCATTCCTTTGCTGCGCATGGTAACGATCACATCCCGGACAAGCCACCTCGTTTTTACTTTTGCTTTGGCTTTTGATTTTTATCCAGGAAGGGGCGAATTTCGGTCAATTATTTTGGCCACATTAATCCCCTTTTGGCCTTTCCTGCCGTTCTCCGAAATCGTCCGCGCCGCAAGACTGTGTGCAACCGAAACCGCCTGCGGAGAACAATAAAATGCTGACGATCTACTCGGATGATCACCACCTGCACCACGGCCGTTGCGAACTCATCGACGGGCAACTCAAGCCCTGCTTTGAAATGCCTTCGCGTGCCGATCATGTGCTGTCACGTGTGCAAAAGCAGAACCTGGGTCCCGTAGAAGCGCCGAAGGATTTTGGCCTGGGGCCAATCGAGCGTATCCACAGCCGCGACTATCTGGACTTCTTCAAAGGTGCCTGGGCGCGCTGGACCGAATTCAACACCGACGGTGACTTGCTGCCCTACACCTGGCCGGCGCGTACCCTGCGTCAGGTCAAGCCCACCAGCCTGCACGGCCAGCTCGGCTACTACAGCTTCGACGGCGGCGCGCCGATCACCGCCGGCACCTGGCAAGCAGCGTACAGCGCGGCGCAGGTCGCACTCACCGCGCAAGCAGAGATCCAGCGCGGTGCCCGCAGCGCCTTTGCCCTGTGCCGCCCACCGGGACACCACGCCGCCAGCGACTTGATGGGCGGTTATTGCTACCTCAACAACGCGGCCATCGCCGCCCAGGCCTTTCTCGATCAGGGCCACAAAAAAGTCGCGATTCTCGACGTCGACTACCACCACGGCAATGGCACCCAGTCGATTTTCTACGAGCGTAGCGACGTGCTGTTCACCTCGATCCACGGCCACCCGGAAGCCGAGTTCCCGTTCTTCCTCGGTTACGAGGACGAGCGCGGCGAAGGCGCCGGTGAAGGCTTCAACTTCAACTATCCTTTGCCCGCCGGCAGCGGCTGGGATACCTGGAGCGCTGCGCTGGAGCAAGCCTGCAACGAGATCGAGACCTATGACGCCGACATCGTCGTCGTCTCCCTGGGCGTGGATACGTTCAAGGACGACCCGATCTCCCAGTTCAAGCTCGACAGCCCCGATTACCTGGCCATGGGTCAACGCATCGCCAGGCTCGGTGTGCCGACGCTGTTCGTGATGGAAGGCGGTTACGCGGTGGAAGAAATCGGCATCAACGCCGTCAACGTGCTTGAAGGCTTTGAAAACGCTTAACGGGGAATCGCATGACAATGAAAAATCTAAAGCGCCTGATTGTTCCTGCCCTCTGCGCCACGGTGCTCGGTGGCGGCGCACATGCAGAAGAACGAACGTTGCGCGTCTACAACTGGTTCGACTACATCACCCCCAAGGCCCTGGAAGATTTCAAGGCCCAGAACCCAGAGACCAAACTGGTCTACGACATCTTCGACACCAATGAAGCGCTGGAAGCCAAGCTGTTGACCGGCAACTCCGGCTACGACGTGGTGGTGCCGTCCAACGTGTTCCTGGCCAAGCAGATCGAAGCCGGTGTGTTCCAGCCTCTGGACCGCAGCAAACTACCGAACTGGAACCACCTCGATCCCAAGCTGATGAAGCTGATCGAAGCCAACGACCCGGGCAATAAATTCGCCGTGCCGTACATGTACGGCACCATCCTGATCGGCTTCAACCCGGACAAGGTCAAGGCCGCGTTGGGCGCCGATGCGCCGGTGGACAGCTGGGACCTGATCTTCAAGGAAGAGAACATCAGCAAGCTCAAGCAGTGCGGCGTCGCCCTGCTCGACTCGCCTTCGGAGATCCTGCCCCTGGCCCTGCAACACCTTGGCCTGGACCCCAACAGCAAAAAGCCTGCGGACTACGACAAGGCTGAAGCGCTGCTGATGAAGATCCGTCCGCACATCACCTACTTCCACTCGTCCAAGTACATGGCCGACATCGCCAACGGTGACATCTGTGTCGCCGTCGGTTACTCCGGCAGTTTCTCCCAGGCCGCCAACCGCGCCAAGGAAGCCAAGAACGGTGTGGTCGTAGACATGCGCCTGCCCAAGGAAGGCGCGCCGATCTGGTTCGACATGCTCGCGATTCCCAAGGGCGCGAAGAACCCGCAAGACGCCTACACCTTCATCAACTACCTGCTGCAACCCCAGGTGATCGCGCCGGTCAGTGACTTCGTGGGCTATCCGAACCCGAACAAGGACGCCACGGAATTGGTCGACCCGGCGATTCGCAACAACCCGAACCTGTACCCGACTGAAGCGGCCATGGGCACGCTCTACACCCTGCAACCGCTGCCACGCGATGCCGAACGTGCGCGGACCCGGGCGTGGACCAAGATCAAGTCGGGGACTTGAAACGCGGCGCAGGGAACTGAATAAAACGAAATCCCCTGTAGGAGCGAGCATGCTCGCTCCTACTGCGATAACTATCTACCACCTCCTGTTTCCACCGGCCCTCTACCGTGCCCGAACCCGCGCTGTCCCAAGCGCTTCACCGGACACAGGAAACGGCCATGCCCGCCATACCCTCCAACAATCCCGACGACATACTCACTCAATTGGTGACCGGCCCTTCGCTCAGGGAAGTCGCTTCGACCTCGATCCGCACCGCCCTCGACACCGAGTATCCGCAACTGCACATCGATCCGAACCTGACCGTGGTGGTTACACCCGCCTGGACCATCAGCGACAACCAGGTCTTGCCCGCCAACAGCCGGTTCGAATCCCTGACTGACGCGCTGGTACGGCTCACCTTGTCTGGCGCGACAGCCACCTACATCGACGGGGAACACTTCCTGACCCGGCAACCGGGTGTGGAGCCAGGCATCAAGCTGCCGGTGAAGATCGATGCCATCGGCTGCCTGCTCAATCGCCTGGCGCGCTTGTTGTTCGTGGCCTATCAGGAGCAACAGCTGGACTACTGGAATGAAGCCATCGCCCCCAACAAGCCCCGCTGGCATCAAATCAGCGAAGCCCTGCACAGCCTCTGGAACGACGACAAACCCAAAGACTGGGACGAAGACCAACTGGCCCTGGCGCTGACCGTCTACAACTACCCGCAACAGGCCGATCGTCAGGCCCACGACAAATACCAGACACGCGCCTGCCTGATCGACATCGACCATCTCGATCAACAACACAGCGAACACCGGCAGCTGATGGACACCGCCGTCATTGTCGGCACGCTGGAGAAACGCACGCTGATCGTTACTCATTCGATCATCGAAGGATTCAGGCACTACGATTCGTTGGCGGCATTGGGCGAAGTTCTTCGCCGACGCGTCACTCCATCGGAAAATGCTCAACAGTTGCAGTGGTGCCTCTACGAACCCACGGGCGATTTTTTCGACCAGCAGGCCTGTGCGTTGATCGCCTTGGAAATCCAGGCCATTGGCTCGCTCAACGAGATGGCGGTGTCGACGCTGGCCCCACGGATCGCGGCAGCGGCTGGACAATTCGAAAAGCGGGTGCAACAGCGCCCCACCCGTTTCAACCAGATCCAGCGTCTTTTACCGGACTGGTTGCTGAATGCTTCGACAGTAGATCTTACTCGCTACGGTCGGCACTTGATGGACCTGGCGTTGGTACGCGAGCAGCACGCCGGGAAATCGTTTCACGATGGCATTGCTGCGTTACGCGAATTTACCCTGAAGGCCTTGCAAGACCAGATGACAAAGGATCACCCGCAAGCGTCCCTGCCGCACCTGGAAGACATTCAAATCAGCAGCACTCACCCTGTGATCCTCGGGACATTCGCGGTGCCGGGCGAAACCGAAACCGTCACGTTGTCACTCGTCGATCTGGCGTTGCAGAACCTCACAGCCCTGCCCTGGGGTGAAAAAACCGTGCAATACCGCGACGGTTCAGCGGTTGCGCCATGGCTGACGCCGACCTACCTGGACAGCCTGGTGAGCGCCGTGAACATCGGCGAAAACTACCCGAGGCTGATCAAGCGCACACTGCTCGACGACCCGCAGGAAAAGGCCCGGCGCCAGCAACTCTACGCCGAAGACCTGCGCATCCAGCTACCGCTGCAAACGCTGCAAGCGAAGATCCGTGGCGAGGCCGGGATCGATGAACTGGGCTATCGCTATGTCGTCGCGGCCTTGCAGGAGAAGGCCGCGGATCGTTATGTCGAGGGTCTGGAAATCATCATCCGCCCTCTGGCTTTTATTCCAGGCGGACGCAACGATGGCAAGGCTGACGAAGTCGCCAACATGTTCGTGATCGGGCCGCGACAAGTCGAAAAAGGTCCGTGCCTGCTGTATCGGCCACTGCTCGATCATCCACTGTTGCAATACCCCGGCGAAGCGAGCCTGCTGTACGCCATCAAGCACAACAGGGCGTTGCGCCAATCGGTGCTGGCCTGGTTAGCGGATGACGTGCGCTTTAACTACTCGCAGTACGTGTTCCCAGGCGAGTTGCCCTCCGTCTGGACGTTGTCCCAGTTGCTGGTTGATTCAACTTCGATACTGGGGATGATGGGCGCCTTGACCCTGGGTTCGTCGCCGCTGCCGCAACCCGCCTTGCCGGTACTGTTTAGCGCCAACGCCAATGCCTTGGTCACCTTGGCCGACCGGCAGTCGGTGTCCAATGCGCAAAGTCGTTGGGCTACCCTCAAGCAAGCGGCCTGGATGCTGTTCAACGTAACGTTGCCTTTTCTCGGGCGTACGGCGGCGACTGCGGCCTGGATCTGGCAAATCATGGACGATCTGGACGAGGCGCGCGAAGCCCGGGAAGCGGATGATTCCGAGCATGAATGGACTGCGTTGACCGACCTGTTCCTGTCCCTGGGCATGGTCCTGGCGCACCACGCCGCCACGCGCAACAAACCACGTGCCCCACACCTTGAGAGCGCTACCCCAACACTCGAAAAACCGGTCGCGGCCATCACTGTGACGCAGATGCCCGATGTCGTCGCTCACCTGCTGCCCGACAACCACCCGACACCCCTGCATACCTTCGGCATTTTGTCGCAAGCGAGCCTGGCGTCCGTGCTGGACCGGCTGGCTATCGCCAAGCCCACCGGGCTCGAAAAGCCGTCGAACGAACCCGGCCCTCACCGCTATCTGAGCCCGCTCGAGCAAAAGTGGTATGCCCAGGTGGGCCAGCGCTGGTTCGAAGCCTGGCTCAACGACGACGGCGATGTGCAAATCATCGACTCGCGCATCACTCCGTCACGCCGGGGTCCGCTGCTGATTCATTCCGCAGGGGGACAATGGTTCATCGATACGCGCTTGCGATTGCGCGGCGGAGGCCGCAGCCGAAAAGCGCTAGCCCTGGAAAACCAGCAACGCAAGGCCACGCTGAAACTGCAACTGAGCGCGTTTGAAAGTCGCAAAACCCAGCTGACAAAGGAGCTCGATGCCGTGCAGAAGGCAGTAACAGCGCCTACCACGGACATTGTCGACCCGAATCGGCAACGCCTGATCGAAACCCTGGATGCGCATGTGGCGGAATTCGGCACCTTCATCGAACAGCTCAAGTCCTACAACAGCATTGAATCGATCCCCAACTACCGTGCGGTCCTGGTCGACTGCCTGGATCATCAGTTGTCCCTCACGCAGCAGTGGTTCATTCAGCAAAACAGAGCGTTTGGCGAACACATGCGCCAATCCCTGGCGTTGCTGGATAACGAGCCGGGGGACGGCACACAGACTCCGCGCCAGACACACCAGCTCACCAGCGATCTGACCCAGGGCTTCATCGACAAGATCGAGTTTGCCCAGGCACGCATCGAAGAGTTGAAACGACTGGGCAAGGAAGCGGCCGAAGTGGCGCGAGAGAGTCAGGCAGTGCTGCCCCGTTACGCGCTGCAGGATCTGAAACTGTTCCAGATCAGCCTTGCCCAGGAACTTTGCTTGAGTGACAGCGCCTCCGTGGATACGGCGCCAGCCCGACAAGCCATGACACGACTTGTCGAGGATACGGGCCTGACCGTCCAGTCTTCGCTGGAGCTTGCCGAACAAGACAATGCACTGCCCCTGCCTGAGCGAATCGACGGTTTCAGTGAGCTGGTGGAACAGTTCGCCATCCTCGACCTGCGGATACAGGACCTGCCTGACGAGTTTCCGCGGCAGTTGCTGCAACCCCCATTGGACCTCATGCGCGAGCGCATCGAAACCTTCAGGGAGCACAGCGTTAAGCACCTCGCTGGTCTTCTGCAAGAACGCAAATCACTCGAACCGACACCGGGTCCTTCTCGCCCCGCCCCTGTCTCAAAACGCATCATCAAGACCCGTTACAAAGGCACGGTGGTTGGCAAGCCACGTGTGCGCACGGCGGCGGACAACACCGAATGGGTCGACGTGATATCCCCATTGACCAACAAGGTCACCGCGACATTCCATGAGAAAACACCGGGCGTCTGGGTGGAACATGAACCTGCGCCGGAGCAGGCACCTGCCCCTGTGCGACCTGATCTGCAAATCAGCGTCCAGAAGGGGCAGGCGCTGGTGGATCAGTTGCAGCCGTTTATCCGTCGCACCGAAGGGCACTCGAAGGTAGCGGGACGCAATCCCACGGAAATAGAAGAAATGTTTCACCAGCACGCCAGGCGACTGCAAGAAGCGAGCGATACGATCGAAGAAGCTCTCACCGACAATAATGCGACTGACGGCGGGCCGGCGTCAGCCGTACTGCTGGCCAAACAGCTCAATGAGGGCGCGACCGAGCTCTTTGATAAAGGTCGCCGGACCCGAATCCGCATGACCAAGGAACAGCCCCCCACCGCCGCCCGCGTTGAATGGCTGATGAGCAAAAAACTGATAACCATCGCCAAGACACCCGGTCGGCGGCGACTCAAAGGGCATAAAAACGACTTTCTCGAAGAATACGAGATACGCGAACATGGCACTGCAAAGGTGCTCTGGTACGCCCACTTTCACTATTCAGGCCCGGACACCGCCCCCAAAACCTACACCGCTGCCCACCTGAAAACCGTATCCCAACGCCTGCTCGGCAGTACATTGGATAAGCGCACATCGGCCTCCTACAACGAGCTGATCGCGGTTTATCGCAGCGAAATCAGTCCGAAACTGGCGAATGAATTGTTCTTGTCAAAGATCAAGCAAGCCGCTTCGAGTTCCTGAGAGACAACCCGCACCCGCCAGGATTCGCGCTTTCAGCGAGTCCTGCGCCAGACCTTTTCCAAACGTTCGAGTGCCGCGCTGATCGCCTCCTCCGGCACCGCGGCAAAGCCCAGGACCAACCCGGCGCGTTGATCGGGCGTGTTGTTCGAATCCGCTAGCCAATAGCTGCTCAGGCCATTGATCTCGACATCGACGCTGGACGCAGCCTCTATCAGTTCACGCTCACGGGCCAGAGAGTCGACCATCACCGTCATGTGCAAGCCGGCTGCCACGCTCGGCAGGTGACCCACACCGGCGATATCCGCGGGCCAGTTGGCCAATAGCGTGTTGCGGCGGCTCAACGCGGCACGTCGCATGCGCCGCACGTGGCGCTGGAAATGCCCGGCGGCCATGAACTCGGCCATCACCGCCTGTGTGCTCACCTCGGAATGCCGGACATCCACCGCACGCCGCTGGGCAAATGCCTCGACCAATGCTGGCGGCAACACCAGGTAGCCCAGGCGCAGAGCGGGAAAGGCGACTTTGCCGAACGTACCGACATAGAGCACCCGCCCGTGACGATCGAGCGCGGCCAACGGCGCCAGCGGTGCGCCGCTGTATCGGTACTCGCCGTCATAATCGTCCTCGACGATCCAGCCCTGGTTGCGCTCGGCCCAGGCCAGCAATTCGAGGCGTCGCGCCAGGCTCATCACCACGCCCAAGGGGTATTGATGCGAGGGCGTCACGTAGGCCAGACGACAATCGCCCAGGCGCGCCAGTTCGCTGCAATCGATGCCCTCGCTGTCCACGGCGATGCCGTGCAATCGCCCACCCGCCACCGCAAACGCATGACCGGCCGCCCGATACCCGGGGTTTTCCACCGCCACCCCGTCCCCCGGTTCCACCAGCAACTGCGCACACAGGCTGATCCCTTGCTGCGCGCCGCTGGTCACGACGATTTGCTCCGCCGTGCACTGCATGCCGCGGGAACTGCGCAAATACGCCGCGATCATCCCGCGCAATCGCGCATCACCTTGCGGTGCGCCGTAACACAACTGCTGGAGATCCGGTTTGCGCCAGAACGCTGCATTCAGCTTGGCCCACACCTCGAACGGAAACAGATCGAATGCCGGCACACCGACCCGAAAAGCGCGCGGCGGACCGCTCGGAGGCGTCGGCAAATGATTGTTTTCCACCCGCGCCAATGCGCCGCTGCGAGCGACTTGACCGGCCGCCAACACAGGCACATCCAGGCCTTTGAGAGAGGTGCCTGGCGGGGCTTTCGGCGCTGTTTTGCTGCCGGGGAACGGTGCTTGGGGTAATTGTGCGACATAGGTTCCGTCACCCACCCGCCCTTCGATAAACCCTTCGGCGTAGAGCTGGTCGTAGGCCCGTACCACGCTGTTGCGGGAAATCGCCAGGGCCGCCGCCAGGTCCCGACTCGCCGGCAATCGCGTGCCGCTGGCCAGGCGCCCGTCGAGCACTCGAACCCGCAAGGCCTGATAAAGCTGGCGACTCAAGCCCTGGCGGCGGTCGAGCTCGATACCCGCCGGATTGAAGGACAAGGACAGCGGCGCATCCTTCATGACAATGGACCTATGAAATTTATCGTTAATGGCTCTTACAACAGACCAATAGCCTGCCTAGGATGCAGGCATTCGCCAAGGAATATTTCCATGTATACGCCCCGCGCCTTTGCCTTCAACGATTTGCATGAGCTGCAGCAACAGATGCTCGGCACTCGCCTCGCCCTGCTGGTTACCCATGGCGAACAAGGCCTGCAAGCCAGTCATTTGCCTTTGCTGCTCAATACCGACGAGGGTCCGAACGGAACCCTGTATGGCCATTTCGCCAAGGCCAACCCACAGTGGAAAGAACTGCAGGACGGCGCCGAAGCGCTGGTCATTTTTGCCGGCGCCGAGGCTTATGTCAGCCCCGGGTTCTACCCGAGCAAAGCCGAGGACGGCAAAGTCGTGCCGACCTGGAACTACGTGGCTGTGCACGCCTATGGCAGCGCTGAGGTGTTCACCGATGCCGAGCGCCTGCGCTCACTGGTCAGCGCCTTGACCGAGCGCCATGAAGCCGGTCGCGCGCAACCGTGGAAAGTCGCCGATGCCCCGGCCGATTACATCGACGGCATGCTCAAGGCCATCGTCGGCTTCGCCCTGCCGATCCAGCGCCTGGAAGGCAAACGCAAGCTCAGCCAGAACCGCAACGCCGCCGACATTGCCGGCGTGCGCGAAGGGCTGGCCGCCAGCGCCGACGCACACGACCAGGCCCTCGCCCACTTGATGCCAAAGGAATGAACATGAACCAGATCGACATCCGCCAGGTCAGCGCCGACGACCACGCCGACTGGCTGCCGCTGTGGCAGGCCTACCTGCGTTTCTACAACACGGAACTGCCAGAAACCGTCAGCCAAAGCACCTGGCAACGCATGCTCGACCCAAACGAACCCACCCATGCCGCCCTCGCCTGGGTAGACGGCAAAGCGGTGGGCATGGTGCACTTCATCTACCATCGCTCCAATTGGAGCATTGAAAACGCCTGCTACCTGCAGGATCTGCTGGTAACACCCGAATCCCGCGGCACCGGCGTTGGCCGTCAGCTGATCGAATTCGTCTACGCCACGGCCAAGGCCGACGGCTGCAACAAGGTGCATTGGTTGACCCACGAAACCAACGCCACTGCGATCCAGCTCTACGAGCGCATCGCTGAGCGTCCGGGTTTCATCCAGTTTCGCAAAGCCATTTAACGTTCAAGGAGAACAGCATGCCGACTTCACTCGCCGACTGGAAAGGCGTCCCGGCCCCGACAGCCCAACTGATCGAAGGGCGTTTCATCCGCCTGGAAAGACTCGACCCGGCGCGCCACGGCGACGATTTGTTCAACGCCCTGCAAGGCCCGGGTGCCGATCCGAAACTGTGGGACTACCTGCCTTACGGTCCTTTCCCGCAGCGCAGCGTATTCAACGACTGGCTGAACAACCACGCCGCCAGCAGCGATCCCTACTTCTTCAGCGTGATCGACCGCGCCAGCGGCGAAGTACAAGGGATCCTCAGCCTGATGTCGATCGTCCCGGCCCAGGGCCGCATTGAAATCGGCCACGTGACCTTCGGCGCGCCGATGCAACGCTCACCCAAGAGCACCGAGGCCGTCTATCTGCTGGCCAAGGAGTCTTTCGCCCTCGGCTACCGGCGCCTTGAGTGGAAATGCAATAACGCCAACGCCCGCTCCAAGTACGCGGCCGAGCGCCTGGGGTTCAGTTTCGAAGGCGTGTTCCGCCAGCACATGGTCGTCAAGGGGCAGAACCGCGACACCGCCTGGTATTCGATCATCGATTCGGAATGGCCGGCGATTGGCGCAGGGTTCGAACGCTGGTTGAGTGATGAGAACCAGACGGATTCTGGACAGGTGAAAAGCCTGGTGGAGTGTCGGGGGTAAGACATCAGTGAGGGAGTGGAAGCTCCCTTGCCACGGTTTCAGCCCCCCTTCAACTCCCCGAAAACCGATCCCGACTGTTGGTCAGGTGCAGCACCATCGCTGCTCGAGCCGCATCGGGATCCTGTCGCTTGATCGCGTTGAAAATCGCTTCATGCTCCAGATTCGCCAGCTGCCCCAATTGCGAAAAGTCGGCGCCTCCACGTTCGTCGGCCTTCACCTGGGTACGAGGAATCATGGCATTGCCCAGGTGCTGCATGATTTCCGTGAAAAACGTATTACCGGTCGCCTCGGCAATGATCTGGTGAAAGCGCTTGTCTTGCTCGACGCAACTATCGTTGTTCGCCAGCGAAGCCTGGTAATCACTCAAGGCCTGACGCATACGCGCGAGCTGATCGTCGGTTCTGCGCATAGCGGCCAGTGCAACCGCCTGCACCTCCAGGCCCAATCTCAGCTCCAGCATGCTGCGGACACTCGCAACGGTATCCACATGCAGGCGCAGCCCTGGCTGGGAGGGTTGCTCCAGCACGAATGTGCCGATTCCGTGTCGTGTCTCGACTAGCCCCGAAGCTTGCAGCTTGGAGATAGCCTCCCGGACAACAGTGCGGCTCACGCCATGTTCGAGAACGATGGTGGATTCCGAAGGCAGCTTTTCGCCTGGCTTCAATTGGCCGAGCAAAATGCGCTGGGTCAGTGCTTCGACCACGCCCTGAGCCAGATTATTGGGGCGTCTGCGGACAGGGGTTCCGCTTTCAATTTGCATAGGTTCGAGTCCACGGAATTTTGCTTCACAGAGCTTAACACCCACCGGAGATTCTCTGGCGAAATGCGAATGTACCCCCGCTACGCCAGGTTAGAAAAGGCCCAAACTTGTATGACAACACACCTAAAAAGAGCTGATTAGCTCGGGGCACTTTCCAGCCGAATGACAGGTCCACCCTCTCAGCCCGGCACAATTCGGCAGTTAAACCCCTATAAACACTGAATAAAATAACCAAATACATTATTTTTTCACGTCGTTATGCACACAAAACACCATCCGCCGCATTGCAGCCTCAAAAAACCACTTGTATGATGTCTATCAACTTAACCCGCTCCAGACATCTAAACAAAAACCATCGATGCAGGCGAATCCAATGAATCCTCAAGTACTCAAGTCCCACCTCTCGCAAGACCTCCCTGCCTTTTCCTTTGACCGACCCCGACGCGACCCTGATCAAGGCGCTCGGTGCCTGGTAACTCGACAGCAATAACCGGCAGCCAGGCCGCCGCTATCACGCTCAAACCCGCATAAAAATAATCAGTGGGAGATTTGAATTGTGAACAATTCAAGCAACGCATCTGTCGTTCCAGAAAATGATTCGGTTCTCGCGCGCGCCGTGAGCAAAGTGAAGAGACATGTGCTCCCGCTTTTCGTGATCATGTTCATCCTCAACTACATCGACCGGGTCAACATCGGTTTCGTGCGCACGCACATGGAACATGACCTCGGGATTGGCGCTGCCGCCTATGGCCTGGGCGCAGGCCTCTTCTTCATTGGCTACGCACTGTTCGAAGTGCCCTCCAACATACTGCTGCAAAAGGTCGGCGCCCGGATCTGGCTGACCCGCATCATGTTCACCTGGGGCATCGTCGCCACGCTGATGGCGTTCATCCAGAACGAAACCCACTTCTACATCCTGCGCTTTCTGTTGGGTGTCGCCGAAGCGGGCTTCTTCCCAGGCGTGATCTACTACTTCACTCGCTGGTTGCCAGGCGTCGAGCGCGGCAAAGCCATCGCCATTTTCCTCAGCGGCTCAGCCGTTGCCTCGCTGATTTCCGGTCCGCTGTCGGGTGCCCTGTTGCAAATCGAAGGCTTTGGCTTTCACGGCTGGCAATGGATGTTCGCCATAGAAGGCCTGGCCTCGGTGTTCCTGGGCTTCTTCGTCTGGTTCTGGCTTGATTCCAAACCCCACGACGCCAAGTGGATGACGCGCGAGGAGCAGGATGCGCTGGTCGGTGCCATCGATCAGGAGCAACGCGAACGTGAAGCCCTGACCAGCGTGAAACCGACCATTGGCAAACTCCTGAAAGATCGCCAGATCCTGCTGTTCTGCACCTTGTACTTCTGCATCCAGCTGACGATCTATGCCGCGACTTTCTGGCTGCCCAGCATCATCAAGAAGATGGGTGACCTGAGTGATGTACAGGTAGGGTTTTTCAACTCGATCCCATGGTTGATCTCGATCATCGCCATGTACTCCTTTGCGGCGCTGTCGAGCAAGTTCAAATTCCAGCAAGCCTGGGTCGCAACTGCCTTGTTGATTGCAGCTGCCGGCATGTTCCTGTCCACCACCGGCGGGCCGATCTTCGCCTTTGTCGCCATCTGCTTCGCTGCCATCGGCTTCAAGTCCGCGTCCTCATTGTTCTGGCCTATTCCCCAGGGCTACCTGGATGCCCGTATCGCCGCCGCGGTTATCGCGCTGATCAACTCGATCGGCAACCTGGGCGGTTTCGTGGCACCCACGACCTTCGGTTTCCTGGAACAGACGACCGGGTCGATCCAGGGCGGCCTCTATGGCTTGGCCGGCACCTCGGTGCTCGCCGCGATACTGGTGTTTTTCGCCAGGACCTCACCCAAGCCATCACCCGTGCTGACACCACCGAACGCCGCTCCAACGCATGCGACAGTCAAAGCGCACTGACTCCATTGTTCGTTGAACGACCATACTCGTAGGAACTTGCCATGAACGCTGAACATTCTGTCAACGCCACCCAGTCACCTGTCGTCACCCATTTTCAAGTCATACCCGTCGCGGGCCACGACAGCATGCTGCTGAACCTGAGCGGCGCCCACGGACCATTCTTCACCCGCAACATTGTCATTCTCAAGGACAGTTACGGTAATACTGGCGTGGGCGAAGTTCCGGGGGGCGAACGCATCCGTGAGACCCTCGAAGACGCTCGCGCCCTGGTGATCGGCCAGCCCATCGGCCAGTACCAACGCATCCTCAACCAGATGCGTAGCACCTTTGCATCCCGGGATGCGGCCGGTCGCGGCCTGCAAACCTTCGACCTGCGCATCACCATTCATGCGGTGACTGCGATGGAAGCCGCGCTGCTCGACCTGCTGGGTCAGTTCCTCGAGGTGCCGGTGGCTGCATTGCTCGGCGAAGGGCAGCAACGCGATGCGGTGAAGATGCTTGGCTACCTGTTCTACATCGGCGACCGCCATGTCACGGACCTGGCTTACCGTAACGAGGCCGACGCTGAAGACGACTGGTTCCGGATTCGTCATGAGAAAGCCATGACCGCCGAAGCCGTCGTGCGCCTGGCAGAAGCAGCCAGCGCAAAATATGGCTTCAACGATTTCAAGCTCAAGGGCGGTGTGTTGAGCGGCGATGAAGAAATCGAAGCGGTCACCGCGCTGGCTGAACGCTTTCCTGACGCACGGATCACCCTTGACCCGAATGGTGCATGGTCGCTTAAAGAAGCCATCCGTTTGTGCCGCGATCAGCATCACGTCCTCGCCTACGCCGAAGACCCGTGCGGTGCAGAAAACGGCTACTCGGGCCGCGAGGTCATGGCCGAATTCCGCCGTGCCACCGGACTGAAGACCGCCACCAACATGATCGCGACCGACTGGCGCGAAATGGGCCACGCCATTCAATTGCAATCGGTCGACATCCCGCTCGCCGACCCGCACTTCTGGACGATGCAAGGCTCAGTGCGTGTTGCCCAGATGTGCCACGAATGGGGCCTGACCTGGGGCTCGCATTCCAACAACCACTTCGATATCTCCCTGGCCATGTTCACCCAGGTAGCAGCCGCCGCACCGGGAGAGATCACCGCGATCGACACGCACTGGATCTGGCAGGACGGCCAGCGCCTGACCCGGGAACCGCTGAAGATCGAAGGCGGCTACGTAAAGGTTCCGACCCGACATGGCCTGGGCGTAGAGATCGACATGGACGCGGTGGCCAAGGCTCACGAATTGTACAAAGGCATGGGTCTTGGCGCGCGGGATGACAGCGTCGCGATGCAGTTCCTGATTCCGGGCTGGCGCTTCAACAACAAGCAACCTTGCCTGGTGCGCTGACTGACAGGTCCACAGCCAGGTGCCCTAACCCTAAGTTGCACCCTGGCGCCGCTTGCGGAACTCGGCGACCTTATGCCGGTTTCCGCACAGCGCCATGCTGCACCAGCGCCGTTTGTGCGCCTTGGTGCGGTCATAGAACATCAATGAACATTCCGCGTTTTCGCATTTGCGCACCAGATTGAAATCGCCTTCAGCCAACAACTCGGCAGCGGCATAAGCCAGCCGGCTCAGGCATTGGCTGGCGGCATCACCCTGACGGAAGCGATCCAGTACCGGCGCGCCGCCCTCCTCCCACACCAGTTGCGGCACCGCCGCCAACAGAAATGCATTCAACGCTGCCGGATCCGCCAGGCGATTTTCCCGGCGGGCTGCGACCAGGCCCTCGATGCTGTCGCGCAGCTTGCGCAATCGGGCGAGCAAATGCCCGTCGCTCCCTTCCACGCCTGTCACCCACCCGAACCCCGACTGCTGCAGCCACGACGCCGCATCGGAATCGGTGCCGAGCAAGTCTTGCCGCTGACCATCGACCATCATGCGGGTGTTCAGCAGGTCCAGTGCCGGGTGATCGGCCAGTAGCAGCGGCGCAGGCAGTTCAAGGGGGGGGACGTTGTCAGTCATGGAAATCTCCGGGGAATAACCAGACAGATTGTAACCCATAAAAATAGTTTGACCAGTTACATAATCCATGCAGAATAGATTCAAGTAACCCGTAAAAACACTTTTATACAGTTACAGGATCAATGAACAATGACCACTTCCCGACACACCAACGTTGCCTACAAATTCGTCGAAGCCGACGGCGTCAAGGTGTTCTATCGCGAAGCCGGCGCTGTCGACGCGCCGGTACTGTTGCTGCTGCACGGCTTTCCCAGCTCGTCGCACCAGTTCCGCGAGCTGATCCCGCTGCTGGCGGACAAATACCGCCTCATCGCGCCGGACCTGCCCGGATTCGGCTTCACCGAAGTGGCGGCTGAACGTCACTACGTCTACACCTTCGATGCGATCGGCGAGACGCTGCGCCAGTTTGTCGATGTACTGGGACTCCAGCGTTATGCGATGTATTTCTTCGACTACGGCGCCCCCGCTGGCTTGCGCCTGGCGCTGGCTTACCCGGATCGGGTGAGCGCGATTGTTTCGCAAAACGGCAATGCGTATCTCGAAGGTCTGGGGGATGCGTGGGCGCCGATCCGCCAGTACTGGGCCGACCCGTCGCCCGCCAATCGCCAGGTGATCAAGGATGCCATCCTGCATCTGGAAGGCACGCGCTGGCAGTATGTGGAGGGCGTGAGTCATCCCGAGGTGATCGCACCCGAGGCGTACCATCTGGACGCGCTTCTGCTGGAGCGGCCCGGCAACAAGGACATCCAGCTCGACCTGTTCCTTGATTATCAGAACAACCTCGAGCTGTATCCGGCATTCCAACAGTTCTTTCGCGACACCCAGGTGCCAACGCTGGCGATCTGGGGCAAAGGCGACCCCTTCTTCATTCCACCGGGCGCCGAGGCCTATCAGCGCGACAACCCCAATGCGGTGGTCGAGTTGCTCGATACCGGCCACTTCGCCCTGGAGACCCACGTCGACCATATTGCCCGGCGCATCGTCGAAGTCGTGGGCAACGACATCAACTCAAACGTCGCGTAGTCAGGGCCCGGCATCCGGGCCCTGATGCTCAGGCCTGAGCCAACGCGCCATCGAACGCTGGCGTCAACCCCGACGACGCCAGCTTTTGCACAAAGGCTCCCATCCGCTGCTGCTTGTAGGCCTCCACGTCCAGTTCACGGTAATCGTAGAAACCCTGGCCGTCGCGCAGGCCGTTGCGGCCGTTGTGCATGTTGTCGGCAATCACCTGTGGCGATTCGAAGCGCGGCGCCAGCGCGCCACTGAGGTAACGCGAGGCGTAGTAGAGAATGTCGCCGCCACCCCAGTCGATGAACTCGAGCAGTCCCAGTACCGAGAAGCGCAAGCCGAAGCCAATGCGAACGGCTGTGTCGATATCCTCTGCGCTGGCCACGCCCTCTTCCACCATCCGTGCGGCTTCGTTCATCGCCAGTGCCTGGATGCGCGGCACGATATAGCCCGCCACCGGATTGCACACCACCGGCACCTTGCCGATGCGCTTGAGCAGTTGCAGCAGCCGCTCGACCACCTGTGGGCAGGTCGCGGCGCTGCGGCTGACTTCCACCAGCGGCATCAGGTGCGCGGGATTGAGCCAGTGCGCGTTGACGAAGCGCGCCGGCGTGCTGACCATTTCACTCAACTCGGTAACTAGGAAAGTCGAGGTGGTCGACGCGATGATCGCCGACGCCGGGACATGCTCGCTGACCCAGGCGAACGTCTGTTGCTTGGCCTCGATGACTTCCGGCACGGCTTCGAACACCAGCTCGCATCGGCGCAACGCCTCGCAGGCCCGGTCCCGGGTTTGCAGGGTCAAGCGCGATAGCGCGATGTCCGCCTGTTCCGGCTGGAGCACTCCGAGGCGAACCAGCATGAGCAGTTCGCCGCGGATGTTATTGCGCACGCGCTCGAAGTAGTCGTCGCGCTCATCCTCGGCGCGCTCCTTGATGTCAATGAGGGTAACCGGCAAGCCCGCATGGATGAAGGCCAGGGCAATGCCCTCGCCCATCCGGCCGGCGCCGACCACGCTGACCTGAGGCAATTCAATGCTCATGATTGAAAGCCCTTGGTCAGCAGTTCGGTCATCCGTTCGCGGTCGAGCCCGGCCAGACCGAGGTTTTCCAGGGTGCGGCCTTCGGCGTAGAGATCACGTTCGGCAACGACCGAAGCGATGCTCAGCAGGCCCTGGGCAACCGGGGTCGGCACACCGGCCCAACGGCCAACGGACACCAGGAAGGACAGGCCCAGGCGGGTGTCTTCGAGCATGTAGCGATGGGTCTGCAGGTCGATGTCTTCGCGCCAGTCACCGCTGTCGGTCAGCTTGCCATGGGCACCGCGACCGTACATCCACGCCTCGCCTTCGCTGGTGTTGTAATGGTCGGCCAGGGGAAAGTGCGGTGCGCCGTAGGTCAGTGCTTCACGCACGGCCATGCGCTCGGCGTCCAGTTGGTTGGTCACGCGACGAATCGACGGCTGGGTGCCTTCGTTGTGAATGTCCCAGGCTTCGAAATGCTCCAGGGGACCTGCGTTCATCATGATCAGCGGTGGGTGGATGATGGGACCTGCGTTCATCAACGCACCGCTCAAGGCGTCTTCGATCGGTTCAACGCTCGGGTAGGCCTCGCGCAATACCGTGAAGGCGTGCTCGGACAGGTTGCTGGGGAACACGCCAGTCGGCAGGCGGGTCGCGTAGCAACTGATCACCAGCTCGCTGGCGCCATGCTTGCGTACGAGGTACGGCAGCGTACCGGTTTCAGCGAAGGCGACTTTGGCCAGGTTACCGGCATCAGCCATGGCCTTGGCAAACACGTAGCTGCCGAAAGTGCCCGGTGGCAGGAACACCACCTGGCCATCGCGCAGATGCGGCGCCACATGCCTGGCCAGGTCTTCGTGGGAGGTCGATGGCAGCGGGATGATCACCAGTTGCGCGTCGCCCAGGGCTTCGGCCAAATCGTCGGTGAACGACAGTTTGTCGCCAGGTTTGCCGACGGACAGCTGACGGGTACCCCGATAGTCCCTGATGGTCAGGCTGCCGATGGCCAGCAACTCTTTGAGCGCTGCCGAGTCGCGCCGCCACAGGCGGACCTGATGCCCCTTTTCAGCCATCTCGACAGCTGCGGCGTAGCAGCCATGTCCCCCACCCAGCACGGTAATATTCATCGAGTTGCTCCTCTTGTAAGAGACTCGATGCTATCGGGCTGCACCGCCACGGACTTTCCCGATTGCGCAGCCGACTGACGGATTACGCAGAAGTCTTAATGCTTGTGTCGGCGCAGGGTGTCCGACGGCAGGCAGCCATAGCGTTGCCGATAGGCACTGGAAAAATGCCCGAAGCTGTTGATGCCGTGGCGCAACAGGATATCGGTGACGCTTTCGCAGGTATTACCCTGTTGCAGCGATTCGTGGATCACCGCCAGGCGACGCTCACGGATGTACTCGACCGGCGCCTGCTGCAGAAACTGTTTGAAGCCGTTTTGCAAGGTGCGAGCCGAGACGCCACAGAGCTCGCTCAGGGTCGCCAGGCTGATCGACTCGCCAAGGTGCGCCTCGATGTAGTCACGGGCCTTCTTCACGTGGTGCGGCAGCGGCGCGCGCGAATCGATCAACAGATCCGTCGAGTAGTTATGTGGCAGCTGGGTGAGCAGCAGTTGCATCAGGTAATCGGACAAGCCGCTGGCGAGCCGCGATCCGTCCACGCCGCTGCCGTACAGCCGGCAGATGTAGTCCAGGGTGTGATAAAGGCTGACCACGCCGGCGCCCAGCGGGTCGACGCTGACATCGAAGATCACCGACTGCCGCAAGCTGCGCCCGAGCAGGCGTTGCAGTTGCAGCTGCAGGGCATCACGGTCGACGCGCAGGATCAGGTTGCGGCACTCGCCATCGGTGACGATGCGGCTTTGCGCGAACGGCGAGGAAACGCTCAGGCAGCCCGACTGCATCGCCGCACTTCGCCGGCCGTGGGCCACTTCGCAATGCCCCTGCAAGGTGATGCGAAACAGGTACTGATCGGCAATGTCGCCGATGTTGATCTCCACCGGCGCGCCATAGCGCAGGTCGAGCAGCGCCGAAGTACCGAAGAATACGCCGTTGAGCCGGGTATGGATCGGCTCGTCACGCAGCACGTTGAAACTGTGCGGACACAGGTAATGACTGACCTTGTCCTTGATCTCGCGGTAATCGGCCGAGCTGAGCAGGCTATGCCGCTCCAGCAGGTGTACGTCATTCAACATCGGGATTCTCCTGGCCTGGAAGTGCTTCAGCCCCGCTGCATACAAACGCAGCGGGGCCGAGGCACCGATCATGAACTATGACCAATCAAGCGCGGCTCGGATACTCCCGCGCATAGCTTTCGCGGAAACGCCGGCAACCACGCCAGAGCAACAACACGGTCAACACCGACGCACCGGCGATCACCAACGACATCGACGAGCCCACCGCTGCCGGCGAACCGAAGTAGCGGTCGGTCAACAGCGCCACCAGCGTGGTGCCCAGGCCCAACCCCAGCAGGTTGCTGATCAGCAGGAACACCGCCGAGACCTGTGCGCGTACCTGGTTCGGCGCGAGGATCTGCATCGCCGCCGTGGATGCCGGCATCGGGAACGAGGCGAAGAACATGGCTGGCACCAGCAGGGTCACCGACAGCCACAGCTGATCGGCTTGCGGGAACAGCACGGCCGGTACAGCCATGCCCAGGGCACCGATGACACCCGTGCGCATCGCCGCGTCCTGATGACCCTTCTTGGCCAGGTAGTCGGTGAGCCATCCACCGAACAGCACGCCGGCGGTATTGGCCACCAACAGCACGGTGCCGAGCATGTAGCCGGCCTCCATCGGCGACAGGCCGAACTTTCGGATGTACAACGCCGGGCTCCAGCTCATCATGCAAAAAAGCGCCATGGCGTAGAACGAAAAGCCCAGGTAATGGCAGGTGAAAGTGGCACGGTGACGACCCAGGAAGCGCAAGCCATCGCTCATGGCGACCTTCTTGGCTCGACCCTGGGCATCGACCTGCAGGCCTTTACGCGCCGGGTCGCGCACGGTCAGCCAGATCAACAGGCCGACCACGATACCGGGCAGGCCGACAATGAAGAACGCCAGTTGCCAGGCTTTCATCGCGCCGAGAAAGGCGACCTCGATGGTGTTCATGTCCTTGAGCATGGCGATCACATAGCCACCCACCAGGAAGGCCAGGCCGCCACCGACGAACGAGCCGATCGAGTAGATGCCCACGGCGCGACCGAGTTTCTCCTTGGGGAACATGTCGCTGAACATCGAGTAGGCCGAGGGCGACAGGGCCGCTTCGCCAACGCCGACGCCAATGCGCGCGAGGAACATGTGCAGGAAGTTCTTGCTCAGGCCGCAGGCTGCGGTCGCCAGGCTCCAGAACACCACGCCGACGGCGATGATCTTCGGCCTGCTGAAGCGGTCGGCCAGATAGGCGATGGGCATGCCCATGAAGGCGTAGAACAACGAAAAGGCCAGCCCGTGCAGCAGGCTGAACTGGGTGTCGCTGATCTGCAGGTCGGCCTTGATCGGTTCGATCATCAGCGCCAGGATCTGCCGATCCACAAACGAAAAGATGTAGGCGATCATGCACAGCGCCACCACGTACCACTCGTAGACGTAGGTTTTCTTGCGCTGCAGGACCGGGTTATCGACCTGTATATTCACTAGTCTTTGCTCCTATTTGTATTGTTATGGAGTCAATGCGCTTACCAGAACTTCCACGTGTAGGTCGTGGCGACACGGAACTCGTTGTAGTCGTAGCCGTACTTCTGTTTCACATCGATGTTACGCAGGTCCAGTCCAAGGCCTTGCAGCGCCCCGCTCTGTACCACGTAATTGAGCCCCAGGTAGCGTTCGCTTTCCTGGTTGTCGCTCAAGTTGCCGCCGCGGTCCCAGTTCGTGCCCTTGATGTAGCGCGTGTAGAATTTCAGCCCCGGCACGCCCATCCCGGCAAAGTCATAGCTGTAGCGCGCGCCCCAGGACTTTTCATCGGGGCGGACAAAACCCAGGGACGACCAGTGCACCAGGTAAGGTTGCGGGATATAGCCGTTCATGGTCGGGAACACGCTGTCACCGAGCATGCGCTGGTAACTGAGGCCGAACATGTGCGCCCCCTTGAGCAAGCTGAACAGGGCACCGTAGGAGCGGTTGTCAATTTCACCGTTCAAGGCACTGCCGTCTTCATTGTTATTGAAGTAGCGCAAGTCGGTTTTAAGTTTGTAGCCATTGCCCAGGTCAGCCATGTGCATCAGGCCGAAATAGTGCTGCTGGTAGATATCGTGCAGGACGCCGTAGAAGTAACTGGCTTGCAACGTCTTGCTGATGTCGTAAGTGACGCCGCCAAAATCCAGGCCGTCACTGTCGAGATTATCGGTGGAGCCAAACTTGTAGAGCTTTTCGTGATTGGAAGACTCCCGTGTCACGGCAGACCAGAAGCGGCCACCGGTCACGGTCAATCCGTCAATTTCCTTGGACTCGACCACGGCCCCTTGATAGATGGTATCCAGCTGTCGACTGGGGTCATCGAACGCCACCGGCAATTGCGGGCGCAGGTCACCCACCTTTAACTCGGTCTTGCTGTAGCGCATCTTGAAGGTCGCACCGGCGCGACTGTAGTCATTGGCCGTCTGTTGATCGCTCACACTGTACGGCAGCGAACCGTCGTTGCCCGAGGAATCCAGACGCACGGCGTATTGCGCATCCACATCCAGGCCAATGGCCAAGGCCGTGTCGGTGTAGCCGGAGGTAAATTGCGCATCGAAACCCTGAGACCAACTGTGCACTTCAGACACCGGTGCATGGGTGTTGGTGTAGTTTCGGTGCAAGTAGAAGTTACGCGTATCCACTTTGAAATGACTGTCATCGATCACATCGGCATGAGCTGCCAATGGCGAACAGATAACCCCGATCACACTGGCAATACCGAGCCCACGGCAAGATTGCTTCACCTGATATCTCCATTCTTATTGTTATGGGGTAAGCGCAAGGCGAGCTCAATGGAACAGTCCGCTACGACGACACGCTTCCTGTGTGCGCAAGGTAAGCGAGTAGACGCCGCGCCGGTATCAAGATGAACAGCATCCGAAGGGGGGAAATCTCCCGTGCGGCTAAAGGTTTCCCTTAGGCGAAGCAGGTAATTGGATAAATGCCGGATTCCGACACCCTCTGCCGGCAGCCGACAAACGCTCCGGTTTTATTTTCTTAATCTCCCCTGGCCCGACGTTCATCGCTTCACGTCGGCCCAATCAGTCCTGTCACTGCACATCCCGCTCCAGGCGCTAGCCAAGCGCACCAGGGTTGGGTTTAAGGAGAATAAGAATAATGAATCCAGGTTCTACATCAGCATTCGACCAGATACTCGAAACCGTCACCGTTGGGCAGCAGCGCGTCCCAGGCGTCGTTGCTGCCGTCACCGGGCGAGACGGTTTGCTCTACGAGGGTGCTTCAGGGCAACGAACGCTCGGTCAACCAGAGGCAATGACGACCGACAGTGTTTTCGCGATGTTTTCCACGACCAAGGCGATAACCGCCACGGCCGTGCTTCAGTTGGTCGAGGAAGGCCGACTGGATCTCGATGCGCCCGCCAGGGACTACCTGCCGATGATCGGCGAACTCAAGGTGCTCGAAGGGTTTGATAGCGACGGCACCCCACGGCTTCGCCCTGCGAAAAATCACATCACCACCCGAATGCTCCTGCTTCACACCGCAGGCCTGGGTTACGAATTCTTCAACGAACACTACAACAGGCTGGTCCAGGAGCAACGACAACCCAGCATCATCAGCGGATCGTTGGCTGCCCTGAAAACGCCCTTGCTGTTCGAGCCTGGTGAGCAGTGGGAATACGGTTCCAACATGGACTGGGCCGGCCTGGTGGTCGAGGCCATTACCGGCAAGCGCCTGGGTGAAGTCATGCAACAGCGTATTTTTGAGCCTCTGGGCATGACCGACACGGCCTTCACCATGACCCCGTCAATGCTCCAGCGACGGGCTGGCATGCACCAGCGTGAAGAGGATGGATCGCTGAGCCCGGTCGAAGGCTCCCTCCTCCCGCCGGAACCCGAAGTGCATATGGGAGGCCATGGCCTGTTTTCGACAGTCAAGGATTACTGCCTGTTCATCCGCGCCTGGCTGAACGATGGACAAGGCGATCACGGACGGATCCTGAAGCCGGAGACGATTCGTTTCGCCGAGCAAAACGGCCTCGACAACTTGAAGATAAAAGCCCTTCCCTGCGTGATTCCGAGTATTTCCCATACTGCGGAATTCTTCCCCGGCATGCCAAAGTCGTGGGCGTTGAGTTTCATGATCAACGAACAAGACGCTCCCACCGGTCGCCCTGCGGGCTCCTTGGCGTGGGCTGGATTGGCCAATCTCTTCTATTGGATCGATCGCAAGAATGGCATCGGTGGCTTTTGGGCCACCCAGATACTGCCATTCGTAGACCCTGTATCGACCCAGGGTTATCTGGATTTCGAAACGGCGGCCTACCGCAACCTGAGCCGCTGAGCCGGTTCCTGATTCACCCCTCTCTAAAACCTACAAAAACAAAAACAGGTGACTCATGGAGATCTCCACGCGTACCCCTGCGCGCGCTCGTTTCTCAGCTTGCGCATTGGATACTTCAATGATCGGTGCCGCATTGCTGCTGGCCACCCTGGCCGGCAACGCCCATGCCATCGATGTGGACGCCGGCGAATACGCCGCTGCGCTTCCAGCCGGCAGCAATATCGGCTTGCTCTACCTGCAGCATGCCGAGCGGCGGTCGCTCTACAGTGACGGTCACAAGGTTGCGATCAAAGCTGGACTCGACTCGGATATCGGCATACTGCGCGTCGCCAATTACCAGCAGTTGGGTGACTACACGATCAATACACAGTTCCTGTTGCCCTTCGGTCGCCTGGAAGGAACACGCGACAACGACGCGTTGGGACAAACCAGTGGCACGGGTGATCTGATTCTGGCCTCGACCCTGTGGCTCGTGAACGATCCGGCGAAGAACCGTTACTGGGGCATTGCGCCCTACCTGTTCGTGCCGACCGGTAGCTATGACCGCAACGATGCACTCAACCTCGGTGAAAACCGTTGGAAGATGACGTTGCAAACCGGTTATGTGACCGGCCTCACTGACAGATTGTCCCTGGACCTCACCGCCGACGTCACGCTGTTCGGCAAGAATGACGACCTCACGAGTCAAGGCCTGACGTTGCGCCAGAAGCCGCTATGGCAAGCCCAGACCTACCTCAGGTACGCCGTTACACCCAAGCTGTCGGTGCACGTCGGCGCGTCTCAACTCTGGGGCGGCGAGACGCGCATCGATGGCCAGGACCAGAACGATGAACCCGGTACCAGCAAGTATCGTGTCGGAGGATCCTACTGGATGACCCCGACCTTCCAGGCCCTGCTCAATTACGGCCAGGACGTATCGGTCGACAATGGTTTCAAGGAAGAACAGCGGGTTAACCTACGGTTGCTGTGGGTGTTCTGACCCGCTGCGATTGGCTGGGTTGGTGGGCACCGAGAGTGGCTTTGACGTTACTCTCGGTGCCCTTTTTTTCATCAAGCCGCTAGCGCAACCGGCGCTGCAAGGTTTGTGACGGCAGTTCACTGAAACGCTTGCGATAGAGCCCCGCGAAATCACCCAGGTTCAGATAACCCCATCGAAAGGCAATGGCAGAAACTGTCGCGCCCGACTCTGGATCCGCCACCCATAAATCGCGGTGTACCCCCTGTAGCCGCTGCTCGCGCAGGAACGCACCGGGCGTCATACCGCGAAAGCGCGAGAAGGCCCCGCTCAATGCCCGCACACTGGTCCCGACCGCACTGGCAACCTCTGCCATCGTCGGCAGGCTCGCTGCATTGGCACTCATGAATTCTTCGGCAGCCCTCACGTAGCGGGGCGCAATCCGGTTCTTTGGACTGTTGAAATCAAGTCCGGCTTGTGCGGCGCGGCCAGCCCACTCTCGCAACAGATGAACGCACAGCGCTTGCTGCAGATGAGCCCCCATACGTCCCTCAGTCATGTGTTCGCCAGCTTCGGCAACACACCGAACCGTGTACTCCAGCAGACTTAGCCAGCTCGAACCGACCCCACCGATGACGCACTTGTGCCTCCAGAATCGATCGTCGGGCACGAACCCAAACCACTGCTGCGCCATCTGCTCCAACACTGCATGTGGAAGGGTCAGATTCAGTTGCAGGTGATCCGGATCCAGGTCAACCCGGTATTCGACACGACTGCAATCGGCAATGAAGGACTCACCCACTGCCGTATCTTCAGTGACTGAACGTTGTGTCCAATGCCGGGCATTGCCGCCAATGGTCGTGAGCAGCAAGGCATTCCCCGCCTCAGGCGAAAAATCATCGACGCTCACCGCCACGCCATAGCCAAAACGGGTCAGCGTCAACTCGCCAATCGTGGATGAATGCATGGTGGCGCGAGGCTTGATGGCTTGCCCTTTGGGGGTGACACGATAGGGCATGTAAACGCGATCCGACCAGGCGCTGATTTCATCCCACTCGGTTGAAAAAACTTTGTGCTGCTGGCGTATCGGCTTGCCGCTGACATCTGTTAACAACGCATGGTCGAGAAGCATGAAGACACCTGTTTTTTATTCTTCTAGGGTCGGGTGAATGCTCTTGCTGGACTGGGATCATCCGGTGCCAGTGCCCCTGCGTAAAGAGCTTTTTGATGGTGACTGTCCCGTTCTGAAACAGTTGTACGGGTTCGATACAGCCCTGCCTTCGTCATACCTGTGCGCAATGCTCATTGGCAACGCATCACGCCCGGCGCCACGGCGTTTTTAGCAGGCTGGCACAGGCGTTGCTCCGGGGCTTGGGACAAAAATCACAACAACGAGGCCTCGCCCATGGAACACCTTCCACTGCATCCCAAGACCGTTGAATTCCTCTCCAGACGATCGCGCATGCTGATCGGCGCCGAATGGATGGACGCCGCCAGCGGCGCGACGATGGCCGTGCGCAATCCGGCCACCGGCAAGCTGCTGCTGGACGTGCCGTCCGCCAACCATGTCGATGTGGATCGCGCCGTGCAAGCCGCGCGACGCGCTTTCGATGACTCCGCCTGGAGCCACATGCGCCCACGCGAGCGGCAGAACCTGCTGTGGCGGCTGGCCGACCTGATCGAGCGCGACGCCCAGGTGATCGCCGAGCTGGAATGCCTGAACAACGGCAAGAGCGTGCAGATGGCACGCCTGGTGGACGTCCAACTGTCTATCGACTCCCTGCGCTACATGGCCGGCTGGGCCACCAAGCTCTCGGGCACTACTGTGGACCCGTCCCTGCCGCTGATGCCGGACAGCCAATTCCACGCCTTCATCCGCCGCGAGGCGGTTGGGGTGGTTGGCGCCATCGTTGCCTGGAACTTTCCCTTCATGCTGGCTTGCTGGAAACTCGGCCCGGCCTTGGCCACCGGTTGCAGCCTGGTACTCAAGCCTGCCGACGAGACACCCTTGAGTGCCCTCAAGCTGGCCGAGCTTGTGCTGGAAGCCGGCTACCCCACCGGCGTGTTCAACGTGGTCACTGGCACCGGTCTTAACGCTGGCGCGGCACTGAGCAATCACCCGGGAGTAGACAAGCTGACCTTCACCGGGTCCACCGAAGTGGGCAAGCAGATCGGCAAGGCGGCCATGGACAACATGACCCGCGTGACCCTGGAGTTGGGCGGCAAATCGCCAACCATCGTCCTGGCGGACGCCGACCTGCAGGTGGCCGCGGCCGGTGCCGCCAGCGCTATCTTCTTCAACCAGGGCCAGGTGTGCTGCGCCGGTTCGCGCCTGTATGTGCACCGCAAGCATTTCGACCGGGTGGTGGGCGACATCGTCGATATCGCCAATGGCATGAAGCTCGGTAACGGCCTGGACCCCAGCGTGGCCATGGGGCCGCTGATCTCCGCCAAGCAACAGGATCGGGTGCACAACTACATCGAGATGGGCCGCGAACTGGGCGCCACCATCGCCTGCGGCGGCGAGAAGTTCGGCCCCGGCTACTTCGTCCAACCCACGGTGATCGTCGACGTCGACCAGCAGCATCGCCTGGTGCAGGAAGAAATCTTCGGCCCGGTGCTGGTGGCCATGCCCTTCGACGACATCGACCAGGCCGTGCACCTGGCCAACGACAACAGCTACGGTCTGGGGGCCAGCATCTGGTCCAATGACATGAGCGCGGTGCACCGCATGATCCCGCGCATCAAGTCCGGCTCGGTCTGGGTCAACTGCCACAGCGCCCTCGACCCGGTGCTGCCCTTCGGCGGCTACAAGCTGTCCGGCGTCGGCCGTGAACTGGGTGCGGCAGCGATCGACCACTACACCGAACTGAAGACGGTAATGATCAAGCTGTAATCCCTTCTCAGGCTGGGGCCGGCTTGCGCGGTCTCAGCCTTTTCATCTCGGGTGATGCGTCATCGCTCACCACTCATTTGAAGGAACTGTCATGCCTCAATATGTCATCGAACGGGAAATCCCGGGAGCTGGAAAACTCTCGGCCGAGGAACTCCGGGCCATCTCGCAGAAGTCCTGTGCCGTGCTCAGCACCATGGGGCCTCACATCCAATGGCTGCACAGTTATGTGACAGGCGACAAGGTCTACTGCCTGTACATCGCGGCTAACGAACAGTTGATCCGCGAACATGCCGAGCAAGGCGGCTTTCCGGCCAACAGCGTGGCCGAAGTGCTCGATATCATCGGCGCGAACACCGCCCGCTAGGACCTCGTGCGCAAGGCCGCCGCTCCTCTTGGAGCGCGGTCTTGCCCGTGGCGTTAATCTTCCTGCATCCCCTTGAGCTTGCGGTACAGCGTCGCGCGCCCGATCCCCAGGCTGCGCGCGGCAGCCGAGAGGTTACCGCCGCTCGCCTCCACCGCCGCCTTGATTGCGCGCTGTTTGGAGGCCAGCAGGGTATCCCCCGCCTGTGGCTGCGGCTGCGACTGCGGCTTGCCTGCCGCTGGCGAGGCCGGGGTATCACCAACCTCCATTACGTCGTCCGGCAGGTGCTGCAGGCCGATCTCGCCTTCATTCTCGGCCAGGGCGGCGGCCAGGCGCAGGGTCTGGTAAAGCTGGCGGACATTGCCAGGCCAGCGATAGGCCAACAGCGCCTGCAGCGCCGCCTTGTTCAGCCTGGGCGCCTGCTGTGCGGTGTTTTCGGCGCACAACAGGTGCTGGATCAGTTCCACTAGATCGTGCCGTTCGCGCAACGCTGGCAGCACCACGCGCAGGCCGTTGATGCGGTAGTAGAGATCCTCGCGGAATCCATGGTTGGCGCTGAGCTGCTTGAGGTCGCGGTGGGTGGCGCAGATCAGCGCGCAGTCCACCTTGATCACCTCGCTGCTGCCAAGGCGGGTCAGGCTGCGCTCCTGCAACACGCGCAGCAGGCGACCCTGCAGCTCCTGGGGCATGTCGCCGATCTCGTCGAGGAACAGGGTGCCCTTGTGCGCCTGTTCGATCTTGCCGCTGGCGCCGCCCTTGCGGCTGCCGGTAAAGGCACCTTCGGCGTGGCCGAACAATTCCGACTCGATCAGGCTGGCCGGAATGGACGAGCAGTTGATCGCGACGAAGGCTTCGCCAGCGCGGCTGCTGCCTTCGTGCAACAGACGGGCGAAGACCTCCTTGCCAGTGCCTGTCTCGCCGTTGATCAATACCGGGATGTCGCGGGCGAAGGCCTTGCGTGCGCGGGCCAGAGCCTCCTGCAGGGCCGGATCCTGCAGACAGGGGCCGGCTTGCGGCGGTGGCAGCGGCTCGGCGGTTTTCGCACGCGAGAGTACCGGAGGCTGTCCCCGCGTCGGTTTCTGCCCGGGGCCGAGCGTGATGCAAGCATGCAGTTCGCCGCGGTGGTGACTGCGCAGGCGCAACGGCGCGCTGAGGTCGTGGCGGCAGTAACAGGTGGCATGAACGAAGGGCATGTCGAACAGTTCGGCGAAGTCCAGGCCGGTCTGGATCTCGCCGAGCGTCAACAACTGTGCGGCGATGCGGTTGGCGCAGCGCAGTTTGCCGGCAGGATCGAAGGCCAGCAGGCCTTCCAGTGGCGTGCCGAGGATGTCCAGGCGATGGTGCAAGTGCACCAGCAGCACATCGCCGAGCTGGGCGAACATGCGGTTTTCGATGGCACGCGCGGCGAACACCAGGGAATCGAGGGTGTACACCGAGGGCACGCCATGTTTGCTGCTGGCGTCCAGTACCCCGACTATGCCGCCATCCAGGCCGAAGATCGGCGTGGCCAGACAGGAGAACTGGCGAGCCTCCTCCAGGTAATGCTCCTCGCCGACAAAAAATACCGAGTCGCGCTCGGTGAGGACGCAACTTGGTGCGGTGGTGCCGACGTTTTGTTCGGATATCTGCGCACCGACGCGGAACACCTGATTCAACTCGCGGTTGTCCGGGCTGAGTCGGCCCAGGCTGCTGAGTACCACGCCTTCCAGATCGAGGCAGGCCAGCACCCAGTCTTTCGGCGACAAGGCGGCGTGCAGCTGCTCCATCTCCGGAGCGGCGCAGGTCAGCAACAGGCGATTGCTTTCAGCGATCTGCTCGCGACTGGCAACCACCGGCGCGTCAAACAGCAGATTGTCGCGCTGGCACAGGCCGTAATTCTGCGAGCGCTGCCAGGATCTCTCGATCACTTGTGAGTCGACGAAACGCTTGCGCGAAGGGGGTGTCGCGGGGCTGTTGGATTTGGGCATGGCATGCGTCTCGCGGCCGAATGTCTCGAAGTGGGCCAGCTCGACCCCAAGCCACTGTCTCAAATTGAGCCAGCGATACAGCGGGACTATTCCCGCACTGCCTTCGACACTTCTTATTATTACTCAAGCCATTGATTTAAAAGCTTTTTTATTAAGCCATAAAAAGCTGGCACAAGCTCTGCTCAATGACTTCACGTTAGTCCGGATAACCGCTCCGGCACTAAGTTGATCATAAACAAAAACAATAAAGGTAATGTCATGAAAATGAGCACAGAGCCGGCTCCTCGTAGCCCGGGCTGGCCACCACACAAGTTTCGCCTGGCCCATCTGTTGCACGCTTCGCTCTTCGGCCTGCTGGCCGGTTTCTCTTGCAGCACCCTGGCGGTGGACGTCGATGCCGGCGATTACACCGCACTTCCCGAAGGCACCAACCTGGGCCTGGTCTATTACCAGCATGCCGAACGCAATGCCCTCTACTCCGACGGCCACAAGGTACCGATCGATGCCGGCCTGGATTCCGACATCGGTATTTTGCGCGGCGTGCACTTCACCAAGATTGGCGATTACATCGTCGACCCGCAGTTCCTCCTGCCGTTCGGCAACTTGCGAGCCAAGGATGATCTGCAAGACCTGGGCAACGACAGCGGCACTGGCGACCTGATCCTTGCCGCCACCGTCTGGCTGCTGAATGAACCGAAAAATCGCCGCTACTTCGGCATCACCCCGTTCCTCTACGTACCCACTGGGAGCTACGACAAGGACCGCGCGATCAACCTCGGCGAGAACCGCTGGAAGCTCGCCCTGCAAGCGGGCTATATCACCGGCCTGACCGAAAAGCTGACCCTCGATCTGGTCGGCGACGTGACGTTCTTTGGCCACAACGACGACTTCGGTAGAGCCAGCGAAACCCAGAAGCAGGACCCTCTCTATCAGGGCCAGGCTTTCCTACGCTACAACTTCACCGAGCGTTTCGATGTGCGCGCGGGCGTTTCGAAGCTCTGGGGCGGTGAAAGCAACATCAGTGACATAGATATGGACGACAAGCCGGGCACCAGCAAATTCACAGTCGGCACGTCGTACTTCGTCACCCCGAGCACTCAGTTGATGGTCAATTACGGGCAGGACATCGCGGTGGACAACGGCTTCGAGGAGGACAGCCGCATCAACTTGCGCATCCTGCAGTTGTTCTAGCCACCGCCGCTCGCCAGGGTCTCATTCCAATTTCAATAACAGGAGTCCTGCGTCTATGAACACGCAGTCTGCATCCCGAATTCTCGCTGGCCTGGCCTTCGCCTTGCTGGCGCCGCTGGCCGTCGCCGCACAGGTCGACCAGGCCGCCATCATTGCCAGCAAGCAAGACGGTAGCCAATGGCTCAGCCATGGCCGCACCTACGACGAACAGCGCTTCAGCCCCCTGGACCAGATCACCGCGAAGAACGCCGACAAGCTGGGCCTGGCCTGGTCCCTCGACCTTGATAACCACCGTGGCCTGGAAGCCACGCCGCTCTTCGCCGACGGCGTGCTCTACACATCGCTGTCCTGGAGCCGCGCGATGGCGGTGGATGCGCGCACCGGCAAGACGCTCTGGACCTTCGATCCGCAGATCGCCCGCGAAAAAGCCCGCGACGCCTGCTGCGACGCGGTCAATCGCGGCGTCGCGCTGTGGAACGGCAAGGTCTTCATTGGCACCCTGGACGGGCGACTGATTGCCCTCGATGCAAAAACCGGCAAAGAGGTGTGGAGCCAGCAGACCACCGACAACAGCAAGCCCTATACCATTACCGGCGCGCCACGTGTGGTAAAGGGCAAGGTCATCATCGGCAACGGCGGCGCCGAATACGGCGTGCGCGGCTACTTCTCCGCCTATGATGCCGAGACCGGCAAGATGGCTTGGCGCTTCTACACGGTGCCCGGCGACCCGAACCAGCCCTACGAACACCCAGAGCTGGCCGAAGCGGCCAAGACCTGGAAGGGTGACGAGTACTGGAAGCTTGGGGGCGGCGGCACGGTATGGGACGGCATGGCCTATGACCCTGAGCTGGACCTGCTGTACATCGGCACCGGCAATGGTTCGCCGTGGAACCGCGAGCTGCGCAGCCCCGGTGGCGGCGACAACCTCTACCTGTCCTCGATCCTCGCGCTCAACCCGGACACCGGTCGGCTGGCCTGGCACTATCAGGTGACCCCGGGCGACTCCTGGGACTTCACCGCCACCCAGCAGATTACCCTGGCGACCCTGGAGATCGGCGGCAAGCCGCGCAAGGTGCTGATGCAAGCGCCGAAAAACGGCTTCTTCTACGTCATCGACCGCCAGACCGGCGAGCTGCTCTCTGCCGAAAAATTCGGCAAGGTCACCTGGGCCGAGAAGATCGACCTGGCGACCGGCAAGCCGGTGGAGGCACCCGGTGTGCGCTACGAGAAAGAGCCCATCGTCATGTGGCCGAGCCCCTTCGGCGCGCACGGCTGGCATTCGATGTCATTCAACCCGCAAACCGGCCTGGTTTATATTCCCTATCAGGAGATCCCGGGTGTCTATCGCAACGAAGGCAAGGACTTCATAAAGCGCAAGGGCTTCAACACCGGCGCGGGCTTCTCCGACGCCACCGAGATTCCCCGCGAGGCTGTTTCCGGTGCATTGCTGGCCTGGGACCCGGTCAAGCAAAAGGAATCCTGGCGCGTACCCTACGATCACTACTGGAACGGCGGCACCCTGAGCACCGCCGGCAACCTGGTGTTCCAGGGTACGGCCAACGGCAACTTCGTCGCTTATTCCGCAGACAAGGGAAAAAAACTCTGGTCGTTCGGCGCACAGACCGGCATCGTCGCCGCCCCTATCACCTACAGCCTGGACGGTGCGCAGTACATCGCCGTGATGGCCGGTTGGGGCGGTGTCGCCCCGCTGATCGGAGGCGATGCCGCCGTCGCGCCGGGAGCCGGTAACCTCAGCCGCCTGCTGGTGTTCAAGCTCGATGGCAAGGCCTCCCTGCCGCCACTGCCGGAAAAAGCCGTGGTGGCGGTGAACCGCACGCCAACACCGGTCGACGCTCCCGCCGCGGATATCGCCGCCGGCCAGCAGTTGTACGGCGCCTACTGCTCCGTCTGCCACGGTGTGGGCGCGCAAAGTGGTGGCTTGATCCCCGATCTGCGCAAGTCCGATGAATCGCGCCGCCACCTGTTCCAGCAGATTGTCCTGGACGGCGTACTGCGGCCGCTAGGCATGCCCTCCTTCAAGGACAGCCTCGAGCCCGCCGATGTCGAGAAGATCAAGCACTACGTCATGAGCCAGGAGTACGCCGCTTACCTCAAGGCACAGCAACCGGTTGCGGCCAAGGCCACGCCGTAGACGTAGCGTAAAAGTGGCGAGTCCGGATGACCGGGCTCGCCACCCTGCCGGGCAACTAACCAACCCAAAAACAATGAGGAACTCGATCATGTGGACCAAACCTGCCTACACCGACCTGCGCATTGGCTTCGAAGTCACGATGTACTTCGCCAACCGGTGACCCTGTAGTGACGGCATGAGTCTTGTGCTGTAACCGATGGCCCCTTCGCGAGCAGATCCAGGGCTGGGTCGCCAACCGCTTTTACTATCAGGTGAACATCCCCCTGAAGGACGCGGCCATCCTGGCCAATTGCCC
>LNAP01001608.1_pt1 | contig 33713 bp, 30 predicted proteins | sample 602601 | NCBI WGS metagenome assembly LNAP01 (sample SAMN02440304, study PRJNA202911) | soil metagenome | biome: Subtropical and temperate rainforests or woodlands; isolation source: soil samples (1 kg each in a 20% v/v slurry with milli Q water) were... ...
GGTTTAGTGGGTACAATGCTCAAATGCGGCGCTCTATGAGCGGTGGAGATCGGACGGAGCATGTGCGGGCGTCTGTTCTCTCATCCGGCTCGTGGCATTGGGCGGCCGGAATATTCCCGGCGCAGCAGGACCCTATTGGCGTTTACCCTGTTGCCGCTATTCCCCGCGATGACGGTGCCGGCCTTCGCGCAGACCGCAACCATTCCGCTGCTTGAGAACGCCGACGGCAGCGGGTTCAGCAACATGATCTCGGTCTCGGTCGGCGGCGGCGCCACGAGCCAGGTTCTGCTCGATACCGGATCGACGGGGCTTTATATTTACCAGAGCCAGGTTGGCTCCGGCGCCGTCCCGCTAACCCCGGGCGGGCAGCAGATCACGTTCAAATACGGCTATTCCAGCGGCAATGAAGTCGAGGGCTTTTACGCCAGCGCGACCGTCTCATTTCCCGGTGCAAGCACGACGCTGGCAACCCAGCCGATCACGGTCGGGGTGGTCACCAGCCTCGGCTGCAAGGCGTCCTTCGCCTCGTGTCCCGGATGGCCGACCGGGCAGAGCGGCGTCATGGGTGTCGCCTATTCCGCCGAGCCGAACGCGATATTCAACCCGCTCGCCCAGCTGGGCGGCAATTATGGCAACGGCTTCATCATCGTCTCGAACGATCTTGCCGACCCCAATGTCTCACCATCGGTCATCGTCGGCCTCAACGGGGCGAATACGGCCGGCTTCGTGTGGTCGTCCTTCCAGCCCGACACGGCCGGCGGCCAGCCGGCGGGGCTGAATGCCTGGAACACCAAGAGCATCAATACCTGTTTCTCCGTGAACAACGGCTCGCCCGGCTGCTACGTGACGGTGTTCGACACGGGAGCGAACGCCGGCGCGTTCGAGACGGGAACCTCGGGAGATCAGTTGGGTCTGGTCGCGGCAGGCTCCAGCGTGAACACCACGGTGCCCGGCGTGATCTCGTTCACCACGCCGGCGGGATCCGATCCCAATGAAAACCTATATTTCTACGATCCCGCGCATGGGACGTTCGCGGGCTATAATTCCGGTGCGCAGGTCTTCCGCTATTACGTCGTCGCCTATGACGCGGTGAATGGCCGGATCGGCTTCGCACCGCTGCAGAACGTCCTGCTCGGGACCATCTATGCCTCTGCGGATGCCGATCTCGGCGTCGTGGGCGGGGCGGTCCTGCTCGACGGCACGCTGGTGATGTCGTCCGGGCTGGTGTCGGATCGCGCCATCGCGCTGGGGCCGGCCGCCGCGCTCCAGGTTTCTGGCGACGTGTTCCTGAACGGCACGCTGTCCGGCAGCGTCGATACCAGCGTCGACATGCCCAGTGGCAGCACGCTTACCCTGAACGGCGTAAGCACCTATTCCGGCATCATGACGGTTTCGGGTGGCTCCATTGCCGTCAACGGCTTCCTGCCGGCCTGCCTGCTTCTGGAAGGCGCGACGCTGTCCGGTTCCGGCACGGTCGGCGGATTCGCCGCGGCGAACGGAAGCAGCGTCGCGCCGGGCAATTCGATCGGCACGCTGGGCGTGCTCGGCAATGCGGTGTTCGGCGCTGGCTCGACCTATGAGGTCGAGATCGGCGCGGCCGGCACGAGCGATGCGATCGTTGCGGGCGGCACGGTATTCGCCGGCGGCAATGTGGTGGTGTCACCCTATGGCGGCGCGGTGCCGGTGTTGGGGAGCAGCTATACCATCGTCACCGCCGCCGGCGGGGTGAGCGGCACGTTCGCATCGGTGTCCGGCCCGGATTTCGGAGCTGAGGATTCGCTCTACCCGTTCCTGACGCCGGGCCTGAGCTACAGTGCCAACGCCGTCGAGCTGGAAATCGGCCGCAGCACGGTGAGCTTCGCTGCCGCCGCCCACACCCGGAACCAGCTTGCGGCAGCGACCCTGGCGGATGCGGCCTCGCCGGCTAACGAGGCCATCATTGCGCTTGCAGGCCTGAACGCCACGACGGCGACGCCCGGCCTCGACGCATTGTCCGGCGAAATCTATGCCTCGGCCGCCACCGTGATGCAGCAGCAGTCGGTTTATGTCCGCGATGCCGTCGGCGCGCGGGTGCGGCAGGCGTTCGGGGACGCCTCGTCCGCTCTCGCAACGGCACCCACGGGTGAGGGTGCGGCCTCAATGCTCTGGGTGCAGGGTTTTGGCGGGTGGGGGCAGACCTCGTCGGACGGCAACGCGGCGGAGGTCACGAATTCCATCGGCGGCCTGATGTACGGGCTCGACACCGCCCTCGGCGAGAACTGGCGCGCCGGTTTGCTCGGCGGCTACAGCGTGTCGTCGTTCGACGTTTCCGATCGGGCATCTTCCGGCTCGATGAACAATTACGACATCGGCGTCTATGCCGGCACGCAGGAAGGGCCGTTCGCCCTCTACATCGGTGCGGCCTACACATGGCACGACGTCACTACCTCCCGCAGCGTGTCGTTTGCCGGTTTTTCCGGCGCCAATTCCTCTGATTACACGACCGGAACGACGCAGGTTTTCGGCGAGGCCAGCTACGAGTTTCTGGTCGGCGGCACGCACGTGGACCCGTTTGCCGGGCTGGCCTATGTCGGCGTGGATGGCGGATCGCTACGGGAGATGGGCTCCGCATCCGCGCTGTGGGTGAATAACGCGGCGACGGACGTTTTCTATTCCACGCTCGGCCTGCGCGCTGCCGCGCCCATCGAGCTTCTCGGGCGAGCGCTGCAGACCAGCGTGACGCTCGGCTGGCAGCATGCCTTCGGCGATGTGCTGCCTGAGGCCTATATCGGGTTAGGCGAGGGCGGGGCGTCGGCCACCATCGCCGGCGTTCCGATTGCCGAGGATGCCGCCCTGCTCGGGCTCGAGCTGGCCTATGCGCCGACGACCCAGACGAAGCTGGCGATGAAATACAGCGGGCAGCTTGCCTCATCCGCGTCGCAGAACGTCGTCATGGCGCAGTGGCAGATTCGCTTCTGATCGCCCTCACGCCGCCTCGGCGCGTACCCGCTCGCAGGCGCTGCGGATCGCCTTGATGTTGGCGCGGTAGCCCTCGATGCCGCCCTTGAACACCGCCGAGCCCGCCACCAGCACATCGGCACCCGCCGCCACGCACAGCGCGCCGGTTTCCGGGTTCACGCCGCCGTCGATCTCCAGATGGATCGGCCGGTCGCCGATCATGGCGCGCAGCCGCTCGACCTTGGGCAGCACGTCGCGGATGAAAGCCTGCCCGCCAAAGCCGGGGTTCACGGTCATGGGCAGGATGAGGTCCACCTTGTCGAGCACATAGGCGACCACGCTCTCCGGCGTCGCCGGGTTGAGCGCCACGCCGGCCTTCTTGCCGAGCGAGCGGATGACCTGGAGGCAGCGGTCGAGATGGTCGGTCGCTTCCGCCTGCACGGTGATGATGTCGGCGCCCGCCTTGGCGAACGCTTCCAGATAGGGCTCCACCGGGGAGATCATCAGATGCACGTCGAACACCCTGTCGGTGTGCGGGCGCATCGCCTTGATGACGTCCGGCCCGAAGGTGATGTTCGGCACGAAATGGCCGTCCATCACGTCGAGATGGATCCAGTCCGCGCCGGCCGCCACCACGTCCCGCACTTCCTCGCCAAGACGCGAGAAATCGGAGGCCAGCATGGAAGGGGCGATGAGGGGAGAGGTCATCGGTTCGGCTCCTTGTGCAGCGGCGGGTAGCTGTCGATGCCGCCGGAGAACACCCGGCTGGCGAGGATGTCCTCGGCCTCGATGGTCGAGAGGATCGCGGCTGTCACCGGCCTGTCGCCATTGAACAGCCGGTTGGCCTGCCGCAGCCGGGCGCGGTCGAGCGCGTTGCGGATCGAGCGGCCATTGGCGAAGTGCGGCTGCTGCATGCGCAAATCGACATACTGGGCGAACGCCGCCTCCGCCGCCGGGCTGAGACGGTAATTCATCGCTCCGAGGATGCGCCCGCCGATGGATTCCAGCTCATTCGCGGAATAATCGGGGAAGTCGATGTGGTGCGCGACGCGGGAGCGGAAGCCCGGATTGGCGGTGAAGAAGCGCTCCATGCGGTCGGCATAGCCGGCGAGGATGACGACGAGATCGTCGCGCTGGTTCTCCATCACCTGCAACAGGATTTCGATGGCTTCCTGGCCGTAATCGCGCTCGTTCTCCGGGCGGTAGAGGTAATACGCCTCGTCGATGAACAGCACGCCGCCCATGGCTTTCTTGAGGATTTCCTTGGTCTTGGGCGCGGTGTGGCCGATGTACTGGCCGACCAGATCGTCGCGCGTCACGGTGACGAGATGGCCTTTGCGGACATAGCCGAGTTTTTTAAGGATTTCGGCCATGCGCAGCGCCACGGTGGTCTTGCCGGTCCCTGGATTGCCGGTGAAGCTCATGTGCAGCGTCGGGCTCACCGCCGCCAGCCCGAAGCGCGCCCGTGCCCGGTCCACCAGCAGCAGCGCCGCGATCTCGCGCAGCCGCTGCTTCACCGGCACCAGCCCGACCAGATCGGAATCCAGCTCGTCGAACACGCTGGCGAGCCCCGAGGCGGCGAACTCGGCACGCAGGTCGATGGCGTCCTCAAGCGGGGCGGTGGGGCGGGTATCGGTCTGGGCGTCCATGGGAGTCTCCTGTGGCGCACACATAGGTCTTGAGAAAAAAGGGGGCCGGTCCCGGAATGCGGGTTCTGGGACCGGCCCCGTTCGCGGCTGGGGAGGAATGGGAGCAGCCGCGAACAAGCTCGTAGAGGTGAGGTCTAGTAGCGCGAGCCTTCCGGCTTCAGCGCCGCATAGGAGCGCGTGGAATAGCGGATGGAGCGGCCGTCGACTTCCTGGCGCTCCAGCATGAAGCCGGGCTCGTCCTTGGGCCGGTCGACGATGAAGGACAGCCGCACCGATTCCCACGTATGCGTCGGATCGAACGCGCTGACGCGGATGTAATGCCGGCCGCCATAGGCCTTGCGGCACTCATTCAGCTCGAACATCACGCCGGCCGCGTCCGGCACGTCGAACATCGGCATGCCCCACATCTCCCAATAGGTATTGCGGGGATGCGGGTCATCGGTGAACTCGATGTTCACGGCCCATTCGTTGTCGATGCAGTACTGAATCTGCTTGGCGATCTGCTCGTCGGTGAGGTCGGGCAGGAAGGAGAAGGCTCCCTGGGTGATGCGCATGGTGGTCTCCTGATGTCTGAAGGGCGGCGTGCGGCGAACTCACTCCGCCGCCGTGACCTGCGCCACGAAGTCGGGGGTGTCGGTCGAGGTGTAGTTGAAGGTCACGTCCTTCCACGTATCCAGAGCCTGACGTAGCGGCAGGCAGTGGCGGGAGGCGGCCTTGAGGATTTCCGGGCCCTCGCTGAGAATGTCGCGGCCCTCGTTGCGGGCGAGGATCATGCATTCCAGCGCGACGCGGTTGGCGATGGCGCCGGCCTGGATGCCCATCGGGTGCCCGATGGTGCCGCCGCCGAACTGCAGAACCACATCCTCGCCGAGCAGGTCGATGAGCTGGTGCATCTGGCCGGCATGGATGCCGCCGGAGGCCACCGGCATCAGCTTACGGGTCGAGGCCCAGGGCTGGTCGAAGAAGATGCCGTGCGCCAGATTCTGCGGCACGAAATCCTCGCGGCAGAGATCGTAATAGCCCTTGGTGGTGTGGGGGTCGCCCTCCAGCTTGCCGACCACCGTGCCGGCATGGATGTGGTCGACGCCGGCGAGACGCATCCACTTGGTGATGACGCGGAACGACACGCCATGGTTCTTCTGCCGCGTATAGGTCGAGTGACCGGCGCGGTGCAGATGCAGGATCATGTCGTTGCGGCGGCACCACTTCGACATCGACTGGATCGCGGTGTAGCCGATGATCAGGTCGATCATCACGATGGTTTGGCGAACTCGGCGCGCTCATACATCTCCTCCATGGTGCCGGCGGTGATGTTGAGATACGTGCCCTTCAGCTCGCCGGTGGCGGCCTGCGCCTTATTCACCGCCTCCATGCAATAGAGGAAGCGGTCCCTCCAGTGCATGAACTGCTGGGAGTTGATGTTCTCGTCGTCCTTGGTGAAGTCGAGCCCGCCCTTGAGCGCCTCATAGACCACGCGGCCATAGTTGCGGCCGGACAGGCCGAGCTTCGGCTTCACGGTAGCGCCCAGCAGCGGGCGGCCGAACTTGTCGAGCCGCTCGCGCTCGACCACGATGCCGGTGGCCGGGCCGTCGAAGGTCTTCACATAGGCGACCGGCAGGCGCATGTCCTCGAGGCGCAGCGCCTTCAAGGGCTTGAAGCCGAACACATTGCCGATGATCGAGGCCGAGAGGTTGGCGATCGAGCCATTCTCGAACAGGTCGAGGTCATAGGCGATATAGGCGAACCACTGGTCCGGCGCGTTCGGCACCGGGTCGACCCGGTAGCACTTGGCCCGGTACTTGTCGCAGGCGGTCAGCCGGTCGGTCCACACCACGGTCCAGGTGGCGGTGGAGCTCTCGCCGGCAACCGCCGCCGAGGCTTCGATCGCGTCGACGCCGTCCTGCGGCGTGATGCGGAACACCGCGATGATGTCGGTGTCCTTCGGCTCGTAGTCGGGCTGCCAATAGCCCATCTTGCGGTATTCCATGACGCCCGCGCTGTAGCGGTCGCGCTTGGCTTCGGTCGGCACCTTGTCGATCGCGTTCATCGATCTGCTCCCGTTAATCTGCGTGCATGGCTCTCCCGTTGACGCGCAAGGGTGCTGCGCGCCTCGGGTGTCCTGCCAGGGTTTTCAGTCCGTCGATCCCGCCCCTCGGGCGGGGTCAGTTCATTCCGCCGCCACCCGCGCCCCGGTGAGAACGGGGTCGAGCGCGCCGGAGGCATAGCGCTTGGCCATTGCCGCGAGCGGCAGGACCTTGATCTTGGAAGCCTGTCCGGCGGTGCCGAACTGCTCGAAGCGTTCCCGGCACAGGTCGCGCATCGCGTCCATGGCGGGCTTGAGGAATTTGCGCGGGTCGAACTCCGACTTGGAACCCTGTGCCACCTTGCGGAACTGCGCGGTCATCACCAGCCGGCAGTCGGTGTCGATGTTGACCTTGCGCACGCCGTGGCGAATGCCGCGCACGATTTCGTCCACCGGCACGCCCCAGGTCTGGGGCATCTCGCCGCCGGAAAGGTTGAACAGGTCCTGCAGGTCCTGCGGCACCGAGGACGAGCCGTGCATCACCAGATGCACGTTCGGTAGCCGGCGATGGATTTCCTCGATGACGTGCATGGCGAGGATGTCGCCGTCCGGCTGGCGCGAGAACTTATAGGCGCCGTGCGAGGTGCCCATGGCGATGGCCAGCGCGTCGACCTTTGTGCGGGCGACGAAATCCACCGCCTCGTCTGGGTCGGTCAGCAACTGGTCGTGGCTGAGCTCGCCTTCGGCGCCGTGGCCGTCTTCCTGCTCACCGGCCCCGCTCTCCAGCGAGCCCAGCACGCCGAGCTCGCCCTCGACCGAAGCGCCGACCCAATGCGCGGCATCGACCACGCGGCGGGTGATGGCGACGTTGTAGGCATAGTCCGCCGGCGTCTTGGCGTCCTCCTTCAGCGAGCCGTCCATCATCACCGAGGTGAAGCCGTGCTGGATCGCGGAGAGGCAGGTCGCCTCGTTGTTCCCGTGGTCCTGGTGCATGCAGATCGGGATCGCCGGGTACATCTCGGTCAGCGCCTCGATCATGCGCGAGAGCATGATGTCGCCGGCATAGGAGCGCGCGCCCCGGCTGGCCTGCATGATCACGGGTGCATCGACCGCGCTGGCGGCCTCCATGATGGCGAGACCCTGCTCCATATTGTTGATGTTGAAGGCAGGCACGCCGTAGCTGTGCTCGGCCGCGTGGTCGAGAAGCTGGCGAAGGGTGATACGGGCCATTGGCTTGTCTCCTCAGGCGCAGGTCAGGAGGTCGCACGCGGCATCGACCACCGCGTGGGGCGTGATGCCGAAATGCTCGTAAAGCTCGGGGGCCGGTGCCGAGGCACCGAAGCCTTCCATGCCGATGAAGCGTCCGCGCTCGCCGATCCAGCGATCCCAGCCGAGCCGGGCGGCCGCCTCGATGGCGATGCGCGGCGCCTTGCCGAGAACGGCGGAGCGGTATTCCGCGCTCTGCTGCTCGAACAATTCCCAGCACGGCATCGACACCACCGCGGCGTCCACCCCCCGGTCGGCGAGCAGTTCGGCCGCCGCAAAGGCGATTCCGACCTCGGAGCCGGTGGCGAGCAGCGTGACGTCGCGCCGCGTGTGAGGCTTGCGCGCCACATAGGCGCCGCGCGCGGTCAGGTTCTCGTCCGTATGGTCGAAGCGGAACGTCGGCAGGTTCTGCCGCGACAGCGCCAGCACCGAGGGCGTGTGCTCCGAGGCGAGCGCGATCTGCCAGGCTTCCAGCGTCTCGACCGCGTCGGCGGGACGGAACACGTTGATGTTCGGCGTCGCCCGCAGCATGGCGAGGTGCTCGACCGGCTGGTGCGTCGGCCCGTCCTCGCCGAGCCCGATGGAATCGTGCGTCAGCACATAGACGACGCGCTGGCCCATGAGAGCCGAGAGCCGCATGGCGCCCCGGGCATAATCCGAGAACACCATGAAGGTGCCGCCATAGGGGATGAACCCCCGGTGCAGCGCGATGCCGTTCATCACCGCCGCCATCGCATGTTCGCGAATGCCGTAATGGATGTAGCGGCCGTCATAGCGCCCTGCCGAAATCGAACCGAGGTCCGGAGTGAGCGTCAGGTTGGAGTGGGTCAGGTCGGCAGAGCCACCGATCGTCAGCTCGGTCGCCCGGTTGATGACGCCGAGCGCCATTTCTGACGCCTTGCGGCTGGCAACATTGGGGGCGCTTTGCGACAGGTCGCGCTTGTAGGCCAGCAGCGTGGCGTCGAAATCCTCGAGAAGTTCGCCGCTGACCGAGGCGTCGAACGCCTCGCGGCTGCCGCTCTCGTTCAGCCGGCGCTCCCACGCCGCGCGTTCCTTGGCGCCGCGCTGGGCGATCTTCTTCCAGTCGGCGGCGATATCGGCGGGGATCTCGAACGGACCGTGGTTCCAGCCGAGCTGATCGCGCGCGCCCTCGATCTCGGCAGCTCCGAGCGGGGCGCCATGGACGGCTTCCGAGCCCGCCTTGTTCGGCGCGCCATAGCCGATGGTGGTGCGGCAGGCGATCAGCGAGGGCTTCCTGGTGTTGCGCGCCTTGGCGATGGCGTCGATCAGGGTGCGCGGGGCATGGCCGTCGGCGCGGTGGACATCCCAGCCCGCCGCCTCGAACCGGGCGAGCTGGTTGGTCGAGGTGGACAGTGCGGTCGAGCCGTCGATGGAGATGCCGTTATCGTCCCATAGCACGATCAGCTTGCCGAGCTGGAGATGGCCGGCGAGGTCGATCGCCTCGTGGCTGATGCCCTCCATCAGGCAGCCGTCGCCGGCCATCACATAGGTGAAGTGGTCGACCAACTCGTCGCCAAACCGGGCATTCATCATGCGCTCGGCCAGCGCCATGCCGACAGCGGTGGTCAGCCCCTGGCCGAGCGGCCCGGTGGTGGTCTCGACGCCGAGCGTATGGCCGTATTCCGGGTGGCCGGCGGTCTTGGAGCCGAGCTGGCGGAAGCGCTTGAGCTGGTCCGTCCCCATGTCGGCATAGCCGAGCAGATGGTTGATGGCGTAGAGCAGCATCGAGCCGTGACCGGCCGACAGCACGAAGCGGTCGCGGTCGGCCCAATGGGGCCGGCCCGGGTCGATCTTCATGAAGCGGGTGAACAGCACGGTGGCGACGTCCGCCATGCCCATCGGCATGCCGGGGTGCCCGGACTTGGCCTTCTCCACCGCATCCATGGTGATGGCGCGCAGCGCATTGGCGAGGTCGTAATAGGATGAATCCGGCGCGTCTTCATAAGCGCGCAGTGTCGGGGCGGCGGTTCTGGTCAACATTGGCTTTTCCTCCCGGCTTACGCGGCGCGGCGCTTTTTTTCGACGAGGTTGAGGATCATCGGCGTCAGGATGAGCTGCATCGCGATGTCGAGCTTGCCGCCCGGGATCACGATGGAATTGGCGCGCGACATCCACGAGCCCTGCATCATCGAGAGCAGGTAGGGAAAATCGATGCCGCGCGGGCTCTTGAAGCGGATGACGACGATGGATTCGTCGGCGGTCGGTATCCAGCGGGCGATGAACGGGTTCGAGGTATCGACCGTCGGCACGCGCTGGAAATTGATGTCGGTGTGGGTGAACTGCGGGCAGATGTAGTTCACGTAGTCCGGCATGCGCCGCAGGATGGTGTCGGTCACCGCCTCGGTGGAATAGCCGCGATGCGAGCGGTCGCGATGGATCTTCTGAATCCATTCGAGATTGATCACCGGCACGACGCCGATCTTCAGATCGGCATAGCGCGCGACATCGATATTGCCGGCCGCCACCGCGCCGTGCAGACCCTCATAGAAGAGAAGGTCGGTCGGGGAGGGCAGGTCTTCCCAGTCCGTGAAGGTGCCCGGCTCGCTGCCGAACTCGACGGCTTCCTTTTCGTCATGGACATAATGCCGGGTCTTGCCGGTGCCGGTGTTGGAGTATGAGCGGAAGGTCTCCTCCAGCTCCTCGAACAGGTTCGAGTCCGGCCCGAAATGGCTGTAGTGATTGTTGCCGCGCGAGGCTTCTTCCGCCATCAGGCGCCGCATTTCGAGGCGGTTGTAGCGGTGGAAGGCGTCGCCCTCGATATAGCCGGCGTCCACGTTCTCGCGGCGGAAGATCTGCTCGAAGATGCGACGCACCGAGGTGGTGCCGGCCCCCGACGACCCGGTGACGGAAATGATGGGGTGATGGATCGACATGTCTATCTCCCCTCAAGCGCGCAGCAGGCCGCGCCGGCCGAACAGCGGCGAGCGCTCCGGCATGGCGGATGCATCCAGATGGTAGCGGGCGATGCGCTCGACCTCGGCGCGCGAGCCGAACACCAGCGGCACACGCTGGTGCAGATGGGTCGGAATGATGTCGAGAATCGACTGGTGGCCGTCGGTGGCCGCGCCCAGCGCCTGCTCCATCACAAAGGCGATCGGGTTGGCCTCATAAACCAGCCGCAGCCGGCCCTGCGTATAGCCCTTGCGGGCGTCGCCGGGATAGAGATAGACCCCGCCACGCGCCAGGATGCGGTAGGCGTCCGCCACCATCGAGGCGATCCAGCGGGTGTTGAAATCCTTGGCGCGGGGGCCTTCGGTGCCGGCCTGGCAATCCTCGACATATTGGCGCACCGCTATGTCCCAATGCCGGACATTGGAATTGTTGACGGCATATTCCGCGGTTTCCGCAGCGATGATGGCGCGCTCCTGCGCCAGCAAAAACTCCCCGGAAGCACGGTCCAGCACGAAAATCTGCGTGCCGGCGCCGACAGTCAGCACCAGCGTGGTCTGTGGCCCGTAGAGCAGGAAGCCGGCGGCCAACTGGCAGGTGCCGGGCTGCAGCAGCGAGTCCGGCCCGGTGAACGGCAGGATGGAGAAGATGGTGCCGATGGTGGCATTGCTGTCGATATTGGACGAGCCGTCCAGCGGATCGACCGCGACGGCGACAACGCCATCCGGGTTCAGTACATAGGCCGCGTCCGCCTCTTCCGAGCCGAGCAGCGCGACCGGCGCGGTGCGCAGTGCCTCGAGCACGAGCCGGTCGGCGATGACGTCCAGTTCCTTCTGGCTGTCGCCGTCCTCGTGATAGCCGCGCACCGCGGCCATCTCGCCGGCCAGCGGGCCGGCAGCCAGCAATTCGGAAATCTGAATCCCGGCGCGGGTCATGGCGAGCACGCTCGAAGCGACGGCATCGCGCAAAGTGTCGGCTCCGGACCACCCCGCGAGGTGGTCCTGCAAATTCTGGCGTCTCATGGCGTTCCCCAGTTTTTCGAGGGTCTTTGACCCTTATGGCGTATCGTTTCCGTGAAGCCTTCGAGCGGGGACCCGAAGCGGCGGACGCCTCTTATTGACCCTAAGGTGCCTGACTCGACGCCGTAAGGAAATTCGAATATTCTTTCTCGATAATTCAATTTACCTGAACTGTAATTCCCCATGCGTAATGCCACGCTCAAGCAGCTTCGCGCGCTCGCCGCGATCATCGACACCGGCACGGTCACCGCCGCCGCAAAGCGGCTCCACGTCACGCCGCCGGCGGTGACGATGCAGGTGCAGTTGCTGGAAGAACATCTCGGCCTGCCGCTGCTCGACCGCGCCGGCGATCATTTCCAGCCGAGCGCCGCCGGGCGGGAGGTTCTGGCCGCCGTCGCCCGCGTCGAGCGGGCTCTGGCCGATTGCGGCGCGGCGCTTGATGCGATGAAGGGGCTGAAGGCCGGCCTGGTCTCGGTCGGCCTTGTCTCGACCGCGAAGTATTTCGTGCCGAATGCGCTGGGGGCCTTCGCCCGCACCCATCCCGGCATCGACATCGCGCTGGTGGTCGGCAATCGCGAGGAGATCATCGTGGCGCTGGCGAGCGATGCCATCGACCTCGCCATCATGGGTCGTCCGCCGCTCGACATGGAGGTCGACAAGAACCCCATTGGCGAGCACCCGCACGTCATGATCGCGCCGGTCGATCACCCGCTGCTGGGGCGGCGCCTCAAGCCGGTGGCGCTGGCGGATGCCACCTTTCTGTCGCGCGAGCCGGGCTCGGGCACCCGCAATCTGATGGAGCGCTTCTTCAAGGAGGCCGGCATCGAGCCGCGAATCGCCATGGAGATCGGCTCCAACGAGACCATCAAGCAGGCGGTGATGGCGGGGCTCGGCCTGTCCTTCATCTCCGCGCACACCGTCGCCGCCGAGATCGCCGACGGCCGCCTCGCCGTGCTCGATGTCGAGGGCCTGCCGGTGATACGGGAATGGTTCGTGGTGAAGCGTTCCGCCAAGCGCCTGACGCCCCCGGCCGCCGCGCTCACCGAATTCCTCGGCCGGCGCGGTTCGGAATTCCTGCCGGACATCGCGATTCCCGGCCGGAAGGCCGGATAGGCCGGCTCACCGCAGCTTGGCGATGCCGATGCCGTCGAGCTTGGCGCGGTCCTTGATCGATTCCTCGCTGCGCGTCATTGCCTTCGAGATCGCCTTCAGCGCCATGCCTTTCTTGGCGAGCAGCTTCAGCTTCTCGATTTCCTCATAGGTCCAGGGTTGGCGGTGCCGTTCAAATCGTTCGCTCATGGCGTAATCCCGATGTTTGCTTCGGCATCTTCTACAGCAGTCTGGCGCGCAGTGCTGGATTAGCGAAGCACGAGGGGATACGAAGCTGCCCGCTGCATCCCCACGCTTCCGGGCACTCCTTCATGAACGCTTCCTCCACCGCGCTGCCGCTCAACCCGCATCTGGCGGCGACCGAGGGCGCGCCGATCCCGGCCGCCGCCGCGTGGCTGCGCGGGTATAATGGCGCGGCCGGCCCGGCCATCGACCTGTCGCAGGCGGTGCCCGGCCGCCCGCCGGAGCCGATGCTGATGGCGGAACTCGCATTAGCTGGCGGATCGCCGGAAGCGGCGCGCTATGGCGCGATCCTCGGCGACGACAGACTGCGCGCGGCGCTGGCCGCCGATATCCGGCTGGCCTATGGCGGCGATGTGCAGGCGGGCGATGTCGCCATCACCTCGGGCTGCAATCAGGCGTTTTTTGTCGCCATGATCGCGCTGGCCAAGGCCGGCGACGAGATCATCCTGCCGGCGCCGTGGTACTTCAACTACAAGATGACGCTGGACATGCTGGGGCTCACGGCGGTGCCGCTGCCCTGCGAGCCGCAGAACGGCTTCGTCCCCGACCCGGCATCGCTGCGCGCGCTCATCACCCCGCGCACCCGCGCGCTGGTGCTGATCACGCCGAACAACCCGACCGGCGCGGTGTATGATCCGGCGACGCTTGAAGCGTTCGCGGAGATCGCCAGCGCGGCCGGCATCCACCTTGTGGTCGACGAGACCTATCGCGACTTCCAGCCGGAAGCCCAGAGTGGCCCGGTGCATGGGCTGTTTGAACGCGCGAACTGGCGTGACGGGCTCATCCACCTCTACAGCTTCTCCAAGGCCTATGCCGTGCCCGGCCACCGGGTTGGCGCCATCGTCGCAGGGCCGGAGACGATACTCGGCATCACCAAGGTGATGGACAGCCTGCAAATCTGCGCGCCGCGCACCGGGCAGATCGCCATCGCCAATGTGGTCGAGGCGATGCTGCCGGCGCGCCAGGCGATGCGGGCGCTGTTCAATGCGCGGGCAAAAGTGTTTGCCACCGAGATCGCCTCGAGCGAGGGCTGGGAACTCACCTCGATCGGCGCCTATTTCGCCTATCTCAGGCATCCGTTCGCGATGGACGGGCAGGCGGTGGCCGAGGCGCTTGCCAAACAGGCCGGCATCCTCTGCCTGCCGGGAGCGTTCTTCGGGCCGGGACAGGAGCAGTTCCTGCGCGTCGCCTTCGCCAATGTCGAGGATGAGCGCCTCGTCGGTCTTGCCGCCCGGCTGAACGCCTTCACGGCCGGAAAACCGCTCCGCTAATTGCCCGCTGTCGAGCGCAGCACGTCGATGAAATCCGCGACATTGGCGGAGGCCGTCTCGCCGCGCCTTGTGATGATGCCGAGCGGGCCGAGCTGGTTGGGCAGGTCGATCGGCAGGCGCTTATAGGTGCCGCGCGCCACGCCATCGACCAGGATGGATTTGGGCAGGCACGCCACCATGCCGGCCTCGCGCACCAGATGCAGCGTGGCGAAGATCGAGGTGGTCTCGACGCGATTGTTCAGCGCGCCGATGCCCTGCTCGATGAAGGTTCGGTCTATCAGCTCGCGCATCGGGCTGGGCCGGGGCTGCAGCACCCAGGGCAGGTGCGCGGTCTCCTTGAGGCTGATCGAGGCGCGCTCCGCCAGCGGGTGGGTGTGGTCGACGAAGATCCACAACTCCTCGGTCGCCAGCGGCTCGATCTCGAAGGCGAGGGGGTTCCTGGCGTCGGTGAAGCGGCCAATGGCGAGCGATATCTCGTTGCGCTCCAGCGCCTCCAGCAGGATGTCGCTGGTCGCCGCCAGCAGCTTGATGGTCATCAGCGGGCGCCGCCGCTTCAGCTCGGCAATCGCCTTGGGCAGTATGCCCGGCGTCGTCGCCATGATGGCGCCGATGGAGAGCGCGCCATAGCCGCCGGCCTTCAGATTGTCCAAGCCTTCGGCAAAGCTGTCGGTCTCGCGCAGCATGCGGCTGGCATAGCCGGCGACGAAGCTACCGATGTCGGTCAGCACCATGCCGCGCGGCAGCCGCTCGAACAGCCGCACGCCGAGCACCGCCTCGGCATCCTGCAGGATTTTCGTCGCGGCGGGCTGCGTGACGTTCACCTCGCCGGCGACGCGGTGAAGGTTGCCGTTGCGGGCGAGGGCGTCGATCAGGCGCAGATGCTTGAGGCGCAGTTTGCCGACCAGCAGGCCGAGGGAAGGCGACGTCATCGCGATACCGATTACCAAATGGAATTGATCAAGTCGAATATTTCATTATCGCGTTATCACGCTTGCCGCTAGGCGTTTTGCCCAACAACATCTGCCGCTTCATTGAACGGCAGAGGGGCATAGCTTCAAGGAGGAGCGGTCGAGATGAAACTGGTCCGTTATGGCGCCATCGGGTACGAGCTGCCCGCGATTCTGGACGCGAGCGGCACGCTGCGCGACCTGTCATCCATCGTTCCCGACATTGCCGGCGATGTGCTGACGCCCGAGGGTCTGGCGAAGATCAAGGCGATCGATCCCGCCACGCTCCCGGCTGTCGAGGGCAATCCCCGCATCGGCGCCTGCGTCGGGTCTGTCGGCAAGTTCGTCTGCGTCGGCCTCAACTACACCGACCACGCCGCCGAATCCGGCATGGCCATTCCCGACGAGCCGGTGCTGTTCATGAAGCCCACCAGCTGCATCGTCGGCCCCTATGACGATGTCGAAATCCCCCGCAACTCGGTGAAGACCGATTGGGAGGTCGAGCTCGGCATCGTCATCGGCAAGACCGCCAAATACGTCTCGGTCGCGGACGCCTACGACCACGTCGCCGGCTATTGCGTCATCAACGACGTGTCCGAGCGCGCCTTCCAGATCGAGCGCGGCGGCCAGTGGGACAAGGGCAAGGGCTGCGACACCTTCGGCCCGATGGGCCCGTGGCTGGTGACCACCGACGAGATCACCGATCCGCACGTGCTCGGCATGTGGCTCGACGTCGACGGCAAGCGCTACCAGAACGGCAGCACGCGGACGATGATCTTCGATGTGCCGACCATCGTCAGCTACATCAGCCAGTTCATGAGCCTGCAGCCCGGCGACGTCATCACCACCGGCACGCCGCCCGGCGTCGGCCTCGGCCAGAAGCCCCCGGTCTATCTCAAAGCCGGGCAGGTGATGAAGCTCGGCATAGACGGGCTCGGCGAGCAGCAGCAGACCACCGTCGACGCGGCCTGAGAAGGATTTCCCCGATGAACGTTCTCGATCTCAATGGCCGCGTGGCCATCATCACCGGCGGCGCGCGCGGTATCGGCTATGCCGCCGCCCAGCGCATGCTGAAGTCCGGCGCCTCCGTCGCGCTGTGGGACATCGACGCTGCTCGCCTCGACGAGGCCGCCACCGCCCTCAAGGAGCTCGGCAAGGTCTCGACCCATGTGGTCGAGCTCACCGATGAAGCCTCCGTCATCGCCGCCACCGAGGCGGTGGTCGCCGCCCATGGCAAGATCGACATCCTGGTCAACAATGCCGGCATCACCGGCGGCAATGCCAAGACCTGGGAACTCGACACCGAGATCTGGCGCCGGGTGATCGACGTCAACCTCGTCGGCCCGTTCCTCACCTGCAAGGCCGTGGTGCCGGAGATGTTGAAGAACGGCTGGGGCCGCATCGTCAATGTGGCCTCCATCGCCGGCAAGGAAGGCAACCCGACCGCCTCGCACTATTCGGCCTCCAAGGCCGGCCTGATCGGCCTCACCAAGTCGCTCGGCAAGGAACTGGCCACCAGCAACATCCTGGTCAACTGCATCACGCCGGCGGCCGCCAAGACCGAAATCTTCGACCAGATGAAGCAGGAGCATATCGACTACATGCTCTCGAAAATTCCGATGAACCGCTTCCTCGCCGTCGATGAAGCCGCCGCACTGATCGGCTGGCTGTCCTCGGAAGACTGCGCCTTCTCTACCGGCGCCGTTTTCGACATCTCTGGCGGTCGCGCGACCTACTGATACCGGGCGCCGGGCACGCCCGGCGCTTCCACCAACATCGAAAAACAAGACCGTGGGAAGCCGGGAATACCCGGCGCCAAGCGGCATGTGTCACTCATTCGGGAGGATGCCCATGAACGCGCAGTCAAGTTCCGCCGGTACGACCCTTCCCGGCACCATCGACAAGGTCATGAAGCGGCTGCTGCCGTTCCTGCTTCTCATGTATGTGCTGGCCTTCCTCGACCGGGCCAATGTCGGCTTCGCGAAAGCCGCCTTCCAGGCCGATACCGGCATCTCCAACGCCGCCTTCGCGTTCGGCGCCAGCATCTTCTTCCTCGGCTATGCCCTGTTTGAAGTGCCCTCCAACCTCATCATGCACCGCGTCGGCGCCAAGATCTGGATGGCCCGCATCATGGTGTCGTGGGGCCTGATCTCGGCGGCGATGATGTTCGCCCACAATGAGATCACCTTCTATTCGCTGCGCGTGCTGCTCGGCATCGCCGAAGCCGGCTTCTTCCCCGGCGTGATCCTGTATCTCACCTACTGGTTCCCGTCCTTCGCGCGCGGCCGGGCCATGGGCCTGTTCTATTTCGGCGCGCCGCTGGCCTTCATCTTCGGCTCGCCGCTCTCCGGCCTGCTGCTGGAACTTCAGGACGTCGGCGGCCTGCATGGCTGGCAGTGGATGTTCCTGGTCGAGGGCATGCTCGCCTCCGTGGTCGGCGTCTGGGCGTATTTCTACCTCGACGACCGCCCCAATGATGCGAAGTGGCTGACCGCGACCGAGAAGAAGGACCTCGCCGCCGCGCTCGACGCCGAGGAGACCGCCAAGCAGGCCCATGGTCCGCGCGGCGCGCTTTCCGCGCTCAAGAGCCCCAAGGTGCTCTACTTCGCACTGATCTACTTCATCATCCAGATGAGCGTGTACGGCGTGGTGTTCTATTTGCCGACGCAGGTCGCCGGCCTGCTCGGCACCAAGGTGGGCTTCACTGTCGGCCTCGTGACGGCGATCCCGTGGGTCTGCGCGCTGCTGGCAACCTACTACCTGCCGCGCTGGTCGGACCGGACCGGCGAGCGACGCCTGTTCGCCGCCGGCATCCTCATCGTGTGCGCCGCCGGCATCGCCGCCTCCGTCGCCTCGGGCTCGCCGCTCATCTCGATGATCGCGCTGTGTTTTGCTGCGGCCGGCTTCATCTCGGTGCAGCCGATCTTCTGGACCCTGCCGACCGGCTATCTCGGCGGCGTCGCCGCGGCCGGTGGCATCGCGCTGATCAACTCGCTCGGCTCGCTCGGCGGCTTCGTCGCCCCGAACGTGAAGAACTGGGCCGAGACCTTCTTCGCGTCCCCGGCGGCCGGCCTCTATGTGCTGGCCGGCACCACGCTGATCGGCGCGGTTCTGGTGCTCGCGCTCTCCGCGCTCGGCATCGGCCGCGAAGTGCGCGCCAAGCGTTGAGTATTCTTCCCGCGGCGGTCGCGATGCGGCGGCCGCGGGCTTCCATCTCTCGGGAGCGACCATCATGACCATGCCGACCATCAAGCACGTGCGCGCCTATACCGTCCGGGGCGGCGGCGCCGATTATCACGACCAGGGTTCCGGCCACTGGATCGACGATCACATCGGCACGCCGATGGGCAAGTACCCCGAATACCGCCAGAGCCGGCAGAGCTTCGGCATCAACGTGCTCGGCACGCTGGTGGTCGAGATCGAGGCCGATGACGGCACGATCGGTTTCGCCGTCACCACCGCTGGCGAAATGGGCGCCTATATCGTCGAGAAGCACCTCGCGCGCTTCCTTGAGGGTCGCAAGGTCACCGAGATCGAGAAGATCTGGGACCAGATGTATTTCGCCACCCAGTATTACGGCCGCAAGGGCGTGGTGGTGAACACCATCTCCGGCGTCGATCTCGCGCTGTGGGACCTGCTCGCGAAAATCCGCAAGGAGCCCGTCCACGCGTTGCTCGGCGGCCCGGTGCGCGACGAATTGCAGTTCTACGCCACCGGCGCGCGTCCCGACCTCGCGCAAAAACTCGGCTTCATCGGCGGCAAGATGCCCCTGCATCATGTCCCGGCCGAGGGCGAAGAGGGGCTCAAGGCGAACATCGAGGAACTCGCCACCATGCGTGAGCGCGTCGGCCCTGATTTCTGGCTGATGTTCGACTGCTGGATGAGCCTCGACCTCAACTACGCCACCCGTCTCGCCCACAAGGCGCAGGAATTCGGGCTGAAATGGATCGAGGAAGCGCTCTCCCCGGACGACTACTGGGGCTACGCGCAGCTTCGCAAGAACGTGCCGAAGGGCATGCTTGTCACCACCGGCGAGCACGAGGCCACGCGCTGGGGCTTCCGCCTGCTGCTGGAAATGGGCTGCTGCGACCTGATCCAGCCGGATGTCGGCTGGTGCGGCGGCGTGACCGAGCTGATCAAGATCTCGGCGCTGGCCGACGCCTATGGCGCCATGGTCGTGCCGCACGGCTCCTCGGTCTACAGCTACCACTTCGTCATCACCCGGCATAACTCGCCCTTCGCCGAGTTCCTGATGATGGCGCCGAAGGCCGACGAGGTGGTGCCGATGTTCACGCCGCTCCTGCTTGACGAGCCGGTGCCGGTGAACGGCCGCATGAAGGCCAGCGCGCTCGACAAGCCCGGCTTCGGCGTGCGCCTCAACCCCGACATCAAGCTGCACCGGCCCTATCCGCGCGGGTAATGAGCTGGAGCATCCTTCGAGGCTTGCTTGCGCTCGCACCTCAGGATGACGTTGTCCTTTCATCAGAAGGAATCGTCATGCTGAGGCGCCCTGCGCAGCAGGGCCTCGAAGCACGCAGTCGGCCTACGCAGTCCGCGCCTCTCTTCAATGCATCGCGGCGCCGCCATCGACGCTGATGCACTGACCCGTCGTGAAGGAGGCAGCCGGCGAGGCGAGGAACACCACCGCCGCGGCGACTTCCTCCGGGCGGCCGATGCGGCCCATCGGGTTGTCGGTCTCCATCGCCTTCTGCGCGTCGCTCATGCGCTCATAGCCCAGCAGCGGCGTATCGACTGGACCCGGCGCCACCGCGTTCACCAGAATATCCGGCGCCAGCTCGCGCGCCCAGGAGCGGGTTGCGGTGAGAATCGCGCCCTTGGTGGCGCAATAGCCCGAGGCGCCGGCGCGGCCAAGGAAGCCCAGTTCCGAGGCGATGTTGATGATCCGCCCGCCGGGGCCGATGAGCTTGAGCGCCTCGCGCGTTACCAGAAACGGTGCCCGAATATTCACCGCGAACATGCGGTCGAGTTCTTCGGTGTCGATCGCGCCGATCGGGGCGTCGAGCTCGATGCCTGCGCAATTGACCAGCACATCCATGCCGCCCATCAGCGCGCCGGCCTCATTCACCGCGCGGATGATCTCCCGCTCGCTCACTAGGTCCGCCAGCACCCACTGGCTGTCGCCCTCGGGCGCCACGCGGTCGAGGCCCACGGCCTGCGCGCCCGCCTCGCGGAAGGCGAGCAATATGGCGCGGCCGATGCCGCTCGCCGCGCCCGTGACCAGCGCCTTTCGTCCCTTCAAGTCGGCTACCACGGCACTTCTCCACGATCGGCGCCCAGCGACTGGCCGGTGACATTGGCGGCCAGCGCGGAGCTAAGAAACAGATACACGCCGGCAATGTCGGCCGGTTCCATCAGGCCGGGCAGCGCCTGCGCCCCGACGATGCCGGCCAGCAGCTCGTCCTCGGAGCGTCCGTCGCGCGCGGCCATGCCGGCAAGCGAGCGCATCGAGGCTTCGGTACGGACCCAGCCGGGACAGACGGCGTTCACATTGATGCCGCGGGGCCCGAGTTCGCGCGCCCAGCTCTTGGTCAGCCCGATGATGGCGTGCTTGGAGGCGACATAGGCGCCGAACAGCGGCTCGCCGACCCGGCCCCAGATCGAGGCGGTGTTGACGATGCGCCCGCCCGCCGGCATGCGTGGCAGCGCCGCGCGCGTCACCAGGAAGGTGCCGGTGACGTTGATCTCCAGCACGCGCCGGAACACCGCTTCGTTCTCGGTGCTGAGGTCGTCGAGTGGCGTCAGCCGTTCCAGCCCGGCATTGTTGATCAGCACGTCGAGCGGGCCGATGGCGGCCAACGCATCGCCCACGGCTTTGGAATCGGTGATGTCGACCTGATGCCCGGTGGCACCGAGCTTTGCGGCTGATGCCATGATGTCGGCATCGTCCGCCAGCATGTGAAGCCCGGCGCCGGCTGCGGCAAACGCCTCGGCGATGCCGAAGCCGATGCCACGGCTGGAGCCCGTGACGAGCACGCGCTTTCCCTTCAATCCCAGCATGCTCATGCCTTGTCGTCCTGCAGGCGCGGGAACGGGCAGATGCGCGGCCCGCTTTCCGGCGCTGACGTCTCGCACACGGCGGGCGCGCGCAGGCCGAGCATTACGTCGAGGAAATCGACGAGGTCCTCGATATCCGCGACGATGCGGTCGTCGCCACGGCTGGCCGAGGCGTGGAAAATGCCGTCGAGCATCAGGCCGATGCGCCGGGCGGTCTTCGGCACGTCTACGGCCATGAACCGGCCGCTCGCGACCCCCTTGCGCAGCGCGCTTTCCAGCACGGTCTTCTCACCCTCATAGAAGCCGGCGACCACGGCATCGAGCTCGGCGTCGCGTATGTCGGACGAGGCATAGTCCGACATCAGCTTCACCATGCGGGTGAGGGTGGGGGTGATGGTGACGTGGGTTTCCAGCCACGCCAGAATCTCGGCGCGCGGGTCGTCCAGCGCGATCCGGCGTTCTTCATAGCCGGCAACCAATTGCTCGATCGCGTGTTCGAGGGCGCAGCGGACGAGGTGATCCTTGCTGTCGAAATAATGGTAGATCAGCCCGACATTGATATCGCAGGTCAGCGCGATGTCCCGCACCGTGACCATGGCGTAATGCCGCTCCGCGAACAGGCGCAGCGCCTCGTCGAGGATGAGCGTCCGGCGCTCGGCGGGCTGGAGGCGGCGTCTCACGGCCTTCGCCGTCATGTCTGAACCCCGTTTTCTACGTACGGCATATTACTGCCTTGCCTATATGCTGGGCTGCACAATAGTTAGGCTTGCGAGCCGTATTAAGTCACCGTTTAATAGCCTGGTCCAGCGACATTCCGCGACCAGGAGCCGCAAATCATGAAGCGTATCGCAAAGGCCGCCGTCCTTCTTGCCGGCCTGACTGCCGCCGTGCTCGCCGGCGCGGGTACTCCCGCCGACGCCGCCCCGAAGAAAAGCTTCAAGGTCGGCTACACCGTTTATATCGGCTTCATGCCGCTCGCCTACATGAAGCAGTCCGGCATCATGAAGAAGTGGGCCGACAAATACGGCATCGACGTCGAGATCATGCAGACCAACGACTATGTCGGTGGCGTCAACCAGTTCATCGCCGGTGAGCTCGATGCGGTCGGCGTCGCCAGCATGGACGGCCTTACCATGCCGGCCGCCGGCGGCGTCGACACCTCGGTGTTCCTGATCACCGACTATTCCAACGGCAACGACATCCTGCTGTCGAAGACCGCCAAGACGGTTCCCGAGCTGGTCGGCAAGGATGTGTACCTGCTGCAGTACAGCGTCTCGCACTATCTGCTGAACCGCGCTCTGAACCTCAACGGGGTCGCCGACACCACCTCGGTGAAGGCGGTCAACATCTCCGACGCCGAGATCGCCGCCGCTTATGTCTCGCAGCCCGACATGCAGAATGCCGCATCGTGGAAGCCGCTGACCGAGGACATGCTGAAGGTCAAGGGCAGCGTGAACCTGTTCGACTCCTCGAAGATCCCCGGCGAGATCATGGATGTGTTCATCGCCCAGACCGCCAACCTCAAGGACAACCCGGACTTCGCCAAGGCGATGACCGGCGCCTGGTACGAGGCTCTGGGCATTCTCGCGGCGGGCGGCGAGCCGGCCAAGGAGATGCGCGCCGTCATGACCAGCGCGATGGGCACCGACGAGGCCGGCCTCCAGTCGCAGCTCGACACCACCTTCTTCTTCATGAAGCCGGCCGATGCCGCCACCTTCCTGACGGCGGCGAGCACCGGCAAGATTTGGGACACCATCCGCAAATTCTGCTTCGAGCAGGGCCTGTTCGGGCAGGGCGCCACCAGCGTCGACAGCATCGGCATCGAACTCGCCGACGGCACCGTGCTGGGCGACAAGGCCAACATCAAGATGAGGCTCAACCCGGCCTTCGCCAAGATGGCGGCGGACGGCCAGCTCTAGCCCTCTTGCGACACACGCGGCGGGCCGCCACTCAGGCCCGTCGCTCCATACGCCGCCCGATTTCTGCCCACGCTTCGGCCCGCTCACCGAGGAAGGCCCCACCATGCGTCGCATCATCAATTACGCGCCGAAAAGCGGGACCCGCGTGCTGCTGGCCGCGATCCCCTTCCTCGCGGTGCTGGTGATCTATCTGCTGGCCTCGAACGCCCGGCTCTCCATCGATCCGGCCGACAAGCTGATGCCGGGCTTTGCCTCGTTCTACGCCACCATGATGCGGCTCGCGACCACGGTGGACGTCGCCACCAAGCAGACGCTGCTGTGGTGGGACACCTGGCTCAGCCTCGCCCGGCTGTTCACCGGCCTCGGCATCTCGGCGCTGCTCGGCCTCGTGCTCGGCATTTCCATCGGCTTCATCCCGCATTTGCGGGCGATGTTCGAGCCGTTCTTTGCTGCGCTGTCGCTGATCCCGCCTTTGGCGGTGCTGCCGATCCTGTTCATCATGTTCGGCCTCGGCGAGCTCTCCAAGATCGTGCTCATCGTGTTCGGCATCGCGCCCTTCATCATTCGCGACGTGCTGCTTCAGGTTCTTGCCATCCCGCGCGAGCAGATCATCAAGGCGCAGACGCTCGGCGCCTCGACCTGGCACATGATCACCGGCGTGGTGCTGCCGCAGGTGCTGCCACGCCTTGTCGACTCCGTCCGGCTCTCGCTCGGCACCGCATGGCTCTACGTCATCGCGGCCGAAGCCATCACCGCCGAGGGCGGGCTCGGCTACCGCATCTTCCTGGTGCGCCGCTATCTCGCGATGGACGTCATCCTGCCCTACGTCGCCTGGATCACCCTGCTGGCCTTCCTCATGGATTACGCGCTCCGCAAGCTGTCGGTCGCCGCGTTCCCGTGGGACCGACTGAAGGCTGCCTGATGACCACGATCCTGATCGAGAACGTCTGGAAGGAATATGACGACCGCGTGGTTCTGGAGCACGTCAATCTCGCGCTCGACGACCACGAATTCCTCGTCATCATCGGCCCCTCGGGCGTCGGCAAGACGACGCTGTTGCGCATGCTGCTCAGCCAGGAAATCCCGACCCGCGGGCGCATATTGATCGACGGCGAGCCCATTGCCGGCGAGCCGACCGCCGATCGCGGCGTGGTGTTCCAGCGCTATTCGGTGTTCCCGCACAAGACCGTGCTCGGCAACGTCATGCTCGGCCCGCAATGGTCCGGCTCGAAGCTGTTCGGCCGCTTCTTCGGCGCCCGCCGGCGCCATCTGCGCGAGCGCGCCATGGCGCTGCTGGATCGGGTAGGGCTGGGCGATTCCGCGCACAAATATCCCCAGCAGCTCTCAGGCGGCATGCAGCAGCGCCTGGCATTGGCGCAGGCGCTGATCATGCGCCCCAAGGTTCTGCTGCTCGATGAGCCGTTCGGCGCGCTCGACCCCGGCACGCGCAAGTCGATGCACGGCCTGGTGCGCGAGCTGTGGGAAGAGAACCAGATGACCATCGTCATGGTCACGCATGACTTGCAGGAAGCCTTCCTGCTGGGAACGCGTGTGATCGCCGTCGATCGCCCCCGCACGGATCCGCAGGCGCCCGAGCGCTTCGGCGCCACCATCGCCTCCGATTTCGAGGCCAAGTGCCGGGTCTCCCGCGATTCCCGCCGCTTCGAGACGGCCCGCGCGCAGGCCCGCCTCGCTCTCGTCTCCGACAATTCCCTGCCGGCCGACGGCTCTGCCGCGCTGGCTCTCGTGAAGGACTGACTAGAATGGCCGACAAGCGTTTCCACCTCGCATGGTTCATGAACTTCACGCCTGACGAATGGCGCGAACCCTTCGGCCAGGGCGGTAATCCGTGGGACGGCCAGTTCTACATCGAGATGGCCCAGTCGATGGAGCGCGCCTGCTTCGATCTCATCATGATCGAGGATAAGCTGATGGTGCCGGAGACCTATGGCGGCTCGCGCGACCTCTCGCTCAAGCACGCCATGATGGTGCCGAAGGCCGATCCCGCCCCGCTCGCCGTGGCCATGGGCATGGCGACCAAGCATCTCGGCGTGGTCGCCACCATGTCGACCATGGCCTATCCGCCCTTCATGCTGGCGCGGCTCTCCTCCACCATCGACAGCCTGACCAAGGGCCGCTTCGGCTGGAACGTCGTCACCTCGGCCGAGGACCTGATGGCGAAGAATTTCGGCATGGATCAGCTGCCTCCGCGTGAGGAACGCTACGCCATGGCTGAAGAATACATGGAGGTGGTCGGCAAGCTGTTCGATTCATGGGAGCCGGACGCGGTGGTGCTCGACCGCGAGAACGGCATCTATGCCGACGGCTCGAAGGTCCACACCATCGACCACAAGGGCACCTACTACCAGGTGCGCGGCCCGCTCAACACGGTGCCCTCGCCGCAGCGCCGTCCGGTCTATCTGCAGGCCGGTGCCTCGCCGCGCGGGCGCGACTTTGCCGCCCGCTATGCCGACGCCATCGTCTCGGTGGCGAACGGCGTCGAGGGCATGAAGGCGTTCCGCGCTGACATACGCGAGCGTGCCGCGAAGTTCGGCCGCGACCCGGACGAGATCAAGGTGTTCTTCTGCATCTGCCCGAGCCTGGGCGAGACGGAAGGCGAAGCCCGCGCGCGCTATGACAATGTCACCATGTCGGACAATTTCGTCACCGACGTGTTGATCTCCATCTCCGCCATCACCGAGATCGATTTCGCCAAATACGACCTCGACAAGCCGCTGCCGGAGAAGCTGGTGACGAACGGCGAATCCGGCACGCTCGACAAGTTCCAGCAATGGGGTTCGGGCAAGACGCTGCGCCAGCTGGCGGCGGCTGGCGGCGGCGGCCTCGTCTCCTCGATGGAGCTGATCGGCACGCCGGCGCAGGTGGCCGAGCAGATGGGGGCTGCGATGGCCGAGATCGGTGGCGACGGCTTTCTCATCACCACCCCGGTGCTGCGCGTTTCGCGCCGCTACATCGCCGAAATCTGCGACGGCCTTGTGCCGGCGCTGCAGCAGCGCGGGCTGGTGCGCACCGAATACAAGCATCAGTTGCTGCGCGACAATCTGCGCGAGTTCTGAGGAGAGCAGGATGGGTCAGCATCTCAAGATCGAGAGTGGCGCGGATGCCGGCCCGCCCGTCACCCGCCAGGACTATCGCGACGCGATGGCGCGCGTCGGGGCGGCGGTGAACATCGTCACCACCGATGGCCCCGGCGGGCGCCACGGCTTCACCGCCTCGGCGGTGTGCTCCGTCACCGACAGCCCGCCGACCCTGCTGGTCTGCCTCAACAAGGGCTCGTCGGTCAGCGCTGCCTTTCACGCCAATGGCGTGCTGTGCGTCAATACGCTGGCGGCGGGGCACCAGGATTTGTCGAACCTGTTCGGCGGCCGCACGCCGGGCGCCGAGCGCTTCGCGAGCGCCGAGTGGACGACATCGGCCACCGGCGCGCCGATGCTGGTCGGCGCGGTCGCCTCATTCGACTGCCGCATCACACGCACCGTCGAGGTCGGCACCCATGACGTGCTGTTCTGCGAGGTCATCGGCCTCGCGGAGGGCGGCGCCCGCGAGGGCCTGTTCTACTTCAGCCGCCGCTACCATGCGCTGGATGGTGGCGGGGCGGGCTGAGGGTCACCCGATGCTCATCAGGCTGGCATTGCCGCCGGCCGCCGCCGTGTTGGTGCTGGTGGAACGCTCCAGCATCAGCAGGTCCAGCGGGTAGCTCTCGCCGCGCGCCAGCGCGTCCGGGCTCAATCCGTGGATCATCACGATCGGCCCCTCGCGTCCGGCCATCTCTTCGTTCAATTCGCGCAGTGCATCGCTGTCGCCCTCGAACAGAACGGCGTCGAACCGGGCATCCGCACGGTCCTCCGTCAGCGACACCCGATCCTCCAACCCATCCGGCAAACCGGGCAGGGCGGTTCCCTGCAACAGCACGCGGTTTCCCGTGGCGAGCGCGGCGGTGATCTGGGCGGCCAAGCCGCGCTCGGTCATCGCCAGACACAGCACCGTGCCGCGCGGCTCCAGCGCATAGATGTTGCGCTCGCCGACCGGACCGGCGAGTTCCGCGACATGGCCGAACGGGGAGTCATCCAGCATCCGGCCGCACATGTCGCGGGTCGGGGTATCCGAGAGAAAATCGACCCACAGCCGCGCCTCATCCGGCGCCCGGTTCGGCGCTGAGACGCTGGAGACGGCCGGACGAACACCGAGCAGGCGGGAGAGATAGAGCGGTCCGCCGGCCTTCGGCCCTGTGCCGGACAACCCGTGCCCACCGAAAGGTTGCACCCCAACCACGGCGCCGATGATGTTGCGGTTGATATAGATGTTACCAACCTCGATCTGCGCGGTAACCTCAGTGATGGTCTCGTCGATGCGGGTGTGCAACCCGAAGGTCAACCCATAGCCGGTGGCGTTGACCGCCGCGATGGTCGACCCAAGATTTTCGCGGGCATAACGCAGCACATGGAGCACCGGCCCGAACACCTCGCGCTGGATCTGCGCGATGTCCTCTATCTCGATCAGGGTCGGCGGCACGAAGGTGCCATTCCCGCACTCATCAGGTAGCGCAACCTGCACGATGTTGCACCCCGCGCGCCGCATGCGCTCGATGTGCGCCTCGATATTTGCCTTCGCCTCCGCGCTGATCACCGGCCCGATATCGGTCGAAAGATGGACCGGATTGCCGACCGCCAACTCGTTGAGAGCTCCCTTAAGCATCTCCAGCAGCCGGTCCGCGACATCCTCCTGGACGCACAGGATGCGCAGCGCCGAGCAGCGCTGGCCGGCCGAGTCGAACGAGGAGGCCAGTACGTCCGCCACCACCTGCTCGGCCAGCGCGGAGGAATCCACGATCATCGCGTTCTGGCCGCCGGTTTCGGCAATGAACGGAATCACTTTGCCGTCCGGGCTGAGACGCGAGGCGAGCTGGCGCTGGATGATGCGGGCGACCTCGGTAGACCCCGTGAACATCACGCCGCGCGTATGGCGGTCCGCCACCAACGCCGCGCCGACATCGCCGGCGCCGGGAATGAGCTGGACCGCGCCTGAGGGAACGCCGGCCTCGCGCAGAATCCCGATCGCCGCAGCGGCGATCAGCGGCGTCTCCTCGGCGGGCTTGGCGAGCACCGGATTTCCGGCCGCCAGCGCGGCGGCGACCTGGCCGGTAAAGATGGCGAGCGGGAAGTTCCACGGGCTGATGCACACAACCGGCCCGAGCGGGCGGTGAGTGTCGTTGGAAAAGCCGTCGCGCACCTGAGCGCCATAATAGCGAAGGAAATCAACCGCTTCCCGGACTTCTCCAATGGCGTTTGCGAAGGACTTGCCAGCTTCCCTCACGATTATGCCGAGCAGCGCCGGCATGCGCGCTTCCATCAAATCGGCGGCGCGCATCAGGCAGGCGGCACGCTCCAAAGGCGGGGTCGACTGCCAGATCGGGGCGGCGGCAGCGGCGATTTCCATCGCGCGGGTGACGATCTCCGGCGTGGCTTCCTCCACCACGCCGACCTCGTCGCGGCGGTCCGCCGGGTTGGTGATCGCCCTCGCGACGCCCTCCACCGGCCCGTCGCCCAGCAGGGGCACGGCGCGCAGGGGCTCGGCGCTGCCGGCCAGCAAGGCGGCGGCAAGCGAGCCGAGGCGCTGTTCATTGGAAAGATCCAGCCCCGCCGAATTGGCCCGTACCGCCCCGAACAGATCGCTCGGCGCGGCAATGCGCGGATGCGGCGCGCCGACCGGCTCAAGGCTTGAGGCCACCTCCACAGGGCTCTCGACCAGCTCGTCGATCGGCACGTTCTCGTCGGCGATGCGGTTGACGAAGGACGAGTTGGCGCCGTTCTCCAACAGGCGCCGCACCAGATAGGCCAGCAGCGTTTCATGAGTGCCGACAGGGGCATAGATGCGGCATGGACGGTTCATCCGGTCCTTGCCGACCACCTCCTCATAAAGCGGCTCGCCCATGCCGTGCAGGCACTGGAACTCATACTGGCCGGCATAATAATTGGCGCCGGCCATCTCCATCACCGTCGCCAGCGTCTGGGCGTTATGGGTGGCGAATTGCGGAAACACGGCGTCGGGCGCCGCCAACAGCTTCTTGGATAGGAAACGTCGGTGTGGATCTTGCGGGTATAGACCGGAAAACCCTCCAGCCCGTCGACCTGCGCGCGCTTGATCTCGCTGTCCCAGTACGCCCCCTTCACCAGCCGGATCATCAGCCGGTGGCCGCTGCGGCGGGCCAAGTCGATCAGATAATCCAAAACATAAGGACAACGCTTCTGATAGGCCTGAACGACGAAACCGATGCCGTTCCAGCCGCTTAGCGACTCTTCGAAACAAAGCGATTCCATCAGGTCGAGCGATAGTTCAAGCCGGTCGGCTTCCTCCGCGTCGATGTTGAGGCCGATGTCGTAATGCCGCGCGAGCTTCGCAAGCGCCACCACGCGCGGCAGCAACTCAGCTGTCACGCGGCCATATTGCGCGCGGGAATAGCGCGGGTGCAGCGCCGAGAGCTTGATCGAAATACCCGGGCCTTCATAGATGCCGCGCCCGGCGGAGGCCTTGCCGATGGCGTGAATGGCCTGCTCATAATCCGCGTAATAGCGGACGGCGTCGGCTTCCGTGGTGGCCGCTTCACCAAGCATATCAAAGGAATAGCGGAATCCCTTCGACTCCATTCTGCGCGAGTTGGCGAGCGCTTCGGAGATGGTCTGGCCGGTGACGAACTGCTCGCCCATCATCCGCATGGCGACGTCCACGCCCCGGCGGATCAGCGGCTCGCCGCCGCGCCCGATCAGCCTTGTGAGAGCGCCGGTCAGCCCGGTCTCGCTCGAGGTCGAGGTCAGTTTGCCGGTGAGCACGAGGCCCCAGGTCGCGGCATTGACGAACAGCGAGGGGCTCTGCCCGACATGGGCGTGCCAGTCGCCATGGCCGATCTTGTCGCGGATCAGCGCGTCGCGGGTGGCGCGGTCCGGGATGCGCAGCAGCGCCTCGGCCAGGCACATCAGCGCAACGCCTTCCTGGGAGGACAGCGAATATTCGTGAATCAGTCCCTCGACCGGCCCCTTTTGCCCCTTCGCCCGCAGCGCCGATACCAGCGCGCGAGCCCGCTCCTTCGCGGCCTCCGCCTTGGCCGGCGGCAGCGTCGCCTCGCTGATCAGCAGCGGCACGCATTCCGGCTCCGGCGTGCGGTAGGCATTGGTGATCCGCGCGCGCAGCACACTCTGCGGCAGCACCGAGCGGGCGAACGGCAGGAATGGGCTGGTGCGGTCGGTTGGCGCGGTGAGCGCGGGCGCTTCCATTTTCGGTGGCAGGCCCTGCTCGACCCGCTCGATGGCCGCGATGATCGCCTGCTTCACCAGCGAATGGGCCGTCCGCCCCTCCCGTTCCGCGGCCGCCTTGAGCCGGTTGCGCAGCTCCTCATCGAGCTTCACGCCGATTGTCGTCGCAGCCATGCCCGCCTCGCCGGTTACACCTGTATGGATGCTGTCATCATAGAGGTGCAACCATCGTGGTTGCAAGGTGTAACCGGATGGGATTGTCTATGAATTGGTCGACGCGATGCAGGGCGTTCCGACCAACGCCTGAGGCGCGGTCTCCGCCTTCGCCGGCCGCGTGACCAGCCAGATTCCGAGTGCGATCGGCGCGATGCCGATGATGTCGAGCGGCGGGATAGGCTCGGACAGCAGTAGCCAGCCGAATAGCAGGCCGAGCGGCGGCATCAGGAAGTGCAGGCTGGAGGCCGCCGTAGCGCTGGAGCGCGTCAACAGGTAGAACCACAGCCAGTAGCCGCCGATCGACACCGCGAAGACCAGATAGCCGAGGCCGAGAAGGAAGTTGGCGGTGAAGTGCACATCCGCCACGCTCTCGGTGGCCAGCGCGATGGGCAGCAGCAGCACGCCGCCGGTGAGGAATTGCACGGCGGTGCCGGTCCAGATGCCGCCCTGCGGCTTCAGGTTCTTGTAGGCGAGGGTGCCGGCGGCGAGCGCAATAACGGCGATCGCGATCAGCCCGGTGCCGAAAAAGCTCTCATGGGCGCCGATGAGGCGCGAGCGTAGCACGATGACGACGCCGGCGAGCCCCAGCGCGATGCCGAGCCACTTGGAGAGGTTCAGCCTTTCCCCGAGCACCGGGCCGGCGGCGAGCGCGACCAGCAGCGGCATGGAACTCGACAGCACCGCCGAATAGGCCGAGCTGGTCATCGTCAGCGCTATGAAGCTGAGGCCGAGATAGAGCGCGTTGTTCAGCGTGCCGATCAGCACCAGCGCCGCGAAATCGCGCCGCCGCAGCTTGAGCGGCCCATCCATGAGCCGCGCGAGCCCCAGCATGAGCCCGCCCGCCAGCAGGAAGCGCATCGACAGCAGCATCAAGGGCGGGCAGTCCGCCAGCGCCAACTTGGCCCCGGCAAAAGCACGCAGAACACCGCGATCAGCAGTGGCAGCGGCATGAAGGCGCGGGGTTGTGTCGCGAGGGTTGGTGATGAGGCGGGCATCGAAGCCTCCCGGGGTTCAAGAGCCGCGGAAGCTAGGCCATGCCAGATGGATCGGGAAACGAGATGTTTTTATGGAGGCCATGAGGGAAGGCGATGGGAGGGAGGCCGTGCATGCCCTTGCCAAGCAGAGCAAATCCCGTTGGTCCATGTCAACGTGGAAAGCTGAGCAGTTTCTATAGCTAGGGAAGGCATACAGCGGTTCGGACACGGGTAAAAGACCATTCGTATGATCGACTGCCATCCTTCAATATATGGTCCGAATCATATTGGAGGTAGACATGGCAGAGAGCCTTACCTTAGTTAAATTTAGCGATGTAGAACTTGATGATCCGTTTTTTGATAGTTTAAAGGCGCAGTATGAGGAGTTTACACGCTGGTTTATAAGTAAAAATGACCAACTTGTCTACATTTTGAGGAATGATGAAGGACTTCTACAGGGGTTTGTGTATCTGAAAATTGAAGATGGGGTGGTCGATGATATTGATCCTCCGCTTGCCGCTGCGCGGCGGCTTAAGGTTGGGACTCTAAAAATTGTTGCACATGGAACTCGTTTGGGTGAGCGGGCTCTCAAAAAAATATTCGATCATGCATTAAAGGATGACGTCGACGAGGTGTACGTAACCGTATTTGACTCTCATGCTGGATTGATCAATTTGTTCAAGAAATATGGGTTCATAGAAAAAGGAAATAAAGTAACAAGAAATGGAACAGAAATAGTCTTGCTAAGATCGATGGAAAGAAAAGTAGACGATATAATATTAGATTATCCATATATCAAAACGGAAGGAGTATCTAAGTTCCTTCTTGCTGTATATCCAGAATATCATACGAAATTATTTCCTGATTCAATATTAAATACAGAAGATTCTGAAATTATATCAGATGTATCTTACACAAATACCATACATAAAGTTTATATTGCAAAATTATATTTAACAAGAATGAAACGTGGGGATATTGTTGTTATATATAGAACAACAGATATCCCGGGCCGCGCCCGGTTTCGTTCCGTGGTCACATCGCTGTGCGTGGTCGAAGAAACTAGGGCGAGGAGGGATTTCGTGGATGTGAATAATTTTCTCGCTTTCGCGCTCCCCCACAGCGTTTTTCCCGAGGACGAGTTGCGGAGCCTATATGCCGCAGGCGATCGCCTTTATGCGGTCCGTATGACTTACAATGCTGCTTTCAGGAAGCGCACGATTCGTGGTCGCCTCTTGGATGAAGTTGGAATTTCTGAGAATCCTCGGTGGGATCTTCGCCTCCTTACAGATGGACAATTCCAAAAGATTGTAGAGCTGGGGAGTTTAGATGAAAATATTATTGTCGATTAAGCCCGAGTACGTGTCGAAGATTTTCGATGGTACGAAACTATTTGAGTTTCGAAAGTCGATATTCAAGGATAAATCTGTAAAAACAGTCGTCGTTTACGCGACGAGGCCGGTTTCTATGATCGTTGGTGAGTTTGATATTGACGATATAATTTGTGGAACTCCGACGGCGGTTTGGGCGCGGACATCATTCTATTCTGGTATTACAAAGATATTCTTCGATGAATATTTTATGAATAGAGATGTCGCATACGCAATTTCTATTGGCGCAGTTAGAGAATATGAACAACCGCTTCAGCCTAGTGCGATTTTTCCCGATTTTGTTGCGCCGCAGTCATATCTTTACATTAACGACCAGTCGCCGAGTGAAGCGTGGCGTGGGCAAATGACCTTGTCATTCTGATCGAGGTTTGTCCTTTACCTCACGCCACCCCCATCAACACCTTCGCCACGTCCTCCGGCGCGCTGAGGAACGGCGAATGCCCCGTCTTCAACTGATGCACCTTGGCGCCCGGCACGGCGGCCTGCATGTCGCGCTGGACAGTGAGCGGCAGGCCGCGATCTTCCAGGCACTCGATGTAGTGGCGCGGCAGCGTG
>LNAP01000853.1_pt1 | contig 33701 bp, 40 predicted proteins | sample 602601 | NCBI WGS metagenome assembly LNAP01 (sample SAMN02440304, study PRJNA202911) | soil metagenome | biome: Subtropical and temperate rainforests or woodlands; isolation source: soil samples (1 kg each in a 20% v/v slurry with milli Q water) were... ...
GTACTTGAACAAACCTTACCCGGACCTCAGCGAAGTCCAGGGCCAACTCGCCGCCAAACGCGCACTGCTGATCGCTGCGGCAGGCGCGCATAACCTGTTGTTCAGCGGCCCGCCCGGCACCGGCAAGACCTTGCTCGCCAGCCGCCTGCCGGGTTTGCTGCCGCCGCTGAGTGAGCACGAAGCGCTGGAAGTGGCAGCGATTCAATCAGTGGTCAGCCTGGCGCCCCTGAGTCATTGGCCCCATCGGCCGTTTCGCCAGCCGCACCATTCGGCCTCCGGCCCGGCGCTGGTGGGTGGAGGTGTAAAACCCATCGGTAAATGCAAACGCACACCAAAGCATGATAATTTCTATATTTATCTGAGAATGAAGCTTTGGATTCGCGTGAAACTTATTCCCCAGCTAGCGGACGACCCACGTACTTGGGAGATTTTAGGCATCAGAGAAATAAGCTTCGCCAATGGAGATCCGTCAGAGCTGTTACTGCAGTTCTTCTGCTTTTGTGAAGAGAACCCTCCTGCAGGATCAAAGCGATGCGTCAGAGTACTTAATCTGCCCATAGCAGCAATCAAGCATGTCAAACCCGGCTCACGCTGGACAAACGGTAAAGAATCTTCAGGTGGGCTCAGAGTGCGCCAAACGCGGCCTATAAACCCAAGGCTAGCTAAGCTAGTCACATGTCACCTAAACCACCTTAAAGATGACGTGATAAAAAAGGTTTCTCGTGCGAACGATCCTTATCTAGCGTTCACAAAATTGATTAATCACATATTTTACAAAGGACCTCATTACACAATTCGAATTCCTTGTTCGGAAATTGTACGGAGCTTCTTATTTCCAACAGTGAGATTCGGCACAGCACTTCTATTGGGAAAATTTGACGAATATGTAGGCCTTCACAAAATAAGGAATAATCCTCTCCAGCGAAGCCTAACTACTCAAGAGAAGGTTACGTCACAATATTTATCAGCGTCCGAGGAAGGCGTAAGGGCTGCTCGATATCCCTTCAAGCTGTTTAAAATAACCCGTATCCGTCAAATGGCAACTCGAAGGCACTATCCAATTCTCCTATCTGCTCTTTTCCCAACCGGTGACTGGATTACTATCCGGATGAGCGTTACAGCCGGAACACCGGAAGATACGGTAGCAGTGCAAATTCATAACAGCACAGCGGCTACGGAGCGCCTCAAATACCTTCTGTGATTTCCCGAACGCCGGGTATTTCAAGCGCGTCTAGTTACACAGACTTACCGTTTTCAACGGTAGTCAGATATTAATAGCAGCAGGAATGTAGCTAACAAGCTGAGTCGGACCACGCTTTTTTTCAAAGTTTATTCAGCGGTTAAGGTCGGTGGTCGACGCGGTGCATTGACTGGTGTTGATTAATGATCAGACATATCACGGTAGACGGACAATTGGTCCGAATCAATATCTGTTAGGGTTCCAAAGCATTTTCCGTGAACAACAAGGCAAGCGTGCCTGTAAGCTGTTCAGGAGGCCCGCAGCCCACTCTCTTAGGATCGTTCGCGATTCGTCATCAATCCTGAAAGAGAGTCCCATGACTACTTCTATCCGCAGCGCAACATCCCTTCGTCCTGGACAATCCAACCACCTGATCCGCGCCGCATCTGTGACTGGCCGTGTACCAGAACAAGACGTGATGCTTTTGTGGCACACACAACTGGCATTCGCGTCACCGAACTGGCCTTGCTGGAGATCGCAGACACGCTGTATCCCAGCGGAGCCATCAAGCCCTAAGTGTATCTTCGCGCAGACATCACCAAGGGCTGCCGGCCACGCAGTGTTTACCTGAATGACCCATCCACGATGCCTTATCGCCTTAGACGGCTGGATCGTAATTCGATTGCGGCGCTGCTCGGACCCTTTCCGGCTATAAGGAATACTGAGGCCAGCACCCAAGTTCAAAGCTGGCCGCCACACACAAGGGCCAATCCATTGAATTCGCTTTTAAGCGGCGCGAGCTGGACATTGGGCCAGAGGTGTACCGGGCCTGTGATTCGCTCCAGCAAACCATCAGTAGGCTCTACCGGCAGGCAGGTATCAAGCAGGGATCTTCGCATAGTGGCAGACGATCCCTGGCGGCCAAGGTGTTGGCTGCAACTGGCGATGTTGAGACGGTGCAGACCATCCTTGGACACCCTTGCCTAGATCACAGCAAGCCTTATCTGACGGTTGATCAGGAAACCTTGCTCTGGGCTTTCGAGATTGCTTTAGGTTGAAAGTATGACTTTTACCAAGCGACAGTTCGGCATGCATTTGAGGTTGCGCTGGCATAGCGACATAAGTGATGCTTGTTGGATCCATCTTTGCGCAGAAATCGAACCGGTAAGGGCAGCGCTTGAACCACCACCAATCGAAGGAATGATGGAATGACGAAATGGTTTAAAACCCTGGCGAATCTCTCCAAGGGCACTTTTTTTATGTCGTTACTTGTGGCTTCAGCATCGGCATCGGCATCGGCATGCGATTGGAAGGTTAATAAAACTACGGACGCGATGACAGATGTGGTGACCTGCTGGGTGAGCTCGCCCACTGCAAAGGTATCTTTTTTCCGCCATGGAAAGGAAAGGCCTAATGTTTACAACAAGAGTGCATACAACGAATCGTGGCTGATGATTCGGGTCGATCAAAACAAAGCGATATCGATGGGCGAAAATGCTTATACCCGTCAAAAGGCGCTTGATGAATTATTGCCGCAGCTCCGATCAGGCAAGCGGATTCGCACCAATTTTGAAGACTATCCGGAGCAGCAATCTGGCGATGCGGAAATTTGCAATCTTCAGCAATTGCTAGACGCCTGCAATTCATAGGAGATATAGCGATGCCCGTGAATGAAATGCGCAGGCGCGAATGGATAGCTGCTGGCTACAAATCTGACATGGGCAGCGCTGTTGCGAGCCGCCCACCAGCGGACAGCTCTAGGATCCGCCTATACAACCTCACCAGTGTCAAACATGCTCTCAGCAACATTCAGAATCACCGCCTCAAGGTATCTCGCTTCGCGGATCTAAATGACCCATTCGAGCTGCTTGCCGCAAACTTCAAAGAACATAAAACGCGCCAAGTTGTAAGGAATTGGAAGGATACGAACCATTCTCGTATGGGCTTACTGTGCTTTGCCGGAGACTGGTCTGAACCAGTCATGTGGAGCCACTATGCAGATAAGCACACAGGTATTTGCTTAGGGTTTGACGTCTGCCGCAGCCGGATTCAGAAGGTCAGTTACCAAGACGACCGCATTCTCGACGCGCTTGGCCCAACGCCAACCCCGGACGAGCTGAGTGAAGAATTACAACAGCAGCTATTGTGTACCAAGTCCGCGGGATGGCGTTATGAGGAGGAATATCGTCGTTTCATCAGCTTGGATGCTGCATATGCTGACAGTCCGCTTCATTTCTGGCCGATTCATGGCGACATTCAACTGAGAGAGGTAATTCTAGGCGCCCTATGCGAGGAGCCGATCGAATCAGTAAGGCAGAATGTTGAACGGCATTTTCCAAATGCCGTTGTATTTAAAGCTAGACTTGCCTTTCAATCCTTCAAGATTGTGCCCGATGCGCGCACAGTCATTTAGAGCCAGTGACGCGGCCACTAATTGGGCATTACGAGTTAAGAGAAACTCAGATGAAACCATGGACCGCCGCATTGTTTACACGGGCTTGGGCAATGAAGGTATCTGCTGGATCGGATTACAAATACACAATCGAAAGAGTAGTAGGTGCATCTTATGAGGCCTACCGTCAGAATTACGTCGGTAACCAGTTTTGCGTACACCGACAGACAGATCTCATGGTTGGGGCTCTGAAGAGCTTTTATGTAACCCGTAAAAAAATTATTGATCATGGTTCATCGGAGAACAGCTTCAAAGTAATTATGACTATGCGAAAAGACCAAGGCATAGGGGCAGGTTCAAACATTTACGCTCTGACGATTAATGAGTACCAAAACAGCGCCAGAAAGCCGTTTATTTTTTACATAACGACCAAGCTCATCTAGGCTTGTGTGAGTACATTTGAAGTCGTGGTAATACGCAGGAAAAGTAAGCAAATGAATGTTTCAGAGCCCGTTAGTGAAGAGACGCAGAAATTGTATGAACGTCTCTACGTCGCCGCCGAGGATTTGGGCCTTGCGCGCCAATACGCCCAACATCTTTTGAAAAAAGGCTGGCACTCAGCGCCTTGGGAACAGCGTGGCTCTATCTATATGCAGCAATCTGCCTTTGTGACGGCACTAGTTGTTAGCTATGCGAGGGCATTCACCAAAAGCTATGGGTGGCCGGATCTTCCAGGATGTTATTTCCCTGGAAATCAAGGCGCCAAAGCTTTGCATAAGCGGCTGATAGGCCTTCGCAATGAGGTGTACGCCCATTCGGACAGTAAGCACCATAAAGTGCAGCCGTGGCGTATAGATTCTGAGGCATTCACCGATCTACGCGGTGCACCATTTTGGCGATTCACGAAGCACGACTGTGAGCTAATAACCGAGTTGATTGACGAAGTTCGGAACAAGCTTTTGCCGAAGATAACCATAATGCGAGCTGAAATCGCAGACGTGTAGGAAAAATTGATATATGGATATTTTATTTGAGTTATGGAACAAGCTTGGTCAGTTAACACCGCTGGGAATATTTCTTTTCATGTGCATGGGGTTGGCTTTCCTTTTTCTTGTGTTGAAGCTATGGCCTCGGAAGCCCAAGAAAATCGCCACAGGTATCAAACCCGAATAGATAGCAAAAGAACACCCATCAAATAATCGAGACCTTATAGTATGAACAAGTTACCGATTCCTGCATATGTCCTTGCTGCGGTCGCTGATGTGGTAGCTGAGGCCGAAACGCATGCAAGCCTAGATAGCTTATTTATGTATGCAGAGGCCCCTGGTGATCCCCCCGAGGGAAGTAAACCAGTTAAGGCTCTTGAATGGCTCAGGCGAATAAATAAGGAAAGTGGAGAGCGAGCGTTTTCGATTATCGGTCGAATCGTTGAAAGATACTTAGAGGCGCCCGAGCCCAATGCGTCCTATTGGCAACCTGAAGCAGCTGTTGAGGCGCACAATACAAGAGTGAGCAAGATCAAGGAAGCTTTAGCTCGAGCTGGGTTAGCGTATAGCTCTGGCGGAATTCTCACTCACGGCCAAGGTATCGCCACGAAATCGTTGGCAGAGCTCGTCAAGGCACGGAACCTAGATGTAATTGATTTTGAGTTTGATCGAGCACTGAAGAACGTAACGGCAAGCCCAAGAGAAGCAGTGTCTGCCGCGTGCAATATACTAGAAACGATCTTCAAAATTTATATCGAGGAGCACTCTCACCTCTCAATGCCAGCCAAGCAAGACCTTCAAGCGGTATGGAAAGTTGTTAAAGCTGATCTAGGCCTTGATGCATCGATAGTAGAGGAGCGAGATCTTCAAGAAATTATTAGTGGCATCATGGCTACAGTAAATGGGATCGGTGCCCTACGTACTCATGGTAGCTCAGCGCATGGTTCGGTTAAGCGACCTTACAGGTTGAAACCTAGGCATGCTCGATTAGCAGTTCATGCAGCGCATACCATCGCTGCGTTCATTCTTGAAACTTGGAATGAACGAGCCTCTAAAGTGGCGACTGATCGTTAATAAAGTCGTCAGTTTTTGAAGCAGCCTAGGATTAGCCTATCAGGCTAGGAAAAGATGGCCATGTTGACGACCAGAACTGTTTGGACGCCGGAGATAGTTGCGGAGCGCGCTGTTCGACGTGAGCGGATAGCCGCACACATTGAGGCCGATACGTGCCACATCTGCGAACTGCCGGTGGCAGGCGGTGCCGCGATCTATGACCCGACAGGTGCGCACTGGGAGTGTCACAGCGGCCCGATTGAACCGTGTTCAAGGCCGGCGCGTGAACCGCGACCAATGCAGCCGTCAACGGTTGATCCGCACCCTCGGATGGCTCATGCCAACGGCGGTTCACTGGCTCACTTTGTAATTCCGGCCACAGGTACATCACTGTGCGGCCACAAGCCGAAAAACACTGCCCATCACATGAAGCAGCGCGGCAAGTGGCTCGTTTGGAAGGAAGACGCAACCGTTCCAGCCTTCATGAAGCAATGCCCCAAGTGTTTGGCGAAAGCCCAGGCGCTGTACCCAGCGGTTGAAGACGAATCAGCATAGAAAAATAGCAGCCTACTACACCCGATTGATCTGTAGACCATAATTATGTACATTTGAATCTACAGATTATTAGATGGGAGTGCGGAACATGAGCCAAGCGACTACTGCACGGGCACCTTCCACCAAGGATGCTGGCGCGGTCGCGCTGCGCACCGCAGTGACGATCATGGAGCGCTGGAAAGCGACCCCTAAAGAGATCGAGAACACCCTTCGCATATCACGCAGCACCTACTCGCGCGCCAAAGAACAAGGTCGTTCCGTGAGCCTGGATAATGATCAGATTGCACGTATCAGCCTCATCCTGAACGTTCATGGTGCGCTGAGAACGATCTTCGACAACCCAGAAAACGTGTATGGCTTTCCACGAATGGCCAACGACAACGAATTTTTTGATGGCAGGGCCCCGCTGGAAATCATGGCCACAGGTTCGTTCATCAACCTGTACGAAACTTTCCGTCGCATTGACGTATTGCGAGGTGCGCAATGGTAAGCGCTGCTGATCTGAACGTGCTGCTCGGGGGTGACATCATCAAGTCGTACCGGCTGGTGAATTCCAAGTTTCCTCCAGTCGCCTTATTCGATGACGTGGCCAGCGCTGACGAGTTCGATATCCTTTACCATGTTCAGGCCCTGACGAATCCCCGTCTACAGAACGAGGTGGGCGCCCTCAACCTGATTCCACTCAGCGAAATCCCTTTCGGCATCACCGGCTGCTCCTACGCCACCGCGCCGTTCACGCACGTGAACCCTGACGGCTCCCGCTTCGGCGATGGCTCGTTCGGCATGCTTTACCTGGCTGACACCATGGATACTGCCATCGCCGAGGTTCGCCATCACCAAGAAGTGTACTGGAGCAAAGTGCAAGAGCTGAACTACGAGCGTTTCGTCTTCCGTGGTCTGACCTGCCAATTCGACGAGGTGGATGTACTGGACGCCACTGTGCTGCCACTGACGGACCCGATCTACGCACCAAACGATTACAGCGCCTCCAGAGCGCTCGGCCACGACGTGAAGAAGGCCAAGGCCTCGGGCCTGCGCTATCGCTCCGTTCGCTCGCCGGGCGATACCTGCTGGGCGCTGATTACCCCTCGACACATTGCCTCAATCATCCAATCAAGCCATTACGAAATGGTCTGGAACAAGAAAATCACCAGCGTGAATAAGCTCGTATCCAGCGCGTGAGGCAGAGCGCCAGCATAACTTCCTCGCGTTAGTTTTCCTTAGTAGTGATTCAGTGACCAGGTGCGGCGGATCGGAATAGACAAGTCCAACGGGCAAGCGACAGTACAGAGTTAAGGGGAAAGTCGACATGGCTTTGAATAATTACCAGCAGGAACATGTGGCCAAGGTCTTCCCTGAAAGCCGCGAGCAGATGCAAAAGTTCCTGGAGGAAGGTGTAGAGGTCGTTGTGTACCTCCAGAATGAATATGGCGACGACGTTCCGCCATTTGCCGTAGCTCCCAAGGACAACCCAGAATTCTGGATTGGTTGCTGGGACAGTGCTGAATCAGCAGCAAAGCAGGCCACCGTATTGGGCCTCAAAGTGGTCCCCCACTGATTTAGGAAAAGTCGCATCAGGTACACACATGCCCCCGTCAAAAGCTGGGGCCGACTTCGTAGAAGGTTTCCCCATTGTCGTCCATCCATCGAAGGACTCACTGCATGAATATGTTTTCGTATCACGGACCGGTTGATCTGATGCTGCGTTACGGCGAAGTGCCTGGGCTAACCCGCATTGCCGAACGGCCTGGGGTTGATGTTGAGCTACAGGTCAACCTGCCTGGGTTGGGTCAGGAGGTTAAGGTCAGCGTTGGTTCAGGCCTTAGCTTGGACCTCGCCAAGGGACCGACCTCGGCCCGCCTGCAACTGCCCGACGGGAAGGTGATCGCCGGGCGTGTGGTCAGTCAACTGGTCAGCGGGATTGGCTTCATGCTGATCGAGGATCAAGACTGTAGCTGGCCTACAGAGGTCTGACGGAAAAGGAACCCACCCCATGAGCGTCCCCGTCAAGAAACGTCCTGCCCCGTTACCTGATTCGCTGACCATCGTGCTCACCGGACCCGACCTGGCCCACCTCGACGCCTACCGCCAGGCGGAACATGATGTGTCCTATCCCCCGTCTAAGGTTCAGCAAGGTAACCGTTGGTCGGCGTACAAAGCTAAGTGTAAGAAGCGCAGTGCCGACGCAGTGTGTGGCCTTTTGACGGCCTTGATCCATCAGGCTGAAAACAGCATGCGTAGCAAGCCCGACTGAGTAGGAAAATCGAAAATGACCAGCAAAGCAGCAATAACAAGAGCATTTAGGCGCATCGCAAATATCACTGGGGCTATTAACCCAAATGAAGTCACATTCCGATTCGGCATTGCGGCTGGATTCATCAATGCCGCAAGAGAATTGGAGGTCGTCAGCGAGTCGGAGTGGTCACGTCTTTTGGAATTGGCGGAGCACGCCAATGACAACCACCCTTTGGTTTCAGTGAAGTCCGGTGATGCCAGCCAGCGGTGAGGAAAAAGTGATGAAGAAGCTGTCGAAAGCTGACATTACCTCTTCGTACATTGACATCGATGTGAGCGCTTTAAAATGGCGAAAAAATTTGCCAGAGGTTGACCTTAGACTAGCAGATTACCCGCCCCTCTTAAGCCATATTCTCAATGGCAAAGAATACGGGCCACTCCTGAACGGGCCCGATGTCGGTAGACATAGAAATGAGTGGCGTACTTTCATTAGGGATTTGGCCTCTTGCGCGCCTACGAACCCTGTAGTTGTTGATCGATTTCATACCCAATGGCATGTCGGGCACCATCACATCCGAGCACTTGTTGAAGACGATGAACTGTTGATGGACATGCTCTGGAAGTGGTTGCCTCGATACAACGGGTCTGAGCTGCTCCTCTATCGTGGAGAAAATTTAGATCGATTCGAACTCGGAAGAATTGGAACTGCCTGGAGTGATAAAGAGAGTGTAGCCAGGATGTTTGCTGGTGGCTTGAACGCGGAAGGCAGAGGTGGTGTGATCTTGGAAACAACTGCAACTGCGGATTCAATAATCGCCGGGCCATCAGCTCACAGCATCTATTTGGGGGAGTATGAGTACACCGTCGATAGGCGCAGATTGAGCACTATCAATCTCAAATGCCATTTTTCTCCACCTCAAAGTTAGCCAGTGAGCATCACCCAATTCAAAGCAATCGGCGCGCTATGCTATGAGCGGACAGGACCATAGTAAAAGTGGGGCCGCGACGACCGAGTAGACAAAAGGAAAACACAATGGATGGTGTAGGTTTTCGAAATAAATGCGAAAAAATTGAAATAGATGCGACTTAAAAAAGTTCACGCCTGCATTGATTCACTGGATCATCTGGCCCGTGTTTGGCTAGTGATCCCGCCCCGTTCTCTGCTGTACAAAAAAATAGTGAAACAGGCCTAACAAAATAATTCTTTGTGTTAATCAAAGGCTTTTGCCGCATCAACACTTCTGTGCAGCGAATATCACAATGTAATCTGTGATTGAGCGGAGTGAGCACATCGCGTGGTTGGGGCAGGGCCTGGAGGGAACATATGGAGCTTTTTGACGCATGGTGCGATCTAGCGGAGAGCAAGGACAAGCGAAAGCGCCTGTGGGCCTTGGTGGAGAAGGAAAGAGGCCGTGAAGAAATCGAGGACGAACTCGTCCAGGTTATGCGCTCCCACTATGATCTAATCGAGAATATTGCCGAGGATGTAAATCGCCTAGGGTACGCGGGCGCAGCTAAGGTACTTGGTGCTGTCTTGCCGCAAGGAGCGAAATCCCGATCAGGCGACCTGGGGGAAATCCTTGCGGCCGAGCTTGTGGAGGAGAAGACAGGCTTTTCAGTACCCATTCGCCGCCTACGCTACAAGGATGGACGGGAGATGGCACTTAGGGGCGACGATTTCATCGGGGTTGCCTACGACAGTGATGATCGACTCTGGCTGCTCAAGGGCGAATCCAAGAGCAGAAAAAAGCTCGGAAAGACCACCATTACAGAGGCGCGAACTGCACTGAATCGTAATCACGGTCGCTGCACGCCCGATTCACTGCTATTTCTCGCGAATCGGCTTCTTGATAGCAATAACAGGGATGATCAAGATCTCGGGCGGACAATTCGCGACGAAGTTGGATTAGAGGCGCTGCGCCCCAACCGCATCGACCATATGTTTTTCACCCTCTCGGGAAACGGTGTTCCTAACGCGCTAATCGCAGATCTCCAGGCAGCAAGCATCAATCGTAATCACTACGTCGTGAACCTTCATATAGAGGACCACGGAGAGTTCATCGCGGCGATCTACACGGAGGTTCAAGACCTTGGAAACGATTGAAGAGTTGCGCACTTACTTAGCGGCAGCAACAAAGGAGGAGACTTGGGGCCGCCTCCTGTACCGTGGTGCGGCCTGGGCGCTCATGCGAGTCGACGGGCAGCTTCCTCCCGAAGCTCCATCGCTTGGAGATACTATCGAGACAGACTTGGCAGAGCACGGTTTCGCCGTCCTGCGAGCAGCGCTCAATCTGCGTGATATGGAAGGCCCTTCGAGCCTTTCGAGCAAAGGATTTGAGCGAGCGGCCAACGCATTCGAGTCCTTGGTACGTAACGGTGCGCGTGATTCGGCAAGCCGTGGTTTCTATCGCACTCTGTCCGCAGCGTCCTATCATCTTGCAGGTTTTTCGGCAGTTGCCTATTCGCTCTTCAACGAAAATGACGAAGGACTTAACAACAGTCCCGGCGAAATGGTAGTCATGTTGCTGATTCTTCGGGATATGAGCCGTCTACGAAACTATGTCCGTTCGTGGCTAAGAGATGATAAATATGGGGATGATGCGCTCTCTCAAGGCATGGAACAGGGGCAGGTCGAGGCAGACGATGCGTTAGTCATCGTACTGAACACAGGTATATGTCGAGCCATTGCCTGCTTTGAGTTTGCGCTGCAGACAGGAGATAGGGCCCTCACCGAGCACGCAAAGGAAATACTTGGTGTGTCGGTGAGATTGGCAGGTAATGCGGCGAACGTGCCCCTTTGGTGGACGAGTCGAGTCTGCAGATCGCTGATCGACGATTTATGGGAAAACTCGCTTCACGAGCTTTTGCCAAAGGACTCTCCCGCAGGAGGGGAAGAGGACTACCCGAGGTTGCGCAGCATCTTTCTCGCATCACTGTATTCGAGAGGAGCATCCGAAGTGGAGTTGTGGCCGTCACAACGTGAGGCAGCAACCCGGTCCATCGATCTTACTGACGATCTCGTCGTATCTCTTCCAACCAGCGCAGGGAAGACCCGTGTGGCGGAAATCGCCGCACTGATGACACTGGCGGCGGGAAAACGCGTACTTGTAGTCACACCATTGCGTGCGCTCTCAGCACAAACTGAGCGTACATTCCGTAAAACCTTCACGCCATTGGGTTTCACTGTCTCTTCGCTCTATGGTGCGAGTGGCATTTCGTCCGGCGACGAGGATGCTCTGCGTACCCGCCACATCGTGATCGCCACTCCAGAGAAGCTCGATTTCGCCCTGCGCAACGATGCGCACCTGATCGATGACGTCGGCCTGATCGTTCTGGATGAGGGACATATGATCGGCCCCACGGAGCGGGAAATTCGCTACGAAACGCTGGTACAGCGCCTGCTGCGGCGTAGCGATGCTTCAGAACGAAGGATCGTCTGTCTTTCGGCAATACTGCCTAGCGGTGAGGAACTGGATGATCTCACCGCTTGGATTCGAGCTGATGCACCAGGCGATGCTGTTCGTTCCGATTGGCGACCTACACGTCAAAGATTTGGAACGTTGGTGTGGGGCACCGATTCTGCTCGATTGAACTACAGTCTCGACAATGACGGTCCGTTCTTGGCGGATTTCGTCTCCGAAATGGCACCAAGAGGCCGGGATCGGAAGGGGTTTCCGAGGGACGTCGGAGACCTTGCCATCCAGGCGGCATGGGAATTTGCAGCCCAAGGAAAGAGAACACTCATTTTTTCGACCCAGGCGAATTGGGTGGAAGGATATGGCAAGAAGGTTGTCCAATTCGTGGAGAAGGGGTATCTCCCGTCACTGATTGAAGATCCTGCGAGTATTAGCCGGGCGCTCGAAGTCGGTCGCGAGTGGCTTGGAGAGAGTCATCCGGCGGTCGCCGCTCTCCGAGTCGGCGTTGCGATACATCACGGGCGTCTTCCCAGTCCATTTCTACGCGAGCTTGAGATCCTGTTGGCAGAGGGGGCGTTAAGAGTGGTAGTCGCTTCCCCAACGCTATCGCAGGGGCTGAACCTGAACGCGGCCGTCCTTCTAGTGCCGTATTTGGTACGTTCGGGCGAGCTGATCTCGGGAGAGGAGTTCGCCAATGTTGCAGGGCGTGCAGGTCGTGCTTTCGTGGATACGGAGGGGCTGATCGTTCACTTATTGTTCGATACTCATCACCGTCGACTTCGCAACTGGCGGCGGCTCGTCGATTCGGTCAAGACGCGCACCCTCAAGAGTGGGCTTATCCAGGTCGTTGCCGAGATCATGCTGCGTCTGACACGGGATGGTGTGTTGGAGCGCGCAGATGCCTTTGAATACATGGTCAATTCGCGCGACGCATGGAAGTCGCCTGCGGAGTGGGATTCTCCAGCAGTCAATGAGGATGCTGGGCTGGAGGGCGAAGAGGACAAGATAGAAGAAGAGCCACTTTCCCAGTTGGTCGAAAGACTGGACGCGACTGTGTTCGGCCTGGTGGAAGCTCTCGATGCGGACAGCAATGATTTGCCTCGCCTGCTCGATGAAGCTTTGACAGGGTCATTGTGGTCGCGTCAAATCCAGCGAGAAGAGGAAGGCACGGAGACAAAGCACCGAAAAGTCATACAGGCACGTGCGAAATTGATATGGCGACATACCAATGCCACCACCCGTAGAGGGCATTTTGCCATGGGAGTCGGACTTGAGGCCGGATTGGCCATTGATGCCATGCAGCAAGAGCTGGAAGATCTGGTTGATCGCGCCGACAGGGCCGCGCTGCCAGGCGACGTGGACGAACTGGTCGATGCGCTGGCCAAGCTTGCTCAACGGCTGCTAGTGATTCGGCCGTTTGTCCCGGACAAGAAGAACTCACTCCCTGACGACTGGCGAGGTCTGCTGGCGAAATGGATATCAGGTGCCGATGTGGACGAAATTGGTACCGCGAACATGCGCGTTATTGAGGACGCCTTCATGTACCGGCTGGTATGGGCTTTGGAAGCCATTCGGACTCGACGGATAAGTCAAGGTTGGGAGTCCGAGATCGTTGCAGGAGGTGGGGCGGCTGCGCTGGAGACAGGAGTTCCGCAACTCATGATGTCCATGCTCGTTCGTGCGGGTCTCCCATCTCGAATCGCAGCCATCGCTGCGATTGAAAAGGCGCAACCAGTCTTCACGACACCTGCGGAAATGCGGGCCTGGCTGACTAGTGAAGAGGTGGAGGACCTGACAGTCGAGGGGGACTGGCCCACCAAGGAGACTGCGGCGCTCTGGCAGCGTTTCCGAGCGAATATATCGGCTAAAACCATTCAGACATGGGCGGTCCAAGAATGGCAAAGAGCCCTAGATTTGCGAGATGGCGCGGCCGCCCCTCAAGCTGGAAATTACCGAATTGAGGTCGATGAAAACGAGCCCACCGCTTGGTTGGTCACTCCTGACTACCAGCGGCTCGTGCGCTTTAAGAAGCCTATTCGCGATGTCATGCCGAGTCTATGGATGGGGACCTTGACGGAAGGACGGACCGTGGTCAATGCCGTGAGAGTCGGGCGCAGGAAGGCGGTATGGCCTAAGGCTACTGGTTAGAATGAGGGCATTACAGATAATTTTGACGCTCCCCACCATGATATCCCTCGCCAGCCCCATCAGCAGAGTTCTGCTCAAAGCGAAAGCCGGCCTAGTCATCTGCGACACCAGAGGCCGAAGACGCACACTGGGAGTAGATAAAGCCGCAAAAGATAGGCAGCGTCGATGTTTGGAACAGGGCGATGCAGGATACACCGCCCTATAGGGCCTTGGCCTCAGCTCGTGGACAGAGCTGAGATTAACCCTGCAACCTTAGTCCGCATCGACATCGACTTCTCCGGTGCCGCCGCAGTTCGTGCACTCTTCCACGTCGATAGTCTCTTCGCCATAGCAGGTGTGGCATTGAGCAAAGGGTTTTTCGTCAGTTGGGTCATACCCTGTTCCACCGCAGTCTGGGCATTCGATTTCGATTGGGCCGCCACGACCGTGGCATACGTTGCAAATTCTAGTTGTCATGTCTTGAACCTTTTGATCTGGATGTTAAGCGGGCCGCGCCCGCATATTAGTCAGCGCATATGGCTGGTTTGCTGGCCAGCCTAGGGCTCAAGCTTTAATGGCGGCGATTTGCGAGCGCGAGCCCAGCAGAATGGCGGCAGAAAGCTTCCGCTTCCGGGTACCCGGAGATCTTTTCGCGTAGAGCGAAAATTTCCTCGTTACCCTGGCCTTGGAGCTCTGGAAGGTCAGGCGCGAGGATCGACATGACACATGCGGCAAAACCTTCGAAACCGAGCCTGGCGGCGTAGGTGCCAGCGGCAAGAATTTCTTGAGTCAGTTGCAGCACCCGGGCGGGCTCTCCAGCGTTGCGCAGGACGTCAATTTTGATGGTGTTGTAGGTCTGGAATAGCTCCGCGTGCGACTCCGAAGTCGTGAAAACTACGGAGCGATTGGGAGATACCTCATACTGACGGAAGACTTGGTCGATGACCTGCTCCGCCCGCCGCAGGTTGATGCGGCTCAAAGCGAGCAGATCGTGATGCATCCGTGCGAGCTGGATACCGGCATAGATGATCCCGCTTTCCCAAAGCAGCTGGAGAATGTTGGTAGCACGACTGGTCTTTGAGAACTCATTGGTGTTGGCCAAGGCCGTGGCAGCAATGCCCAGGTTTTCGCGCATGGCAGGCCAGGCCAGGCTGTACCAGATGGCCGTGGTCAAAGAGGCTTCGTCTGCCACCTTGAGCAGCGCAAGCGCCTCGTACACCACAGCCTTGGGCAGTATTTCAGAACTCCAGCTTGCATCCTCCAACTGAGAGGCTAACCGTTGGAACCAATCTGGTAGTTCGCCTGCGATCTTCGCTTGCAGGGCACGATGAAGTGTCTGGGCAAGCTCATCATAGGTGCGTGCCGTAGGCTGCCACATATCGATGAACTCATAGCAGATTTCATCCACACAGGAAGGAGGTACCGAGCCGAGGGCTGGAGACTTCTGCGAGATAAAGGCGCTGAGGAGGGAGGCTTGCTGGGCGCGTCGCTGCTCTAGCTCAGTGACACCAAGGTGTTCGTCAACAGGGATTTCAAGACTTGCCAAGTCTTTGAAAAGCTCGCACCCCAGAGTCGCGGCCACGATGGATTTGGTTGCAGGCAGTACTTTCTTACCCGCTTTACCTTGCGCCTTCCGCTGGGCATGCTCGACTTCGCTGAGCCTTTGCACAAAGTCACTGAGCGCAGAGAAACGAGGGTAGTTGGCGTCGAGCAGTACACGAAGACGTTTTTCGGAGCTATTCTGGACTTCTGAATCAAACAGGCGAGGGGGGACGTTAGTCTCTTGCATGGCGAACCTCAAAAATGATCGGATAGGGTCAGATGAGCCGCAAATGCAGCTGATTTCATCTGGCTCGGAATCGATCGATTCCAATTGAGGGTAGAGCCGTCACCTGTGCAAATCCTAAATCAGGTAACTAAGCAAAATCAACTCCAAAAATGCCGGTGGCATGCCACCGCGTCGGACACTTCATTTTACAGGTGGTGAATTTCCCTCACCAGATGCTTCAGATCATCGCTCAAGCTCGAGGCCGTAGCTCATGCGTGATGCCGTTTGGACATAGCTGGCGGTAGCCGAAGAAAAACGCAACACAGTGTCTGGGATTAGTTGACCACTACACTTCTCCTACCGCACACCTTTCGTATGCCACCATAGCACCACAGATTCGGAGCCTAATAAGGCGGTGCCTCGTCAGAAATCATATTATTGCGAATAAATTTATTGACATTTTTTTTGGTCCCCTTTGTCATCTGTCCACGCTTTATGGATCATGGACGACAAGAGATAAGGTAAAGGTTAAAAGTCAACATATTCCGAATTTTTATTTTTGCACCATCGCTAGCAGTTACTTTTTTTTACCCGGCCGCGAGCTCCAAGACTAAATATTTATTGACTTCCCGATATTTTCCATGCGAAAAGTGTCCACGATTTATGGAATGTGGACAGAAGGCGGCGCTAGAATCATGAAAAGTCAAGACCTTCTTATTTTATTCAAAATGACCAGTCTTCATGCGCAGGAGGAAAACCTCTTTGGTCGCATGGAATCGGAGTCGACCTCTGAGCTTGTTAGGCGCATGTTAGAGCCGGCAAACCGCGGGCTGATGTCCGCCGGCGATCCGGTAGGACGCGCGCTTTCTGAACGACCGGACGACCGTGAGGACACCGTGTTTCGTCCGCAAGAGTTAGACTCGCCTATGTGCGACTCTGAACGCTGGGAAGGTTGGACTGAAGCTGTACCCTCAACGCCGGTGACGAGCTGGAGGGAACATTATTCATTGAGGTCACTCTCGGCATCGCTTGGCCTGAGCAAAAGTGAAGTGTCGAACGCTCTGGTGCGATGTCGTGACGCCGGCCTGCTGACCAATGACTATGAGACCTCACTGCCTAAGGTAAACCGCCGTGAGCTCCTCAAGATCACCGAGCATGCCCTCAAGTATTTTTTTCCGGTCAAACCTGGTGCGATTGTTCGCGGCATCCCTACTGGTTTTGCAGCACCAGCGCTTTCGAAAAACCTGAAAAGCGCAGGTGGGCTCATTCCAGTATGGCCGGACCCATTGGGCAATGAGCGCGGCCAGGCAATCGAACCACTCTACAAGACAGTGCCCGAGGCGGTAAAAAAAGATCGCACTCTTTACCACTATCTAGCGCTCGTAGACGCAATCCGCGTAGGCGGTCCTAGAGAGTGCGGCGTCGCTGTTAACATACTCAAAGCAGGGATGGGGCTCAAATAACATGACATCAAACGCGGACCACAACTACGAACTGATTTCGTTTGTGGCAGAAGGATTAGGGGACGAATTTCTTGCTGAATGTGCCTTCGTCGGTGGATGCACCACCGCAATGTTGGTAACCGACAACGCGGTGCTCGATGACATTCGGTTCACCGATGACGTCGACCTAGTAATTGAGCTAGCTGGCATTTCCGCATGGGAAAAGCTAACAGTTCGTCTCGCAGCGAAGGGCTTCAGGATCACCGGTGAGGACGACGTAAATTGTCGCTTCAGGTTCAACGACATCATTGTGGATGTGATGCCAAGTGACCCGGCGATTCTCGGCTATGCAAACCGCTGGTACGTTGAAGGGCTGGCGCAGGCCGTTGACTTTGAGCTGCCCAGCAAGCAAGTCATTAGGATTTTCAAACCGACCTACTTCTTGGCGACGAAAATTGAAGCCTTCAATGGCCGTGGGAAAGGCGACCCTTACCATAAGGACGTGGAAGACATCGTAATCCTGATCGACGGGCGTCCAGAGTTGCTGGGGGAGGTCCAACAAGCCAGTGACGAACTTAGGGCATATATCGCAGAAGGAATCGATCACCTATCGAAGCTCAACGGCATTGACTATGCGATTGAGAGTTCGGGTTCGGTTCGGGCTAACCCCGGCCGTGACAGGCTCATACATCAACGCATGAAGGATCTGAGCGCCGTCGTATGAGATACCACACACAATCCGTAAAGGGACAGGAACGAGAAGCAAACCACGATTGCGCAGTAGCAGTGTATGACGGCACTCGTGGGTTGTTCCTCATTGTAGATGGCACCACAAAGCAGGGCAGCTGCGAACTTGCTCAAGGCTTGGCTCAGGGCGTTATCAATGCTTACCAGATGCTCATCAGCCAAGGTGCAGGGGACTCTGACCACGAACATGTAGAGCAACTGCTGAAGATAATTTTGACTGACCTGCATCCTCAACTGTTCTCAAATCTGACCGGGACAGCAAGCTACCTGGTGGCCGTCGTATCACACGAGAAACTGACGGTTGCATATGAAGGGGATTGCTCATGCGGCGTCGCACAAAGCGATGGAAAAATTGGGTGGTTCACACCCCCACATTGCAAAGCAAACTGGAAACAAGATCGGTCGCACCGCGAGCTGGCGCTTGATCCGGCGCGAAACCTGGTCACTCGCAGCCTCAGGGCAAATCGCATTCCAGCCCCGGTTTTCGTGCACCGACCAGCCCCCGAAGGGACGCGCTTTATCTGCGCCACCGATGGGTTCTGGGCTGAATTGACTGAGGACCAACAAGCTGCAGCGCTCCACGCACCAAGCGACGATATTGCCAGCGTTTGCGATGATGTAACTTGGATCGATATAAGGCTGTAGGCAGCATCGTTCAACGCACATAAAAACGCCCAGCCTCCGAAGAGGCTGGGATTCGCTTTATCTGTTACTCGCCGCTTAACCTGAAACTGATAAGCGGATACAGCCACCAACTTTCGAGTTGTCTTGCTTCAAAAGGAGGTGCTATCTGGGGCCTCAGAAAAATGGCTATCAGCTTGACTGGTAGTAGTTTTTTCTCAGATTTTTTCTGCGTGCCGTGGTGCAACAGTCATTGTGACTAGGGGCTGCAGAATCCAGCCTCATGTGATTATTGCGGCCCTATGATGTTTCAGGTATGTTTCACGTCGATGCGCGGGGGATTCCAGGTTTCGGTTCGCAACAACCTATTCGTGGTCTCACCTCAGCTGCTCCTTCTAATGCGTTGCGGCAATGGAAGTAAAAAGACCCGGCCATGTGCCGGTTTTTTTTGGTCATTCGAAATCCACCGCTATATGAAACGGTGGATTTGGCCGGAAGTGCCATGTCGTGGGCCGGCGAACCACCCGCAGCCACGCTCACCAAGGCATCCCACCGGCGCATGGCTATTAGCTAATAGCCAAGCACGGCTTCGGCAAATTGATCTAGAGAACTATGGGTGCTTCGGCCTTGCCGATCCAACCAGAACCCTCTCATCCCGAACGCATTTGGGCCATCGCAATCGCACTCCTTGGAATCACCAATCATCCAAACCTCTGCAGGCGAAGGCGATACAGCGTGAATTGCATGGCTGTATATTTTGAAAGAGGGCTTAACGGCGCCAATCTGAAAGCTGTAGGAATATCCATCGAGGGTTGGATAGAGGCGTTCAACGGCCGCTGCGTAGGGTTTTGCGAGGTTTGAACAAACCGCTACCTTAACGCCAGCGTCTTGCAGCACTCGAACGGCATGAATGCCATCCGGGTAGGCTTGGATGTCAGCAAGTTCGCGGCTGAGGTCTGACTCCAAGCAAACCATTGCTAATGGATCGACACTAATCCCGAAAAAATCAGCAGCCTGGCGCAAGTCCATAGGCAAAGACAGAATGCATTCCCCATCGCGTGGCTGAGGGCGGCGACCCTGCTCAATCCCGATTTTAAGGATTTTTCGGTAAGGACTACTGCCTTTACTGATCTTTATGAGGGTACCGAAGGCGTCGAAGATGACCGCGGAAATGGGCATAAAAACACCTGCTCTCGAAAGGACGCTCACGGCCGTAATTTATTTTGAAAATTCAGCCTTTTCCGAGCACTCATTGCCAAGCCGCTGGTAACTTTACCTGCCAAAGGCCCCGCAGGCTCGAGCGACAGTATGCATGCCGTCAATCGATCAAGCAGCTGAATATCCGTGCGATTTGACTTCGCTACAACCCGCCTCAAACTCTCGATGCGAGCTGCCGCAGCTGTCTTCGGCCGGTTAGGGTTTGGGCGTTTGCGTGACCTACTCATAAATCAGACCTTCGATCAGCTAACAAACAGGTAGGGCACTTACAAAAGGGGGGAGTCTGAGACTGGCTCCCTACAACTGCAATCTTCGTACTGGTTCCGCGCACGGTCAAGGACGTGACGTAATCACCTTGCTGCAGCCCCTAGAAATTCGCAAGCAAGGTGATGAGCAGGTGCTGGGAGCATCGATTAGTGCTAATCGATTGAAGACACAGAGCCACCCGCAGACGTACTTGCGGGAAGCGCCGCGGCGATGAGCTCTTCCAATGCTTCTACCAACTTAGTCACTGCTGGTTCACACCCTGGCGCAACGCGAAGCAGCTCGTCCACTTTTCGTCCCAAGCTCGAGGTACCGGTTGAATACTCACGCGGATCGTCTTTAATTTGCAGAAATGTGCATATTTTATGCAAGTTTTTGCCAACGCTGCTCATATGCCCCCGCTCGTAGCGAGAGATCTGAGAATGATGCACATTGACCGCGCGACCGAGATCTACAAGCGTTAAACCTTGGCCGATGCGAGCTTGACGGATTTGCGCCCCAACAAGGGCTACGTCGGATGAGGAGTTGAATTTTTTTCCCATAATATGCAAAATATTTGCACATATTTTCACAGAAGGCGAGCACTATGGCGATCTACGTGGATTCGGAAGAGATCCTGTGGCGGGGCAAGCTCTGGTGCCATCTGGCAGCGGATACCCTAGATGAGCTTCACTCGTTCGCCACTCGGTTGGGCCTGCGCAAAAGCTGGTTCCAATCCAAAGGTTACCCGCACTACGATGTGACGGTTGCGGTGCGTGAACGCGCGCTGAGAATGGGAGCAATCGACGCCGATCGCGAAACAATTGTCGGTCGCTGCAAGCAGCTGAAGATGGAACTACGGCAGCAAGTGCTGGCACTAGCCTGAAACAGCAAAAATATGATCAAGGAGGATTGATGGCGCCAGTACCTCAACCGCGTCCGGTGGCACTTACCGTAGCCAAGTACATGCTCAAAGCGCGGGAAAGCATGCGCTTCAAGGACGATGCCGATAGCCTCCAATACATTCGTTTCGGATACTTTGGCGAGATTGGTGGCTTACTTTCCTCCGTTAAAAAGGCAGGTCGTGACCGCTTGCAGGCCGCACAGAACGACTTGGCCGCAGAAGAACTGGGCGACGCGCTGTGGTACTTGACCATTGCGGCGCACCTTCTGGGAATCCCCGCCGACGCTCTAGGGGAGCACTGCATCCTTGTGCTTCGCGACGAATTCGGCGAAAGCAAAAAAGCTCCCGCACCGCCAATTACGTTCCGTCAGATAGACGGTCTTATCGAAACACAGCGCGATGAGGATACAATCCCCCGCCCAACGCAACTGGGGAAACTTGCGCTGAGCGCCGGAGTACTGGCTGAAATGTCTCATGCCAGCCTGGTAAGCATGGCGCCACCCAAGCGCGAGGCTTATTTCGGACAGCTATTGTCAGAGCTCGCCAAGACTTGCTCCAGCTTCAACCTAAACCTCGAAGATGTGGCCCTGGGAAATTTGGAAAAAACAGCCAGTCGCTGGCCAAGCGATCAGAAGCGTGAATTTCCACTTTTCGACGAAGGCTTTCCGGAGCATGAGCAATTCGAGCGTGAGTTCACTATAGAATTCATTGAACGCGGCGAAGGTCAGAACAAGCATGTGGTTCAGCGCTTGAACGGCGTCTACATCGGTGACCGCCTTACAGACAACAGCAACGAGCCTGACGACTATCGTTTCCACGATGTTTTCCATTTGGCCTATGTGGCGTATCTGGGTTGGTCGCCAGTGTTGCGAACATTGCTCAAACGCAAACGGAAATCCGATCCCGCCAAGGATGAGAACGACGATGGCGCTCGTGCAGCGATCATTGAGGAAGGCATAGCCACTTGGATTTTCGACCATGCGAAAAAATATGATTACTACTCAGCAACCCAACCTGGACGTCTCGACTACGGCCTACTCAAGCAGATCCAAGGGATGGTTCGGGGCTACGAGGTCGAGCGATGCAAGCTTTGGCAGTGGGAGCTTGCCATTATCGAGGGCTTCAGAATGTTCCGCGAACTGCGCGAGCATCGAGGGGGCTCGGTGGTAGTCAACATTACTGAAGGGACTCTGACTTTTAACAAGTCCCTCAAAGAGGCCTCAACGCAATGACCCCTACCTCCTTCGTAAAGGCCTTGGCTGAATTCAGCCTCGACAATGTGTTCAACCCATACGCAGATACCTGTCCTGTACATGATCGCGTGGGAGCGGCCGCATCTCGCCGCAAAAACCTGAAAACATATCTTCAGGCCGTATCCGATCTAGGTACCGACACCATTTGGATGGGGCGCGATCTAGGATATCGCGGAGGGCGACGGACCGGGCTGGCCCTTACCGATGAATTCCACCTTTCCGAGATGACTCGCGTCTATCCAGGATGCGAGTCTCAACAGGCGACCCGTGGCCCAGCAATCGCCGAACGGACTGCTGCAGAGATTTGGGCCGTCCTGAAGGCCGTCGATATTCCTCCCCTGCTGTGGAATGTTTTCCCATTTCATCCGCATGAGCCGGGCAACCCATTCACCAACCGCAAATTCAGCGCAAAAGAACTGGCCTTGGTGGATGAGCTCAATAGCGAGCTTTTCAGTTGGCTAAGAATCAAGAAGATTATCGCCATTGGCCAGGACGCCGCGCACTATGCGTCGCGCTTCGGTCTGCCCATAGAAACAATTCGCCACCCGAGCTACGGGGGAGTCCGTGACTTCCGCGCAGGGATGGCCAAGCTCTACGATCTGCGCCCCCAGATTTCCCAAGCAAGTCACCAGGCTTCGCTGCTCTGACGACTTCTTTCAACCAGGTAGAGAAGCCAAGAGATCTTTGGTGACACCTACCTTGCCAAAGGTCTCCGTATCCAAGTAGGCATGGGTTGCGATACAGGTAAGCACTCCGCACTCATATTTGGATTCTCTGCCCACAAACGAGTGAAGCTGGCTCAGCCCAACAAGGTTGCCCAGCGCCCGCTGGCAGTACCACTGAGAGCGGTAGATCGCGGTCAAATCCAGCTTGCCATCTGTAATTTTAAAACTCAGATGACTCAAACAAGGAACGTTGAGGGCTTTGGCGTCTCGAGCAGGATCGAACACCGGTAGCTCATACCCATCTCCGTCGAGTGGCGGCGCCAGATCAATATCGGGATCACTGACCCCCAGCTCGAAAGCAGACTGGTACTTGGTACCATTGTGCGTTCGAAGCAGACGCTCAATCAGGTCGTCTAATGGATTGATCGTCCCTGTCGCGTTGCGGCTCGGACGATTCATCATACGCTGAGCATATGTACCCCATGAACTACGTTTCTTGCCCTTGGCCAGCAGCGCCAAGTAATTTATGTATAGCTCAGGGCGAGAAAATCGTCGGGCCAACCCATTGGGGAAAATAGTACTCGCGACGGTTTCGATGCTCAGATCCTTGCGACTGTTACGCAACACTACATCCACGGCTTTGATGATTGTCATATCTTCCTTGCTTAACTTTTGAGGAGCACTGATTTCCAGAATCAGATTCCGATCCTTGCGCTGCTTGCATCCCGCCAGATGTCGCGCCGCAGCTACCCAAGCCTGCCCTAAACTTTCAGATGCGATCAGTTTTGCCATTCTCTACTCCAAAAGCACATTCGGCATGCGCGCTTACATAGGCACCTGAAATCCAGGCGTGTCCATTTACACCCCACTGGGGGCCCCAGCTATTGCGCACGTAGAACCATGGCGCACTATTTTCATCTTCGTGTCCCACGCCAATAACGACTACCGCATGCAGAAGTCCTGACATTACCTGATCACTGAACGCCACAAAATTTCCATCAGGCTTGAAGAATTCGGGCGTCACACGCAAACCCAGCCCGATCGGCTGACCAGCACTTATCATGCAGGCAATATCGGTAGGATCAGCCGATACACGCTGCAGAAAGTCGCCATAGTGCTGAAGTCCCGAGGGTAGATCAGGAATTGGGAGCGCAGGCTCCTCGGAACAGTACGGGAACGCCGCTTCCTCAGGCTGCCCAGCACGAGATACCTCTCGCATCGCATCAAAAGTGATGCCGCCGCCTGGTGCCCACCCTGGCGACAAGATGGCAGCCGCCCGATAAAGGTATTCAGGACTCAAATCGGCGGGAGATTTCGGCCGATTCAGGTCCGATAAAGCAAATGCCAGGCAAGTCGGGCGCCGCCCCTGAGGCCTTGCCGGCGAGTCATAGCCATCGAGCAACACCTTAGGGACGATCAAATTAGCCCGCCCTTGAGCAATTGCTTACGTGAGTGCGGTGTCAGCCCGAGATTTAAGGGCTCAAACTTGGCGCCGGATCTGAATGTATCAATGGCTGGGCTAGAGATATCCCATGGCGCTCGCTCCGAGAGCTGCACACTTACGGGCTCTGTATCGCTGGTCCGGCCGCCAGTGAGGAGATAGTCCATCATGCCTGGACCGCCGAAAACCAAAGACTCGTCCACTGAAGGCGTCGAGGGCACGGTCAACGGCTCCAGATGAAATCCTTGGGCCTTTAACTCTTCAACTGAATCAGCTTCCCAGAGATATCCTGACGGTGCATGGCTTGGCAAGCGAACCACCAGCTGGTCATCCGGGCGAGGCTCAAGGATTGAGGTTCGATCATCGCCGTCGAGCAGCCAAACCTCTTTGCGGGCATCCACCAAACGGTCGCCGAGCAGCGCTTTTTTGATCATCGCGGGCTTAGTCCGCAACATTTCCCGGACTTGATCAGCGCTCATGACACCGTGGCGGCTGAGTGACCATGCCGCCGCTTCGTAGCTGACACCCATGCGTAACGCCAACTGGTAAAGGATGTCAGGCCGGAACAGTGCCTGCTTGGTCCATTGCTTGCGCTGCATAATTTTAACGATCAGCTTGCGAGGCACCAACAGGTTGTAACCGAATTGATCCGCTTCCTGCTCAACGAGGGCAGCCTGAGAACCGTAATAAATCTTCTCGTCAGCGCTACTGCCGTGGCCCATAAAAAAATGACCGAGCTCGTGGGCACAGGTCATATGAACCAAGCCTGCCGGGCGATCCACATTGACCAATATTCCAGGCGTTTCATCACCCAGAAATGCCCCGAGCAGCTTCTGCATGGGGCGCAGCATAACCATGACTCCAGAATCAGCAGCTATCTGGAAAGGGTCTATTCGCGTATATCCGTCCTGCTCGATGCGGGCCATCGCACCGCTCTCATCGATGACCTCGACCGCACGCTGTGTAGCTCGCAAAACAACATCGCGGAAGCCCATTCACTGTCCCTTGTGCTTTAGAAACTCGGCGAAGCGAGCTACTTCGTCAATGTCCTGCTGCGAAAGTCCATTTACTGCTCTGGCCAGAAACGCGAGCTGGGTAGGACCGGAAGGCACTGGGTCTCTTCCAGTCATCAGGTACTCCATAGACTTACGATAGAGTTTGGACAGCTTGCTCAGCTCCGTAGCCTCAACCTTGCGGTTGCCCGATTCTATGTTGGTCACCGCCGGGCGAGATAGCCCAAGCGCATGAGCCACCTCATCCTGGGAAAGCCCCACATACTCCCGAGCATCTCGCAGGCGCTCAGCCAGGCGAAGCCTGTCTTGATCCTCTATCAACGAGCTATGCATAGGTCTTGTCCTTCAGATGCTTAAGTATTCCCGACGTGACCAGCTTGATGAACTGTTCTTTGGTTTCGTAACCACCGTTGCGGATCACGACATCCACCGGAATTTTGACTTTCAATATTTTCCCGATATCAACAAGCGCCTCGATAGCCATTACCGATTCCATCGGCGCACCCAAGTCATCAACCGACAGCGGGTCATCAACGATTTCGAGCGCACGCTTATCCCAAAACTGGCCAAGGTGTTTCTCAATTTCGTCTTTCATTTCGATGGTTCCGAGGTAAGGAAATCGTACATTCAATGTTTGAATTTAAGTCGATATCGAAAAAATTGCAATGTCTTCCGTTGCACCAAGCTCTGGGTTCAGTTTCCAACGCTGCACTTCAGCTTGTTAAACAGGAACGCATGCGCCATACCCGTCGAATGAGACACATTGAACACCATCTCCAATGTTCAAACGGGCAGCCACATCAGTATCGCAGGCGTAACCTTCAATCTTAATGACCCACTCAACATCCGCAGCTCGGGCGTGGACGTGCCGGGCAAAATCCCCTACAAGGTTTTCTTCGGCTCGTTGAGCGCGCAAAACTTTACCTTGATTTCTAGAGACGATTTATTATTTTGAAAAGGCGCTGACGCTCGGGCGTTTAGCCGTCGGATTGCGTGTTGTCCGAACGGCTACGATTAGCCTTCCAGTTCACGACTGCTCTACGTGCAAGATCACTCTTGATGCCCATCAGGCCCCCTAATGACTCAGTTGTAACAGCAATTTTGCTAGCAACGAGGAAATTCGCGGCCGCCGCGATTTCTGGGTCAGAAGGCAAATACGGCCTTGTATCAAGGTTAAGCGCGACCTGAACATACAGCCAGTAAGGATGCGAATGGAGATTGTCGCTGAAACGAGATCTAGTGAAGCCTGCCTCATGGAAAACCTCTACGAAACGCAATGGCCAATCAGAAACCAGCCACAAACCTGCGGTCAGTAAATTAAAACGCGCCTTCGTACTTTGATACTCAAAGTCCAGATTCGGCTCAGCTTCGATTTTAAAACCTAGACGAGCGCTAAGGGAAACACGCACTTTTTCGCCATTACGCCCCCCGATCGCGCCGAGCAGAATTCTCAGCCCATAAAAAAAAGATAAAGGGGAGCACAGTGACGGTAGCCGGCCGCTCCAATCATCACCATCCAAGATATTCAGCAGACCGCACATAATGCTTCGGGACTCTTCATCAGGCCAATTAACTTGTGTTGGCTCAGCCATACCGAGATCAAAGCCACAGCAGTGGCACAAACGAAGCGCAAAGGTCTCGGTATTTTTGATGCGCCCCATCCCGTGTCGGTGAAAGACGACCGGTGAATCACAGTTAGGGCAGTGTTGCAGCATTAGACAGCAATGTTCTCGGCAAACAGTACAGAACGCTAGGCGCCAAACACGCCGATAGTAGGGTTCGATATCGTTTTTAAGACAAAGAGGACAAAATTGGATTCCAGCCCGGCGCCGGGTACGGTGATAAATACCCGCGGGCAGCAACCAGGCCGTGTCACCAAATATCGGCAGTGCTTCAAACAAGATCCCCTCGTAGTATTCGAGGGTCAACGATTGAATGGCAAGCGGCGTTTGCTGGGTGTAGTTCTGCAGGATTTTCAATAGCGTAAATGGTGGATGCCGATCGATATCCCGATTCCAGATCGGAGCCCTGTAACCCAGTAAGCTAAAGTAAAAGGTGTGCAGCGCGAATACATTTGAAAATGCCAATCTAACCATCCAAGATGAAAGTAACTCTCCTTGAAATGGTTGGGGATGCACAGGCAGTAACATCAGATCCTCGATGCCAGGCGTGTGCGTTCATCCGGCGGAATGTAGCGACATCCATTCATTACTTCGATGGTGATCTGCTCCGTTCCCGTAACAATTGCTTGTTCAGTCGCGGCGTTCAATAGTAATGAAAGCTCACCAATAGTGCCACCGCACATCGCCAACGCTTTAGCGGCTAAGCGCCCCTCATGCAACCCAGAAGGCTTGCGCAAGGGAAGCAAGCGCTCGAAAGAAGCTAATAGTTGTCTGAACTCTTTACCGCTTTCCCATTTAGGCAAAAATTCAGGCGGAAAACGATTCTGGATCTGCGGGTCAATACTGATGGCTCGCAATAGGTCTCCTGTTCCGCAACCAACAATTGAGATGTGAAGCTCATTACTCATGTACTTTAGCATATTAAGATATTGCTGTTGCCTTACAGATGAACCCGCTAGCATATTATGCAAATCGTCGATGATGAGAATTTTGACCTGAACTTCCCTCATGACTCTTATCGCACGCAGGCGCTTGATATCTAACGAAGAGCGGGGAACATGCTCAAATAGGTGTACAAGGATTTCGGAATAGATACTAGCCTCTGATGGAGTCGATGGCGATTCAATTCTTAGTACCGGACAGATAATACTTTCTCCAGCCGGGTTTTCCTGAGGCAGATTACGCTCATAAAAATAGTTGATTAGATTCGACTTCCCATTATTGCTACTTCCAATGAGAAGCATATTGGGCATTCTCGTCTGGCGAGGAAAACTCAATAATCGCCCGAGCTTTTGTAGGGTGTCTAGCGCTCGGGGATATCCGATCCAACGAGGCTGGTCGAGCCATTGAATACGAGATGCCGCATCGAGTTCTATACATCCCAACACATTAGGATGAAGATGTTCGTAAGTACTCATATCGAAAACTTCCCGATCTCGATGTTGTCAAACGGCTTGATATCTTCATCAGAGCACTCTATCTCGATGCAGTTTTCTGCCGCTGCAGCCGCGGGTACACGGCTCTGCTGGACTACACTCCATCTCTTCATTTTCTCCTGTCGCCTTAAACTTCTTTTTTCGGATGCTCGCCGCTGCTTGGCCAAGCGTGTTTTCTCGACAGCCGTCTCTATCATATCCCGCATAATTTTCACTCCCTTGAATATCATATCCTCATTGATATGGGCATGCGGGTTCTCTTTCTCTTTTTTGACAACAGCCCGCAACTCCCAAAAACTTATTGCCGAATGTGCACTATTAAGATATGGAATTTGAGCATAAGTATGGGTATCAGGATCGAGAAAATAAACGGAGCTAATATCCCTAGGATCATACGCAAATATGAATTTACGAGACTTTTTAGTAACGGGGTCAATTACTCCTATCCACTTCCTTAAAATTGGAGAGTAATAATTAATATAATTAACGAGAACTCCGGACTGCTGCACAGTTCTTTCTACGTAAGGAGTAAAGTCAAGCAGAAAGGTGTCTTCGTCCTGTACAGGTACCGGCATGCCTACGCCTAGTTGGTTTTCCGTACCATGTACAAAACTATTATAAAGATTTATCGGAGGTATATCATTTATTCCGGAGTGAGCCTTATGGTGATATCGATAAACTATAAAAATAGTGAACCAAAGCTCAAGTTCCTCCAGCGTCATGCAAGCTCGGCTTTCAGAGTCGTACTTTAATTTTGTCTTTATATTAGAGAATGTTGTTCCCGGAATAGTGTGCGCTTCTTGCATGAACGTTCTAAATGCGCGTTCTACATGAGGACCATAGTTGGGCTGCTTATTAGGCCTAAATTCGAGAATTATATTGTTTTGGTCACATGCCCGCCTCAACATATTACCCTGAAACTCTTTCGCGTTATCCACGTGAATCTTTGTCATTTTCCCATATATTGGCCAGTCCGCAAGTATATCTCTCTTAGCGAGCCAATTTTCTTTGCGCAGAACAGCATGAGCAATGCATAGGCCAGCGGACATGGCACTAGGATGATCTAGAGTCAAACAAAAGCCGGTTAGCATCTTTGTTGCTACATCGATAGCAATAGTAAGATACGGACGCCCGATGGGCAATCGATGCGTCTCATCAACAATAATTACATCCATAGGAGAGTGATCTATTTGAACAACAGCGTTAGGGTAATCTCCCCCGGGGAATTTACCACGATGAGGAGTTAAATCATCTCTAACTTTCTCGGAACCAAAACGCTCACGAATGAGAGTTTCTTTATTAATACTCTTGACTCTGAAATAGATCGTATTTATATGAGGTGAGTTTAATCCTGCCGCCCGGCAAGCGACGAAGACTTCGTTGCAAAGGTCAGTAACCTTCGGCCGCTCTCTCGTAAGATAGAAATCCTTTATCTTATCTTGTATTATTTTTTCTACTTCCTTACACAATCGCTGCCCCCCTTTATCTGCGCGCTCGGCACGCGCAAGGGAGGATACCAATTCTGTATCATTGTACTTCTTCAGCCAACGATAGATTGTAGGGACACTTACGCCGGTCGCATCCGCGACCTTCTTAACATCTTCAGCTACTCGATTATCATTGTGCAAAAGCGGCCGAATTATTTCGAATCGGCGGACCACATTATTCCACTCCTCTTTTTTACTGAGTAAGAGGTGCGATTTTGATGCCGTTTCGGTCGGCAAGCTCAACGATAAATCATTTACTCGAACCAGTTCCGTTGCGCCTGTATCCAAAATACGGATAATCGCTTCCGTGAGCCCTTTAATTTCAACCAGCACCGCTGCGTCAGTAAAACGATATACCAGCTGCCCGGGGACAAATGTTTTCATATCAATCCTCCAGCTTCCAAATTTTAGACGCCATAAGCAGCGGTTTTTCTAAATCGCAACCAATTTTACCTACCGCAATCAGGTGCCATAGCACCGGTATGAATTCAATTCTGTCCGCAGTGCTTTTACATAGATGTATCAATATAGCCTCAGGTGTGGACTCTCTCAGCTCGCTCAGCGCAGATATCAATTGGTGCAGCGCGCTCGGAGCAGGATTCCGATCCAGAAATGGCCAGAGAAATTTTACATTAGTCAGAAAAGGCGTCCTGATCTCGCGCTCTGTAAATACTTGGAAGCGCCACCCTCTCATTGCGCAATAAGCTTTCGCTGCACGAAACTTAGGTATAAGGATTTTCCACTGCTCCCGGAAATCGCTCCTGAACTTTACTTCATAGAGGACCGATAGCTCTTGGGGCGAGCCTGGGTGGAAATGAACGAGTCCATCTGGAGTAAATTTGCGCTTCTCGCCATTGGTGCTGAGGTAATCAATAGTGAGGGGCTGGGCAAGAAAGCTGCAAACAGTGGGATCGAATCGAAGGAGCTCCATTAGGTCCCTTTCAAGGGTCGACTCATATTGCCCCATTTTGGGAACGGTTCCCCTCACGCTTCGGTGCTTAACACCGATTTTCCTGACGGGTTTACCGACGTTATCGCGGTCCATTTGCATATATCTCTGGATTTTTGTTTATATTCTCATTTATTAATGGGTTTTACATGGAGGGTCAAAGCCGCAACCGGGGGAAATCACCTTGGCCCACCATGGCGTGCTGTTCCTGGATGAGCTGCCGGAGTTTGATCGCAAGGTGCTGGAGGTTTTGCGCGAGCCACTGGAGTCGGGGCATATCGTGATCTCCCGCGCCCGCGACCGCGTGAGTTTCCCGGCGCGCTTTCAACTGGTCGCCGCTTTTGTGAGCATCATCTGAAGCAAGGGAATAAGCTAACCCTTAGCTCATCTCTATGAGGGTAGTATCTATTCTTGAGCGAAGAAGCTGATCACGTGAACATCAGGAAACCGCCGCCGCGGGCTAACGTGCTCCAGTGAAGACGGGTACACACCCAACGCGTGGACGGTTAAGAACAGCCTAGGATCCGGCTGGGGAGATGGCTCCGGCTTCGCCACGATTAAAAAGGGTGCCTGCGGACTACTTACAGACACCCCGCCTCAGGGGTGGGCACAGCGACCGGCTTATGCCGTGAAGGTGTAATTGAGATCGGGGGGTTTGCGCCTGTACTAGCGTCCTGTTCTCAACGCCATGAAATGACGTTTATGGGAGCGCTCTAGACTCTGATCAGGAACCACCACAAACGTTGACTTCGCGCATCCGATTTTTTGACAGTGTCCACGATCCATGGAATGTGGACACTTTGATTATTGAGAAAGCGCTTCAGTCAAGTCTTGGCTGCTGTTGACCGCCTCTCACTCCTGGAGAGTGTAAGGACTTCAACTAGTCAAGCACCGCGCCCATCTGAGCTCCACGAGTTTTAAATTGACTCGACTGGTTGAGCTCACGTGAATGGCATCAATGAATCATGTATTTTGTCACCGTGTCCGAAAATTTCGGCTACTTGGTTCGATGATACAGGATGCCTTCGGGCAGCCCTCACCAATGTGTTAATGGGCTTTGACGAAAGGGATATGACATGAACAGCGATGAGCTTTATGTTTCAGTCGACGTCGAGACTTCCGGGCCAATCCCTGGCGAGTTCAGCCTGCTTTCTATTGGAGCCTGCCTTGTAGTCGAGCCTGTAACATCCATTTATCTCGAACTCCAACCAGACAGTCCGAAGCACGATCCAGAGTCACTGGCGGTATCCGGGCTGAATCTGGAAAAATTGGCGCGCGAGGGCCTAGCTCCGCAAGAAGCGATGCAGAGGTTTGATCAGTGGCTGAAGTCGTCTTGTCCAACAGGGCAGAAAGTAATATTCGTAGGGCTCAATGCGCCGTTTGACTGGTCATTCGTCAACTACTACTTCCATAAGTATTTGGGAGCGAACCCTTTTGGCTTTACCGCAATCGATATGAAGGCCTACTTCATGGGCGCCACAGGTTGCGCCTGGAAGGGAACAAAGTCCTCCCAAATGACCGCAACGCTGAAACCACTCAGCGCACCGAACCACAACGCACTGGATGATGCTCGCTTTCAGGCAGAGATCTTTTCGCTAATGCTGGCGGATAGAGGAAAACGCTGATCCGCATCTCACAGCTCCAATTAGGGGCTTATTTGAGCCAGGCTGCCTCGATATACCTGCCGCCTCTGAACGACCACGCTTTGATGCCTTCTGGTTTTTCGGACTTGCCGACGATAATGGCTATTGGGTACGGTAAATCCTGCGTATAACGCGCCGCAAATCTGGAAAAGCTTCCGACATCTGCTGAAGAGATTGCCGGTACAGATTGGGGGTGCGTATGCCAGTACCCCACTAGGCGTAATCCTTGTTCGTTGGCATCCTGGATCTCCTGCCGACAACGCTCCGCATCCAACTCTAGCCACGACCAGCCTGAGCGGTCAGAACGATGAGGCAGCGTGGCCAACGCCAGCAGTAAACCATTCGGGTTAACTGGGTTAACGAATAATTGTCCCCCGCGCTCAACGCCAAAAAGGCCTTGCCTATGCTTGTCCAAAACGTCCGCGACCGCTTGCGACACCAAGAGCTCAGAATCCACACCCGGCCATCTCCAACGCCAAGCGATATCCGTCATAGCATTTCTTCCTTGTGTTCCGGCCACCCGCGCTCCAGCAAGACTTGTTGCGCACCATCATGCAATTCAGGTCCATGGTATTTCCCGCCCAAGACCGGTACGTCATCAGGTCTGTAAATACTACTCACCCACGCTTCCGTCACAATATTGCCGGTCAACGCGCGCAAAGCCGTGTGCGACACCATCGAGGCGATATTCGTCATTCCCAGCGATCCGCCTGGAATGAAGCTTTCCCCGCAGGCAGGGAGCGGGACGATACCGCCTCCCGGCCACTCGGTGAATTTGTGCCTGAAATCACCATTGTCGGTGAATAAATGCCTGCCATCGAAGGCGCCAGTTGGTGCGAAAAGCGCGTGCCCTACTTGAGTGTGAGGTTCACTCCAAGCCTGTAGCAGCCCCCAAGTGGCACCGCTGGATTTGGCCCGCCATACCGTGACCTCGGATTGCCAGTCTGCAGTCGTGATCACTACCAGATCTGCCGCATCGAATACTTCTGGTTTGCTGCTCATCACAACTTCAGCGAACGTTGGATAAGCGGCGCATTCTGTAGTCGGAAGATCTCTAATAATTTTGTCTCGTAAAGCCGCGGCCTTTAGGCTTCCCAGATTGTCCGCTCCCAGAACGTGTCTACCAAGGTTGGCCGACACCAAAGTGTCCGGATCAATGAGGGTAAGATGGCCAACACCAGATCGCGCCAACTGCATGGCCACCGCACTGCCCAATGAACCGACGCCGACACAAACTACTCGAGCATTCTCAAGCTGCTTTGCAGTGCCGCTTATATCGCGGGACAAAATAGAAGCCCGATCAAG
>LNAP01000855.1_pt1 | contig 33689 bp, 18 predicted proteins | sample 602601 | NCBI WGS metagenome assembly LNAP01 (sample SAMN02440304, study PRJNA202911) | soil metagenome | biome: Subtropical and temperate rainforests or woodlands; isolation source: soil samples (1 kg each in a 20% v/v slurry with milli Q water) were... ...
TGATCTCGATCACCGACGGCAGTGCCAGCCATCCGGGTTCCAACCAGTGGTCAGCCCAGCGCCTGAGCGTGTTTCGCCCCCAGGAAAGTGTCGAGGCCCTGCGCCGCCTCGGCTTGCCCCTGCATAGCCTGAAGTGGATTCGCGGCGGTTTTTGCGACAACGACCTGGCCGCTCGCGAACAGCTATTGAGCCCCTTTATCGCCCGCTACCTGCAGCCCGGTGATGTGGTGTTTACCACCTGGCGCAATGATGGCAATGCCGACCACGACGCCGTCGGCCGCGCCACGGCCATTGCCTGTGCGCTGACTGGCGCGCGCCTTCTTGAATTGCCGATCTGGGCCTGGCATCGCCCCGCCCGTGAAGCCGGGCGCATGCCCTGGCAGTGCGCGCGCAAGGTGCGCCTCGACACCTGGAGTGTGGCGCGCAAACGCCACGCCGCCCATGCCTACGCCAGTCAACTGCTTGGCGACCCGCTGATCGGCCTGGCGCCGATGCTGCCACCGGTACTGCTGGAACGGATGCGCGAACCCTACGAGATTGTGTTCTTGTAACTGGTCTGTACCTGTTAATTCTGACAGTGGCGGCCCTTTGCGGCTGTTGCTAACGTGGAACAAGCACTGCACAGGTTCAGGTGCAGTCGAGATAGCCATGCCAACCCCTTGCATTGGCGATGTTTTACGAAACAGGAAACCGGTTGTCCCTTATCGTTATCGTGCTTTTTTGCGTTGTCATGGTCCGGACCGTGCCTGCCCTTGGGGGCGGCGGGACGTCATCTTCCATCGAGCGAGGATAGATCATGAGCACACGGCGATATGTGCGGCGGTACCTGGGCGCCTGGCTAACCAGCGCGGCCCTGATGGGGACCTTCCCGCCAGCTACCTATGCGGCCTGTACCCCGGTGATCACTGCGGGTGACGACACCACCCTCTGCGACAGTGGCACAGCACCCGGTTTTACCGACCTCAATGGCAATAACACCCTCAGTCTTCCCAGCGGTGGTAATGGCGCGATCACCGGCACTGTCACGTTTGGCGACGGCCATGATCAGGTGGAAACCCAGTCAGGCAGCATGGGCGCCTTGAACATGGGCAATGGCGCGAATATTTTCCGCGCGGACCTCAATGCGGTGGTGGGTGCAGTGACCCAGGGCGATGGTGCCGACACGGTGCAGATCAGCGGCGGCACCGTGGGCGCGATCAATCAGGGCAACGGCATCGACAACTATGCGCAAAGCGGCGGGCGCGTGGCCAGCGTGGCCCAGGGCGATGGCCGCGATACGTTCTATATGAGCGGTGGCGAGATCGTCGGGGCATTCGAGGATGGCGACGTGGCCACCCAATCCGCCGGCACCATCGGCCGGGTGGATATGAAGCTCGACAACAACTTCTACACCCTGCTCGGCGGGCGGATCAACGGCAACCTGGTGACTGGCTTTGGCTTGGACACCATCGCTGTTTCCGGGGGGTATATCGGCGGCAACGTCAGTGTCAGCGGTGGCGACGACCTGTTCACCCTGACCGGCGGCGTGGTCAATGGGCAGGTGCTGATGAGCTTCGGCAACGATCAGTTCAACTGGATCGGGGCAGGCACGATCAATTCAGCGGTCAATATGGGCGCGGATAACGACAGGGCATTGCTGCAAAACCTGACACAGGCCCTGCTCTCTTCCACGCCCCTGGTCGATGGCGGCGTGGGCACCGACACCCTGGTCTTCGATAACACCCAGGCAGCCACCGCAGAACGCTACGTCAACTGGGAAACGGTCAACCTGGACAACGGCTCGCGCTTTACCTTGGCGCAGGATTTCAAACTGGGGGATAGCGGCAGCGGTACCGGCAGCTTGAATATCGACGGCAGCAGTGTGCTGCTGGTCAGCCAGGGGCCATCAGCCCATTCACGGCCGGCCAGTTGGCAAGCCTCAACAACAGCGGCCTGATCGACATGACAACCGGCAGTACCGGCGCCACCGACAGCCTGACGGTAAATGGCACCTACACCGGCAACAACGGGCAGATGGCGCTGCAAAGTGTGTTGGCCGGCGATGGTGCCGCCAGTGACAAACTGGTGGTGAACCAGGGCTCTCTACTGGGCACCACGACCCTCAACGTCAGCAATCTGGGCGGGGCCGGCGCCGAGACCTTGAGCAACGGCATCCAGGTGGTCGAAGCGCGCAACGGTGCGACGGGCAGCGACCGGGCCTTCAGCCTGGCAGGCGGTTCGGTGTCCGCCGGGGCCTTTGAGTACTTCCTGTTCAAGGGCGGTGTCAGTGCCGGCTCCGAACAACAGTGGTACCTGCGCTCAGCCATTGTCGCGCCTCCCCTACCCGAGCCGGAGCAGCCCCCGGTGCCGTTGCCGGTGCCTGGCGAAGGCACGCCGGTTGACTTGCCAACGCCGGTGCCCGGTGAACCGCCGATCCCGATCTACCGCCCCGAGGTACCGGTGTATTCGACGCTGTTTCCGGCGGCGCAGCAGACCGTCCGGGCCATGCTCGGGACCTACCACGAACGCATGGGCGATCAGAGTCGCCAGACCGCCACCGGCTCATTCCCGGCAGGCTGGGGCCGGGTTTACGGCAGCAGTAGCCGCCAGACCTACGCCGGCACGGTCAACCCACGGTTGGACGGTTCGGTCAGCGGCTTCCAGGTGGGCAGCGATGTCCATGCCTGGACCACTGGCAATGGCCAGACCCAGCGGCTGGGCTTCTTCGTCGGGCATAGCCGCCTGAGGGGTAATGTCGATGGGTTCAACCGCGGATGGCAGCACCTGGATGCTGGCAACACCACATTACGCGGCGACAGCCTGGGCCTGTATTGGACGTTGCTCGACCCGTATGGCTGGTACGTCGATGTGGTGCTGATGGGCACCCGCCTCAATGGCAGCAGCGAATCCGATCGGGGGCTCAAGCTCAAGACCAAAGGTCACGATGTGCTGGGCTCGGTAGAAGCCGGCATACCGCTGCAGGTCGGGCAACACTGGGTGTTGGAGCCGCAGGTGCAACTGATCGCCAATAAAACCAGGCTCGATAGCCAGAATGATGGGGTGTCCAAGGTCGGGTTTTCCGCGGACACCGCCATCACCACCCGGCTCGGGGCCCGATTGCGCGGCAGCTATACCCTGGCCGCGATGCCAGTCCAGCCCTATATCCGCACCAACCTCTGGCACGGTGCATCCGGGACCCATCGTGTGCGATTCAATGACGCCACGGACATTGATACCGAGCAGAAATCCACCACCCTGGACCTGAGTGCCGGCGCCACGCTGCAGGTTTCCAGCAGTGTCAGCGTGTATGGCGAGGTGGGTTATGCGCGCAACCTCGACAGCAATGCACTGGATGGGCGCAAGGGCACCCTGGGCCTCAGGATGGAGTTTTAGCGCAACGGATTATTGGAACACCTGGGCTTCACCATCGACGGTGGCGCTTATCCAGCGTGGGTCCATGGGGTCGCTCCACACCGAGCGCGGCGGCGTTCCTCCATCGCTGATCAGGATGCGTCTGCCAGACTGGCTCCACTCCTGCATCCGCGCCTTGAACTGGGCCGGGTAGTCTGCCGCCCGGCAGGTGATACCGGCCCAGGGGTCGACGACCCATGCCTGATCCCACTCCGGCCCCACAAACCCTTTACTGCGGGGCTGGCCCGGGGGCCCGCCGACGACCGCGAAGGTATGTCCTTTGACTTGCGCGATACGGGCATTGCCGCCACTGGCATTGATCGTATCAACGGCGACCTTGGCCATCTGGTCACAATTGCCGGCGCCGGTCTTCAGGACCATTTCGGAATAATTGGGCGCCCCCGTGCGGGTGTACAGCCAACCCACCACTTCTGTGGCCGTGGCGTTGCGCGTGGCCTCACCGGCAAGCCCGGGCACCTGTTGATTGGCTGAGCGAATGCCCGTGGCCTGAAACTGCTCGTCTACCGCTTTTCTCGCACCTTCTGCATACACGCGGTTCTGTTGTTCAGCCGGCAACTGGGCGAAGTCAGCAGGCTTGTTGATCGGCGCCAGGCGGATCGGTTTGGCCGCCACTACCACATGTCCGGGGTTGTTTCCCGATGCGTACACCGCCATCAGGACTTCGCGTTGTTTCTCGGGGGACAGACCCTGCAGTACGCTGGCAAGGTGGTTGATTTCGGCAGGTGACATAGGCTCGTCGGCGACGATTTTCTTGATCAGCGTCTCCAGGCTGGGCAGTACCACCAACTGATTGTCCGGGAGCCCCTGCGCCGCGAAACCGTAGATATCCTTGTATTGGTCGTAGAACTTGATGAATTCGACATCCAGCGCATCACTGCGGGTCATCCGGTGAAAATCCAGTTGCCCGTTGCCTGTCAGCTCAGCGTAATAGTGCACGCCAGTATCAGCCTCGACCACCACGTACTGGTGGCCATTATGGTTGACCTTGACCCCCCTGATGACACGCTGGTCATTACTCAGGTCGCTGATCGCATCCATCTTGACCACCACCGTTTCCTGGTTGATCGCCCGGGGCACACCAAAATCGTCATAGCCAAAATCCGCTTCGTTGACCACGCTGCCGGTCGTGCGAGGTTTGTAGGTCACAGGTCCTACACTCGCCATCGGTAGCAGCTCCTGGTTGCCCGCCTCATTGACGCGGTAACGACGGTGCTCATGGATGACCGTGCGCGGCCCTTTTCCTGGGCCGGCCCGCGGGATCAGTCGGCGATGCTCGAGTGCTTGTGCGTCCTGAAAGACCGGCGTGCCTCCTGGCTCGATCTGTTTGGTGTAGCACAGGTCATTCAGGTCCCGCTTGGATCGCCGGCCCCCGCCGCCACAGGTCATCACCAACCCTTCAAGCGGCTCGGTATCCTCCGGGCCGCCCAGTTTGATCAGGCTGTCGGGCTTTTTCGGGTTATAGCGATAGACATCATCACCGATAACCAGGTCGCTGTACGTGTGCCGATGCAGGACTCGGACCTGGTCACTGGAGAGGCCTTCGGGGACCCGCAAGGTCAGGCCCTGCGCGACGGGCCTGGGGGTCAGGGGGATCTTCGGGGTAATGTCGTAGCGGCCTCTGCCGGGCAGTTTAAGGAAGCCGGATTGCTTGACCTTGGCAATACCGGCCTGAAGATTGCTCAGGCCCGCGCGCCCAGACTTCATGAGCCTGCCCCCCAGGCCATTGATCGCGGGCATCACCGGGTCAAGCGGGTTGAGATTGTGCGCCACGGAAACCGCGAACTTCTTCACCAGGGGCAGAAATTTTGGCAGCAGTGCCCTTACGCCAATCTTGCCGGCCGTGGACAGGAGGCGCACCGAGCCCGCGGCAAACTTGCCCGCCGGCCCGGCGAAGGTCAGCAGGCCGTCGACCACCAGATCCTTGATGCCCTCCTTGGTATTGCCTTTGACCAGGTTTTCGATGCCACTCCAGAACGGAACAACCATCTGACCGACGCCTTTGACCCGATCCCAAAAGGCGTCGTCGTTTTTATGGGCCGCGCTTTCCCGGGCCGGGTCCGACTCCGCCCACTGCTTGAGCGTGGTTTCATCGACATAAAACAGATCCGTGGTAATGGCCTTGGCGATCTCCACTGAGCGTTCGGACGCCAGGGTGTGCGGCACCGCACCTGTCGATGGATTGCTCGCCGCTGAAAAGTGCGCGAGCTGTTGCGGTACCACGATGGAAAAGCTCTTGGGTTTGGGGCCTTTGCCGGCCTTGTAATCCGTCCACTGTTGCTTGAACTCGGCCCTGCTGTCGGGGCGGGTGTGGCGGACTACCAGCTCTTCAGAAGGCTCACCCTCAGCGGAATGGTCAATTGAAATGAAATCCTTGCCATAGCGTTTATCGGTGGGGTTGTAGGACTCCAGGATCGGCTTCAAGTCGTCGCGCCGCCGGGCGATACCCTTGACCGGATTCACTTCGTAGTAGCTTGTCTCGCCCTTGTATTTGGCTTTGAGAATAAACGCCGGGCGTGTGACAGCGGCCTTTTTCTCCTCGGCGGTTTCATTGGGGCTGCCGGGTTTTGTCCGCAGGGCATACAGCGTTACGTCACCCCGTTCAATCGCCTCGCGGTCCTTTAGCGGCAACTGGGTCAACTGGCTGCGGACAAGCGTTCCGTAGGCGACCTTGGTATCGGCCAGGTATTTGTCAAACGCCCCCTGGAACTGGCCTTCATCATAAACAGGGTATTGATAGTTGACGTCCGAGGGGGTGATTTTCTCACCACTCATGTGCCTGTACAGAGCAAAAACAGGACTGATCAGGCTCAGCACCTCGGTCCGGGAAGTGCCCTTCTGCATCCGTTCGAAATAGTCTTTGCGCATCGGCACATCGGCCGCCATCTGTTGGGTTGCCGCGACCACGCTATCGATATGGGCGTCCAGTGCAGTGGCTGCCTTATTTATATCTTCCTGCGAATAGCTTTCCTTCTGTGGGAGCACCCCTTGCGTCACCGCCCACGCCAGAACCGCCGGGGTACGGGTCGAGGTTATGAGCGCCCACTCACCGTCCGTTGTAGCTTGCTCGCTGAGCTTGCCAGGCAGATCGACCAGTTGTTGAAAGCCCATGCGCCGCGACGAGCCCGGCGCGATCGTTTCAGCCAGACTGACGCCTTGCTGGAAGTTCACCCACACCGCCGACCCTCGGTAAGGTAGATCCGCTGGCGTATCACGCACGGCAAAGTCGGGCGGGAACAGGGGTTGCAGAATATAGGCCGCCAGATGGGCCTGATCCCCGGAAAGCTGCCGTGAATCGACCAGGTGTTTCCTGAACGCGGACTTTATCGACGGGTAGCTTTGGCCCCACTGGTCACTCGAGGCCAGATTAAAGCCGGCAACCTGCCCGGGTTGGCGCGTCTGCAGCGGGTCCAGACTCAAGGCCAGGGCCTTGAGCAACAGCTTGACCTTGACTTCGGGCGTTATGACGCCATCGAGGGGGAACTCGGCCCCGCCCAGGGTTTTTAACAACTGCTGAACCCGTTCATTGGCCTTGGGCGATTTGAGTATCAGCTCCAGCACGGCGGCCGGCGTGCCCTGGGCTTTTTTCAGAGCCTGGGGTGGGAGGTCTTCGGTCAGCTGGCTGAGCAACGGTTTTTTGTACTTGGCCTCTTGCTCGGCAACCCAGGCCTGGATAGCGGGCTCATTGCGCTTGTCCAGCAAGCCATCCATGTCACTGGACGGATCACCCAGGCCCAGGCTGATTTCGCTACGCGCATCTTGCGCAGCGTCAATCGCCGCTTGCACCTGCTCCGGTGTCTTGGGGTTGGAGGGCACTATCCCGTAAAACGCGAGCATGTTATCCAGCCGATTGGTCCCCGGTTGGGTCGAGCCATTGGCGGGTATCAGCGGCGAGTCTTTGTTGAGAAACAAGCTTTTATTGACGACGGCATTCGGGGTTTGCAGCGCGTGCAGCACCCGCAGTATTTCGTCCAGATCACCGAGCTTTCCCCGCACGTGCACCTGGTGTGAGGGAGTCGCTAGCGCAGGCGGTTGCACCAGCGTCAGGCCGGCACTGCCTTCGCTGGGTGGTGGCGTGTCGGAGCGTGACAAGGTGGGAGCAGCAGGCGCAAATCGTGTGTTGAGGTGGACAGGCGTCATGATGGTTCGTCTCTGGCAGTGATACACAGGCACAGCGACGAAACGAAGGGGGACTGGGAAACTGCGCCTGATCGCTGACATCCTTGTGTGGCGCACACGTAAGAAAATGTTCCAGACGGTTTGGTAACAGCGTTGGTCAGGCCATCGTGGTCAAGCCACGATGGCCATGCGGCGCGCCTTTACTCCTGGCGCAGAATCAGTACCCCCAGTGGCGGCAGATTCAACGCCAGCGACACCGGCTGCCCATGGTGCGGCTCGGCGAGGGTGAACACTTCACCGCCGTTGCCGTAGTTGGAACCGGAATAGGTGTCGGCATCGCTATTGATCACCTCCTTCCAACTGCCGGCAAACGGTACCCCCACCTTGTACGCCTCGCGGGGCACAGGGGTGAAGTTGGCCACCACCAGCACCGGCTTGCCGTCCTTGCTCCAGCGCAGCCAGGCATAGACGCTGTTGATTGCATCGTCGCCAATCAACCACTGGAAGCCTTGCGGTGCGTCGTCTTGCTCGTGCAGGGCCGGCTCTTCGCGGTACAGGCGATTGAGGTCGCCCACCAGTTTCTGCACACCCCGGTGTTCCGGGTACTGCAGCAGGTACCAATCCAGTTGCTGGTCGTGGTTCCACTCACGCCATTGACCAAACTCGCAGCCCATAAACAGCAGCTTCTTGCCCGGATGCATCCACATAAAGCTCAGGTAGGCCCGCAGGTTGGCGAATTTTTGCCACCTGTCGCCGGGCATTTTGTCGATCAGCGAGTGTTTGCCATGCACCACCTCATCATGGGAGATCGGCAGCACAAAACGCTCGGACCAGGCATACACCAGGCCGAAACTCAGCTCATTGTGATGATGGGCGCGGTACACCGGGTCCTGCTGGATGTAATGCAGCGAATCGTGCATCCAGCCCATGTTCCACTTGTAGTTGAACCCCAGGCCGCCCTGCTGGGTCGGCTGGCTGACGCCAGGCCAGGCGGTGGATTCCTCGGCGATTACCAGGGCGCCGGGAGCTTCCAGGGCCACTACATCGTTGAGGTGGCGCAGGAACTCAATGGCTTCGAGGTTCTCGCGCCCTCCGTGGCGGTTAGGCACCCACTCCCCGGCCTTGCGTGAGTAGTCGCGATACAGCATCGACGCCACCGCATCCACCCGCAGGCCATCAATATGGAAGTGCTTGAGCCAGTGCAATGCCGACGCCAGCATAAAACCATGGACCTCGGTACGCCCCAGGTTGTAGATCAGCGTGTCCCAGTCCTGATGAAAGCCTTCCAGCGGGTTGCCGTATTCGTACAGCGCGGTGCCGTCGAACTGGGCCAGGCCATGGGTATCGGTAGGAAAATGCGCCGGCACCCAGTCGAGAATGATGCCGATATCCGCCTGATGGCAGGCGTTGACGAACGCGCCAAACTCGTCGGGCGAACCAAAGCGTGCGCTGGGTGCAAATTGCGACAACGGCTGGTAACCCCAGGAACCACCGAACGGATGCTCCATGATCGGCATAAGTTCGATATGGGTGAAACCCAGTTGCTGCACATAGGGAATCAGCCGCTCCCCCAACTCGCGCCAGCCGTATTGGCGCGACACTTCGCCCAACTCGTCCAGCTCGCATTGCCAGGAACCGACGTGCAGTTCGTAGATTGACAGGGGCGCACTCGGCGCCTGGCGTTCGCCCCGGGTCTGCATCCAGGCTTCGTCCGACCACGCCACTTGCAATGGCGCGGCGACCTTCGACGCCGTGTCGGGCGGTAACTGGGTGGCCAGGGCCATGGGATCGGCCTTGAGCGGCAGGATCCCGGTGGCGCCGAGAATTTCGTATTTGTAGGCCGCGCCCGGTTGCAGGCGCGGGATAAAGATTTCCCAGACCCCGGCGGGATGCCGCAGGCGCATCGGGTGGCGGCGCCCGTCCCAGATATTGAAGTCGCCCACCACCGAGACCCGCCGGGCATTCGGCGCCCACACGGCAAAGCGCACGCCCTGGATACCATCGACGCTCGTCACTTGGGCGCCCAGGCAATTGCTCAACTCGCGGTGATTGCCTTCGGCAAACAGGTACAGGTCCATTTCCCCGAGCAACTGGCCGAAGCTGTAGGGGTCTTCGGTGATTTGCTCGCCGCCGGCCCACTGGATCTTCAGCAGGTAGCTTTGGCGTGTAGAGAAATGCCCGATAAACAAGCCGGGAACCGGGGTGGCATCCAGGCTGCCAAGCCCGTCGCCGCTGTCACGGGCCAGCACCTCGACACTCAAGGCCTCAGGCAGGAATGCGCGGATAACCTGGCCGCCCTGCTCATCGTCGTGGGGGCCGAGGAGCGCAAACGGATCCGGATGTTCGGCGCGCACCAGGGCTTCAATATCCTTGGGTGCCGGCATGACCGCGAATTTCGATTGCAGCGGTTCTTTATGTGTAAAGCTCATGATTTCTCCCACCGCTTGTGACACTAAGGATCAAATGTGGGAGCTGGCTTGCCAGCGCTGGCGCAGTGTCAGCTAACGCCGCCATCGTAGCCTGGCGACAGCTCGACAACTCCTACATTCGATCTGCTTTGTTTTGACGTACGCCTTTAACGCCCGTCCAGCAACCCGTGCAATCCGCGCAATGGCACTGCCAGCCAGGTCGGGCGGTTCTCTGCCTCGTAGGCCACTTCATACGCCGCCTTCTCCAGGCTGAACAATGCGAGAGCCGCTTCTGCTCCTTTGGCATCCTGCCAGTCATGCGCCAGTGTAGACGTAGCCTGTTGATACGCCTGGATAAATGCCTGGCGCGCTTCAGTCAGGTAGCGATCTACCACGCGTTGGCGCGAGGCATCGGTATCGGCCGAGTGATCCAGCCCTTGCCCTTGCACATTCAGGGCCATGGCGGCGGCGTAGTCGAACGAACGCAGTACGCCGCTGACGTCCTTGTACGGGCTGTGCTTGCCTCGGCGCTCGTGCAACGGCCGCGCGGGCTCGCCCTCGAAGTCGATCAGATAGGCATCGCCCTTGACCACCAGGACCTGGCCCAGGTGCAAATCCCCATGGACCCGGATGCGCAAGCCGCCCATCGTGGCTTTTGCCAAGGCCTGCACATGGCTGGCAATCGCCTTTTTCTGTGCCAGCAGTTGAGTGACCAACCCCTGGTCGGCGGGGTTCAATTGGTTTTGATGCTGTTTGAGCAGTTGCAATGCACGCTCGATCTGCGCGCCCACCTGCTTGGCCCAGCCCTGGCTGTCCTTGACGGTAGTGACTTCGGGCTGGAAGTCCGGGTTGGTGGTTGGCGCGGCCAGCACGTTGTGCATTTCCCCCAGCCGTTGCCCGAGCAGCCCGGCGAAATCCGCCAGTTCGCCGAGGGCGTTGTAGTGTTGTTCCTGTTCGGAAATCGCTTCGGCCAATTCATCGCGAATCGCCCGTTCCAGGTTGTTCTGGGTCCAGCCCCAGGCATCGCCCTGGTTGCTGAGATAGCCCTGGGCAATCATCAGCAGGTTGTCCTGGCCTTCGGCATCGCGGCGGATCACCGAACCCAGCAACGGCGAGATATGCGCGTAGCCGGCGGCGGTCAGGTAGGCGCCCATTTCCAGTTCCGGATGAATCCCGGTGCTGACCTTGCGGATCAACTTCAGCACCAGGCTTTCGCCGACCACCACCGAACTGTTGGACTGCTCGGCCGCCAGGTAGCGCACTTGCAACTGGTCGCCCAGGGGCAAGTCGGGCAATTGTGGGGTCGGCTCGAAACGGATCTCCCCATCGCTGCTGGTAAGCACGGTCTCGGCGCGCAGGCCCTCGATCACCGCGCGGATGAAGCTGTCGAGGCTGAACGCATCGGTGATCAGGCCCACCTGGCGCACCCGGCGTACCCGTGCCAGGGCCAGTTGCTGCGGCAAGGCGCTGCTGAACTGATCTTCGCCCAGCAGGCCGAAGGGCAACTGATAACGGCTGGTCTGCCCGCCGCTGGTCACTTCAATCTCACTGAGCAGCACCGGATGCTGGGCATCGCCAAAGCGCACGCCATAGGCGATATGCACGCGGTCGATGGTTGAGTCCTTATTGGCGAACCAACGCCGATTGGCCAGCCAGCTGGGCAGTGAAGTCTGCTCCAGAGTGGTGCGGCACGGCGCTTCGAGCAATTCTTCGAGGCGTTTTTTCAAGACCAGGGTGGTGAAGTCCGGCAGACTCTGGGCCGGCTCCACATGCCAGCTGGGCATCTGGTTTTCCGCGGCCAACACAAACCAATAGAAGCCGTAGGGTGCCAGTGTCAGCAGGAAATTCAGCTGACCGATGGGCGGGAAGGCATTGCCGCCGAGCATTTCCACCGGAACCATGCCGGCAAAGGCCGACAGGTCCAACTCCGCCGCCTGGGCGGTACGCGACACGTTGGCCACACACAGGATGATTTCCTGTTTGCCGTCGACGCCGGTGTACTCGCGGGTGTAAGCGAGGATCCGGCGGTTGCTCGGCGAGAGCATTTTCAGGGTGCCGCGCCCGAACGCCTTGGACTGCTTGCGGATCGCCAGCATGCGCCGCGTCCAGTTCAGGAGGGAATGGGGGTCCTGGGCCTGGGTTTCGACGTTGACCGACTGGTAGCCGTAGAGCGGGTCCATGATCGGCGGCAGTACCAGGCTGGCCGGGTCGGCGCGGGAAAAACCACCGTTACGGTCGATGGACCATTGCATCGGCGTGCGTACGCCGTCGCGGTCGCCCAGGTAGATATTGTCGCCCATGCCAATTTCATCACCGTAATACAGGGTCGGTGTGCCAGGCATGGACAGCAACAGGCTGTTGAGCAGCTCGATGCGGCGGCGGTCGCGCTCCATCAAGGGCGCCAGGCGTCGGCGAATCCCCAGGTTGATGCGCGCGCGGCGATCGGCGGCGTAGTAGTTCCACAGGTAATCGCGCTCCTTGTCGGTGACCATTTCCAGGGTCAGCTCATCATGGTTGCGCAGGAAAATCGCCCATTGGCAGTTCGCGGGAATTTCCGGGGTCTGGCGCAGAATATCGGTGATCGGGAAGCGATCTTCCTGGGCCAGGGCCATGTACATACGCGGCATCAGCGGGAAATGGAAGGCCATATGGCATTCGTCGCCGTCGTCGCCCTTCTGGTCGCCAAAGTACAGCTGGGTATCTTCCGGCCATTGGTTGGCTTCGGCCAGCAGCATGCGGTCGGGGTAGTTGGCGTCGATTTCGGCACGGATCTGCTTGAGCACATCGTGGGTTTCGGGAAGGTTTTCGTTGTTGGTGCCGTCGCGCTCGATCAGGTAAGGAATCGCGTCCAGGCGAAGGCCGTCGATGCCCATGTCCAGCCAGTAGCGCATCACCGACAGCACGGCCTTCATGACTTGCGGGTTGTCGAAGTTGAGGTCCGGCTGGTGGGAATAGAAGCGGTGCCAGAAGTACTGGCCGGCGACCGGGTCCCAGGTCCAGTTGGACTTTTCGGTGTCGAGGAAAATGATGCGGGTGCCGTCGTATTTCTGGTCGTCATCGGACCACACGTAGAAGTCCCGGGCACTGGAGCCAGGCTTGGCCTTGCGCGCGCGCTGGAACCACGGATGCTGGTCCGAGGTGTGGTTGATCACCAGCTCCGTAATCACCCGCAGCCCGCGCTTGTGCGCCTCGGCGATAAAACGCTTGGCGTCGGCCATGGTCCCGTAGTCGCTGTGCACACCACGGTATTCGGCAATGTCATAGCCGTCGTCACGGCGTGGCGAAGGGTAGAACGGCAGCAGCCAGATGGTGTTCACGCCCAGGTCGGCGATGTAGTCGAGTTTGGCGATCAGCCCGGGGAAATCCCCGATGCCGTCGTTATTGGAGTCGAAATAGGATTTGACGTGAACCTGGTAAATCACCGCGTCCTTGTACCAGAGCGGGTCTTTGATAAAGGTGGCAGCCTTGGGTTTCTTCGCCATTGGAAACTCCTGGAAAATTCAAGAAAACTTACAGACTGGACTGGATCAATGTGTGCGGGCTTGCCCGCTCCCACAGTTGATCTGCATCCGACTCAAGACTGGGTTACGCGCCAGATGCCAAATGGCATATGGGGCTCGATGCGCATCCATTGGATCTTGCCGTACCAGGTCCAGCGATGGCCGTTCATCAGGTCTTCGCCCTGCACTTGGGCGTCGTCCGGCAGGCCCATCTCCCACAACGGCAGCTCGAAATGCGCCTCCTGGGCGTTGAACGGGTCGAGGTTGACGGCGACCAGGATGAAGTTGCTGCCATCCTCGCTGCGCTTGCCGAAGTACAGGATGTGGTCGTTGAACGCGTTGTAGAGCGTCAGGCCCAAGTGTGTCTGCAGTGCCGGGTTTTGCCGGCGGATGCGGTTGAGTTGGGCAATCTCGGCAATGATGTTGCCGGGGGCACTGAAGTCCCGGGGGCGGATCTCGTACTTTTCCGAGTCCAGGTACTCTTCCTTGCCCGGCACCGGCGCGCTTTCACACAGCTCAAAACCCGAGTACATGCCCCATAGGCCCGAGCCCATGGTGGCCAGCGCGGCACGGATCAAAAAGCCGGGGCGCCCGGACTCATGCAGAAAGCCCGGGTTGATGTCCGGGGTGTTGACGAAAAAGTTCGGCCGGTAGCATTCACGCCAGGGCGACTGGTTCAACTGGGTGAAGTACTCACTCAATTCGGCCTTGGTGTTGCGCCAGGTGAAATAGGTGTAGCTCTGGGAATAACCGACCTTGCCCAGCCGCGCCATCATCGCCGGGGTGGTGAAGGCCTCGGCGAGGAAGATCACTTCGGGGTGCTGGGCCCGTACATCGCTGATCAACCATTGCCAGAACGGCAGCGGCTTGGTGTGAGGGTTGTCGACGCGGAAGGTCTTGACCCCCTCCTCGACCCAGCCCAGCACGACATCGCGCAACTCCAGCCACAGGCTGGGGATCGCATCGGTGGCATAGAAGTCGACGTTGACGATGTCCTGGTATTTCTTCGGCGGGTTTTCCGCATATTTGATCGTGCCGTCCGGGCGCCAGTTGAACCAGCCGGGATGCTGCTTGAGCCAGGGGTGGTCCTGGGAACATTGGATGGCAAAGTCCAGGGCGATCTCCAGGCCGTGCTCGGCGGCGGCGGCTACCAGGCGGCGGAAATCCTCGCGGGTGCCCAGCTGCGAATGGATGGCGTCATGGCCGCCCTCCTCGCTGCCGATGGCATACGGGCTGCCGGGATCCTCGGGGCCGGCGGTCAGTGAGTTGTTCTTGCCCTTGCGGTGACTACGGCCGATGGGGTGGATCGGCGGGAAGTACAGCACGTCAAAGCCCATGTCATGGATCATCGCCAGGCGCCCATGCACGTCATTGAAGGTGCCGTGGCGCGCCGCATCGTCGGTGATCGAGCGCGGAAACAGCTCGTACCAACTGGCAAACAGCGCCTGTGGCCGTTCCACATCCAGTGGATACACCGGGCTGATACTCAGGTAGGGGCGCAAATCGGCCTCGGCCATCAGCTGTGCACTGTGTTCGTGCAGAAACAACGCGACCTGCTCGGTTTCCAGCAGCCCGGACAATTGTTGATGCAATTGCTGCAAGTGCTCCTGCAGCTCACCTTCACTGCGTTCAGCGGCTTGCAAGACCTGCTGGCGACCTTCCTGCAGCTCCAGGCTGACGGGAACCCCGGCGGTGTGTTTCTTGCCCAGTTCGTAGCAGAAACTGGCGAAATGGTCGATCCACGCCTCGATGCAATATTGGTGCGGGCCCTGCAGGGTGACGTCGAAAGTGCCTTCCCAGGTGTTGTTGCCCTTGTCTGCCATGACCTCGCGATGCCAGTTGTCTTCACTCAGCGACCGCCAGCGAATCAACACGGCCAACTGGTCATGGCCGTCGGCGAACACCTTGCTGGTAACGTGGATGGATTGCCCTTGCACGGCCTTGACCGCGAATGCGCCGGCATCAATCACCGGCATCGTGTCTTCAATGGCGATCCTGGGCAGCAACAGTGCCTGGGACAATGGTAATCCGGGTATTTCAGCCGTCATCGAGCATCTCCCCTTACGCCCCATGGACGCTCTTGTGCTTGATTGTCAGTGCTGCAGGCGGGCTCTTCCTGAGCCGGCCACATAAGGTCCGAGCCCGGTGGCCGGCGGAAAGTTCAGATGGATGTGCCGCCCGCCGGGCGGGAATCAATCGGCCGTGCCGATTGTCCCCGATACAACAAAGCACAAAGGAGGCCATACCGATGAGTAGCCCGATCCCCGCACGAACCCCAGAGCCCAATATAGACAAGCCACCACTGCCGCCCACTGAGCCAGTACCGATTCCCGAGCAGGAGCCACCTGAAAACCTGCCACCACCGATGGAGGACCCACCGCAAACCGCGCCACCGGTCGTCGCCTGAAAAGCGTCGCTGCTTGCCCGCGATCGGGCAAGCATTAGAGATACGTCCTACCAACCAGCCCGAAAGCACTGAAGTCGATCGCCCTCGCCCATAGATAGGCTGACTTGCGCATGCATCACGTCAAACCCATGCGAGGGCTCATCATGTCAATTCAACCCGCTAATCATCAGCCGTACCGACCTATCACGTCGCTTCCTGAAAAAGTGCCACTTAATCATTCTCAAGAGATTCTGCGCTTGCTCAAGGCCGGCCCAAGTGCCCCCTCACGAACAAAAACGCCTGACAGACCGCGTCAGCAGCCAACGCCTACCTCACAGTTCAAAACCACGCGCCAACCTGACGCAAAGCCTGCCGAGCGTGGCTATCCCCCCCGGCAGTCCGAGGCAGCCACTGCACAGGCCAAGCCTCGCCCACAAACGCCTGACGTAGGCTCTGTAATAGCCGACAAAGTTGGCAAGTTATTGAACCGCGACAGTGTCATACAAATGTTGCGCGAGCCGTTTTCCATGGAGACCAGGAGCCGTCTCAGCGAACTGCGCACGTTGTTGAGCCCGGCCAATATCCGCACGATGCAGAATGGCCCCAATGCCGCCGGAACGATCAGGCAACTCAACGAATTCAAGACACTCTTGAGCCAAACAAACCTCGAGCACCTGCAAGATACTGCGGCAGCCGTGGAGGTCCCTGGGTTGAGTAAGAATGAAATCAGATCACGCATGAACACCGGCGACCCCGAGGCGGATTTCAGGGCCAGCCAGGAAGTCGAGCAAGAGTTGCGTCTGGAGGAAGTGAATATCAAGCAGCGCAAGCGCGATAGCGCAGGCACCGCCAAGGCCCTTTCCGGCCTCGGCCAATCATTGAACGCGCTCCCCCAGGACACGCCAACGGATGAGACACCGTCCCAGGCAAAGCCAACACCGGAGAATAACCCGCCGATACAGACAACCCAGACACCCCAGCCCAGGGACAATCCACCTGCCCAAGGCAGCAGCCAAACCTTCACCTTCGGCAATATTGGCGAATCGATCCTGGCAGCGCCGAGTGAAGTCATGAACTTTGCCCACGGCCGTGACAAGCTCGATGTCTCGGGAGTTCGTGCCCAACTGGGTAATAAACCCCTTGACCTGGTAGAGAACTTCTCAGGCGCCAGCGGTGAAATGCAGATTCACTACCTCCCGGGTACCCACACAAGCGTGGTGATGATCGCAGGCGATCCCGGGAAGCCACCGTTCGTGGTCAAGGTGTTTGGTGAAGTGACCTACAGCGATCTGGTGACCTGAGCAGGCGGCGGTGATTAAAGGGCCGCACAGGTGATTCGGTAATTTGACTGACCTGGATCAGCACGCCCTGCGTGCTGATCCAGGCACCGGCCCCGCGGCTTGCGGGGGCTGATGAGCGAAAGACCCTGAGCTAATCCGGGTAGGACGCTCTTGTGCTTGATTGTCAGTGCTGCAGGCGGGCTCTTCCTGAGCCGGCCACATAAGGTCCGAGCCCGATGGCCGGCGGAACGTTCAGAGGGGTGTGCCGCCACCGGGCGGGAATCAATCGGCCGTGGCGGTTGTCCACCGATTGAGCAAAACACAAACGAGGCCACCGCGATGAACATCCCGATTCCTGCTGAAACACCCGACCCGAATATTGATACACCGACCTTGCCGCCGACCGAGCCTGCGCCGATTCCCGAACAGGAACCGCCGGAAAGCGTGCCACCGGCAAAGGAAGAGCCGCCTACGACTATGCCGCCGGTTATCGTGTAGGAGCCCCGTAGCTAAGGCTTGTCTAGTAGTTTCACAATCCTTGGCATCACGCTGAACACCAGTAGCGCCAGCACGGTGCTCAGTACCGCAGTGGACTCCTTGCCCAACCCCGCCGCCACCCCGATGGCGGCGGTCATCCACAGGCCGGCTGCGGTGGTCAAGCCCTTGACGTGCTGGCCAGTGTCCTCCTCCTTGCCCTTGAGAATCGTCCCCGCGCCGAGGAAACCGATACCGGCGATCACCCCCTGCACCACCCGGCTCATGGCGTCTGCCTGGGAGCCGGACATCTGTGGCACCAGCACAAACAAGGCTGCGCCCATCGCCACCAGCATATGGGTGCGCACACCGGCGGCCTTGCCTTTCTGTTCGCGCTCAAAGCCCAGGATGCCACCCAGAATCGCGGCGATCAGCAGGCGTAGGGTGATTTGCGTCAGTTGCCGCGCATCGCCGATATCGGCGAATTCGCTTTGCAGGGTTTGCCAGACTTCTTGCCACCAGGCGTCCATGGTCCTGTCCTTTTCATGGGAGATAGAAGATGGACAGCAACGACCGCCAGTCAGTTGCGCCGAACCATTGGCCCGCGTGCATCACCTAATGAACAGCACCGAACAACCAGGAGAAGACCATGCCCGTACGTATCGAAAACCAGACCTGCTATTTCAAGACCGACGACAACGGTGAAGAACAACGCTGCAGCGTTTTGGAGGTGACGGTGATTACCGACAGCGACAAATCCATGTCGGCGGTCGAGATCGACGGCCAACGGATCTACATCACCGAAGCCGAGGCCGACGCCTTGACCGTCGCAGGTGCCATTGACGGGCGCAAGCACCTCAAGGCCAGCACCGGTGATTCGGTGATTTGATTGACCTGGATCAGCATGCCTTGCGTGCTGTTGATCCAGGCACCGGCCCCGTGGCTTGCGGGGTGCTGCACATTGTCGCAGCGGCGCGCTAAAAACTCATCTGATCCGCTTTTTATGGTTTTACCTGAGTCTGTTATGCAAACAGATCGCGGCCCATAGTTCATCCGCCTGATGGAGGCTGATGAGCGAAAGACCATGAGCGATAGAATCCCCGTCCGATTAGTAGAAAATTTCGAGCCTGCACATCCAAAGAAGATGAAGGCCAAATCCAGCGACAACCTGATTCACACCCGCAGTTTCACCGGCCTGTTCCGGACCTTGCGCATAAGCGGTGCAGGCTTTCTGTTCCTGGCGTTTTTTGGCACCGTGTGGCTGAACTGGGACTCACGCCAGGCGGTGTTGTGGGACCTGGCTGAAAGCAAGTTCCATATTTTTGGCGCAACCTTCTGGCCCCAGGATTTCATCCTGTTGTCGGCGCTGTTGATCATCTGTGCCTTCGGGCTGTTTGCCATTACGGTATTTGCCGGCCGCGTCTGGTGTGGCTACACCTGCCCGCAAAGCTCGTTTACCTGGCTGTTCATGTGGTGCGAGAAAGTCACCGAAGGTGAGCGAAACCAGCGGATCAAGCTGCAGGCCGCGCCCTGGAGCGTGAATAAACTGGCGCGCCGCGCCGCCAAACACACCCTGTGGCTGGCAATCAGTGTGCTGACCGGCTTGACCTTTGTCGGCTATTTCACCCCGATCCGGCCCCTGGCCGAGGAGCTGCTGACCTGGCAGATGGGCGGTGTCAGCCTGTTCTGGGTGCTGTTCTTTACCGGCGCCACCTACATCAACGCCGGCTGGCTGCGGGAAGCGGTGTGCATGCATATGTGCCCGTATGCACGGTTCCAGAGCGTGATGTTCGACAAGGACACCCTGACCATTTCCTACGACGCCGCCCGTGGCGAAAGCCGTGGCCCGCGCAAACGCGATGTGAACCCGGCCGATGTGGGTCTGGGCGACTGCATCGACTGCCACTTGTGCGTGCAGGTCTGCCCCACCGGCATCGACATCCGCGATGGCCTGCAGATGGAGTGCATCGGCTGCGCCGCCTGCATCGACGCCTGCGATTCGATCATGGATAAAATGGGTTATGCCCGGGGCTTGATCAGTTACACCTCCGAACATCAGTTGCAGGGTGGCAAGACCCACCTGCTGCGGCCACGCCTGATCGGCTACAGTGCCGTGCTGCTGGTGATGATCGCCGCCCTGGTGATGGCACTGGCGCAACGGCCCATGGTCTCGCTGGACGTCACCAAGGACCGTGGCATGTTCCGGGAGAACAGCCAGGGGTTGATCGAGAACATCTACAGTTTGAAGATCATCAACAAGACCCAGCAGCGCCAGGATTACCGCGTGCAACTGGTGGATGGTGAAGGCTTCCAGCTACAGGGCAAGACCGAGATCAGCCTGGAGCCAGGAGAGATCACGGATGTGCCGGTGTCTGTGGCGCTGACCCGTGACAAGCCGACCAGCAGCTCGCAAACCATCCGTTTCAAGGTGACGGATATCGACGAGCCAAGTGTTTATAGTGTCGCCGACAGCCGTTTTGTCGCGCCGCTGAACCGCTGACCCACGCAATCCCCCTGTGGGAGCAGGCTAGCCCTCTCCCACATTTTGACCGCTGTAGAACATTAGGATCACGATGAAACGCTACGAGAAATTTGCCGACGACATCGCTGAACTGATCCGCTCCGGCGTCCTCGGGCCGGGCCAGCGGGTGCCGTCGGTGCGCTATGCCAGCCAGACCTATGGCGTCAGCCCCTCCACGGTGTTCCAGGCCTATTACCTGCTGGAGCGCCGCGGCCTGATCCGGGCGCGGCCGCGCTCCGGGTATTTCGTCAATACCCACGCGCCCAGCCCGTTTTCGGAGCCGGCAGTCAGCGCCCATGTTCACGAATCCACCGAGGTGGACGTCAGTGAGCTGGTGTTCTCGGTACTGGATTCGATCAAGGATCCGCAGACCGTGCCCTTCGGCTCGGCCTTCCCCAGCCCGACGCTGTTCCCCCTGCAACGCCTGGCCCGCTCCATGGCCAGCGCCAGCCGCGAAATGGACCCGCGCATGGTGGTCACGGACATGTCGCCGGGCAACCCGCAACTGCGTCGGCAAATCGCCCTGCGCTACATGGTCGGTGGCTTGATGCTGCCCATGGAAGAGCTGCTGATCACCAACGGCGCCCTGGAAGCGCTGAACCTGTGCCTGCAAGCGGTGACTGAGCCTGGCGATCTGGTGGCCATCGAAGCCCCGGCGTTTTATGCCTGCCTGCAAGTGTTGGAGCGCTTGAAGCTCAAGGCCGTGGAAATTCCGGTGCATCCGCGTGATGGCATTGACCTGAAGGTGCTGGCCCAGACCCTGGAGCGCTACCCGATCAAGGCCTGCTGGTGTATGACCAGCTTCCAGAACCCCATGGGTGCGACCATGCCCGAGGCCAAGAAGCAGGAGCTGGTCGAGTTGTTGCGCGGGCACCAGGTGCCGCTGATTGAAGACGATGTGTACGCCGAACTGTACTACGGTCAACAGGCGCCCAAGCCGGCCAAGGCCTTCGACACTGAAGGCCTGGTGATGCACTGCGGTTCCTTCGCCAAGAGCCTGGCCCCGGGCTACCGCGTAGGCTGGGTTGCGGCAGGCCGCTACGCGCAAAAGATTGAACGTCTGAAGCTGATGACCTCGCTATGCGCCTCGATGCCGGCCCAGGCGGCCATTGCCGACTATCTGCAACACGGCGGCTACGACCGCCACCTGCGCAAATTGCGTTATGCCCTGGAAGAACAGCAAAGTGCCATGCTCGCGGCCATCGCCCGTTACTTTCCGGCGCAAACCCGGGTCAGTCAGCCCGCCGGCGGATATTTCCTGTGGCTGGAGCTGCCGGAGCAGACCGACTCGCTGAAACTGTTCCAGATGGCCCTGGCCCAGGGCATCAGCATTGCACCGGGGCCGATCTTTTCGCCGACCCAGCGTTTTCGTAACTGTATCCGTCTGAATTACGGCAGCCCCTGGGATGAAACAGCGGAAAAGGCCATGGAGACGCTGGGGCGGATTGTGCGTTCGTTTTGAAAAACGCCTTGAAATAGATCAGCTCAACGGTGCCGTTGGACCGCGTGATTGCGCGGTTTAACATTCGCCTCTTTTCACTCAAAAAAGAGAGGTGCCATGAACAATGTCCTACCACCATTTTTTCATTTTCCATTGCCCATCCCGCCCAACTACATGCGGGTCGCAGAACAGCGCGCAGTCCGCCAACTGACTGGCCCCATGGGACGCCCTGCGGGGGATCACCGTTCGGCGGAAAGGATTATCGAACAGAGTGCGGTGTTGACGGACTACGTCGACGGCAACGATCGCTGGCAATTGGACCGGGATCTCAAGCGGCATCTGGGCGACTGGACGCAAGCCAATCCGGACCCGGACGCTCGCGCCAACGCCGCCTACGATCTGGATAAGGTGTTGCGCTTCATTGATAACCTGGACGAGTGCAAGCTCGACGGTAGTGAGGAGCGCAACGGCAAGATAGACGGGTTTTCCGAAAGGGGTGTGGTCATCCTGCACAACTCCGAGGCTGACCGCCTGGACCAGTTCGCCCGCAAAGGCTACTCGGTGCTGCCCACCTTTTGACGCGTTACGGCAGGCCTGCTAGCGGCCGCCCCCCACGTCAATAAACGTCCCGGTGGCGTAGGACGCCTTGTCCGACAACAGCCAGACAATCGCTTCCGCCACTTCATCCGGGCGCCCGCCGCGGGCCATGGGAATGCCGGACTCAAGCTTGCTGACCCGATCCGGGTCGCCGCTCAGGGCATGGAACTCGGTGTAGATATAGCCGGGGCGCACGGCATTGACACGAATCCCCTCGCCCGCCACTTCCTTGGACAGGCCAACGGTGAAGCTGTCCAGCGCGCCCTTGGACGCCGCATAGTCCACATACTCACCGGGCGCGCCAATGCGCGAGGCCACCGACGAGACGTTGACGATGCTGCCACCCTGCCCGCCATGCTTGGGCGACATGCGCAGCAGCGCATGCTTGGCACACAGGATCGGCCCTAGCACGTTGGTCTTGAGGACTTTCAGGATACGGAATTCGGACATCTCATCGACCCGTGATTTATGCCCGACGGTCCCGGCATTGTTGACCAGCGCGGTGACGCGCCCCAGTTCGGTGTCGACGCGGTTGAACAGGCTGATCACTTCGTCTTCGATGCTGACATCGGCGCGCACCGCAATGGCCTGGGCACCGAGTGCGCGCACTTGCTCCAGTACCCGCAGAGCGGCGGCTTCATCGGACTGGAAATTGATGCAGATGCGATAGCCCTGTCGGGCCGCCAGCAAGGCTGTGGCGGCGCCGATCCCACGACTGCCACCGGTGATGATGACGACTTTGTCCATGCGTAGTGACTCCCCATTCAACCTGAGCTGTTGGATCCAAGAATACCTGCGCCTGCCAGGTTTTGCATGGACCGGGGTCAATTGATCTCACGGTGGGGTCAAGCGCTCCCTGGCCACGATGGCGCTCATAAAGGTATCCGCCGGCAGTGGGTGGCCCAGCAGGTAGCCTTGCAGCGAGTTACAGCCCAGGCGCGTGAGGAAATCCTGCTGCATGTCGGTCTCGACCCCCTCGGCAACGATGCGCAGGCCCAGGGCCTGGCCCAGGGCGACAATTGCCGAGACGATGGCGGCATCGTCGCTGTCGTGCTCCAGGTCGCGCACAAAGCCACGGTCGATTTTCAGCTCATTGGCCGGCAGGCGCTTGAGGTACATCAGGCTCGAGTAGCCGGTGCCAAAGTCGTCAATGGACAAATCCACGCCCATTTCCGAGAGTTCCTGCAACACCCGCATGCTCGCATCGGCATCGCTCATAGCCGTGGTTTCGGTGATTTCCAGGGTCAGGCTATTGGCCGGCAACTGGTGGCGCTGCAGGGCGTTGGCCACACTGGTGACCAGCCCGGCATGGCAGAACTGCAGGGCCGACAGGTTCACCGCAATACGCCAGTCCCGGTACCCCTGGGCAAACCACACCTGCATTTGCCGGCATGCTTCGTTGAGCACCCAATCGCCGATGGCGATGATCACCCCGGTTTTTTCCGCCAACTCGATAAACTTGTCCGGCAGCAACAGGCCGTGTTGTGGGTGCTCCCAGCGCAACAGGGCTTCGGCACCGATGGCGCGACCGCTGAGGGCGTCGAACTTGGGCTGGTAGTACAGGCGCAACTGCTGCTGTTCAACCGCCTTGCGCAAATCCTGCAACAGTTGCAGTTGCTTGCGCGCATTGGTGTTCATTGACACATCAAAAAAGCTGTAGCCGTTCTTGCCCATGCTCTTGGCGTGATACATCGCCGCATCGGCATTCATCAACAGTTCCTGGGGCGTTGCGCCGTTACCGGGGAACAGGGCAATGCCGACACTGGCAGAGATGCTCAAGTCATGCTCGGCTACGCGGAACGATTGGTTGATCAATCCCACCTGGCGTTCGGCCAGACGCAGCGCATCGTCGGGCTGGCTCAACTGCACCAGCAACACGAACTCATCGCCGCCGATCCGCGCCAGGGTGTCCTGACCGCGCAGGTCTTCGCGCAGGCGCAGGCCCACCTCGCGCAGCAATTGGTCACCCAGATGATGGCCGAAGGCGTCATTGACCGGTTTAAAACCGTCGAGGTCGATAAACATCAGGGCAAAACACCCACCTTGCTCCGCCACCAACTGGGTGGCCTGCTGAATGCGATCGGCCAGCAGCGTACGGTTTGGCAGGCCGGTCAGCGTGTCGTGCAGGGCCAGGTGGGTGAGTTCCTGGTTGGCCAGGCTCAAGGAATCGGCCAACACAGCGGTGCGTGCTTCCAGGCGCGCATCGAGCAAGGAGGTCAATAGCGCGAAGGCCAGGATTGCCAGGGTGGTCACCAACACTAGATTGTCCAGGCCGGTGCCGCTCAGGCCATCCACCGACGCCCCGCAAAAACTGCCATCGGCAAAACGCGCCGCCGCCATGCCGGTGTAATGCATGCCGACGATGGCCACGCCCATCACCACCGCCGCAGCGCTCCGTGCCAGGCGTACATAGGGGGTGTTGCGCCGCAGTTTGAAGGCAATCCATAAGGCGGCGGCCGAGGCCCCCACGGCAATCAGCAATGAGGCGATGAACAAGGTGGGGTCGTAGTCGATGCCCGGCATCATGCGCATGGCGGCCATGCCGGTGTAGTGCATGGTGCTGATCCCCGCCCCCATGATCAAGGCGCCAAACCCCAGTTGCCAGGCCGGCAGACGCGGTTGGTTGACCAGCCACAGGGCGAAGCCACTGGACAGGACGGCGATCAACAGCGACAGCGCCGTTATGCCGATGTCGTAGCCCAGGGCAATCGGCAGGCGAAACGCCAACATCCCGATAAAGTGCATCGACCACACGCCAATCCCCATGGCCAGGGCGCCGCCGGCCATCCACAGGTACACAGCCCGGCCCTTGGCGGTGGCAATCCGACCGGTCAGGTCCAGAGCGGTATAGGACGCCAGGATGGCCACAAACAGGGAGATCAGGACCAACGCGGGGGAATAACTGCCGGTAAGCATGTGACGTCTCATGGATGACGATGCGAACGGCGTCCGTGCCGGGGGAAAGTCGGGGATTGTAGCGAGAATAATTCTCGTACAGGTGGAATATTGTCACAAGGCCATTACTGAAAATGTATGGCCTGGGGAGGGGCGAAACTACAGTCGGTGGAAGCGGGCTTGCCCGCGATGGCGTCAGCAATAACCCCTGAGGGTTTATCAGCTGTTCATCCGTTATCGTTGACGACCATCGCCGACAGGGTCAGGGTTTTTCGTTTGGCTCCAACTGGCCATCCCAACCACCACCCAGCGCTGCAATCAGTTGCACGCTGGCCACCAGCCGGGTTTGCAGCAAGGTCAGCACGGTACGTTCGTTGCTCAACGCCGTCGCCTGGACGTTGACCACATCCAGGTAGGCAATCAGGCCGGCCTTGTACTGGTTCTGGGTCAGGCGCAGAGATTCCCGCGCGGACTCCAGGGCCTCGTTGCTCACGCCCGCCTCGTCTTCCAGAACCTTGAGCTGGACCATGTAGTTTTCCACCTCGCGGAAACCGTCGAGTACGGTCTGGCGGTACTTGGCCACGGTTTCGTCGTAGGACGCTTCGGCGCGGTCAACTTCTGCCGAGCGCTGCCCACCGTCGAACAGGGTCATCGCCAGTTTCGGCCCCACCGACCAGAAGCGGTTGGGCAGGCTGATCCAGTCGGCATAGGTGCTGCTGGAGTAACCACCGGCCAGACTCAGGGTCAGGTCGGGGTAGTAGGCGGTTTTCGCCACGCCAATATTGGCGTTGGCGGCAATCACTGCGCGCTCCGCCGAGGCAATATCCGGGCGGCGCTCCAGCAGTTGCGATGGCAGGTTGGCAGGAATCTGCGGCAGTGCCGGTATGTCCTTGCTCACCGCCAGGTTGAACATGGCGGGAGGTTCGCCGATCAACACCGCGATGGCGTTTTCCAGTTGCGCCCGTTGCCAGATCAGGTCGATCAGGCTGGCCTGGGTACTCTTGAGCTGGGTCTGGGCCTGGGCGACGGCGTCCTTGCCTGAGACACCGGCGCGGTACTGGTTCTGGGTCATTTGCAGCGAGCGCTGATAGGTCTCGACGGTGGTTTGCAGCAAGCGCGTCTGTTCGTCCATGACCCGCAATTGCAGGTAGTTCTGCACCAGTTCCGACTGCTGGCTCAGGCGCATGGCCGCCAGGTCGGCGGCGCTGGCTTGGGCGCTGGCGTCGCTGGCTTCCAGGCCTCGGCGTAATTTGCCCCAGATATCGGCTTCCCAGCTCACCCCCAACTGAGTGTTGAGGGTGTCGCGGATACCACTGCTGGAGCTGCTCAAGCTCGCATTACTGCTACCCGTGCCCTGGCTGGCGCGGGTTTTCCCGGCGCTCAGGTCGACGGTCGGAAAGAACGCGCCACGGGAGCTGCGTGCCGTGGCCTGGGCCTGGCGGTAGCGGGCTTCGGCCTGGGCCACGGTCTGGTTGGCGTTGTTGAGCTTGTCCACCAGGTTGTTGAGTTGCTGGTCGCCATACAACTCCCACCAGGCGCCACGGGCCAAGGCATCGCTGGGCGCCGCCTGGCGCCAGCCCTGGGCTTCTTTGTACTGCGCCGGCTCGGCAACTTGCGGGCGCTGGTAATCGGGGCCGATGGCGCAGGCGCTGAGGAACACGGCGCAAAACATCATCGTCAGTGCAGGGGCCCGGAAAACAATTGATTCGGTCATAGCGGAGTGTCCAGGGCAGCGTCGGTACGCACCCCGCGCCAGCCGTTGAAACGGTGGCGCAGGCGGTCGAGATAGAGGTAAACCACCGGGGTGGTGTAAAGGGTCAGGATCTGGCTGAAGACCAGCCCGCCGATAATGGTCAAGCCCAGGGGCTGGCGCATTTCCGCGCCTTCGGCGGTGCTCAGCAGCAACGGCAAGGCCCCGAGGATCGCCGCCAGGGTGGTCATCAGGATCGGCCGCAAGCGCAGCAAACAAGCACTGCGTATGGATTCCAGGGGCTGCATGCCTTCCTTGCGCTCCAGCTGCAGGGCCAGGTCGATCATCAGGATCGCGTTTTTCTTCACCACGCCAATCAGCAGGAACAGACCCAGTAGCGAGATCAGGCTGAACTCGCCGCCCAGCACGTAGATCGACAACAGCGCGCCGACCCCGGCCGAGGGCAGGGTCGAGAGGATGGTCAGCGGGTGAATGTAGCTTTCATAGAGAATCCCCAGCACCAGGTACACCGCGACCAATGCGCCGAGGATCATGAAGGGCTGGCTTTTCTGGGTGGCGGCGAAGGCATCGGCGGTGCCGGCCATCTTGGCGATCACGTCTTCCGGCAAGCCGACCTTGGCAATCGCCCGCTCGATGGCGGCCGTGCCCTGCTCCACCGTGACCCCGGGCGCCATGTCGAAGGCAATGTCTTCGGAGGCAAACTGCCCTTCGTGGCTGACGCGGTCGTCGGCCAGGCTGTTTTCGTAGTGGGCAATGGTCGACAGCGGAATTCGCGCGCCGTCAGCGGTAATCACCTGCACCTGATTGAGGGTGATCGGGTCCTGGGCGTATTTCGGATTGACCTCCATCACCACCCGGTACTGGTTGAGGCTGTCATAAATGGTGGAAATCTGCCGCTGGCTGTAGGCGTTGTTCAGCACCGAGGTAACCATGTTCATGTCTACGCCCAGGCGCTTGGCCTGATCGCGATCAACAATCAGCGTCACCTGTTGCGCACCCCGCCCTTCGCGGGCGTCGATGGCGGTTAGTTCCGGCAACTCGCGCAGCGCGGCGACCACTTTCGGGTACCACAGGCGCAAGGCCGCCAGGTCGCCACTTTGCAGGATGTAGGAATATTGCGAAGACGTCTGGTCGCGGCCACCACCAAATTGCAGATCCTGGTCGGCCATCAGCATCAAGCGGCCACCGGGTACCAGGGGCACGTTCTTGCGCAAGCGCTCGATCACCGCCTGGGCCGACAGCTGGCGTTCCTTGATCGGCTTGAGGCGCACCAGCATCACCGCGTTGTTGGTGCCGTTGCTGCCACCGATAAAACCCGCCACGCTTTCCACTGCCGGGTCTTGCAACACGGCTTTGCGGAAGATCTCCATCTTCGGCTGCATGACGCTGAATGACAGGCCGTCATCGCCGCGCACAAAACCGATCAATTGCCCGGTGTCCTGTTGCGGCATAAAGGTTTTGGGCACCACCACATACAGCGCGATATTCACCCCGATGGTCACGAACAGGCTGAGCAGGGTCAGCCGCTTGTGCCGCAGCACCCAGTCCAGGCTACGGGCGTAACCCGCGACCATATGGTCGTTGACCTTCTGGCTCCAACGCTGCAAACCGGTCTCCTGCCCTTTGACATGGGGCTTGAGCCAGCGCGCGCAGAGCATCGGGGTCAGGGTCAGCGAAACCACCAGCGACACAATGATCGCCGCCGCCAGGGTGATGGAAAATTCACGGAACAGGCTGGTGACAATCCCGCCCATAAACAGGATCGACAGGAACACCGCCACCAGCGACACGTTCATCGACAGCAGGGTAAAACCGACCTCCTTGGCCCCCAGGTACGCTGCCTTCATTGGCGCGATACCGTTGTCGATATGCCGGGAAATGTTCTCCAGCACCACGATGGCATCGTCCACCACCAGGCCGGTGGCGAGGATCAGGGCCATCAGCGACAGGTTGTTCAGGGAAAATCCATAGAGGTACATGATCGCAAAGGTGCCCACCAGCGACACCGGCACCGCCAGGGTCGGGATCAGCGAGGCGCGGAAGTTGCCGAGGAACAGGTACACCACCAGGATCACCAGGGCCACGGCAATCAGCAGGGTCATTTCTGCCTCATGCAGGGTGGCGGTGATCACCGGCGAACGGTCCATGGCCAGGTTGAGCTTGACGCTGGACGGCAACACCGCCTGCAACGCCGGCAACTGGGCCTTGATCTGCTTGACGGTCTCGATGATGTTGGCGCCGGACTGGCGGTTGATCACCAGCAACACCGCTGCATCATTGTTGAAAAAACCGCTGTTGTAGCGGTCTTCGACGCCATCGCTGATCTTCGCCACATCGCTCAGGCGCAAGGCGGCACCGTCCTGGTAGCGGATCAGCAGCGGCTCATAATCCTTGGCCTTTTCCAGCTGGTCATTGGCCTGGATCTGCCAGTTGCGCTCGCCATCTTCCACCGAGCCCTTGGGCCGGCGCACGTTGGCATTGGCAATGGTGTCGCGCACCTCATCCAGGGACACGCCGTACTGGTCGAGGGCCTTGGGCTCCAGCTCGATGCGCACCGCCGGCAGGGAGCTGCCGCCGATCTGCACCTCGCCCACACCCGGTACCTGGGACAGGCTTTGCGAGAGGATGGTGGACGCCAGGTCGTAGAGCTGGCCCTTGGGCAACACGTCCGAGGTCAGCGACAGCACCATGATCGGCGCCTGGGACGGGTTGATCTTCCTGTAGGTGGGCATGCTGCGCATGCCGCTGGGCAACAGGTTGCGCGAGGCGTTGATTGCCGCCTGCACTTCCCGCGCCGCGCCGTTGATATCACGGTCGGAGTCAAACGCCAGAATCACCCGGGTCGAGCCCTGGCTGGACGAACTGCTGAGGGTGGTGACCCCGGCAATCGCGCCAAAGGACCGTTCCAGCGGCGTGGCCACGGTAGACGCCATCACTTCCGGGCTCGCGCCAGGCAGGCTGGCAGAGACCACAATCACCGGGAAGTCGATCTGCGGCAACGGCGACACTGGCAGCAGGCTGAAACTGACGCCACCCAGCAACATGATCGCCAGGCTCAGCAGCATGGTGGCTACCGGCCGGCGGATAAAAGGTCCGGACAGGTTCATGGCTCAACCGGCTCCAGCGCTTCGGACTTGCGCCAGCGACGGCCAAGGCGGTCGAAGTACAGATAGATCACCGGCGTGGTAAACAGCGTGAGGATCTGGCTCAACAGCAAGCCACCGACCATCACCAGGCCCAGGGGTTGGCGCAACTCTGCGCCGGAGCCGGTGGCCAGCATCAAGGGCACCGCACCGAACAGCGCCGCCAGGGTGGTCATCAGGATCGGCCTGAAACGCAACAACGCCGCCTGGTAGATTGCGGTCTGCGGGTCCAGGCCCTGGTTGCGTTCGGCGTCGAGGGCGAAGTCAATCATCATGATCGCGTTCTTCTTCACGATGCCGATCAGCAGGATGATGCCGATGATCGCGATCATCCCCAGGTCATTGCCCGTGAGCAGCAACGCCAGCAAGGCCCCCACCGCTGCCGATGGCAAGGTCGAGAGGATGGTGATCGGGTGGATATAGCTCTCGTACAGCACGCCCAGCACGATATACATGGTCACCACTGCCGCCAGGATCAGCAGCAACGTACTCGACAGCGAGGCTTCGAACGCCTGGGCGGCGCCCTGGAACTGGGTCTGCACGCCGACCGGCATGCCAATGTCCTTCTGCACCTGGTTGATCAGCTCCACACCCTTGCCCAGGGCCACGCCGGGGGCCAGGTTGAATGACATCATTACTGCGGGGAACTGGCCGATATGGGTAATCGCCAACTGCGCCTGGCGCTGCTCGATGCGGGCCAGGCTGGACAGGCGCACCTGGCCGCCATCGGTGGTTTTCACATGGATCTGGTTCAGCGCGTCCGGCCCCAGGCTTTCGCCGGACTGAGCCTGCAGCACCACGCGGTACTGGCTGGCCTGGGTGTAGATCGTGGAAATCTGCCGCTGGCCGAAGGCGTCGTACAGGGCATCGGTGATATTGGCTACCGACACGCCCAGGCGCGAGGCCGCGTCGCGGTCGATCACCATGTACACCTGCAAGCCTTTGTCCTGCAGGTCGCTGGCCACATCGGTGAGTTCCGGGTACTGGCTCAGGGCCTGTACCAGCTTGCCGCTCCACAGGGCCAGCAGGTCGGCATCCGGGGAGGACATGCTGAATTGGTACTGGGTGCGGCTGACACGGTCTTCGATGGTCAGGTCCTGCACCGGCTGCATAAACAGACGGATCCCCACCAGTTTGTCCAGTGTCGGTTGCAGGCGTGCAATCACCTCGACGGCGCTCAAGTCCCGCTCTTTATGGGGCTTGAGGTTGATCAGCAGGCGGCCGCTATTGAGGGTGGCGTTATCGCCATCGACGCCAATGTAGGAAGAAAGACTTTCCACTGCGGGATCTTCGAGGATGATCTTCGCCAGCTCCTGCTGGCGCTGGCTCATGGCCGCAAAGGATATCGACTGGGGTGCCTCGGAAATGCCCTGGATCACCCCGGTGTCCTGCACCGGGAAGAAGCCCTTGGGCACCACCAGGTACAACACCACCGTCAGGCCCAGGGTGGCAATGGCCACCAACAGGGTCAGCGGCTGATGCTTGAGCACCCATTGCAGCTTGCGCCCGTAGGCGGCAACCAGCCAGTCGATCCACGCGCCACTGGCCTTGTAGAAACGCCCTTGTTCTGCTTCCTTGGGTTCGCGTTTGAGCAGGCGTGCGCACATCATCGGCGTCAGGGTCAGGGACACCACCAGGGAAATCAGGATCGCCACCGCCAGGGTGATGGCAAATTCGCGGAACAGCCGCCCGACCACATCGGCCATGAACAGCAGCGGGATCAAGACCGCGATCAGCGACAGGGTCAGGGAAACCAGGGTGAAGCCGATCTGCTTGGCGCCCTTGAGCGCGGCCGCCATCGGCGTCTCGCCTTTCTCGATATAGCGGGAAATGTTCTCCAGCATCACGATGGCATCGTCCACCACAAACCCAGTGGCGATGGTCAGGGCCATCAGCGTCAGGTTATTGATGGAGAAGCCAGCCAGGTACATCACGCCAAAGGTGCCGATCAGCGACAACGGCACGGCAATCGACGGGATGATGGTGGCGCTGAAACGGCGCAGGAACAGGAACGTCACCATTACCACCAACGCAATGGCGATCAGCAGTTCATGCTGCACATCGGTGACCGAGGCGCGGATGGTCTGGGTGCGGTCGGTGAGTACCGTCACGTCGAGACCGGCTGGCAGGTTGTCGGTGATGCTCGGCAGCAGCGCCTTGATCCGGTCCACCACCTCGATCACGTTGGCGCCCGGCTGGCGCTGGATATTGAGCAATACGGCCTGGTTTTCATTGGCCCAGGCGGCTAGGCGTTCGTTTTCTGCGCCATCGACGATTTGCGCGACGTCTTTGAGGCGCAGCGGTGCACCGTTGCTGTAGGCCAGGATCAGTTCGGCGTACTGCTCGGGCGATACCAACTGGTCGTTGGCATCGAGCATCGACACCCGTGTCGGGCCGTCGAAGTTGCCCTTGGGCTGGTTGACGTTGGAGGCGGCGATCAGGCTGCGTACGTCGGCCAGGTTCAAGCCATTGGCCGCCAGGGCCTCGGGGTTGACCTTGATCCGCACGGCCTGGCGCTGGCCGCCGGCGATGCTGACCATGCCCACGCCGCTGATCTGCGCGATCTTTTGCGCCATGCGCGTATCGACCAGGTCATTGAGCTTGGGCAACAGCATGGTCTTGGAGGTGACGGCCAGGGTCAGTACCGGGGTATCGGCCGGGTTGACCTTGTTGTACACCGGCGGCGCCGGCAGGTCCGAGGGCAACAGGTTGCTGGCCGCGTTGATCGCCGCCTGCACCTGTTGCTCGGCCACGTCCATATTGACGTCGAGGTTGAAGCGCAGGGTCAGGACCGAGGCCCCGCCGGAACTGGTGGAGGCCATCTGCGTCAGGCCCGGCATTTGCCCGAACTGGCGTTCCAGGGGCGCGGTGACCGCGCTGGTCATCACGTCCGGGCTGGCGCCGGGGTACAGGGTCATGACGCGGATGGTCGGGTAATCCACCTGGGGCAAGGCCGACACCGGCATCAAGCGATAGGCGATCAGGCCGGCCAGGACAATGGCCAGCATGCTCAGGGTGGTGGCGACGGGCCTGAGGATAAACAGCCGTGACAGGTTCATGCGCCGGCCTTTTGCGCCTTGCCGGCTTCAGCCGTCGGGCTGCCTTCGCCTTGTGCCGCGGGTTTGCCCTGCAAGTGTTCGGTCGGGCCGGTGGGCACCTGGTTGCTGTCGTTGACCACTTCCACATCGGTGCCATCTTTCAGGCGATCGGTGCCTTCCAGTACCACGCGGTCGCCGGCGGCCAGGCCTTCCTTGACCACGGTGTTCTGGCCATCGGTCTCACCAATCACCAGGGTGCGAATCTTGACCTTCTTGTCACCGTCCAGGGCGTAGACAAAGGTGCCATTGGTGCCGAACTGGATCGCGGCCGAAGGTACCAGCACCACGTTTTTCAGGGTGTCGGCCAGCAGCCGCACGTTGACGAACTGGTTGGGGAACAGCACCTGGTCGTGGTTATCGAAGCGCGCCTTGAATTTCAGGGTGCCGGTGGTGACGTCGATCTGGTTGTCCAGGCTTTGCAGCACACCGGTGGCTTGCAGTTGCAGGTCGCCACGGTCCCAGGCCTGCACCGGCAGCTTGTTGCCACCGCGATAGCGGGCCAGTACGGTTTGCAGGGTGTTTTCCGGCAAGGTGAACGCCACGCTGATCGGCTGGGTCTGGGTGATGATCGCCAGGGCGGTGGTGTCATTAGCCGCCACCAGGTTACCGACGTCCAACTGGCGCAAGCCAACGCGCCCGGAAATCGGCGCACGGATCTTGGTGAATTCCAGATTGAGCTTGGCGTCGTTGACCGCCGCCTGATTGGTC
>LNAP01000857.1_pt1 | contig 33641 bp, 55 predicted proteins | sample 602601 | NCBI WGS metagenome assembly LNAP01 (sample SAMN02440304, study PRJNA202911) | soil metagenome | biome: Subtropical and temperate rainforests or woodlands; isolation source: soil samples (1 kg each in a 20% v/v slurry with milli Q water) were... ...
ACGCATTCTGCACAACGGCGATATTTACAACGTCCACGCGTGGCTACCGGATCCGGAAAGCGGGCGTGACTATGTGAGCGCACCTTGCTCGGCCGGCGTAAATGAAGGCTAAAACCTTCGTCTGCATCGCCTCCGGCCCGAGCCTCAACGCACAGGACTGCGAACTGGTTCGCGCCGCGGGCCTTCTCACAATCGCTGTGAACAACTCCTGGCAGCTAGCCTCGTGGTGTGATCACCTTTACGCAGGTGATCTCGCATGGTGGGATGCGAACGTCTCCAAAGTGCCAGATGGACCTAAGCGATGGACGTGTACCCGCCAGGCATCGGCAAAGCACGCTCTCAACCTGCACACCGCTTATGGGGAGTACAATAGCGGGTTACGCGCAATCGAACTGGCCTTTCAGCTAGGTGCTGAACGCGTCCTGCTTCTTGGGTATGACTGCACAGTGCAAAGCGGTACGCACTGGCATGGCAATCACACCGACACGAAGAACCCCGACGAAGCGTTGTGCAGGAAGTGGAATAAACAGCACTGCCGGTTGGCGCGGAAGGCTGACGTTGTGAATTGCTCGCGTGACACAGCACTGACCGCGTACCGTTTAGGCATGCTGGAAAAAGAGTTGCAAAAGGTTGTTGACACTTGTGATGTGAGTGACTAAAGTTCGGGTCGTAGGTAGCTCAACATGCAAGAGCAGGAGGCAGTACCGCGAGGGAACCTTCCAGGTTATCGGTTGCAATCCGGTCCTACTGAGATGAACTGCGGTGCGCACTCGTTAAAAAGCGCATCACAAACGAATTGACGCCTGATCAGCGTAAAGAAAGCGAGGCGGTGTGAGGGTTCTGCGCCGTGTTCAGCCGTAAGGGCCTCGGGGTAAAAGCCCCCACAGGTTGACCCCCGAATCAACCAGCGTCAACCGATAAGTGGCCGCACATGCGGCGAGTTGCACCAGATGAACAGCTTGTCAGCCGGAAGGACACCCTATCAGCGTATGGGAAGTTAGTCGGTCAAGTGTGTTGAGTCGTCGCTGCCTTGGCGTACATACAGGCTGTTCTTCTGGTGCAATTGTTAGTGGTGCGGACCACAGGTTATCTCGGGGCGGCTCCAAGCAACTCATTCGACGGGTTGGAGATAATTTCCGTTAAGCAATTGCACCTTCAAATTTCCCGTGCTGCGCCCTTCACCCTGCTCCGGCGGGGTTCTTTTTGAAAGAGGCTTTATGATCATCCACTCAATGAAAGGCCTTGGCGACAATATCTACCAGCGCGCCTTCCTGAAGAACATGCCCGGGCCTATCTACCTCGACACCCCATGGCCGGAACTGGTATCCGACTTGCCACACGTCCATTGCGTTCGACCGCAAACCAATCTGCGTACCCAAGCAAAGAACATAGCTCGACATTCCTTGTGGCTCATGTCGCCGGCTAAGCAACCAGCGAGACACATTCGTTATGGCACGGAAGGCATTATCCCAGGCATGATTGCCAGCTTCGGCGTAATGCCGGCTGAGTTCGACCTTCCTCCTCTCCCACATTCGCCAGAAACCGGTAAATACGTCGTCGTGCGCCCTGCTACCGTGCGTAGCGAGTGGCGAGCCGATACCCGTAACCCTGATCCAGAGTACATCTATCGGGCAGCTTGGGAAGCCAGGTTGCGCGGATACAAAGTAATCTCGGTAGCTGACCTGCAGGAAGGTCAAGAATGGTTCGTAGGTGAACTGCCGCAGGCGCACGTCCAGTATCACAAAGGCGAATTGCCGGTCGAACAACTTCTCGCCCTTGTCGCTAACGCCTCGGCGGTGATCGGCGGCATCGGCTGGCTGGTGCCGGCGGCGCTTGCTGCAAAAGTGCCCGCATGGATCATCTGCGGCGGCCAGGGGGGTTATAATGCTCCTGAGTTGATCACGCCAAAAGGTCAGAGCAATATCACATTCGCGGTTCCTGACAACTTTTGTCGCTGCCGCCTTAAACAACACAACTGCGACAAGAGGATTTCGGATTATGACTCAAAGCTTACCGCGTGGGCTGATCAAGCCCTCCCTATGGTGGTCTGAGGAGCTGGGTTACGGCTGGCACAGCGCGCCGCCTATGACCTACAGCGGCGAATACTTCGCCCATTACCAGAAGCTTGACGAAACCCCAATGGGCGGCCTGCTGACCAAAGCCCGACTCGAACTGGTCGAGAAGTACACAAAAGCTTCTCTCGGGGTGGACATCGGTATCGGCGGCGGTCGCTACGTCAAAGAATCGTGGGGCGATGGCTATGACGTTAGCAGCGAAGCGGTGGATTGGCTGAAGCAGACCGGCTCCTACAAAGACCCGTACTCCGAAAAGGTTTCGCACGTCACCTGCTGGGATAGCCTGGAGCACATTCCGGAGCCCGAGAAGCTTCTAGCCCAAGTGGACGACTGGTTCTTCGTTTCGTTGCCAACGTTTGAGAGCGCGGAAGAGGCTTTGCAGTCCAAGCATTTCAAGCCGGCTGAGCATCTTTGGTATTTCTCGATCCCCGGCCTGATTCGTTGGTGCGAAGATCAAGGCTTCCAGGTTATGGAAGTGAACCACGCCGAAACGGAACTCGGCCGCGAGGGCATTACGTCCTTTGCGTTCAAGCGCGTGACGTAGTAGGATCACTCCGCACACCACGCGTTCCTTGTGATAACCGATAGGCCTATCGAAGAAGCCCAAATCTTTCGGTGCTGTACCAAAGCCGCCTAACTAGGGCGGCTTTTTATTGCCTGTGATAAACTCCGCTCAAACCGAGGGCGACGACATGGCCGGTAAAAGCTGGATCACATACAACCTAAAGGGCGCCGATGAGCTGAGTAGGGTCTTCAAGACGCTGCCGCAGGAACTGCAACGCCAGGTAGTCGTGCCGGCCGCGAAAGACGCCATGGACATCGTGCTTCAGGCGGCTAAGGTGAATTGGGACAGGATCGATGACCCTACGACATTCCCTGATATCGGCAAGAACGTGGCGTTGATTGAGGATACGAAATTCTTCAACGAAACAGGCTCGACAAAGATTTCCGTAGGTATCCGGAAGCGGAAAAGAGGCGTAGCCGGCGGTAATACCTACTTCTGGAAGTACCTCGAACTGGGCACCGTGCATATCCGTGCATATGCTCCGATGCGCCGGGCTTTGAGTGAAAACACGCAAGCCGTGTTTCAAGAATTCCTCAGCTCGGCAAAGTTCCAGCTGATCAAATTGGGGCTCAACTGATGGACGTACCTTTTTACACGGTCTGCAAAGCCGATCCTACTGTGCAATCCTTGCTCGGCGGCACGTCGCCGCGCATATACCCATTCGGACAGGCGCCACAGAACGTCACCAAACCCTATGTCGTTTACCAGTGGATCGGCGGTGCGCCGTTCAACATGCTGAACTGCCGTCCTGACGCCGATCAGGCCAGTTTGCAAGTGGACGTGTACGGTCTCACCACTCAGTCGACAACCGCTGTCGCAAAAGCGATCCGGTACGCGATCGAACTCGACAGCTACATCACGAGCTATAGAGGTGATACGCGCGAGGAAGACACGCTCCTGTACCGCACCAGCTTCGACCTGGACTGGATCGTCAACCGCTAATTTGCGAAACCCCACCGGCGTGGTATGCTTCCGTCGAACGTTCATTACTCCGACGAGGCTTCACCCATGACCATCAAGAGCCAGGGCACCGACCTGTATGCGATTGACCCCGATACCGGCACTCTGCTGGACGTGGGTTGCATTACCTCCATCGACGGTATCGACACCGCGATCGATCAGATCGAAACGACCTGCCTGAACGACCTGTCGCGCACCTACGAAGCCGGCCTGGCCACTCCTGGCGCGGCGACCTTCGGCCTGCAGTTCGACCCCGCCGATCCTGCACACATCCGTCTGCACCAGTTGAAGACCTCCGGCGTCACCCTGCAGTGGGCGATCGGCTTCTCTGACGGCACCCTGGCACCGACTACTGCTGTCGATAGCTCGGGCGACGATGAATTTGTTTTCCCGCCTACCCGCAGCTGGTTGCAGTTCGAAGGGTACATGAACAGCTACCCGTTCACCTTTGGCCTGAACACCATGGTCACTTCGACCGTCGGTATCCAAGTCTCCGGCGAGCCGGTTCTCATTCCTAAGTCGTCGAGCTAACCAATGGCCTTCAACCTTAAAGACCTCGTGGAAGCCGGCGCTTTCGTTAGCGCCGCCGAACCGTTCGTGAAGCGTGAAATCAAGTGGCACAACACCGAAGGCGTAGAGCAGGAAGCTACTATTTATGTGCGTTTGGCGTCGTACCACACGATTACCAACACCTGGAAAGCCGCTGAAGGCAATCAAGAGCACTTGGCCGCACGGATCGCTACTATGATCTGTGACGAGAATGGCGCTCCGGTCTTCACGACGGCCGACGTACTTGGTACTGCTTCCCCGGATCGCGGTCCGATCTGCGACACGCTGTTCCTGGCGCTGATCACCGCGGTTAACGAAGCGCAATCGGCAAAGACGAGCCCCCGGAAGACCTCTGGTTCGAACTAGTTATGAACGGCATAGGCGGTCGCACGATCGCCGAAGCCCAACAGAACATGTCACTGGTCGAAGCGCGGCAATGGGCTCGGTACTTGCAGCGCCACGGGGGCCTGAACATTGCTGAACGCATTGAGCAAGCTGCCGCGCTGATCTGCACCACCGGCGCGCAGTTGATGGGCAACAAAAAGGTAAAGGTCGCAGATTTCATCCCTAACCGGGAATCGGACGACGAACTCAGGTACGCCACGCCGCAAGACTTCTTGCGTGTGTTGCAAGCATCGAAGAGGCCCTAGCGCATGGCTTTGCAAAGTTTGGGCCAGCTCACCGTGGATCTCGTGGCAAATACCGCCGGTTTCGAACGCGGTATGGATCAGGCCGAACGCGCTTTAGCTTCGGCCACGCGTGAAGCCAAGAAGCAGGGCGATGCTCTTGATCGACTGGTCGGACAGATCGATCCGACCATTGCTGCGTACTCCCGCCTCGACAAGATGGAGCAGCAGCTCAAAGCGCATCGTGATGCCGGCCGGCTGCCAACCGACGACTACAACGCTTACCTCGCCAAGCTGAACGAAACCCGTAAGGCTGTTGAGTCTACTAATAACGTTCTGACGAAGAACGGTAAGCAATTAGACGCGAATGGTCTAAGTGCAAAGCAACTCGCTAATAACCTCCGAGGCGTCCCCGCTCAATTCACTGACATCGCTACGTCTATCGCTGCCGGGCAGAACCCGCTGACGGTGCTTTTGCAGCAAGGCGGCCAGCTCAAAGACATGTTCGGCGGCATCGGTCCTGCGGCCCGCGCTTTGGGCGGCTATGTCCTCGGACTGGTAAACCCTTTCACCCTGGCCGCAGCGGCAGCCGCTGTGCTAGCCCTCGCTTATAAGCAGGGAAGCGACGAGACAACCGCGTTCACCAACGCGCTGATCCTGAACGGCAACGCAGCCGGGACGAACGCGGACGCCTTAGCCAGTCAAGCGCAGTCGGTAAGCCAGTCCGTTGGTACTGTCGGTGCTGCCGCAGCCGTCTTAGCGCAACTGGCGGCCTCCGGCAAGATTCCCGCATCCTCGTTCGACAGCATCGCTATCGCCGCGCTGAAGATGCAGGAGGCGACCGGCAAAGCGGCTGAAGAGACCGTCAAGGATTTCGAGAAACTGGCGAAGGATCCGGTCAAGTTCTCGAAAGAGCTGAACGATTCCCTGAACTACCTGACCACTTCGACCTACGCACAGATCGAAGCGTTGCAACGTCAAGGTGATGCGCAGGGCGCCGCCAACCTGGCCGAACAGGCTTACGCTGAAGCCCTGACCACCCGTGCCGATCGTGTACGCGACAACCTCGGGTACGTCGAGTCGGCGTGGCTGACGGTGAAGAACGCCGCCAAGGAAGCGTGGGACGCGTTCCTTGATATCGGGCGTGAGTCTACGCTTGAGCAGAAGCTCAAGGTACTGAACGATCGGCTGCAGGACATCGCCAACGCTGACGCAATCAACAACGCCCCGGGCAGTGGGTTCGGCGCCACCCCAGGCGATGATTTCCGGCGCGAAGCTACAGAACGACAGATCACCGATTTGCTCGTGCAACAGGAAGAGAGCCGCAAGCGCGCCGCTGTTCAGGCGAACGTTGTCGCACAGGACAAACGCGGCATAGCCGCCGTCGAAGCCTTGAACAAGTCCCTGGACGAAACGGCGCCGAAGACTGACAAGCTCGCCAAGCGTTTTGCGGAGATCGACAAGCAGGTCGCCGCCGCGGCAGCCCGTGGAGTTCAGTACAGCGAAGCGCAGATCGCTCAGTTGCGTAAGGCCGCTGAAGAGCAATACAAAGCCGCCGCTGCGCCGAAGGTTAAAGCCGTTCGTGAAGACGCTGGCCAAAAGATGCTTGATAGCTTGCGTCAGCAGGCTGCCGCGCTTCAACTCCAGTCGGAGACCAGCGAAAAGCTCGGCACCCAGGCGCAAGCCTTGGCTAAGTTTCAGCAAGAAATTGCCGACATCAAGTCGAAGGACATTCAAACCGCTGACCAGAAGTCGCTCCTGACGAGCGAAGCGCTGATCACCGCCCAGCTAAAACGCAACGTAGCGCTTGAGCAAGAAGTCGCGGCGCGTAAACAGGCTACTGAGGAAGCAGGGAAGCTAGCTGCGTTCCAAGAGAATCAGCAATCGAAGCTGCAGAGTGCGCAGGAGGGTCTCGACTCGCAACTGGCCGGACTGGGCTCCGGCGAGAAGCTGCGCGAACGGTTGAAAGAAGACTTGGCGATCCGCAAGGAGTACCAGTCAGAACTCGATAAGCTGAACGCTCAACTGAACAAAGGACAGATCAGCGAAGACCTGTATCAGCAAGAGACCGATATCCTGGAAGAGGCTCTGGCTTCCCGCCTCGTCTTGCAACAGGACTACTATAACCAACTGGACGAAGCCTCAGGCTCGTTCTTCCTCGGTGCCTCTGAATCGTGGAACAACTACCTGACGGAAGCGACCAACGTAGCCGCGCAAACGCAAACGCTTTTCGATGGCGCTTTCAGCGGCTTGACGGATGCGCTGTACAACTTCGTGACAACCGGCAAATTGTCCTTCAAGGACCTGGCCGCCAGCTTCGCACAGACCGCTTTGAAAATGCTGATCCAGTACGCTGCGGCGCAAGCCATCTCCGCCGGCCTGAACGCGTTCTCGTCCACCGCTGCGATCCCTGTCGTCGGACCTATCGCAGCACCTGCCGCTGCAGCATCTGCCTTGGCCTTCGCAGGCGGCTTGTCCGCCAGTATTGCAGGCATAGCCGGTATGGCGCACGACGGCATCGACTCCGTGCCGCAGACTGGCACCTGGTTGCTTCAGAAAGGGGAACGCGTGACCACGGCGCAGACCAGCGCTAAGCTGGACAAAACGCTAAACGATATGAAAACCCCAACCGGGACGGGCAACACTACGGTAAACTTGATCGAAGACGCATCGCGCGCCGGGCAGCAAGAGACGCGCGAAGAGGACGGTCAGAAATTTATCGACCTGTGGATCGCCAAACTCTATTCGGATGACGATGTGATGGAAGCACTGAACCGCAAAACCGGCTTGCAAGGCGTGGGACGTTAATGGCGATTCCAGTCTACCCGGAAGGGCTGCCCTGCCCATTGCGGGAGAACTACGGGTTTACGCCGGTCAATAATATCCGGCGTACGCCGATGGATAGCGGCCGTGCTCGCCAGCGTATTGAGTTCCCTAACGCTCCGGCCATGGTGTCGCTTAGCTGGGTCATGACCGGACCACAGGCCATGTTGTTCGAAGCATGGGCTGCGCAGGTTGTAGGCGCGGGCTGGTTCACGATGACGCTTCTAAGCCCGATGGGGTATAACGAACATGAGATCCGGTTTACCGAAGTCCCCGTGGGCGGTGAGCTGACTGGGAAATTCCTGTGGCGCTACCGAACTACGTGCGAATTGCGTAACAGAGCACTGCTACCACCAGGGTGGGCCGAATTGCTACCATCGTTCGTGCTGAACCCGGAGATTTTCGATTACGCCATGAACCGCGAGTGGCCTTTGTTCGATCAGGGCTCCGTTGTTCAAATGCTGCTTGAGGACGGGACGCCAATGCTTCTCGAAGACGGCTCACCTTTTTATCTGGAGAACTCGTAATGCCCGGAAAACTAACAGAGCAGCCAGTTGCCGGCGCGGGCACAGAGGACGATCTCTACCTTGTCGTTCAGGCCGTCCAGAGTCGCAAGCAAACCCGTACCCAGCTTCGCACGGCGATTCTCAGCGCGTGGCAAACGTTCATCCGTACCTTTCTCGGTTCCGCCACTGCGGCAGACGCTAGGGCCACCCTGGGCGTGACCATCGGTTCCAACGTCCAAGCGTATGACGCGGATTTAACCGCGCTAGCCGGGATCGGCACCAACGGACTTCTAGCACGAACTGGTGCTGGCACCGCTGCTGCGCGCACGCTTACCGGCACGGCGAACAAGGTCACGGTAACGAACGGTGACGGCGTTTCCGGGAACCCGACGTTGACCTTGCCTGATGCGCTGACGCTGGTTACCCCAACGGTATCCGGTCTACTGACCTTGACCGGCGGGCAGGCTGCGTTCCCAGCTACACAGGTTCCTTCCGCTGACCCGAACACGCTCGACGATTATGAGGAAGGCACGTTCACCCCCTCTATCACATTCTCGACGCCTGGTGACCTGAACGTGGTCTATAGCGGTCGGGGCGGTAGCTACACGAAAATCGGGCGAGCCGTTCAGTGGGCGCTGACCCTGACCACTTCAACTTTTACGTTCACGACGGCTACGGGTGGCCTGCAGGTTACTGGCCTGCCATTTACCGTATCGGGGAACCCGCCAGTTAGTTTGGGGCGCTGGACCGGCGTCGTGTCGGCCGTCGCCACCCCGCAAATCAACTCCATCCTGAATGGCACCCTGTTGCAGTTCGAGGTGATGAACATCGCAGCGGGGACGACTGCAAACCTTTCCCAGGCGAACGCCGCTTCCGGTGTTCAAAAAAGTATCTTCGCTGGCGGCGTATTCAACGTTTAAGGGGCTCCCATGATTTATAGAAAAACCGTTTTAGGCCAGCCAGAATTGCACCGTTCTGGCCTACTACAGATCCGATTGGACCTGATCATGGTAGAAGACGACGTTGAGCTGTCTTGTAACTACCACAGGACCGCTGTCCCTCTTGATGGGGACGCGCAGCTGCAGATGGACGCGGTGAACGCCCATCTTGCGATCATGGAACCACCGATGCCGCCATTGCCGCAGGAAGACATCGACTTCATCAAGGAATGTCATGCTCTGCTGAAAAGCCGATTCACTGAAGGGGCCGCGTAATGGCGAACACGTACCCAACATCGCAGTTCCCTCTCGGGTCGACCGAGGTCAAGGTGTTGTACAACAACGCCTCCAACCTGGACGACGCGGTAAACGGTACGCCGGTTACTTGGGTTGACCGATTCGGCGTAGTCCGTAAGTCGTGGGCGGGGATCGAACTAGATTTCGAGAACTTCCTGCTCGCTAGCGGGTACGAGTTCATCGGTGACTATGACGACGTTGGCGAGCTGACTTTCACGCGTCCTAACCAGATCATGTCGAAGGACGGGGAATTCTGGCGCCCCGGCCCTGCGCTAGCGCTCCCCTACACCACCGTTAACAACTGGGTAATCGATCAGCCGAAGTTCGTATCGACCGGCGACGCATCGCTGCGGCAAGCCCTGGCAGCGTCGAACGGCACGACGATTATCGGTTTCGGTAACCGCACGCTGTTCCAGAAACTAGCGGAACACGTCAGTGTAAAGGACGCCCCATTCAATGCCGTTGGTGACGGCATCGCGGACGATACGGCAGCGATTCAATCCCTGGCCGATTACATCGTCGCGCAAAGCCAGTTTGGCCTGACCACTTCCGGAGCCTTGACCGCTGCTTTTTCTGGTACGTCTCCTATCGCGTATTTCCCGACGGGTACTTACCGGGTTACCGCCGCGATAAACTGGGGTCCATACCTTGAGATCGCCGGGGATTCCGCGATCATCAAACAGGACGATCCTGACGCCGACATCTTTGACATAGATCTATACCAGTTCAAAATGTCGGGTATGCAATTCGTCGGCGGACGGCACCATCTCCGCGTACATAACGGCAACATCAACTCGTCCATGTTCGAGATCGATCATTGCCAGTTCTTCTTGTCCAGCAGCTATTCGGTGAAGACCCAGGCAACCGGCGGCGTATGGACCCACATGTCCACTAACGGGACGATGGCGAACTGCCGCTGGATCTCCTGCCGTCGTATCCTAGACAACTGCTTCGACAGCATGGTGATCAACGATCCGTGGCTGCAAGCTGACTCCACCAACCTGGACGCCAGTGCCGCCTCGATTAACAACCGTGGTGCTACCCCGACAGACCCTGGTGCGCAAACCCGCCTGTTCATCAATCGAGGTTTCGGCATCCCGGCGGTGGGCACCTACGGCGTTGACCGTCCTGCCAACATCCGGTGGGTAGACAACTGGGGCAGCTTCATTTCCGAAGATGTGCGTTGGGGGGGCGAGTTCGGCGGCATGCGGATTGTCGACCACCTGGCCGTACCAGACGTGACTTTCCCTTGGAACAAGACCGAGGTTAGCGTAACGGGCGGCCTAGCCTTCTGCGGCCCTAGCAACGATCCGGACGCCTGTATCATGGGCATCCAAGGTCAAGTGCCGAATAGCATGACCTTCGGGGACTACAGCGGCCAGGTTAGCAGCCCTCTGATCCGCAACCTGTCGTCGACTGACTTGACTGCCTACTTCGCGGCGTTCCAAGGTGCAACCGGCAAGCTGGCGAGCGAGTACTTCAAGCTAGACGCACGGAACATCATTACGGACCTGCGCGCCTACACACCGCTTCGCCCATTCATGCCGGACGGCCTGTATCCGTACCTGATCAATGGACGCAACACGCGGGTTATAAAAAATAACCAGAGCCTATCCAATGCCAGCGCAACCAACATCGTCTCCTTCAGCACCACGCCGGAGTACGACATGGTCGCCGGGGCCTTCGTCCCTGCTAACCCAACGCGAATCAACATGCCGAACGGCTGTTCGAAGATGCGCGTTGAAGTGGACATTGTGATCGACGCGGGCGACAGCTTGGCCAAAGCGATCTCAGCGCAAATCCAAACATCGGCCGGAGTTCGGTGGAAGGGTGTGAGTGCGGTCTACGGGTTCGACGGTAAAGCCAACCCGTACGGCGATAACATCCACTTCACGGCTGACGTGTACGGGCCGCCTAGCACCTACTGGGAGCTCAACATCAAGCACAACGGAACGACCGCACGTAATATGATCAGTTGCCAAGTCGTGATGACGCCATTGGATATGATCATCTGATGAGCCAAATCCTTGCCGAGGTAAACGCAGGGGCAAACGGGCGTCTTGATGCGATCATCAGGACGCTTGAGCTAAACTGCGATGCATGGGCCGCACCGGTGTTCATCTGCAACGGCTTCGAGGACGTAACGGCGGTCACGGAAGACGCCCGTATCGTTACGTTCATTGGAGCGAACATTGACATCGCCCTGGCTTCGAAGAACAACAAAGGGAACCAGACCCTGGCTTTCGCGGTAGACAACACAACCGGAGAAGCGTCCCGCCTGATCGACGCAGCTATCTCTGCGAACGCCAGGGTCACCGCTATCTACCGGACGTATCTGAACACCAACCTATCCGCCCCGGCGGAACGGCCTTATTACTTAACGTTGCTCTCCGGCTCCATCCAAGGGCAAGAGGCGCAGTTGCAAACCGGGTACTACAACATGATCGGTGTCGCCTGGCCGCGCGCGTTGTACACTACGACCTTCGCGCCAGCACTCAGGTATCTGTGATGGATTTCGTTAACAAATATCTTTCTTGCACTTACGAGGACGGCGGTCGCGGCCCTTCTCTGTGGGACTGTTGGGGCCTCGTCCGGCACGTCCGTCATGCTGAACTAGGAAAGCGACTACTGGCCGAATACGGCAGCTTGCGCAATACCGATCCTAGAGAATTCACCCGGGCCTACGAAGCCGAGTCTTCTCAAATGGAATTGTGTGATCCTGAACCTGGCGCTATCGCTTCGGTAATGATCGGCCGCATCTGCACACACGTTGCACTAGTGGTAGAGTCACCGGACGGTCTTCGCATTCTGGAGATTAATCCGGCCCGGGGGCCGCGCTGTCTTCCGCTGCATCGCTGGCTGCGGGACCACTCAACGGTTACTTTCCACCGGGACAAACCATGATCGAGATTTACGCCAGTCGCTTGTCGGATGAAGGCAAAGAGACCTACAAGATCCGTAAGCCGCAGACGATGGCCGAATGGCTGTATCGCCATGGTATTTCCCGCGATACGGACTTGGGTAAGCTGGCGATCAGCCTCTACGTGAACGGCGAACGCCTTCTGCCGCGCCAGTGGAAGACAACCAGAATCACAGCAGAAGATAAAGTCGAGATCTACCGGGAGCCGAAGGGCACCGACCCGTTCACGATTACCTTCGCGCTGATCTTCGCGGCCACTGCCGCTATCGCCTTGCTTACGCCGAAGATCCCCGGCATCAGCGCATCGCGCTCCACTGGCGGGAACCCGCTGGATCAAGGGAGCAGTAAGGGCAACAAGGTTAAGATCAACGACGTTCGTCCGGAGCTGTTCGGATACAACCCACAACGCTTCCCGGATTACCTGATACCGCCCCGGGCGTACTTCGCCAGTCTTCGTGAGCCCCGCACTGAGATGTGCCTTGGTGTCGGCCAGGGGTCGTACCAGATCGACTTGGAAGACGTTAAGACCGGACAGACCCCTCTCCTAACCTTGGGCGCTGATGCTTCCTTCACGATCCACGCGCCAGGCGCTGATATCTCCTCAGAACCGGCCCACCTTTTCTGGTACACGGCGCCCGAAGTTGGGGCCAGTAACACCGGAGCCGCCGGACTGGAACTGACGGTCGAAACCACATTGACCGCATCGGCTTCCGCATCTGTCTTTACCTTTAACGGCGACGTGGTTGGCATTCCTGTAGGCGCCGGCACGTTCCCGGCTGACTGGGTAGCAGGAACGCTAATCAACCCTGTAGCGCCATACAACTTTACGATTGACGACGGTACAGGCGTCGGCGGCCGTGACGTGATCAACGGGCCTATCGCCCAGTTCAACTTTATAGTTGGAGATCAGATCCAGATTATCGGGGACAACGAAGGGTTTTACGTCGTAAGCGCCGTGACGGCTACAACGTTGCAGCTTGATTATGATGGGGGCGCCCCGGGCGTAGGCCTGGTCATTGGGCCCGTCGTGATGGGTATGTCTTACCGTGGCTTCAGGTTCCGCGTCCTGAGCTATTCTGCTCAAGCGCTCCAGGTTAAGCGTTTGACTGCCGGCGGCGTGGACGATAACGCATGGCCGGGGTGGGATAGCCTTTCGTCCAACGTGGCGCAAGTCCGTCTCGATAGCTCCAACCTGCAAGGCGGTTACCGTGGGCCGTTCCCGGCGTGTCCTGACGGGGAAGTCGTTACCGATATCGAGTTCGACATGTTCTTCCCGAGCGGCATCGTTGGCTTGGGTTCGCAAGGTGAGTACATCTTCATTCAGGCGAACTACTCTTTCGAATACCGTGATATGGCGATCGGCGGCGCGTGGACTGCTGCGACGTTCTTCACCATCAACAATTCGCTTGACGCAGTAGGGACTACGCATCGAGTGGCGTTGCCGTATTCGATGCGGCCTGAATGTCGGATGAAGAAACTGAATATTCCGCAAGGTAGTCTAAGGCCGGAGGAGGTCCACGACGTTACGATGTGGCTACGGCTTAAAGGGCTGATCGCCACGTCTTCCCCGAGCAGCTATCCAGGTATGACGGTCATGACCTGCGACATTCGCGGCGGTGACCGCATTTCCTCGCAAAGCGAAAGCCTGGTGAACCTGGCCTGCACTCGGATTCTTCCTGTGCTCCGTGGTGGCGTATGGCAAGACCCCGAACCAACCCGGGAGATCTCCGCAGCGGTCGGGCACATCATCCGTAACGTAGGGTACTCCGATACCGCAGATATCGACCTGGTCGAACTGGATCGGCTTGAGTCAACTCGCTGGACGCCACGCGGCGATACCTACGACCGAATTGTCATGGACTCGAAGACAGTGAAGTCGAACCTACTGGACGCGTTGACGGTCGGCTTCTCGGAACTGACGATCGATCGTGGCCTACTGGTCCCGGTGCGAGACGAGCCTCGGGGGCCTTCCTTCGATCACGTCTACAACCCTCATGTCATGCTCGAGCCATTGTCCTACGAGTTCACCATGCCGGATCAGCCGGACGACTTCGACGGCGTGGACGTTGAGTACTACGACCACGTTACGAAGCAAGACGAGACCGTTGAATGCCGTTTGCCGGGTGACGCCGGAGAGCGAGTCGAGAAGCTCAAACTGGAAGGCGTTGGTAACCGCACCAAAGCATGGCAGTGGGGGATGCGCCGTCGTCGCGGGCATATCTACCGGCAGCGGCAGTACAGCTTCAGAACGGAGCTTGACGCACTTAACAGTGCCTACTTCGACTATGTGGCGCTTGGCGTTGCGACGCCAGGATACGGGCAGAGCGCAGAGGTCGTCGGTTACACCGCCGGACCACCGGTGATATTGGAATCGTCGCAGCCACTCGACTGGTCCGTACCCGGCGTGTACAAGGTCGTGGTGCGCCGCCTGGATGGTTCTGCCTCCGGCCCCTACGACGCGACGCGCGTCGACGACTACACGTTCACGATTCCAACCCTGGACTTCGTTCCGGACTTGTCGGGCAACATCGACACGCCGCCGATCATCCAGTTTGGACATGAATCAACATGGGCGTTTCCTGCGCTGATCACTGACGTGTCGCCGAGCGGAACGCGTACCTGTAGCGTCAAGGCTGTGAACTACGATCCTCGGATGTACCTGAGCGACGACGCGTTGCCGCCATCCTGATTACGCGTGGTATCATCCCCGAAACACATTAGGGGTGGGATATGCGGGAGCAATGTGAACTTTACGCATACCTTTGGGTCTGCGCTCTGCTGGCAGGCGTGAATGGGTACGCCGCAGCGGGCGCCGCCATCGGTTGTTGTTTCTTCCTCGCTGCGCCAAAAGCCACCACGCTACGGGAACGCTTTCTGCTCTCCGTGTTCTCATACGGTATGGGTTACGGCGGCGGGGTCTACTGGTACGGCGGCGGTCCTCCGTTTGATGAACGAGCCCTATTCGTTGCTGGCGCCGTCGCCGCGCTAATCGCCGTGGTGTTTACAGCACTTGGTTATATGGTAGAGAAAGATGGCCCAGTGCCAGAGTGGATAAAGACCATTATCGGACTGATTCCATTTTTCAAAAGCCGGGGTGGCAATGATGGAGCTTAACGTTATTCTGCTTTGGGTAGAGTGCGTGATCCACTTTGCCACTTTTCTAATACTATGGGTTTACCGAGACCATAGTTCCCGGCAGCGCTGGGGCGTCTCAATGCTCGCCGTCGGTCTGGCCGCAGCGAACGTCGGCCTGTTCACCCTCATCCTTTTCAACATCGTCAAACCGGGGCCAGCAATGGTCCATGCGTTGCTGATCTTGGCCTTCGGCTGCGTTCTAGGATTGCTGATTAAGGCAAAGGGCAACGTTGCGAAGATGATCCCTCCGATGACTACGAGATTTCTACTATGACACCTGCTCAGCTATCCGAGGTGATGAACATCCCTTTGGCGCGTGCTCAGAAGTGGGCGGATGCGCTTACCGCGGCGATGGCCGGCGGGCAGATCAATACCAGATTGCGTATCGCGGCCTTCTTGGCGCAGATCGGCCACGAGTCCGGATCACTGGTTTATTCAAAGGAACTGGGCGGCCCGAGCTACTTCGCGAAGTACGAAGGACGCAAAGACTTGGGCAACGTGCAAGCAGGGGATGGGGTAAAGTTTTGCGGACGCGGGCTGATTCAGGTAACCGGACGCGCGAACTACCTCAAAGCGAGTCAAGCACTATTCGGCGACGATCGATTGCTGAAAACGCCAGAGTTACTGGAACAGCCGGAATGGGCGGGTAAGTCTGCCGTTTGGTACTGGACGACTCGCAACCTGAACAACCTGGCCGATGGCGCGCAGTTCACAGATCTGACGAAAAAGATCAACGGCGGCACGAACGGACTGGACGACAGGAAGGCGCGCTATCAGTACGCCCTGAAGGTGCTCGTATGAAAACTATTAGGATGGCAACCGTACTGCTCGGCGCGCTTTTCATTTCAGGAGTTGCGCTACCCGGCACTTGGACTGGAAGGCCTTCTTACTACCGCACAGCCTCTACCTTTCGCGGGTGGGGTTCTTGAACTCCGCCTACGGTTACGTCGTGGCCTTCCTGATCGGCGCCGGCTCCGCGTGGTACGTCCAGGGGTTGCGTTGGGAGACGGATGTACGGGCCGCCGAGTTAGCAACCGCTACTGCGATCAGCGCGAACGTGGACGCAGTGAACCAACAGCTAATCGCGTCACGCGCACAGACAGAAGCCATCCGGCAAACCTTTATCGAGTACAAGGCGGGTAAAGAAAATGAGACGAGTGCTCTCGAGCGGGCTGTTGCTGATGGCACTAAGCGGCTGCGGATCAAAGCCGCCTGTCCCGCAGCAGTGCGCGCCGATGGAACCGTTCCCGGCGGAGCTGTCAGCGGAACCGCGGAACTTACAGCCGAAGCTGGACGCGCTTATTGGGATTTGCGAAGAGGACTTGACCGGCAGTTTGCCGAGTTGCAGTTCTGCCGGTCGGAATTGAGAAAGCGGTCAGCGCGCTAAGCAGTCCAATTCTGCGTGCAACTTCTCTAAAGCTTGGGTCGCGGTTTCGCCGAATTGGAACCACGCTTTCTTTGGCTCTGTTAGAGGTCCGTCCGCAACAGTAGCACCCTCGCATCCCCACGCTATAAATCTGTACGTCTTCTTTGCTTGCCTAACGGCAGTGCCCCATTTGCCATGCGTCCCTCGCTTGATAATTCTACTCACAGTAATACTCCTCTTCGTCAGTTGCATTTTGCGCAGCGGCTGTCGCCTGGCAGATAACCTGGGCGTCCTGCGTGAAGTACGCGGCCACTGGCTGGGGCGCAGCGCCGGGGAAAGCGATAACGTAGAGCATGGCTAGAATTTTCATTTCTTCGCCTCTTCGAACTCGATCAGCCTGTCGATGACGTGCTTAGCCTTCTTCAAATCCTCGATCCCGCCCTTAGCACGGAACCGGCTGATGTACTTGATCGCGGTGTGCTGGCAAGCATCCATGCCGTTCTTCATCGAGTATTCCATCGGCTGGATTACCATGTCTTTGTAATGGCCGCCGCCGATCTGCACGTCCAGGGCGCTCTTAGGCGGAGCTGCTGGTGCCGGCGGACGGGTTACGCCTTCAGGCATCGGTGTCGGTTGTTTAGCGCTCATGCTGCATCCTCTATTGGGTTGAATCCGTTATCGCGCATCGCGCGTAACAGAATGTCTTGGATCTCACGTTTGGTTTGCAGCCTCTCCAGCACCAGTTCGTCCACAGTGTCAGCGGCCAGGATGAAGTGGTGGAACACTGGGCGGTTGTGTCCGGCCTGAAGCTGGCGCACCGGGCCGTTACGCTCGATGATCTGTTGATGCTCCTCCAAGTTCCAGTTGACGCTGAAGAACACGAGGATGTTGCCACCGTCCTGCAGGTTCAAACCGTGCCCCGCACTGGCCGGGTGGGCGAACATGATCGGGATCTCGCCGCGGTTCCACGCGTCGATCGTTTCGGGCTTCTTGTCCAGGTGCCGCCCTTGAGGGAATCGCGCCAAGAGCCTTTCTAAGTCGCTCTTGAAGTGATACGCCACGAGCACTGGCATGCCGGCGGCTTCCTCTAGGATTTCCTCTAGTGCGTTCAGCTTCTCGTCGTGGATCTTCTTCCACTGTGGGCCGCCTTCTACATAGGCTGCGCCGGACGCGATCTGAAGACATTTTTGCGTCTTGGCTGCAGCGTTCAGCGCCTCGACCTGCGAACCCTCAAGGTCCATGAACATCTGCTTTTCCATGTTCTTATAGAGGACGCGCGCAGCAGGCGGAAGCTCTACGCGGATCACGTTCACGATTGGCTCTTTAAGGTCGAACCAATCCGCAGCGTCGATCGTGATACACACGTCGCCTAACGCTTTCTGGATCTGCTCTTGCGCCTGCTCGGTCGCCTCAACGCCGAACCCGGTATGTGAAGCCCTGAACCAGCGTTGCTTGAACGCATCGTAGGTGCGGCCGAGACGATCGCCCTTATCAACGAACCACATCTGCCCCCAAAGGTCTTGGAGGCCGTTAGGACTCGGCGTACCGGTCAGCAGAATGATCCGCTTGATCTTGGTATGGGCAACGCGGGCCAGGGCTTTAGCTCGACGCGTACCTTGGCGCAGCCGAAAGCCTTTGAGCTTGGTCGCTTCGTCGACTACTACTGTGCGAAAGGGCCACTTGTCGCCTAGCTGTTCGACCAACCATTCAAGCTGTTCGAAGTTGACCGTGTAGATATCCGCCTTGGTGCGTAGCGCCGCTTGGCGTTCCTTGGCCGAACCGCAAATCGTCACGACGCTGCGGTGCTTTAGGTGGTTCCACTTCCGGTATTCCTGTGGCCAGGTGGTACGCGCTACGCGCAACGGGGCGACGATCAAGACCGGATAGACGTCCTCGGTAAGCGACAGATCTTCCAGCGCCGTTGCCGTGCTTACGCTCTTGCCGAGCCCCATGCCGGCCCACACGGCCAAACGCTTGGTCGCGTGGATTGCCGACATGATAAGCCCTTGGTACACGTGGGGCTTATAGTCAATCGCCATGTAGCACCTCGAAATCCGATTCCTTAGCCGTCCCACATTGGTGCTCCAGCTTCTGGTTATGCTCCCCTCGCTCTTTAGTGTAGAGACGCCAACCTTGGGACGTTTCCCGCCATTTCAGCTTTTTGGTGCCGCAGCGTTGGCACGTTACATTGTGCTTACTGCTCGGGCCCTTTATGTCATCGACGTAGGAGCGAACGTAATTTCTGTCACCACCAAATCCGAAAGGGTCTTCCCCAGCGTTAATGGCTAGGTCCATGTAGTAATCCGCCATGCTTCCCATCAGCAAAACACCTTGTAGTCGTTTTCGAGCCGCATATACCACTTGTCCGTCAAATCACCTACCAGCTCATCCGCGGCCTCTTTACTATCCAGCCAAACCACTTCGGCACCCGCAGCACGGCGACGCTCGTGGTCGCGCACCTGCGCTTCCGTAGGCTTTTTGCCAGTCGCTTTCAGCTCAACGAACAACACGCGCCCGCGGAACGTGATCAGCCGATCAGGGACAGAACGCCGCTGGGGACTCATAAATTTATCGGCCAGCGCGCCAATCTCTTTGCAGCGCTTGACGAGATAGGCTTCGATATCGCGTTCTAACATGGCCGGGATTCCTAGTAGAAATGACCGCTGCAAAGCCCATCCGGCGTCGTAGCCGGATCCTCGCAACCGTGTACTTTGCACTGGCCGCGTGGGCCGTAGACTTTCTGCTTAGGAACTTCAATTGCAGCCTGCCACCCGTCCCAAGCTCCGTTCGCATAAGGGCTTTCGTAGTACATCGGATGCGTCGCGGATCGAGTGAAGTCCATTCCTTTAAAACGCGGGTGATTCTCAAATTGTTCTCTGCTGTCCATCACAAACCCTCCTCTATTTGTACGCAAGCTTATGCAAGCTTATGCAAGATTCGACTTGTAGTCAACCTTTCCGGTAGCGATACGCTTCGAAGCCGGCTGCAGCGAGCGGTAAGCCTTGTGTCCAGTCGCAACCGGCTGACATCAGTTGGGCCAGGTGTTCGTGGGTGTAGTCGTCGGTGTCTGGCGCTTCGCTGATGATCTCGTCGTGGACGGTCAGCACGATTTCGTAACCGGCTTTCTCGATGTCCGGCATGCGGTACGCCAACACGTCCCGAGCACTGGCCTGAGTCACGTTTTCCGCTAGCTTGCCAGAGTAGGTGCGCAGCCGTTCCCACTTCCGCGAATACTGGTTGATCCCCATGTAGGTGATCTGACCGTCGTCTTCGACGCGCGGCGAGGGATAGCAAAGGTAGCGTCCGGAAGGCAGCATGATGCGAAGCCATGCGCCGTCGCGGCGGATCTTGTGTCGGCGGCAGGTCAGCGTGCGTCCTGGATTATTGATCGCGTCGCGGCAGGTGTTCTCTAGTTCCTTCCAGTAGGTTACGGTGTTGGGATGCGCTTCACGCCAAAGGCGCTTGAAGGCTTCGCAGACGATGAACGCGGAATCGCTAAGTCCGTATTGACTTTTTCCTTTACTCAATTGCCATTCCATGAAGTCGCGCGCTTCTCGCCGCATTGCCTCTGGGATAGCGTCCCATGCGTTTTTCGCCATCAGTTCCAAGTCGATGTTGAAGGCGAGTGAGAACGTGATGAACGCGCCCACGCCGCCGGCATAACCCAGCGCGAGTTCCATCGTCTTGCCGATCTGCCGCATGAAATCGTCGACATCTTCCGGCGAGCAGCCGAACGCCTTCGCATACGCCAGGATGTAAAGGTCGAAACCCTTACGGATTGGTTTCTGCTTTTTGTCGTCCCATCCGATGACCGTATCGAAGTCGCGGAACGCTTGGAGCTTCCACTCCTCGCCGGCCAGCCAGGCGAGTTTACGTCCCTCAATGTTGGAAAGGTCAGCTACGACCAGTTTCTTACCCTTGGGTGCGATCACACAGCCGCGTGTGGCGCTGCTGCAGGCTTCCATAACGGTGGTCATACGAGGTCTCCGTACAGGAATTCAGGTAGGACATGTGATTCCCATGTACGCCCGGATGAAGTACGTTGCCGCTTCAGCATTGAGGGCGTTTCCGATGGCATGCAATGGTCCCATTGTTGAGGAAGATTCATCAGCCACCGAGCGAAGCAGGGGTTGAGGCCAACTACCTCCGGCGACGAACGGAGATCCGGCGATAGCGAGCAGATCCTCTTGGCCACCCCATCGCCCCGATCTAGGGATGCCAGGATGTTCGCCTGGCTGCGGTCGCGCCATTCCCGGGCCGAAACACTGGGCAGCAAGGTAGATCCTTTGCCTCTCGATGCCGGCGCCTGTCGCGTCAGCACCGAAACGGATCGCCCCGACGGCGTAGGCCGAAGCTTCCAGGTCGTCGCTAACGAGATCAAGCCATCCTTTTTTAATAGCGTCAGGAACTTGTTCTGCAAGGACTTCGATAGGTTTGCACTCTCGGATGAGGTAGTACCAGTCCGGCCATAGGTGCCGCTCGTCATCAAACCCAAGTTTCTTGCCTGCCTTGCTGAAAGGTTGGCAAGGACAGGAGCCGGTCCACACAGGCCGGTCGTCTGGCCATCCAGCTCTGCGTAGCGCGAGAGACCAAACTCCGATTCCTGCGAAGAAATGACACTGAGTGAAACCGGCGAGGTCTGCAGGTCGGACATCTTCAATCGATCGTTCATCCACAATCCCTGGAGCGATGTGCCCCGCTTGAATAAGGTTGCGCAGCCACTGTGCTGCGTAGGGGTCTAATTCGTTGTAGTAGGCCGTCATACCAAATCCTCGGCATCCGCCTTCAAGGCTTCAATCCACTGTTCAATTTCTTTGTTCTTTATCGTAGGACGGGCAAGATTCTGAGGTTGCCATAGGCGACCCGCCCATCGTCCCGTGCGCAACGCGCCACAGAACGCGAGAAGCCCCCGCAGCCTGCCGTCGGCGCTTACCCCGTTCAGAACGCGTTTGTACTTGCTGACCGAGGTTTTCGATGCTTGGAGCCTGACGGCCAGCAGTTCGCGTAACTCGATCGGCAAATCCGGATCGTCAATGCGACGCTCCAAAGTGCTGATCTGCAGATCGGGAAGCCCGACACCGTAAGCTTCCAGGATGTGCTCCAGCATCCTGTCGCGCTGGTTGGCACTGGTCACTGCGCCATCGGTCAATCGCACTGCATCGGCTGCATGGATCTTCTGAGCCCGATCCGAAGCGCGGATCGCGGCGTGCGCTAAGTCCAGGTCCATCAGCACACCGCGTTCGTTGATCTTCTGATCAAGCATCCACAGCTCGCGTTCCGCGCCGCGGTAGTTCCAGCGCGGTAGCTTCTTGTAAATCTCGCGCATAGCAATGATGTCAAGGCCGCCGTAGCCCCGGAAGCGCTGCCACTCTATCTGGTGAGTATACCGTGTCGCACGACGAATTTTCCGCCCCTTCGGCTGCGGCTTACAAAAGAGCGAGATCCATGCCTTTCCTTCTTTATCCTTGGCTTTGTCTTGAGCCACGCCAAGGATGGTCCCAAGGGTAGATAAGCTCCCGGGGAGGGAGTGGGCCATAGCGCAGACCATTGTATCGAAGACTCGTCTGACAGGGATGTCGATTCCGGTTGCGTGTCGGATGACATTCCGATCAAACGCCGAATTGTGGATAACCACTTCATATTCTTCATCCTCTAAAAGCGCGAGCAAGTCGCTGATGTCTTCGTCCCCGTCGCGAATTTCCACCGGCCCACCGCCAACCGCCCACTGCCACATGATGATCTGGGCGCCTTCTGCATAACGGTGCGTCCCGTTGTTGATCGGCGTTTCGCAGAAGGTTTCCGTGTCCAGGAAAATGCATTTGTCGAGGTTCATACATGATCTTCTGTTAGCAGCCTTCCGCAGAAGCCTCCGTTGATCCAGTAGCCCTTCTCCGACCACTTGACAATGATAGGTCCGGGCGGGCCGCCCCATCCGCCGTCGATGCACCAAGTTCCCTTCTGATTCTCCGGTTTGGACAAGAACTCCCCCACCGAGCAAAGGTGATAGTTTTCCCCTACTTTTTCACCCCGCGGCCAAATAGCCACGCCTATGCCCGGCATCCCTTTTTCTACCGCCAGTGAGTCCGATATGTTTTTCAGCACGTCCATTTCCGTCTCCTTAATTCAGTCTTTGAGCGATTGCCTTGATCAGCGCTGTGCGCTCCCAAGATACGTGGCGCATTACTTCCTTCCACGAGAGGCCTTCACAGCGCAGCTCGTAGGCGAAAGCTAGGTCCGCCAGTGGGATATTAGGCCTCGCCATACCCGTATGCCTCCAATGCCTTATCCAGCCTTGGCGACGACTGCCGGGCTTGGTGCGCCGCTTCCAGTAGCTCTTCCAGTAGCGCCTTACGCCGTGCGTGATTCGCCTTTGATCGTTCGTTGTGGCACTTAATACAGTTATTGCTAAGCAGGTAGCGCCGGCCTGCTAGCTCGGGGTGCTTGGCGCACACTTGGCCGTATTTGGATTTCATGACGCTACCCAGTACATGGCAGGCGCCCATACGAAGATCAGGCAGAAGAGAACGCATTTGGTAATCATTTATTCAGCTCCTTGACCTTGTCGATTGCGCGGTTGAAGCCCTTTGCCTCGGCCCACTCAAGGCGCTGATCAAAGTCCGCGTCGAGTTCGCCGGACCAATACGGTTCGCCTTCTTCACGCTCTGGCAGAACTACGGGAGGACGAAGGATTGCCTCAGAAGTATCCTTCGAGGGGTCCGCCGGATAAACAACTGATGCGGGTCTGTCTACCGGCTCCATGCAATCTAGGTTTGCACCGTGGCGCGCCATTACTACATAAAGATCGCCGTAGCCGCTCCAATCGAAATCTGGTGTGACATTGAAATGGATAGACCCGTCCGACAGCACTACGTCGCATAACGCGTTCTTATAGATCGGACGCGCCGTGCTGTTCCACCAGAACCATTTGTAGGTGTCGAGCCCGGGTGTTCTCTGATGTGGACCTTTTACATAGTCGACCATGGCGAACGGTTGCGCCAGAGCCATTTCTCGCATTTGCTTCAACAGGAAATCGCGCTCCCGGGTCAGCTCCGTGACGTCCCCCAGTCGAACGAATTTTTCACCGTCTCCCGCCGTAACGTCGGTCTCTTCGCAGAACAGCGAACGAAACCCGGCGAAATCGTCACTGAATACGAAAACGTTCATGAGAAGCACCCTGGCGGAACGCCGTCCGCGATCGCCTGGTTAACCTTCTCGCAGGCCGTGTCCAGCGTCTTGGCAAACGTGGCCGGTACGCTGAGAACGACGTTGCCGCGCAGGTACTCAATGTTTACCGGGACATGCAGGTCGACCAGTTGGGCGAGCACATGGCGCGCGGCGGATTGAGGGACGGTGCTGTTTGCGAAAGTGGTCATTCTTAACTTCCTCAACGATAGAAAATTGGGCAGTAGCACCCGTGGTCGCCGAGCATGTAGAACTGCTCGGTAACGTAGAAAGGCGCAACCCGTCGTGCGTAGCCGGCGGACATATCGACAGTTTGAATTCCGCTGTGAAGGCGACGGTTGTTCATCCGAAGGCCACTCCTACGAGGAACTGAAGCAGAATAGCTAGTCCTACAACGGCGGATGATGCGACGATACCGAAGTACACCGGGTAACCGTCTTTGACTGCTTGAAAAGTTAGGTACATGGTTAAAAATATCCAGATAATTCCTACCGCTGCGGCTACCCGTTCCATTCCCCTTCTCCCTACTGTTTGATTTCGATAGGTCAACTGTACAACGAGTTGCTTGTGTTGTCTTGCGTATCCCGACGAGCGGTCAACAAAAAGCCCGACGCAAGCCGGGCTTTTCGAATTGCTTTAGCGGTTAGGCCAGGTCGTCCGCATCAGCGCCGTCTGCGATCTCTTCGAAGTCGCTAGCGTCTGCCGAGGTGCCGCCGCCGGAGAATGCTTCCCCGTCCTTCACGAACTGGATGCCTTGTAGCTGGGCGTTGACGCGCTTCCCGTACTTGTTCTCCTGTGCCCACACGTCGATGATCACGTTGACGTAGGAGCCGGAGTACGGTTTGCCGTCAGCAGCTACCAACGGGCTACGATCGCGGTCCACGACGGTAGGTCGCACGGTGTTATAGGCGTTGAAGTACAGGTTACCCTCGTAGCCGGCCAGGGAAGCTTTGCTGTCACCATTGTGGGTAAGCAGCTTGTCACCCGCCTTCAGTTCCTTTTTTACTGCGCCCCACTTGTCGCCCCACTTAGCTTTACCAACCTGGTCGATCACCGCATCGAGGCCAGCGATACCTGGGTGTGCAGGGTCGAACAGGAAAGCCGCGCTGAACTGCAGCGAACCGCTTTCAGAAGCCTTTGGTTCGAAGATGTTCGGGAACGAAATGCGGGCGTTTTGGAAAGTATGTTTCATGGTAAATCCTCAGTATATGTCGTTGGTATTTCAGTGGTTAAACGAGATCGTCGAAGTTGTCTTCGACAGGCCATTCAATGGACGCATGCTCAAGCTCAGCGTTCATCAGAGTTTCTACTTCCGCCGGCAGCTCTTCGAACTGCTCGGCAATCGCCATGCTTAAAGCAGGACGCTTATCGCTGGCCGGTGCTACGGATGGCTTGCCATCGCTACGGCCAATCAATGGCTGCAGCTTGATCCACTTGCGTGGGTTAGCTTCCTTCAAGACCTTCTCCGCCGTTGTAGGGCTGATCAGCTTGAAGTCGTACATTTGGTCGACCTTCAAGCGCATCGCTTTCAGTGCTGCTTCAGCTTCCTCCTCGCTGGTCCAGCTACGCGCACCCTGTCGACCTTCGACCAGCTTGTAGCGAGCATCGGTGAACTTACCGGCCAGTAGGCGGCGCTCGACTTCAGCGCGTACCGCTTTGGCAAAACCTTCGATCATGTCGGCAGCGTCCATAAGGGTCGCCAAACGCTCATCGTCCGCCGTGGCTACCGCTTCGGTTGCCGCTTCCAGCGATGGCCGAATGCTTGGCTTCTTGACGGTGAAGTGCGCGTCGGTTGTATCTCGCGGATCGTGGTCGCTGATCCAGCGTTCATGCCAAGTGATCGCCGCCGGCTTGACGCCGAACGATTGCGCCAACAGCTTTTCAGCCTGCGGCATTTCTACCTTGACGAAACCCTTATCCAGATCCACGAATTCGCCCACGATTAGCTCCATGGTATGATCGGTACGCTCATTGCATGTAGCAGCGCGCTTACAGAATTTGCACTGCTTCTCCCCTGGTGTCGCCGGAAGCATTTCGCCAGGCGTGAAAGCGATGCGATCGGACGCTTGACGAATACGTTCGATACGCGCGTTGAGCTCGGCACGAGTCATGACATGTTCGTCAAAGTGCTGCAACCGAGGCTGCAGGATGTGCAGGTGGATCTCTTCCACTTCGCCTAGGAAGTCGAACTCCTGCAAACCGGCGTCGGTGTACATCTCCTGCTGTTCGTTATCCTTAGCGAAGACCTTGACGCCCATGCCCCACTTGAGATCAATCGAGTGAGCAACGCGCCCCGTGATGATCCAAACGTCAGTGGTGCCAGTGGCCGGTTCTACTTCATCCTTTGAGTAAATCTCGCCAGTATCGAAATCGATGTAGTTTCCGACATCAGTAAGAAAGCAGACCGCGCCGGTAACTTTGTGCCAGTGCTCCCCAGTTATGTGCGCAATGCTGAGCTTCTGTTCGGTGTAAATCGTCGCACCGTCAGCGACAGCCAGAACGTAATCCAAAGCCTTCTGCATTGGGCCGATCATGTCGAGCCCGACCGGATATTGCCCGGATGTATGGAACTCGGTAACGCCGTCTTTTACCTGGATACGCAGACCTTGAAAGTGCTTCGCGTCCACGTTCTGCAGGAGGCATTGTTCCATCAGGAAATGCGCTGCGGTGCCTTCATCCGCAAAGCTGCTCGACTGGTCTGGCAACCCGCGTTCCCGATGCGGCTTAGCCAAGCAGCGGATAGCTGCTGGCATACCGCTTGGACTTAAGAGTGCATGTGCGCCCATGGCTCAGTCCTCGAGCTTCTGCAGATCGGCGTAGACAGCTTCCAGCTTCGCTTGGTCGTTCACGGTACTGAAGTCATCTTCTTTGTCGAGCAACTTTTTCAGGTTGTCGATGCCGTGGGCTTTGAATACTTGCGGGATTTCGGCACGCTTACCGGCGCCGGCGAGTTTCAGAACCAAGGCGCGAGCCGTTTCGTAAGGAAGGACTTCAGCGGCGGTGTTGGCATTTGCGTCCGCATCCGAAGCTGTTTCGGACTTTTCCACCTTTGGGTCGGGCTTTTTATCCTCGACCTTCGGTTCTTCTTTCTTCACGACCGGCTTTGGGTCGGCCTTCGGCTTCTCTGCCGTAGGCGTACGACCGGCCAGGGAGAGGGTCAGCAGCTTGACGGCTTCAGTGTTCGCGAGCAGCGCTTCGGTTTGGGATTGGATCAGGGCTTCGATCGACATGTTGCAAGTTCCTTTTCGGTTAAGGTGTGCCGCAGATGGTAGAGAGCGGCACAAGGTATGTCAAGTGGTTTAGTTGCTAATACTTGTAGCTTTAGTGATTGCTGCGTGAGCGCGTTCCAGCGTGTCCGGAAAAAGCTGTGAAGCGATATGCTCCAACCCGCGTACGCAGTCCTTCAGAGCTTCGAGCAGCTCTGGTGCGGCGGCGATCAGAACTGCATCTTCTCTTTTGAAAACTGCGCCGTAATGGTCGTATTCGTCTTGGCATCCGACTACTGCGCCGCCTGAACTACCTTCCCCTACCACGCAAAAGCCTGATGTACGAGATTCGCTAACTCGCCATGGCCCAGGTGTACCTTTAAATTCATTCATGTTGATCTCCTTTCCAGTGGTTGCAGTACCAACCGTTCGACGGGCTGGCGCTGCCTTTGCGGTGGGGTGCGCCGTAGATTTCCCATGGGAAGCCTGAGCAGTAGCAACCCAGTTGTTTGTGTTCTACGCGCATCCGGTACTTATCGACGGTGTACAGGCCGCCGCAGTCGCAATGCACGATCGGCTCTATGCCTTTTGCTCGTGCTTCTCGGCACGCTTTGCACTTGCAGCCGTTGCGCATCTTCTCGGGTAGTTGCGTGAGCGTTCTGCGGCCATCACAACGCCTGCAGCGGCATGGGTAGCGGTTCACGACTTCGGGGGCGTTAGTGGCTTCCAGTGTAGGAAGCCGTGGAAAAACTTCCCTTCGCGTCGATCGACGATAGCTGGACTGAAAGGATGCTTCGAGTCGAACTGTCCGGTCTTAAAGCCGTAGCCGAAGGTCACCACGATCCACTGGTTGTGGCGCGGCAGCCTTTCGCTTACCGTTATCCATTTGCTCATACATCCTCCTTTATCAGTTCGGTACGCAGGATCTGTACTTCCCGAGGTGCGGTGAAATTGAGCTTTGCGTGGCCTTTGGCGAGATCGACGACTTGGACGCTGATCCCTTCAGCAATTTGCAGGGAGTCACGGAACCGGACGCGTTCTGTCTGGAGCGTGGACAGGATCCGCATTTTGCAGAACCCTCCGCACACATCGAGGATGTCAACGTATTCAGCTACGCCGTTGATGATCAGCCGCACCGCTTGGCCGGCTTTGCGTGTCAATACCAGGTTAGTCATACGTCCTCCTCGACGATTTCGAATTTGCGGTAACCGGCTTCATAGACCGCGATGGCGTCGCAGGAGGACAGGCCGCAGTCTTCAATTATCCGATCGATTACAGTCGCACGATCAGCGCTTGGTGTACCTGGTTTAGGAACGAGTTCTCCTAAGTGAACTACCGGACCGTCGTATACGCACCAGTAATTCATGTAAGGCATCCTGAACCAGTAGTACCCCTCGGATATCTTGATCCACGCCGCCATCAGACGCGCGTTCTCAGGCTGCCAGTGTGTCGCACCTTCAGGCGCCTTGCTCCAATCAATATTCATTTGCGCATCACCTCGGCGATTATCAGATCAACTTCGAACACGCTGGCTTGTATGTCCATTCGTCTTTCCGGATTGTTCTTTGTCCCGACAATCAAATCTTTTTCGTTCAGTGCATACCCGGTCTGCGTGATCCAGTGGCCGGGCAGCCATGGGGTTAAGTCAGATACTGGTGGCTGAAGCATGGCGCCTCCTAGGCAAAGTAAAAGCCGATCAGGATAAGCAGAAGGATCGTCAGGAACATGAAGTCGGCGTCGTCCATGTCAGGACTCCTGCTTTGGGATCAGCCCGCTAAGGGCGACGCGGATCGAAATACTGGTCAGATCGTCAGCCCATTCCAGTTCGTCACCGTGGGCGATACCGATAGACGCCATGCTGTTCGAGATGAAGAACCGTGTACCTAAGCGCTCGCACGCTTCCAGCGACTCGGCCAGGGTCAGTAACGCTTCAGCCTGTGCGCGGGTGATCATTTGACTTCCCTCCCGAGCGCTTTAGCCGCTGCTACGTAAAGAGGGCCGCGACCCTGCGGTCCAAACGCTCTGTCAAAAGTATTCAGCAGATCGCTAAGCGCTTTTGTCAGCTCTTCATTGCTAACGATCAACCCGTAGACGTTCTCTGGATTCGCCTGAGCTTGGAAGAGCTGGTTGTTCTTCCAGTTTGCACTGCCTTCGGCAGAAGTACGGATGTGCTGACCGGCTTTGTCTGCGAGCATCGCTACTCGTTTAAGTTCGCTAAAGTCTTTCACGGCTTGCGTACTCCTAGCAGTTGTTCGGGGACGACGCGCAGGCGGGTGGCACCTACCGTTACGTCGTAGCTCTTCGTACCGACCTTCACGACACGCGCCAGGCACTTGTGGTACTCGCTTTGCGTGTCGTTAATGCGGACGGTCTGTTCGGGCTTGAAGCGGTTCATTCCGCACCGCCCACTACGTCACGCGCCCGGGTGCAGTTCTTGCCGCAACTCTCCGTCGTATGCGTTGCGCCGCTGCAGTTGGTGTAGTAGATCGGGCGCAAAGCGTCTGTGAAGCGATACACGCTGCAACCCTCTACGGTGAATAGCTTTTCTACTGTGAAACCGTTGCCGACTGGCTGCGTAGCTTCGGCTTGCTTCTGGCAACCGCTCAAAGCGATCACTGCTGCTACTGCGATAAATGCTTTCATTTTGCCCTTCTCCTATTTGCTTACTGTGTGGTGACACTATACAACACGAAACTTGCGATTGCTTGTAGGTCCGACGAACGGTTAGGGTTTAGTCTTCCAACTCCATTCCTTTCAGCGGACCGGCCCAGCCGTAAACGGTATCGCGATAGCGCTGGTCGCTCATTGGGTAGTACCACTGATTGCCATCCCAAATCAGGAAAATGCGCTCGGCGAAACGAAATGCATTGTCAGACGGGTTTACCCAAGCGACGTAGCTGCCGCGTTCGAGTGGTTTACCCTCGGATATCTCAATCATTTCTTCCGATCTCCTCGGTTCGTATTGATCAAAGGCTTCTGGCCGTCCTTCAACGGCCAGGGTGATTCGGTATGGCAATCCGGGCAGTGAATAATGCGCAGGCTGCTCATGCGTATCACGTCCGGGTTACCGCACTTAGGGCATTGGAGGGTCATGCTTCGGGTTCCTGCGGCGCTGGCGCCCACTGAGTCACCTTGTAGCACTTACCCTCCCCACGCGTAGAACAGAAGGCGCCGTACCAAAGACCATCGCCACGGTAAGAGCCGCCTTCTACGTTCCAGTGTCCGCAAGTCGGGATACGGATCAGCACGTCTACGCCGATCTCCGGCAAACGGTCTTTACACTTAATCCACTGGCTCACGCTATAAATCCTCCTGGCATGGTTCGCACAACCTTCAAAGCGACTGGGTCATGCATCTGGCCTTTGGCGCAGTCGCTGGTGTTCACTTTTGACATCTTGGGTTTACCTGGGCGCTTTTTCATGGTTGTGCTCCTAGATTTCGATCCACTCGATGTCGTTAGGTTGCTCTACCGATTCATTCCCATCGTATTCGTCGATCCGATATTTATTGCCGTCGATTTCTTCGATCAGCAGCCGACCGCAGAAGCCGCTAGCTGCGTCGCCAAGCTCTTCGACCACTTGGACGAGAGTCAGGTCATGGCGTGCCAAATCGCGGTCATAGAAATCAGGATCACAACCGGTCAGCTCCGCATAACGGGCCTTAGCCTCGTCGCTCAAACTAAAACCGCCGTAGCATCCGTTGTAGACAATCTTCGTCATTTCAATAAGTCCCGTTCACGTTATCCGGAAGCGAAAACATATCGCCGGTAGCAGGGTCGACCATAAGGCCCGACACCACACTGATACAAAAGCCTACCCAGTACCATGGGGTAACGTGCGATTCGAGTTCCACGGTGGGGCCTTTGTCGTATGCAACCTGGTAGGTCTGCCCGTCGAAGAAACCCGCTGCAGCGTCCAGGTTAACTTTAGCCGGCGTGACGCCTGTAGCGACGCGCTGACCGTCTTCGTTGGTAATGCTGAAGTGCTGACCGGATGGCTCGGACGTGACCTGCACGTCGGTCATACGGTCGTTCATGATGGTCGAGCACCCGGAAAGGGTTGTGATCAGTGCGGCTGTCAGTAGAAGGCGTTTCATGGTTTGGGCTCCTGTGTTGCCCGGCTTTCGCCGGGCTTCACTGTTACTTGTTAGCTTCGATGAAAGGGACAGTGCTGTTAGGCAGCATGGTGGTCGGCAGTACGCCGTTCCAGCGCTCGGCCTTCGTCAGTTCGACCAGGTTCTGATTGCTCGCCAGTGCTTTAGCCTTCGCCTGGATCGCATCAGCCTCAGCGTTACCGCGCAGTCGGGTTGCTTCTGCGTCAGCTTTGGCCTGTGCCACTTTGGAATCAGCTTCTGCCTGCGCTTGGGTCACGCGGATCTGTGCTTGAACCTGTTCGGTCTGCAGCATCTGCTCGCGGGTCTTCACTTCGACTTCCGCTTTCATCCGCAGGGCGATCGAGCGTTCGTAATCGTCGCTGAAGTCGATGTTCTCGACCTGCACGCCATCAATCACCACCGGACCTACAACCGAATCGCGGATCGCCTTGGTTACGTCGGCGACGAACTTGCCGCGCTGCTGGACCGCCGTTACCGCGTTGTACTGGCCGAAGACGTTCTCAACCTGCGTAGGTACTTGTCGGGCGATCAGACGATCGCGCACGCCGTCCAGGTCTTTATAGCTGGTGTAGACTTTGGCGACTTCGCTCGGCGGAATGTGCCAGCTGACCGATACCTGCAGCTTTGCCGTCTGCTGATCCTTCGAGTAAGCCTGCAGGTCTGCGTATTGTGTGGCCTGGCTCTGCACCGAAACGAACTTCACCGATTCGATGAAAGGCGTTTTGAAGGACAGGCCGGGTTCGACTACACCAACCATGGCGCCGTTGCGAAGCAGCACACCGCGTTCTGTTTCATCGACCGTATACCAGCTGCCGAAGAACACGCAAAGCAGGATCACACCAACGATGCCCGAAATGCTCAAGCCGACAATCTTATTCATGGTTCTTGCTTCCTTTTAGATAGAGGTAAGCGCAGTACGCGCCGTAGATCACTAGGGCGATCAGGACAAGTGCCCCGATCAACATCGCTAAGACTTTCATCGAATCGCTCCGTGTTGTTCGTTTCGATGAGCCAATACTACAAGCCCTTTCTTGCACTGTCTAGCGATTTCGACAAACGGTAGTTTCTTGCACTATCTTGCTTAATGCCGTACCCTGCGGCGACGTACCCCCCATAACTACGCAGGATTACCCATGAGCAACAAACTGAAAGCACTGACTCAACGCGCTGTAGAGAACGGCGCCAGCGGCCACATGTTGAACAGACTGGCCGAAGCCAAGGATTACAGCGGCATTCTTGACGCGGTAGTCACCGCCGGCAGCCTGTCCGCGCTCGCCAATAGTCTTGGCGTGTCGTTCCAGGCCGTCCAGCAGTGGGTATCGCAAGGCTACGTGCCTACTTCCCGCATCCCTGAAATTGAATCGCTGTACGGGGTTCCAAGGGCTTCCCTGATGAATCCGAAGTACGCCGACATCCTGGCCGCTCCGACCTTCTCGTCCGACGTATAAGCCGTGGGAGCCGCGAAGATGGCTACGAAATTTGAGAGCCTGCAGGCGCCGGACGCGCTGCGGGAGCTAAGAGGCTGGCTGGTGTGGCGATGGGTCAGACGCCCGGATCGGCCAAAGGCCCTGAAGATGCCTTATTACGTTTCCGGTCCGGTGCGCAAACACACCCATGGCTCCGCCGAGGATCGCGCGCTATTGGTGACGTTCGAGGAGGCCAAGAAGGCCGCTGATCTGCATGACTTCGCCGGCGTCGGCTTGGCGTTGATGCCTGAGTTCGGTATCACCGCTCTGGACTTCGACAACTGCGTCAAGGATGGCGTTATCGATCCGCGGGTCGAGCAACTGACGATCGGCACTTACGCCGAGCTAAGCCCGTCCGGCACCGGCGTGCGCGCCTTCATGCGTGGCGAGTCACCCGACAGCAAGGACAGTACGCCGGCCGATAACTCGTTCGGCTTCGAAACGTTCCACGGCAAAGGATTCGTGACCTTCACCGGCGACGTGACCGACACGACCAAGCTGACAGGCGACGAGAACACCGTCGCGCCGCTGAGCAATGAAGTAAAAGCGTTCTGCGCTACCCGCTTCAAACGTCTTGAGCGCGTACGGGCTGAATGCGTAGGCGCCGGTAAAGCTACCTTCGGCATGTCGCCGGAACAGATCACCGACCTGCTTAATAAGCTGCCGGACGATCTGACATACGACGAATGGCGTAACGTCGGTATGGCTGTCCACCACGAGACGGAAGGAGACGGGTTCGACATATGGGACGAATGGTCGTCCCGGTCTCCTAAGTACACGTCAAGCGCTTACGGTATGGAACGGTGGGTTTCCTTTGGCCGCAACACCAGCGCCGAATACACGACCATGGGTTCGGTTCTGCTCATGATCCGTGAGTCCGGCGGCGATACAGGTCTCGAGGTCGCCTCCGCGGA
>LNAP01000985.1_pt1 | contig 33624 bp, 32 predicted proteins | sample 602601 | NCBI WGS metagenome assembly LNAP01 (sample SAMN02440304, study PRJNA202911) | soil metagenome | biome: Subtropical and temperate rainforests or woodlands; isolation source: soil samples (1 kg each in a 20% v/v slurry with milli Q water) were... ...
TCGACTTCTTCAACCGCGATCCCGTCGTCCACACCTGGACCTACAAACTTGACAAGGCCGCTTGATATGATTCGAATTTCAAAATCGCTGATCTAGCTGAAATTGGCAGGATCGGGGGTTCGCCCTTCGCGGGAGCGAATCCCCGACTCGGTTCCAGTATAGCCCGTTTCGCCTTTGGGTAGCGCCTGTTCCGTATTCGTACTGGTTTTCCACAACCCCAGCGCTATTTGGTTCGCCAGTATTTGACGAATCTCGGCTTGGGCTTCGGTAGTTTGCGCTTCCAGTGCAGGAAGCGCAGTGCCTTATGCCTGAACGTCTTTGCGGTCAGGCCGTCGATAGGTCAGGCGTTTGCCGACGATGCTCTTTGCAAGTTCATTAGCGCGCTCGCCATCGGTTACGCCAAGCGCGGTGCGGTTGTTATGGCGGAAGTCAAACTCCGCTAGGTAACGATGCAAATGCTTCTCGGAGCAATGCTGGTACGTGCCGAGCATGCCACGCTTGAAAACCGCGAAATGGCTTTCGATGGTGTTGGTGGTGATCTTGATATCGCCTTCGACGCGAACGTATTCGTCCTCTTGGTGGTTGACCGTACCGTGGCGCGAGAACTCAGCGCCGAGCTTCTGATAGACCTTGGCCTGATCCGTCATCAGGTGCGCCTCTTTTGAGAGATTGGCGCGGACGATAGGAGCAACCTCGTTAACGGTCGCGTTCGCAACGTGGAAGCTGCGAACTTGGCCGGTGTCGCGATCAAGCAAGGAAAGCACGGTGTTCTTGTGCGCTGCGCCGGCACGCTTCTTTTTAACGCCCTGCAAACGGCCAATGTACGTCTCGTCAACTTCTACCGCGCCACCTTCACGCCCATCTGCGGGACAAGGCCACAAACGCGCATTGCTTCACGCAAGCGGTGCATAAGAAACCAAGTCGATTTGTAGCTGATGCCCAACATGCGGTGGACCTGATGCGCGCTGATACCTTTCTTGGAAGCGGTCATCAGGAACAGCGCCGCGAGCCACTTGGTCAGCGGAATTTTGGAGCGCTCGAATACCGTGTTGACGGTCACGGTGAACTGCTGGCGGCACGCGGGTTCGTTGCACTGATACACGCCGGGACGGTGTGCCTTGCCCTCAAGCTTGGTGAGCTTTTCCTGATCTGCGTTGCCGCAATGCGGGCAAACCCGACCGTTCGCCCAAACGCGGGCTTCAAGCCACTCGCGGGCTGTGGTTTCGTCGAGGAATATCGGGTTTTTGAGAAGGTCGGTCATCGGGTTGCTCCAATGACCAAAATCTACCTGTGGCGGCCTGCTTTGTCAGGGTTATAATGTGCATTTTGTTGCATGTGCCGGCAGCGGAGCTGGCTCGGCCAATGGCCTAGGCGGCGCGCCCCTGAGAGCCGTCGTCGCTGCGCAAGATGGCGTTTGCGAATTCCGAGATCGTATCCAGTGTCGCCTCGGGTGCTTCACGATGCGGCGAATGTCCGGCCGCGGGGATGATGGTGACATCGACTGGGCAATAGCATTCTTCCCGGGCGATCTCGATCTGCCGCATTGTCCCGTACTGGTCATCGGCGCCCTGGAGGATCGCAACCGGCACGCGGATGTAGGCGAGATATTCCGAGATATCCCAATTGCGAAATGCAGGATCGAGCCAGGCGCGCTTCCACCCATAGAACGTGTTGTCGACATCCTTGTGCCAGCGCGCCAGCTTCGATTTAAGACTGGTGGTCTCGTAGGCTTTCGCGGTTTCCGCAATCGCCGCCACTCCCATATCTTCCACGATGAAATGCGGCGCAATCATCGCAACGCCCTGCACGCGATGATCCTGATGGGCGCCGGCGTAGATCGCCGCGATCGAGGCCCCATCGGAATGCCCGACCAGGAGGCCGCGGCGGAAGCCGATCGCATCGAGCAGCTTCGGCAGCACGTCGAGCGCTTCGATATGCATGTAGTCGAGCGGCCGCGGCAGCTTTGCCGGCGTCGAGGCGCCATAGCCGGCGCGCGAATAGACGAATACGCCGGCGCCGGTTGCGGCCTGCAGCTTGTCCGGAAAATCGCCCCACAGTCCGGCGGAACCGAGGCCTTCATGCAGCATGACGATGGTCGGCGCATCGTCGGGCGCGGGGCCGATCATGCGGTATTCGAGATCGGAAGCGTTGACGGTGAGGAAGCCGGAGGGGGAGAGGCTCATGCTATTTGCTCTTACCTTCATCATGCCCGGGGCTTGTGCCGGGACATGACGACTAGTTTTCCCGCAACTTGAAGCGCTGGATCTTTCCGGTCGCCGTCTTCGGCAAGCTCTCGACCACATCGATCCAGCGGGGATATTTCCATGGCCCGATCTTCTGCTTGACGTGCTCCTTGAGCGCTTCGTGCAGGCCGTCCTGCTTTGCGTCCGCGCGCAGCACCACGAACGCCTTCGGCTTCAGCAAGCCTTCGGGATCGGCTTCGGGCACCACGGCGGCCTCGAGCACCGCAGGATGGGTGATCAATGCGCTCTCGACCTCGAACGGCGAGACCCAGATGCCGGAGACTTTGAACATGTCGTCGCTGCGGCCGCAAAATGTATAGCGGCCGTCGGCATCGCGGACATACTTGTCGCCGGTGCGGGTCCAGTGGCCCTCAAACGTCTGGCGGCTCTTGCTGCGCTGGTTCCAGTAGCCCTCGCCGGCAGAGGGCGCATCGACCAGCAGTTCGCCGACCTCGCCATCAGGCACCTCGGCGCCGGCTTCATTCACCAGCCGCACCCTGTAGCCCGGCACCGGCCGCCCGGAGCAGCCATACTTGATGTCGCCGGGCGCGTTGGAGAGAAAGATATGCAGCAGTTCGGTCGAGCCGACGCCGTCGAGGATGTCGACGCCGAAGCGCGCTTTCCAGCTATTGCCGACCGATTCCGGCAGCGCCTCGCCCGCTGACGTGCAGATGCGCAAGCGATTGCCGCCGCGTTCGTTCTTCAGTATCTCGTCGTTGAGCATCGCGGCGAACAGCGTCGGCACGCCGAAGAAGATGCTCGGATGATATTTGTTCATCAGCGCGAACATGACAGCAGGCGTCGGGCGCTCGGAATTCAGCACGGTGGTGGCGCCGACCGACATCGGAAACGTCAGCGCATTGCCAAGGCCGTAGGCGAAGAACAGTTTTGCCGCCGACAGTCCGACGTCATCCTCGCGAATGCCGAGCACCTGTTTTGCATACGTCTCCGCCGTGGCCGCCAGATTGGAATGCAGATGCCGCACGCCCTTGGGCATGCCGGTCGAGCCCGACGAATACAGCCAGAATGCCGGTTCATCGGCATGGGTTGCGGCGGTCGCGAAGGCGTCGCTTTCGTCCGCGATCACGTCGGAGAGTTTCTTATAACCGTGCGCTGCCTTGCCGGAGACGACGACATGCTCGAGAGCCGGCATCCGGCCGAGCATGTCCTTTACGACAGGCAACAGCGCCTCGGAGATGAACAACACCCGCGCGCGACAATCGGCCAGCACATAGGCATATTGATCCGAGGTCAAAAGCGTATTGAGCGGCACCGGAACGATCCCGGCGCGGATCGCGCCCAAAAACACCGTCGGGAAATCCACGGTGTCGAGCATGATCATCGCCACCCGCTCTTCGCGGCGGACGCCGAGGCGGCGCAGCAGATTGGCGACGCGGCAGCTTTGCTTTTGCAAGCTTCCGTAGGTCAGCTCGGAAACCGTATCGGTGAAGGCGAGTTTTTCGCCGCGGCCTTCCTCGACATTGCGGTCGAGCAGCCACGTCACCGCATTGTAAGAACCGGATATGCCGCTCATGCCGTGCACCGAAAACCCAAGCGCGTCACGACACCTCCTCCACCAGGTTATAAGAATTATAATTCATAGAAAGCCATCAGGCTCGCTTGCTGTCAATCCTTATCGGCATTATGTTTCAGCATTCGCGGCGCAAAACCGAACCACGGGGACATGACGGAAAATCTCGATCCCGAAACCGGCTTTCTCGAACAACTCGGCCAGCGAGTCCGAACCATGCGCGCTCTGCGTGGCATGTCGCGCAAAGTTCTCGCCAAGGTTTCCGGCATTTCCGAACGCTATATCGCGCAGCTTGAAAGCGGCAAGGGCAACGTGTCGATCGTGCTGCTGCGCCGGGTGTCGAACGCGATGGGCGCGCACCTGGAGGATCTGATCCCTTCCACCGAGCCGGCGCCGGACTGGGCCGTGATCCGCGATCTCCTGCGCAAGGCGACGCCGAACCAGATCGCGCAGGCCAAGGATGTTCTCGCCGGTCAAGGCAATGGCACCTCGGCACAGCGGCGGGTGTCGTTTGCGGGTATTGCGCTGATCGGGCTGCGCGGCGCCGGCAAATCCACGCTCGGCAAGATGCTGGCGAAGAAGATCGGCTGGAGCTTTGTCGAGTTGAACAAGGAGATCGAGGCGCAGAACGGCTTATCCGTCGCCGAAATCATCGCGCTCTATGGCCAGGAAGGTTTTCGCCGCATGGAGCAGGCGGCTCTCGGGCAATTGCTGGCGCGCAACGAACTGATGGTGCTGGCGACCGGCGGCGGCATCGTCTCCGAGCCTTTGACCTTCGACCTGATCCTGTCGTCGTTCTACACGATCTGGCTGAAGGCGGAGCCGGAAGAACATATGGCCCGGGTGCGCAAGCAGGGCGACTTGCGCCCGATGGCCGACGATCGATCCGCGATGACGGAGCTCCGCACCATTTTGCTGAGCCGCGAGCCATTATATGCGCGGGCCTCTGCGGTGGTGGATACCGCGGGGCTTAGCGTGGATGCGGCGGCAGCGCGGCTGATCGATGCGGTGTCGCCGGTACTGGAGCAGGACGCGCGAATGTTCGCGCGGGGATGAATCTACTTCTCATGTCCCGGCCTTGAGCCGGGACCCATCTTCTTACTCACAATGATGGACCCCGGATCAGCAGCGCATCACTTCTTGCTGCGCAGCATCCGGGGAACGCTTCCCGTTGCGGATAAACTGAATGCACCCCGTCACAGCAGCATCGACTTCACCGACTCCGCGCCCTCGCGAAGCAGCGGCAGAAATCGATCGATCAATTCGCCGGTGGGGACACGATCGACATGTGCACCCATATTGATCGCGGCGATAATGGTGCCGTCGTAGCGACGTACCGGCACCGAGATGGAATGGAAATGCGGCTCGGCCTCGCGGTCCACCAGCGAATAACCCTTCTCGCGATCGGTGATGACGGCCGCAAGCAAAAGCTTTGGATCCGTCACCGTGTGGGGTGTCAGGGACTCGCGTCGCATCGACTTTAATCTTGCGGCGAGTTCGGCATTGTCGAACTGGCCGAGCATGGCGCGGCCGACCGAGGTGCAGAAGGCGGGCAGGCGATAACCGATATCAAGCCCCGCAGAGAATACGCGCGCGGGGCTGCCGCGGGCGATGAACACGACCTCGTCGCCATCCAGCACCGCCAGCGAACTGATCTCCTGCGCGGCCGTGGCGATCCGATCGAGCACCGGCTGCAGCACCGACACCACCTGGCTCGAGCGCAGATAGGACGCCGCCAGCGTCAATACGCGTGGCGTGAGCGTGAAGAGTTTACCGTCGGTGGCGACGAAGCCGCCGCGTTCGAAGGTAAAGAGGATCCGCCGGGCCGTCGCGCGCGGCAGGTCGGCGGCGCGGGCAAGATCACTCAGCGTCATCGGGCCGCTGGTGGTGCCGAACTTCTGTAACAGCCGCAGACCACGGTCGAGGCTTTCGACGAAGTCGGAGGCGCGCTCGTCGCCATCGCTGCGTTTCAGTTTCGGCATCTCTCTTTCCAACTGGCCGCATGCCGGCCAAAGATTGTGCTTGCTGTACCGCTGATGCATGTCATAATTCGCCCATTCGTTCAATAGACGAACATTTGAAGGACCAAGCCGCCATGATGAGTCAGGAGCAGAACGACCTGATCACCCGGACCGGGCCGAAGGACGCCTGCGGCAAGCTGATGCGGATGTATTGGCAGCCGGCGGCGCTGGTGGATGAGCTCCAGGGGTCGCGGGCGGTTCGGCCGGTGAAGCTGCTGGGTGAGAATCTGGTGCTGTTTCGCGACGAGCAGGGCCGTTTCGGCCTGATCGACCGCCATTGCGCGCATCGCGGCGCCGACCTCGCCTTTGGACGCCTCGAAAATGGCGGGCTGCGTTGCGCCTTCCATGGCTGGCTGTTCGACGTATCGGGGCAATGCCTGGAAACGCCGGCCGAGCCAAAGGGATCGCAGCTCTGCAAGGGTATCAGGCAGCGCTCTTATCCCGTGATCGAGAAGAGCGGCATCCTGTGGGCTTATCTCGGCGAAGGCGAGCCGCCGGCCTTTCCGGAAATCGACTGCTTCGTCGCGCCGGAGGCCTATACGTTTGCCTTCAAGGGCCACATCAACTGCAACTGGCTGCAGGCGCTCGAGGTCGGCATCGATCCGTCGCACGCTTCGTTCCTGCATCGTTTCTTCGAGGATGAGGATACTTCCGGCGCCTATGGCAAGCAGTTTCGCGGCGCATCGGCCGGGTCGGATATGCCGATGACGAAGATCCTGCGCGAATATGATCGTCCGATCATCAATGTCGAGCGCACCGAATACGGCATGCGGCTGATCGCGCTGCGCGAGATCGACGAGGAGCGCACCCATGTGCGCGTCACCAATCAATTGTTCCCGCACGGCTTCGTCATCCCGATGAGCACGGAGATGACGATCACGCAGTGGCACGTGCCGGTCGATGACGAGAACTGCTACTGGTATGCGATCTTCACCAGCTATTCGACGCCGGTGGACACGAAGAAGATGCGCGACCAGCGGCTTGAGCTGTATGAACTGCCGGACTATCGCTCGCGCAAGAACAAGACCAACGACTACGGCTTCGATCCTCACGAGCAGGCGACCGCGACCTATACCGGCATGGGCGCCGACATCAACGTGCATGACCAGTGGGCGGTCGAGTCGATGGGGCAGATCCAGGACCGCACCAACGAGCATCTCGGCCAGGCCGACAAGGCGATCGTGCAATATCGACGCCTGCTGCGGCAGGAGATCGAAAAGGTCGCGGGCGGCGAGAAGCCGTTCATGTTCCTGGATGACGCCCATGCGCGCAGCATCCAGGGCCCGGCCACCATGGACGGTATCGGGCCGACGCGGGGCTGGGAAACCTTCTGGATGGAAGTCGATGTCAAGCGCCGCCGCAGCGCGCCGTGGGCCGCGCCGGTGCCGGAAGAGATCGCCGACAAGATCCGCCATCTGTCGGCAGCCGAGTGATGGCGCTGACACGGAATGTATTTGCCGTCATTGCAAGGAGCGCAGCGACGAAGCAATCCACCACTTTCTTACGTGGTAAGATGGATTGCTTCGCTGCGCTCGCAATGACGAAATGGCTGTAAGGGAGTGACGCGTTGAGTTTCGTTGAGCGTCACGGGCTTTGGTCGAAGGAGCAGAAAGAAGCGGCGACACGCCTGCGCCGCATCGTCGAAGAGCACAAGCTCGAAGTCATCAGGCTGTCATTCCCCGACCAGCACGGAATCCTGCGCGGCAAGACGCTGGTCGCGAGCGAAGCGCTGCGCTCGCTGGAGAGCGGATGCTCGATCACCACGACGATGCTGGCCAAGGACACCTCGCACCGGACGGTATTCCCGGTGTTCACCGCCGGCGGCGGTTTCGGCATGAAGGAGATGGAAGGCGCCGCCGACGTGCTGATGGTCGCCGATCCGACAACGTTTCGCGTACTGCCGTGGGTGCCGGGCACCGGCTGGCTATTGTGCGACGTCTATTTTGCCGACGGGCGGCCGGTACCGTTCGCAACCCGCCATCTCTATCGATCCGTTCTCGATAAGCTTGGACAGCGCGGCTACGATTTCGTCGCCGGCCTCGAAGTCGAATTCCATATCTTCAAGCTCGAAGACGCCAGGATGTCGCCGGAAGATGCCGGCCAGCCGGGTCAGCCGCCCGATGTCAGCCTGCTGTCGCACGGCTATCAATATCTCACCGAGCAACGCTACGACCAGATGGAGCCGGTGCTGGAAATCATCCGCCGCGACGTGCTGGCACTCGGCCTGCCGTTGCGCTCGATCGAGGTCGAGTTCGGGCCGAGCCAATGCGAATTCACGTTCCAGCCCACGATCGGACTTGAGCCCGCCGACAACATGGTGCTGTTTCGCAGCGCCGTGAAGCAGATCGCCCACCGGCATGGCTATCACGCCACCTTCATGTGCCGGCCGAAACTGCCCAACGTGTTCGCATCCGGATGGCACCTGCATCAATCGATCGTGTCGCGCTCCGGCGGCGAGAACGTTTTCATGACCAAGGACGATGGCGAGGTGCTGAGCCCGTTCGCCAAAAACTATCTCGCGGGGCTGTTGCAGCATGCCCGCGCCTCGGCCGTGTTCACGACGCCGACCATCAACGGCTACAAGCGCTACCGTTCCTACTCGCTGGCGCCGGACCGCGCGATCTGGGGCCGCGACAACCGCGGCGTGATGATCCGCGTGCTCGGCGCATCCGGCGATCCCGCTACGCGGCTGGAAAACCGCATCGGCGAGCCGGCGGCCAATCCGTATCTCTACATGGCGTCGCAAATTCTATCGGGGCTGGACGGCGTCGATCGCGGGCTCGATCCCGGTCCGTCGGCGGACACGCCGTATGAAACGCAAGCCGCCCTGCTGCCGAAGACGCTGCGTGAGGCGGTGTTCGCGCTGAAGGACGATCCGTTCTTCCGCGACACACTGGGCGCGGAGTTCGTCGACTATTACGTTCACATCAAGAACGCCGAGATCGAACGTTTTCAGGCGGAAGTGTCCGAATGGGAGCAGCGCGAATATTTCGAGATGTTTTAGAGTAGAAACCGATCCAGACTCGAGCCCGATCGATCCTGCACTAATTCAACGGCCAACTCTTGGGCGGCTGCCCGTGCGGCATGGTCGGCCGCGCCCCGAATACCTGTACCTCCGGAAATTCTTTTTTCAAGGCATTATGTGAGCTGCGCAAGCCAGATCGTATGATTGCCGCAATCTGGATCCTCGACAATGTGCGCGACTACGTCGAAGCCGTTCGCGTTCAGCAACGCGCGGTATTCCGCGGCGTCCAGACTCGCATGATAGAGCGGCTCGCCCTTGTAGCTCCCGATCGCCTCGCCGTGCGCCGGACCGCTCGTGAACATCAATGCCGCGCGCGAGGCGGCATGCCGCCTGAAGATGGGAAACATCCGGCGCTGGTCGTCCGGACAAAGATGGAAAAAACTGTCCCAGGCCAGGATGCCGTCGAAGCCCCGCGCGAGGGAAAGCTTTCGCATGTCCGCGACATGCCACACAAGCTTCGGGAAAGAAGCCGCGCAGAAGGCAATCATTTCCGGCGACGAATCCACGCCGGTCACGTTGCACCCCTGCGCGACGAGATAGCGGGCAATGGGTTCACCTGAACCGCAGCCGATATCGAGCACGGAGGCTCCGGCCGGCAGCCGATCGCGAAACCGGTCGAGCCACGCCCGTTCGAACAGGCGCGTTCCTCGATCATGCGCCCACACGTGGGCATGCCGCTGATACAGCCCAATGATGCGGTCGGCGTCGGAACTCATGGGCGGCAAGTTTGGCGCAGGCAGATCGGGCGAGCAAGAGGTCTGACCGTATTCAAACTCGCGCTGCCATTGCCGTTTGCACGTCGTCGCGGCAAAGGTCGAGACCCATAACCACGGGCCGAACTGATAGTGCAAGGTCTCTGCCACACCGCCCGAACGAGAGGCTGCAGGTCATGCGTCCCGGCCTTCGCCCGGAAAGCGAGCCCCCTCAAATCCCCAGATACCTATGCTGCAGATCCGGCTCGGCAATCAGTTGCGCCGAGGTGCCGCTCCACACCGCGCGGCCGCGTTCGATGATGTAGTGGCGGTCGGCGATACGGGAGAGGTTTTCGACGTTCTTGTCGATGACGAGGACCGATTGCCCGCGCGCCTTGAGCATCGACAGGCAATTCCAGATCTCCTCGCGGATCAGCGGCGCGAGGCCTTCGGTCGCCTCATCCAAAATCAACAGCCGCGGATTGGTCATCAGCGCCCGGCCGATTGCCAGCATCTGCTGCTCACCGCCCGACAGCGTGCCGCCCATATTGCTGCCGCGCTCGGCCAGCCGCGGGAACAGCGCGTGGATCTTCTCGATGGTCCAGGGGTCCGGGTTGCCGAGACGATTGCCGGACGCGGCAACAAGATTTTCGCGCACGGTGAGATTGGGAAAGATCTGACGTCCCTCCGGCACCAGGCCGATGCCCAGTTGCGCAATCCGGAACGACGGCAGCTTGCGAACCTCCTGCCCGCCGAAACGGACTGTCCCCGCACGCGCCGGCGTCAGTCCCATGATGGAGCGGATGGTCGTGGTCTTGCCCATGCCGTTGCGGCCCATCAGGGCGACCATCTCGCCCGATCGAACCGACAGCGACAGGCCGAACAGCACCTGGCTAAGGCCATAGCAGGTCTCGATGCCTTCGATTTCGAGCAAATTGTCAGCCATGGCGGGTCACCACATGCTGGTCGCCAAGGTAGGCGCGCTTCACCTCTTCGTTGCTGCGGATCGCGTCCGGCACGTCGGAGGCGATGACGCGGCCATAGACCAGGACGGTGATGCGGTCGGCAAGAGCAAACACGGCTTCCATGTCATGCTCGACCAAGACGATGGTGACTTCGCGCCGCAATTCCTTCAGCAGCGTCACCATGCGTGCCGACTCCGTGACACCGAGGCCCGCCATCGGTTCGTCGAGCAACAGCAATTGCGGCTTGGTCGCGAGCGCGACGGCTAGTTCAAGCTCGCGCTGCTCGCCGTGGCTCAATTTCGATACCAACACATCGGCACGTTGTTCCAGACCAACACGTTTCAGCGCAGCCTTGGCCGCATCGCGCAGATGCTTCTCCTTTCGGGCGGCGCCCCAAAAGCGGAAGGAGTGCCCGTCATGGGCCTGCGCAGCGAGTGCGACATTGTCGATCGCGGTAAAATCCTTGAGCAGCGAGGTGATCTGGAATGAGCGCGCCAGCCCGAGCCGGCTGCGCTTGTAGGACGGCAGGCCGGTGACGTCGCGGCCGGCAAAATGGATGGCGCCGGAATGAGGCATCAATTGCCCGGTCAACTGGCTGATCAGCGTGGTCTTGCCGGCGCCGTTGGGGCCGATGATGGCGTGCAACTCTCCTGGCGCAACATTCAGTGACAGGTTGTCGGTCGCGGTGATGCCGCCGAAGCGCCGGACCAGGTTTTCGACGCGGAGCAAGGGATCAGCCACGGCCCAACCTCCCGAGCAGGCCCATGATGCCGCCGCGCGCGAACAGCACGATCAAGAGCAGCAGCGGGCCCATGATCATGGCCCAGTATTCGGTGAATTGCGACAGCAGTTCTTCCAGCAAAAGGTAGAAGATCGCGCCGATCACGGGTCCGAACAGCGAGCCCATGCCGCCGAGGATCACCATCACCATGAGATCGCCGGAACGGGTCCAGTACATCGAGGCCGGACTGACGAAATCGGTATTGTTCGCAAGCAGCGCGCCTGAAAGCCCGCAGATGGTGCCTGCGATGACGAAGCAAACCAGCCGATAGCGGGTGACCGGAAATCCGATCGCCTGCATGCGCTGCTCGTTGGAGCGAGCGCCCTGGACCACCATGCCGAAGCGCGAATTGACGATGCGCCAGATCAAATAGAGGCCGCCGAACAGGCAGGCGAGGCAGAGATAATAGAACTGCACGCGGCTCGACATGTCGATAAGGCCGCCGAAATCGCTGCGCTTGTAGATGGTCAGCCCATCGTCGCCGCCATAGCGCGCCAATCCGGAGGCGACGTAATACGCCATCTGGGCAAAGGCCAGCGTGATCATGATGAAATAGACGCCGCGGGTGCGCAGGCTGAGCGCGCCGATTACCAGCGCGAACAGCGCCGAGGCCGCGAGCGCCACCGGCCATTGAATGAAGCCGGAGCCAACGCCTTCAAAGGCGAGGATGCCGACCGCATAGCCGCCGATACCCAGATACGCCGCATGCCCGAAACTCATCATGCCGCCATAGCCCATGATCAGATTGAGGCTTGCGGCGGCAAGCGCAAAGATGACGATGCGCGTGAACAGCGTCAGCAGGAAGATATTGCCGCTGATCGACGAATAGAACGGAAGCAGCAGCAAGCCGGCGACGACCAGCGCCGCGACCACATTGCGGGCGTCAACGGAAATCTTCATCGCTTGCTGGCCGGAAACAGCCCCTCCGGCCGCACCACCAGTACGATCGCCATCAACAGATAGATCAGCATCGAGGACAGCGCGGGTGCGGCGGTGGAGGCCGCGGTCGAACTCAGGATCTGCCGCAGCAGCCCGGGCAGGAAGGCGCGGCCGAGCGTATCGATCATGCCGACAAAGATCGCGGCGAGGAACGCGCCGCGGATCGAGCCGATGCCGCCGATCACGATGATAACGAAGGCCAGGATCAGGATGTTCTCGCCCATGCCGATCTGCACGGTGAGGATCGGCGCCTGCATCAGCCCGGCGAGACCGGCCAATGCGGCGCCGAGCCCGAACACCAGCGTGAACAGCAATTTGATGTTGATGCCGAGCGCGCCGATCATTTCGCGGTTGGAGGCGCCGGCGCGGATCAGCATGCCCACGCGCGTGCGCATGACAATCACATAGAGAAAGGCGGCAACCAGCAGCGAGACCGCGATGATCGCGAGCCGATAGCTCGGATAGAACACGCCGGGCATGATCTGGATCGGCACGGTCAGCCAGGCCGGCAGCGGCAACGCCAGTCCCGCCGGGCCCCAGATCAGCCGCACCGCGTCGTTGAAAAACAAGATAAGGCCGAAGGTCGCCAGCACCTGATCGAGATGGTCGCGGCCGTAGAGGTGTCTGAGCGCGACGAATTCAAGCGCGATACCGAGCAGCAGCGTGGCGCCGAGCGCCAGGATGATTCCGAGCACAAAACTTCCGGTCCAGGCCACGAAGGTCGCCGCGAAATAGGCCCCCATCATGTAGAGCGAGCCGTGCGCCAGATTGACGAAATCCATGATGCCGAACACCAGCGTCAGTCCCGCCGCCAGCAGGAACAGCAGCAGGCCGAACTGCAATCCGTTCAGGAGTTGTTCGACAAGAAGCAGCATGGAGGCTCTAGGTCATTTTCCGGTTGAGGCATATCACAATCAGGCATCCAACGCGCCTCATGGTTCGAGATGCGCGGCGTGGCCGCGCTCCTCACCATGAGGGTCTGGAGGACTTCATCTGGTTGCAAAATCTAACTGCAAAACATGTGCCGAAAGGAAAACAGCGGCAGCGCATAAGCACTGCCGCCGTATCGGACAGTATCCGCAATCACTTCATCTGACATTTGTCGACGAAACGATCCTGATCGTCCTTGACGATGGTGGCGACCGTCTTGAGCGAGAGCTCGCCATTGGCATCCTTGACCACGTCCTGCAGATAGAAGTTCTGGATCGGAATGTGGTTCTTGCCGTATTTGAACGGGCCGCGCAGCGATTTGAAGTTCGCCTTCTCCATCTCGGCCCGCATCGCGTCCTTCTTGGTCATGTCACCCTTGACCGCCACCACCGCGCTGTTGATCAACTGTGCGGCGTCATAGGCCTGCGCGCCGTAATAGGTCGGACGCAAACCGGGATATTTCTTGCGATAGTCGGCGACGAAGCGCTTGTTCTCTTCGTTCGGCAGGTCGTTGACCCATTCCTGGGCGCCGGGAACGCCGAGCGCATTTTCCTTCTGCAGCGGCAGCGACAATTCGTCGATGGTGAACGCCGTATAAAGCGGAATCTGCTGCTTGAGCCCCGCCTGCACATATTGATTGAGGAACTGCACGCCGGCGGCACCGGGATAGAACACGAAGATCGATTCTGCGCCGGAAGCCCGCGCCTTGGACAGCTCGCCGGAGAAATCGAGCTGGCTCGGCCACACCGTGTATTCTTCGCCCTTGATCTCGCCCTTGAAGGTGCTCTTCACGCCGGCCAGCATGTCCTTGCCGGCCGCGTAGTTCGGGCCGATCAGGAACACCGACTTGACGCCCTTCTGGTTCATGTACTGGCCCATGGCCTGCGGCGTCTGGTCGTTTTGCCAGGAGGTCGAGAACACGTAAGGCGAACACAGTTCGCCGGCGAGCTGCGACGGTCCGGCATTGGCCGAGATCAGGAAGGTCTTGGAATCGACGGCCGTCTTCAGCGAGGCCAGCAGCACGTTCGACCAGATATAACCGGCGATGAAATCGACCTTGTCGGCCTGGATCAGCTTCTCGGTCTTCTGCTTGCCGACATCCGGCTTCTGGCCGTCATCCTCGTAGATCACCTCGACCGGAATGCCGCCCATCTTGCGGCCCATGTGATCAAGCGCCAACTCGAACGAATTGCGCATGTCGTTGCCGATCACGGCGGTCGGACCGCTGAAAGTCGAGACAAAGCCGATCTTGATCGAGTCAGCCGCCAAAGCGGGCTGGGCCAGCGCCAGAACCATTGCGCCCGCCAGCCAGAAATCCCTTTTCATATTCACTCCCCTTCCTCGCTATATAAAGCATCCCGCCAGCCCGGCGACCGAACCCAATGCAGACAGCGCTTCCGGCGCTTCGTTTCTCGGGCCTCCGTATCAGGTGACGTGTTTTGTGCGCGAAATCACAGGCCGGCAGCAAGGGCGAACCGAAAGCCCCCTCTTAGAACCTTCGGCCCATACCCCCGGCAATCTGCACCATAGTTCGCTCCCGGCGCGGATGGCAAGAATTATAGTTCTGGTTGGCGGGCCAGGATTGTCGCAGCGGCTCGCGCAACCGAAGCCCCGGTTTTAACGGTCCCGTAGAGCGACCGGAAACCATACACATGGAGGCACCGCAGCGGTTCATGGCCCGGAAAGCAATTCCGTGTGCATTTGTCGCGAAAAGGATGGGCCAATGTTGGGTTTCCTGTTCGGCTTCAACGCGCGTCTCGGCCGGCTGTATTATTTCCTCGCTACCGTTGCCGTCGCGATTGGGATGACAGCGGCGATTTACGCCTATGTGAGCCATACGTTCGGCATCGCGCCAAAAGGCACGCGCCTGCCTTCCGATCTGGTGACATGGCCGGTGATCGCTCTCGGCGTCATCTTTGCCTGGGCCACCTTCACGCTGCAATCGATGCGGATCAGGGATATCGGATGGGATCCTGTCTGCGTCGTTCCGGGCTGGATCGCGTTCCTGATCATCGACAGCATCGCTGCAAGCAAAATCCCGGCCTGGTCGCTCGGCCCCGACCAGCAGGGCACCGTCGTTGGCGCGCTCGTCAACTTCGGCCTGCTGCTGGCGCTGACATTCTGGCCGAGCGGTGACTACGAAGATTCGACGCCGACATTCGAGACGCTTCGACGGTCTGATCCTCCGCCACGCAGTCGAGACAAGGCCTCGGTCACGGCGGCGCGCATCGCGCGGGCGACCGGCACCGACTTCGGCCGCCGCGGAGCTTGAGCGGTTACCTGGAGCTTCATCCGTCTGGATTGAGCGTGCCTCGATGCCTCGGCATCGGCAGTGAGCGCCCTCAAGCGGGATCGAACATGAAATGGTAGATCACGAACTGGCCGCGTCCTTCATGATCGGCGGACGCGGGACTTCGTCAGATGCCATCTCCGTTCTCCTTCCACCATCGGTCAGACCAGATATTCAGCCGCCTCGATAATGTAACGCGCATGGCGGAAATCGCGGGTGGCGGCGACCTTGTCGGCCGACCACTGCAGCAGCATGAAATATTTCGGCCGTGAGCCCGGCTCGTTTGGATCGAACACCAGGATCGCGGGACGGCCTTCCACCAAACCTGCCACCAGATGCCAGTCGCCGACTTTCGAATAGTTTCCGAAATATCTGGAAACCTCGGCCTTGCCGTTCAGGCGCGTCTTGTTGACGAGGTCGAGCCGCACGTCGTCCGCGATCATGGCACGGATCGCGTCGAAATCCCGCGCATTGACATGCGCGCGCAATAGCGATGCAGCCTTGGCCGCATCGCGACCAGCAGGCTGTTGATATCAGCCACGGCGACCGGTGCGTCAGGGGCCATTTCATCCTGCTTCCCGCACATTTCTCGCCTACGGCTCGTTCAGCATGCGGTAATTGCCGACAATGGTAACGCCGCGGACCAGCGGCGGTTCGGCACGGCGTTCGCGAATTCCGTTCTGGAAGGCCTGGAAAGCCTTGAGTTTCGGCAGTGCACTGCTGCCGTCATCCGCCGCGGCCTCGACCAAATGGATAAACGTATCGTCCTCCAGCCGCAGCGAAAGATAGCGCGTGCCTTCCAGGCTCGAAGCCTTCAATTCCGCAAACACCGCCGCAACCAGTTCGGCGTTCTTGTCGGTCATATCAGGCTTGGTCTTATACCTGATGAGGTTCCGTTTCATCATTCCCTCCTGGGTTCCGATGCGAAATCATCGCTCTCGTCCCCCAAGACGTTTGGCGTCCGCAAAAGGATTCGCTCGCAAACAAATTATTTCAGGCCGCATCCTTCGTCCCTCCCGCTTCGTCTTGCCCCTAAAAGCGCCGCCCGACGTGGCAGCGAAGCAAGCGGGAGAGTTGGCTATGCAGGAGCCGTACGAGAGGTCGGAAAAGAACTGGGTGCTTGGCGTCACCGCACTGGCATCCTTCATGGTGGCGCTCGATACGCAGGTGCTGACCGCAGCACTCGCCACCGTTCGCGCCGATTTCGGCGCCCCGATGGAGGCGCTGCAGTGGACGGTCAACGCCTTCAATCTTAGCTTCGCGGTACTGCTCTTGAGCGGGGCCGCGCTCGCCGCTGTACAGGTGTCGCGGAGCGCCTGACATCAAAATTTCGAGAATGCACGATGCGTTTTCGCTATCGGCCGATTGGCAGATCGCCCTTGGTCCAAACGTTCAAATACCTACATAATCTAACGGTACAGGGAAATCTGAAACCGAAAGCTGCAAGCCTATGACCACCGAGCAAGCGCCATCGACAAAACCCCATCGCGTGGTGATCGTCGGCGCCGGCTTCGGCGGGCTGGAGGCGGCGTTTGGTCTTGCCGGCGCGCCGGTCAGCATCACGGTGATCGACCGGCGCAACCATCATTTGTTCCAGCCGCTCTTGTATCAAGTCGCGACCGCTTCGCTGGCCACTTCCGAGATCGCCTGGCCGATCCGCCATCTGCTGCGCGACCGCCCCGAGGTCACGACCTTGTTCGCAACCGTGTGCGGCATCGATGCCGCGGCCAAGCGCGTGCTGCTCGATGATGGCGACGCCGTGCCGTATGACACGCTCGTTCTCGCCACCGGCGCGCGCCATGCTTATTTTGGCCATGACGAATGGGAGCCGTTCGCGCCCGGCCTGAAGACGCTCGAGGATGCGACCACGTTGCGGCGGCGTATTCTCGTTGCCTTCGAGCGCGCCGAGCGCGAATGCGACCCGCAACGGCGCGCGGCGCTGTTGACCTTCGTCATCATCGGCGCCGGCCCGACCGGCGTCGAGCTCGCCGGCACCATTGCCGAACTGGCGCAGGACACGCTACCGCCGGACTTCCGCAACATCGACACCCACAAGGCGCGCGTCGTGCTGATCGAGGCCGGCCCGCGCGTGCTGGCCGGCTTTGCCGACGATCTCTCAAGTTACGCGCAACGCTCGCTCGAAAGCATCGGCGTCGAAGTGGTGTTGGGGCAGCCCGTCACCGAATGCACCGCCGATGGCGTGGTCTATGGCGACAACAGACTGGAGGCCAGGACCATCATCTGGGCCGCCGGCGTGCGCGCCTCGCCCGCCGCCGAATGGCTGGGCGCACCAAGCGATCGCGCCGGGCGGGTTCAGGTCGAGGCCGACCTGACCATCCCCGGCCATCCCGAGATCTTTGCGATCGGCGACACCGTGAGTATCGACGCCTGGGACGGCAAGCCGGTACCCGGCATCGCGCCGGCGGCGAAGCAGCAGGGCAAGCATGTTGCCGAAACCATCAAGGCGCGGTTGCGCAGCGCGGCGACGGGCCCATTCCGCTACAAGCACGCCGGCAGCCTCGCGCAGATCGGCAAGCGGATCGCGGTCATCGACTTCGGCCGCATCAAACTGCGCGGCACGATCGCGTGGTGGATCTGGGGCATCGCCCACATCTACTTCCTGATCGGGCTCCGCCACCGCCTCAGCGTCGCGCTCAGCTGGCTCTGGATCTACGCGCGCGATCAACGGGCGGCGCGGCTGATCACGCAGGGCAGCAGCAAGGTGGTGTAGGCGCTCTTCTCGTGTCCCGGACGCGGCGCGGCATGAAATGACGCGACGCAGAGCCGGGACCCATGGCGCTTCAGCAAGAATAGGCCCCGGCTCTGCAGCGGAGCGCTACGCGCCGCACTGCGTCCGGGGCACGAGACTTACTTCACCAATTCGCAGCCACCCTCCGCCAGCGGCCGGAACGCCTGCTCCGCCGGAATGGTCGAAACCAGCTTGTAGTAGTCGTACGGATATTTCGACTCCTCCGGCTTCTTCACCTCGAACAGATACATGGGATGCACGACGCGGCCGTCCTGGCGGATCGCGGTGTCGCCGAACAGTTTGTCCTTGCCTTTGAACTTCTTCATCTGCGGCACCACATCCTTGGCGTTGTCGCTGCCGGTCGCGGCGACCGCGTTGAGATAGGCGAGCGTGGAGGCGTAGACGCCGGCCTGGTTGCCGCTTGGCATCTTGCCGTTCATGCCGGGTCGCGCGGCGAAACGCTTGGCGAAGGCGCGAGTGTCGTCGTTCATGTCCCAGTAGAAGGCCTCCATGAGCTGGAGGCCCTGCGCGACCTTGATGCCCATGCCGTGCACGTCGTTGATGAAGAGCAGGAACGCGACGAGCTTCTGCCCGTTCAGCTGCACCCCGAACTCGGCCGCTTGCTTCACCGCGTTGATGGTGTCGCCGCCGGCATTGGCAAGGCCGATCACCCGCGCCTTCGAGCTCTGTGCCTGCAACAGGAAGGAAGCGAAATCGGAGGTGCCGAGCGGGTGCTTCGAGGAGCCGAGCACCTTGCCGCCGTGCCCCTCGATGTATTTCTGCGCTTCCGCCTCGATGCCCTTGCCGAGGGCATAGTCGACCGTGAGGAAATACCAGTCCTTGCCACCGCGCGACATCATCGCGGCCGCCGTGGTATTGCCGGTGGCCCAGGTGTCGTTGACCCATTGGATCGTGTTGGGCGAGCACGCCTTGCCGGTGAGATCGGAGCTTGCGGTCGACGACGCCAGGAAGGTCATGCGGCTGTCGCGCAGCAGCGTGTTGATGGAGAGGCCGACGGCCGAATTCGGCACGTCGACGATGGCATCGACGCCCTCGACATCGAGCCATTTGCGCGCGATGGCATTGCCGACATCGGCCTTGTTCTGGTGGTCGGCATAGACGATCTCGACCCTGATGCCCTTAGCCCCGCCGTTGAAATCCTCGGCCGCCATGCGCGCGGCTTCCACCGAGCCCATGCCGTTGGTATCCTGGAAGATGCCGGAGATGTCGTTCAGCACGCCGACGCGCACGACGTTGTCGGAGATCTCGGCGCTCGCCACGCCGCTGATCAGGCTCGCGGCCAGCGCGAGCGTCCATTTCAGATTCTTCATTATTCCCTCCCCTATTGATTGTTTTCGCCGCCGGTCGTCAGGCGGGCGTGATCGTCACCGGCAGGCTGTCGAGCCCGCGCAGCGTGTTGTTGAAGCGGCGCTTCGGCTCGCCCGTGATCTCGATGCTGGCGACACGGCGGGCCAGGGCCGACAGCATGGTCTCGCCTTCGAGCCGCGCCACCAGCTGGCCGACGCACATGTGAATGCCGGAGCCGTAGCCGACATGGCCGGAGGTGCGGCGGGTGATGTCGTAGCTGTCGGGCTTGTCCCAGCGGCGGGGATCGCGATTGGCCGCCGCAAGGAACATCAGCACCTTCTCCCCCTCGCCGATGATCGCGCCTGACAGTTCGACCTCACGCGTGGTGGTGCGGAAGAACGTCTGCACTGGACTTTCGAACCGCACCGCTTCCTCGAAGGCGTTGCGCGCGAGCGTGAGGTCGCCGCGCAGCCGTTGCCATTGCTCCGGGAAACGCGCGAGGCAATAGACCGCGGCGCCGATGCCGTTGACGGTGGTGTCGAGACCAGCCGACAGGAGCGAGCGCACCAGCAACGGCGCCTCGGTCGCCGTGATCGCGCCCTCGTCGACATGGGCATGGATGCAGGCGCCGATGCCGCCAGGCGTCAGGTTGTCACGCTGGCATTGATCGGTGACGTAAGCCTGGTGCGGTGCCGAACGCGCGATGGCCTCCTGGCGCAGCTGGTTCGGCGGGCCGAAGGCGTTGAACACGACGCTCGCGTAGGGAATGAGATGCTCGCGCCCCTCCGGCTTCAGGCCGAGCGCATCCGGGAAGATCGAGAGCGGATAGGCTTCGGCGAGGTCCGTGATGGCGTCAAAGCTGCGCTTGTCGAGCAGGACATCGACCAGATGTTCAGCCGCCGCGGCAAAGCGGTCGCGCAACCCCTTCATCACGGTCGGCGACAGCACCTTCGACAGCACCGCACGGGTGCGAGTGTGCTCGGGCGGATCGGCCTCCAGGATCAGGCTCGGCGGCCGCCACGGCGTCTCCTTCCTGAAGTCGGAAAGGCCGACGCCGCGGCTGGAGCAGAAGGTCGCGGGATCGTTCAGGACGGCATGGACTTCGGCATAGCGCGCCACGCCATAGAGCTTCCACTTGTCGAGATAGACGACCGGGCCCGCCTCGCGCAGCAGCTCGTGCGCGGGGTAGGGATCGGCAAAAAAATTCATATCGAAGGGATCGACGTCGACATGCGGGACGCCTGATACAGCGGAGCCGGGTGTGCTCATGAAACTCCTCCCTCATTTTGATCTTGTGAAAGGACCGCGCTTGCCCTTAGGTCGGCGAGCACGCAGCGAGTCAGAAAAACCCTATGCCGCCGTCTTCGACCAGAGCCCGCCAGAAGTCCGCGCCCATGGAGGCGGGACCGACGCTCGATCTCGATCGCTACGTTCCGGCGTTCATCACCTTCATCGCCAACAAGCTCTCGAACAGCGCGACGGCGTTCTATCAGAAGCAGTTCGGCGTCAACGTCACGGAATGGCGGATCATGTCGCTGCTGGCGATCGAGCCGGGCATCCCGGCCTCGCGCATCTGCCACGTGATCGGTTTCGACAAGGGCCCGGTGAGCCGCACGCTCGCGGGCCTGGAGAAACGCGGGCTGGTCTCGATCCGCACCGATCCGAACGACGGCCGCACCCATTCGATCTCGCTCACGGCAAGGGGCCGCAGCACCCATGACAAGGTGATCGTTGCCGCGTTCGAGCGCGAACGACGGCTGTTGTCGTGCCTGAGCAAGGACGAGCGCGAGGTGCTGATCGATCTGCTGCGCCGGCTGCACGAGAATCTCGGTGCGGTGACCGGCGGCAGCGACGCCTGACGAACCGCGCGCCGGGCGCGATCCCCCGTCAAGTCCAGGCATACGCCGGCATTTGCCCGCGGCACCCCTTCTGCCGAGCATCGTTTCCTCCGTGACAGGCGCAGCGGTTCCCCCGCCGTCATCCTTGTCGGAAACGGTTCGCACAAATTAGTTGCTTCGGCAACAAAAGAATCATGCAGGATATTGCGGCAGGATGGCTGGCGTGTTTGAGCGCTGCCTCACTCCCAGCTCGTCATTCCGGGGCGCGCGTGGCGCGAACCCGGAATCCATCGCGCAACAGCTTCTGCCGCGAAATGGATTCTCAGGTGCGCAATTGCGCACCAAAGCTCGCGCCAAGAGGCGCGCCTGACAGCGGGATGCGCCTTCGCTAACTCGGTCGCAGCCCAACCCACTCCGCCGACGCATCGTCGTTCAGCCGCATCACCGCATCCGCCCGCCGCGTCAGCACCGCGCGCTGGTTGATGTAGCCCTTGTCGGTGATCTCGCCGCCGTCGACGGATGGCGGCTCGACAAGCAGCAGCGCCCGCGTCGCATGGCCGGAGGAGTTGGCGCCCTGCTGCTTCAGTTGAGCGAGGCCTTGCGCGATCGCGGTCCTGACCTTGGCATGCGCAAGCAAATCGTTGACATCCGCCGTCTCGGGTAGACTGGCACAGGCGCGGCAGGCAGCGATGTTCGGGAACACCAGGAAGCGCACCTCGTCGCCGCCATGACCTGCCACCACGATGTCCTGCGCGAGCGGTGCGAGCGCGGCGATGCCGGCGACGCGCAGGGTGCCGACATTGACCCAGGTGCCGGAATTGAGCTTGAAGTCTTCCGCGACCCGACCATCGAAGAACAGGCCGCGCTCGGGCCGAGCTGCATCGGCCAGCTTCACGGCATCGCCGATGAGATAAAAACCCTCTTCGTCGAACGCCTGCTTAGTCAGCTCGGGCGCCTTCCAATAGCCCGGCGTGACGTTGGGGCCGCGCACGCGCACCTCCAGCTTGTCGCCGGACGCAACGAGCTTCAACTCGGTGCCGGGAATCGGCACGCCGATATTGCCGGAGCGGTCTGCGAGGAAATGGCAATCGGTCGCCAGCGGCGAGGTCTCGGTCGAGCCCCAAGCCGAGACCATCGGCAGCGGGCGGCCGACGGTTTCGATGGAGAGCTGTTCGAGTGCATCCCAGAGATTCTGCGGCAGCGCCGCCCCGGCATAGAAGGCGAATTTCACCTCGCTGAAGAAGCGGCGGCGCAGCCTCTCGTCGCCGCGCAGCGCCGCGATCAGCATGTCGAAGCCGCGCGGCACGTTGAAATAGACCGTCGGCATCACACTTCTAAGATTGGCGAGCGACGTCGTGAACAGGCCGGGCGCGGGCTTGCCGCCGTCGATATAGAGTGAGCCGCCATTGCGTAGCACCAGGTTGAAATTGTGGTTAGCGCCGAAGGTATGGCTCCAGGGCAGCCAGTCGAGGATGACGAGATCGCCGCCGCCCTGCTCGAGAAAAGTCCAGGTCTGCGCCTTGGCCTGCTGGCTCGAGGTCAGCATACGCTGGGTGTTGATCACGGCCTTGGGGGTGCCGGTCGAGCCCGATGTGAACAGGAATTTTGCGATCGTGTCCGGCGTCACCGCGGCGAAGGCTGTCGCGACATTGCCCTTTTCAGGCGTTGCCGCGATGTCACGGAAGGCCATCGCATCGGCATCGCCGGATTTGCCGCTGATGATCTGCGCTTCGTGCAGCGGCTTGATCGCGGCCAGCGCCGCTGCAAACGGCTTGGTCGCGGAGACATAGATCGCACCCGGCTGAAGCAGCGAGATCATGCTCTTGAGCTTGTCGAAATCTCTGGACATCAACGAATAGGCCGGCGAGATCGCGGCCGAGGGCACGCCGACATGCTGGGCGGCGAGCGCGAGCAGCGCATGGTCGATGCTGTTGTCGGAGAGAATGACGACGGGTCGCTCTGCGCTGAGCCCCTGCGCCAGGATCCAGGACGCCGCCGCGCGGACCCTCCGCAGGGCACCCGCGTAGGTCATGGTGGCCCAAGGCGTATCGGCGCTGTCACGCTCGGCAAGGAAGATCGTGTCGGGCGTCTGCCGCGCAAAATGCTCCAGCCAGTCGCCGATGCAGCGCGCGCTCTCGCGAAGAGGCTCAGGCGAACGCAACACGATGCTGCCGTCCGGGCGACGCTCGGCGACGGTCTTTGGTGTTGCGAACAGGCTCGCAGCGTCACCGCGTGTGGCGGTTGCCATGGTTTCCTCCTCGCCCGTACCGGTGATGGGCCGCGGCCTCGTTCCGGGCTGCTTTGGCCATAATGTTGGGCATGGTAATTGTTGTCGTCAACAACAATCTTCCAGCCGACCAGCGAAGAGGCTAAGGTCGCACGGCAGGAGACATGATGTGACAGCCAGCGCAGCCCGAGCCGAGCGCCGCCTCTCCCCACGCAAGCGCGCCGGCAACGGCGCGGCGCGGCAACACGACGCGGACGAGATCGGCCTCGACGCACTGGTCGGGCACGCCGGCTACGCCGTGCGGCGCTTCCAGATCTGGATTTTCCAGGACTTCATCAAAACGCTTGGCGACGTCGATATCCGGCCGACGCAATATTCGGTGCTGACCGTGATCGGCGCCAATCCGGGGCTCTCGCAGATGGCGGTGGCAAAGCGCCTCGGCATCGAGCGCGCCCGGCTGGTGCACCTGCTCGACAGCCTCGAGCAGCGCAAGCTCGTGAAGCGCGTCAAATCGAGGACGGACCGGCGCTCCCACGCGCTGCATCTCACCGCGCCGGGAGAGACGGCGCTGGCGAAGTTCAAGCGCCTCGCTGCCGAGCACGAGCGGCATGTCGAGCGGAAGATCGGCAAGGCGAATCGGGAGCGGCTGCTCCAGATCCTCGCTGGCTTCACTTGATCACGACTGCTCATGATTTGTGCAAATGCCCGGAACGGGGCGCTGGCACGGCGGCTCAATCAATCATCGAAATATCACCCAAGCCACTGATCTGACGATAATATCCACAGGAGCCATCCTGCCCGGATTCTGTACACAATGGCACATCGCTTGCTTCAATCCGGGTGAGACCTGTTGCCGGAGTTTTGTCACCATGGGGGCTGAGCAGCCTGAAACGATTGCCGCGATTGTGGCCGCGCATCGCGCGGGCACGGTCACGCCGGCGCAGACGATCGCGCGGACCTACCAGCGCATCCGCGACCACAACGATCCCGCATTGTTCATCAGCCTGCGCGACGAGAAGGACGCGATCGCGGAGGCCGAGAAGCTGGCCGCGAAGGATGCCGCCGGCCTGCCGCTCTACGGCATCCCGGTTGCGGTAAAGGACAATATCGACGCGCTGGGATTTCCGACCACGGCCGCCTGCCCGGCCTTCTCCTACACGCCAACCCATGACTCGACCGCGGTCGAGCGCCTTCGCGCGGCCGGGGCAATCGTCATCGGCAAGACCAATCTCGACCAGTTCGCGACCGGCCTCGTCGGCGTGCGCTCACCTTACGGCATTCCCAGAAATTCGATCCGCGAGAATCTCATTCCCGGCGGCTCGAGCTCGGGATCGTCCACCGCCGTCGGCGCCGGCCTGGTGCCGCTGTCGCTCGGCACCGACACCGCCGGCAGCGGCCGCGTGCCGGCGATGCTCAATAACATCGTCGGGCTGAAGCCAAGTCTCGGCATGATCTCGACCGCGGGTCTCGTGCCGGCGTGCCGCACGCTCGACTGCATCTCGGTGTTCGCGCTGACCGTGGACGATGCCGCGCTCGCGCTGTCAGTGATGGCCGGGCCCGACCAGGCCGATCCGTTCTCGCGCGACCGGCCGCTTGGGGCGCTCACGCCGTTTCCGTCCAACATGCGCCTCGGCGTGCCGCGCAGCGGCCAGCTGATCTTCTTCGGCGACAAGAAAGCGGAAGCGGCTTACGCCGATGCATTGAAACGCTGGACGTCACTTGGCGCAACGCTGGTCGAGTTCGACCTCGAGCCGTTCTACGAGACGGCGCGGCTGCTCTATGAGGGTCCCTGGGTCGCCGAGCGCTATCTCGTGATCAAGAATCTGCTGGCGTCCGCGCCCGATGCGATCCATCCCGTCACGCGCGAGATCACCGCGGCCGGGGCACGGCTCACGGCGGCAGACACCTTCTCCGCGCTCTATCGCCTGCAGGGCCTGCGCAAGATCGCCGAGCGGACGTTTGCCAATATCGACGCGCTGGTGCTGCCGACGGCGCCGACCGCGTATACGACCGCGCAGGTGCTGGCCAATCCGATCGAGCTCAACAGCCGGCTCGGCACCTACACCAATTTCGTCAATCTGCTAGACCTCTGCGGTCTCGCGGTGCCCGCGGCGATGCGCGCCGACGGCATTCCATTCGGCATCACGCTGCTGGCGCCCGCGGGACGTGACGCACTGCTCGCGAGCATCGGGCGTGTCTTCCATGCGGATACGAAATTGACCTTGGGTGCGAAGGGCGTGCCGCAAGCACCGCTCGCGCCGCTTCGAGCAGATGGCGGCGACGAGATTCCGATCGCGGTCGTCGGCGCGCATCTTTCCGGCATGGCGCTGAACGGTGAATTGAAGGCGTTGAACGGAAAGCTGATCGAGGCGACCAGGACCACGCCGGACTACAAGCTCTATGCGCTCCAGACCACGCCGCCGAAGCCCGGCATGCTGCGCGTCGAGGCCGGCAAGGGCGCGTCGATCGAGCTGGAGATCTGGTCGCTGTCGTCGTCCGCCTTCGGCAAGTTCGTCAATGCGATTCCGGCGCCGATGGCGATTGGCACGGTGCGCCTCGCAGATGGCCGCTGCGTGAAGGGATTTCTCGTCGAGCCGGAGGTACTGGGCGAAGCGCGCGATATCACCAGCTATGGCGGCTGGCGCAAGTTTGTGGCGGAATCCGCGACGGGGTAGCTAGCGTGAACGGTGCGAGCCTCACAAAGGCTGTCGTCCCGGACAAGCGCAGCGCAGATCCGGGACCCATAACCACAGGGAGACGTTTGGCGAAGGCTCTGAGTTAAGAGCTTCGCACAATAACCACTCCCTGTGGTTATGGGTCCCCGCCTTCGCGGGGACGACACCGAATATGTAGCATATGCCGTCGGCTACACCGACACCGCGTAAATCTCATACTCCCCGCGCACCAGCTCGATATGCGCGCGCATGGCGGCGGCAGCGCCCTGCTTGTCGCCGCGCATGATGGCGACGACGACGCGGTCGTGCTCGGCTTGCGACTTGGCGAGACGGCCGAGGTTGCGGAACTGGGCGCGGCGGAACGGCTGCACGCGAACGCGGGTGGCCAGCGTGATCTCGGCGATGTAGCCGTTCTGCGATCCCGCATAGATCGCGTTGTGGAAGCGTTCGTTGACCTCGTGGAAGCGATCGGGATTGCCGGCGTAGCTCAACACCCGCAGCTCTTCGTGCACCGCCTCCAGACCGTGGCGCTCGACGGCCGACATGCGCTCGGCGGCAAGGCCGGCGCACATCGCCTCGAGCTCCGCCATCGCCTCGAACATGCTCTTCAGCCGCTCGATCGAGGGCTGCGCCACCACCGCGCCGCGATGCGGCCGTGCCTCGACCAGACCGCTCGCCACGAGTTGGCGCAGCGCCTCGCGCACCGGGGTCCGCGACACGCTGAAGCGCCGCGCGATGTCGGTCTCGTCCAGCGGCGAACCGGGAGCCAGGGCTCCACGCACGATCTCGTCGGCAAGCTGCAGACGCAGTTCCTCGGCACGCGTGACCTTCTGTAGCGACGGCAGCGCCCGGTCGACGCGCGGCACCACCGGCTCGGCCGGCAGTGTTCCCTGCGGAAGATCATCAAGCGTCATAAGGTCAGGTCTCTTTCGACTCGTCGATGATGCTGACATGGGCGGCGACGACACGCCAGCCCTCCGGGAAGCGAATCCAGGTCTGCATCTGCCGGCCGACCTTGCCGGGAGCCGTGTCGCGATAGAACAGGGTGGAAGCGACCGCCGTGTCGCGCCCGTAGCTGGTGATCACGGTCTTGGCGGTACGGCGGTTGAGGCCAACCGGCGAGCGGCCGGCGCGAAAGCCGGAGATCGCCGCGTAGCCATAGAGGTTCTCTCCGATGCCGTAGCGTAGCGTGCGAAGATCGTTGCGGAACAGCTCGCCAAGCACGGCGACGTCGTTGGTGATCAGCGCCTGCTCATAACGATCGAACGCGGCTTTGACTTCCGCGATCACGTCGGGGAGATCGATCTCCATGTCAGATTCCTCTCAAAGTCCCCTTGGCGCGGGCGCGGCGACGACGCCCATCTTCTCCAATGCATACGCGACGCGCAGCGCGATGTCCTCGCGCCAGGGCGCGGCGATGATCTGCACGCCGATCGGCAGCGGCTCGAGCGGCACGGGAACCGCGACCACCGGCAGGCCGATGAACGAGATCGGCTGGGTGTGAATGCCGATATTGGCGCGCACCGGCAGCTCGACGCCATCGAGATTGAAATTCACCTGACCGAGCTTCGGCGCGGTACAGGGCGTCGCGGGCGCGATCAGCACGTCGACCGATCTGAACAGCTCGGCAAGCTGCGCGCGGTACCAGCGGCGGAATTTTTGCGCGCGATCGACCAGCGGCGCGGGCACCATGGCGCCCGCGATCAACCGGTCGCGCACGGCGGGATCGAAATCGTTCGGACGCTTGCGGAGGCGATCGAGATGCAACGAGGCGCCTTCGGTGGTGCTGATGACGTAAGCCGCCGCGCGGGCCCGCGCGGCTTCAGGGACCTCCACCCCGCGCGTCGCGCCGAGCGCCTTGGCGACTCGGCTGACGGCTTCGACCGCCTCCGGAAACACGTTCTTCTGGAAGTAGCCGCCGGCGATCGCGATGCGCAGGTCCGACACCGGATTGGCGAGCAGCGGCGTCGTCGGCTCCAGACCGCGCGTGGTGCAGGCGGCATCGTCAGCATCCGGTCCCTGCATCGCGTCATAGGCGAGCGCGAGGTCGGTGACGGAGCGCGCGAACGGGCCGAGATGATCGAAACTCGCCACGAACGGAAAGGACCGCGCGCGCGACAGCCGGCCATAGGTCGGCTTCAGGCCAAAGATGCCGCAGAACGACGACGGCACGCGGATCGACCCATTGGTGTCAGAGCCCAGCGCGATCGGCACCAGCGCGCCGCCGACGGCGCTGCCGGAACCGCCGGACGAGCCGCCGCTCATCCGCGTGGTGTCGTGCGGATTGCGCGAGGGACCGTCGTGAATGTTCTCGCCGGTGAAGTCGTAGGCGTATTCGCCCATGTTGAGCGCGCCGACGAGAACTGCACCGGCGGCTTCCATCCGCTCGATCAGCGTGGCGTCGCGCTTGGCCGGCGCGCGATCGCGATTGATCTTCGAGCCGGCGCGGGTGGGAAGACCCGCAACATCGAACAGGTTCTTCACCGCGAATGGCACGCCGGCGAGCGGGCCGACATCCTTGCCGGCCGCTATGTCGGCATCGATTGCGCGCGCTTTGGCACGGGCGCGATCGGCGGTGACATCCGTGAAGGCGTTGAGGGCGCCGTCGTGCTGCTTGATGCGCGCGAGCGCAGCCTCGGTCGCATCGAGCGCGGACAGTTTGCCGCCGGCCACCGCCTTGGCGATGTCGGCAGCGCTCAAATCTGGCTTGGTTGTCATGGCGGCGTCAGACGGCGAAGATCGGCGCCGGCTCGGTCTCGTCCGGCAGCGCGAATTCATCGACCAGGCGGGCGAGCCGCAGCGAGACCTCGAGATTGGCGCGCACCGCCGGCCTCCAGGCGTCCTCGACCGGCAGCGCCAGCGCTTTGGAAACGGCGTCGATATAATCGTCCAGCGGCTCGGCCATCACTCTCTCAAACTCTCTAACGTTCGTCAGTGAGCCGGCAACGGCGGATGCGGGATCGCCGTCAGCAGCTCCTTGGTGTAGTCGTCCTGCGGGTCGCTCAAAACCCTCTCGGAAGAGCCTTCCTCGACGATTCGACCCGACCGCATGACAATGACACGATCGCACAACAGGCGCACCACATTCAAATCATGCGAGACGAACAGATAACTCATACCTAGCCGGGCCTTGAGATCCTGGAGCAGGTTCAGCACCACGGCCTGGACCGACACGTCCAGCGCCGCGGTCGGCTCGTCGAGGATGACCAGCTTCGGATGCAGGGCGATGGCGCGGGCGATGCCGACGCGGGCCTTCTGGCCGCCGGACAGTTGGTGCGGGAAGCGATCCAGCAGATTGTGCGGCAGTCCGACCATGGTGGCCAGCTCCTCGCAGCGGTCACGGAGCGCGTCGCGGCCTCTGATGTCGCCGAGCTGCATGATCGGATCGGCGATCGCGCGCGCGGCGGTGAAGCGCGGGTTGAGGCTGTCGGTCGGGTCCTGGAACACCATCTGGATGCGGCTGCGCTGCGGCAACCGGGCGAAGGAGGCAGGCGCGATGGCGCCGATGTCCTCGCCGTCGAACTGGATCAGGCCCGAGGTCTGGTCGAGCAGCCGCATCACCATCATCGAGGTGGTCGATTTGCCGCAGCCGGACTCGCCGACGAGGCCGACGCTCTCGCCATGGCCGATGGAGAAGCTGATGCCATCGACGGCGCGGAAGACATCCGGTTCCACAGGCGGCTTGCGTCCGAACAGTTTTCCGAGCGTCGCGGTCGCGCCCTGGCGGGGGTACTCCTTGACGAGCTTTTCAATGAGCAGGAGGGGTTTTGCATTCTCGTCACCCCCGGGCTTGACCCGGGGGTCCATCGCCGGAGACGAGTTTTGCGACGTGTGATGGATGGCCGGGGCAAGCCCGGCCATGACAGCGGAACCCTCCTCTTCCGGCAGCAGATCGCGCAGGCTCACGCCGAGCCGCGGCGTCGCGCGCATCAGCTTCTTGGTGTAGGGGTGCTGCGGGTTGGCGAAGATGTCGGCGGCTTTCGCTGTCTCGACCACCCGGCCCTTCTCCATCACCACGACGCGGTCGCAATAGGCCGCAGCCAGGCCGAGGTCGTGGGTAATCAGGATGGTCGACATCGCCTTGCGTTTCGTGAGTTCGACGATCAGGTCCATCACCGCCTTCTGCGTGGTGACGTCGAGGCCGGTGGTCGGCTCGTCCGCGATCAGCAGCTGCGGATTGCAGGCCAGCGCGAGCGCGATGACGACGCGCTGGCACATGCCGCCGGACAGCTCGAACGGATAGGCGTGATAGCGCTCGCGCGGGCGGGCGATCTTGACCTGCTCCAGCGCCTCGATCGCCCTCTCACCTCGATCAGCGACCGGGGCCTGCTGTACATGGGTGCGCAGCACGTCCTCGATCTGGTCGCCGACTTTCCGGATCGGGTTGAGCGCGGCGCGCGGGTTCTGGAAGATCATCGAGACTTCGCGGCCGCGCAGGTCGCGCATCTGGTCTTCGGTCGCGGCCTTGACGTCGATGCCGGAGAACATCACCGAGCCCTCGGCGATCTTGCCCGCGCGGTCGAGGATGCGCATCACCGCATAGGACGTCACCGATTTGCCGGAGCCGGACTCGCCGACGATGGCGAGCGTCTCGCCCTTGGCGACGGAGATGTTGACGTGCTGCACGGCTTTCACGATGCCGCGGCGGGTGTTGAATTCGACCGTGAGGTCCTGGACGTCGAGCAGGGGCTGGGCGGTCATCAACGGCTCCCGTCGCTCAGAAGGTCGAAAACAACCCCATGCACAGTAGAACGGGAACTGGAATCATTGAAGAATTCTGGCGATGAGTTTCGGCGTGAGGCCGGCAACGCTGTCTCGCTCCCTCCCCCCCTTTGGGGGGGGGGGGGGGGGGGGGGGGGGGGCGCGGGGGGGGGGGGGGGGGGGGGGGGGGGCCTCCCCCACAAGGGGGGAGGGAATGAAAGGGCGGTGCCCTCTTCACTTGCTGCCGTGACACATCTCGCCCCACACTTGACCATCATCACGTCCTCCGCTGGGGATCGACGATGTCACGGAGGCCGTCGCCGAGGAGGTTGAAGCAGAACACGGCGATCATCAGCGCGAGGCCGGGGAATAGCGCGATCCACCATTCCCCGGAGACCATGAAGCCCGCGCCTTCCGCGACCATGATGCCCCACTCCGCCGTCGGCGGACGGACGCCGAGGCCGATGAAGGACAGGCCGGCGGCATTGAGGATGGCGTAGCCCATGGTCAGCGACATCTGCACGATCATGATCGGCATGATGTTCGGCAGGATGTGCACCAGCAGGATGCGGAATTCGCCGTTGCCCGACAGTCGCGCCGCCTGCACGAAGCCGGCATTGCGGCGGACATTGGCCTCGGCGCGCGCGACGCGGGCGTAGAGCGGGAAGTTCACGATGGCGGTGGCCAGGATGATGTTCTGCACGGTGTTGCCGAGCGCAGCCACGATGCCCATCGCCAGCACGAACAGCGGGAAGGCCATGATGGTGTCGGCGATGCGGCCGACGATGCGGTCGGTCCAGCCGCCGAAATAGCCTGCCGCGATGCCGGCGAGGCCACCCATCAGGAACACCAGAACGACCGAGGCGACCGCGATGAACGTATCGAGCCGGGTCGCCACGATGACGCGGCTGAAGATGTCGCGCCCCAATTGATCGGTGCCGAACCAGTGCGCCATCGACGGCGGCTTCAGCGCGGCGGCTGTATCCGAAGCGAGTGGGTCGTAGGGCACCACATAGGGGCCGAAGATCGCGGCAACGAGGATCAGCACCAGCAGCGCGAAGGCAAAGCCCGTGACCTTGTTCTCGCCGAGAACGTAGCGGGTCTGTTCGAGGATCGCGACCAGTCCCGAGGTTCGCGCGGGACCGACGGGTTCGACAGCGGGCGCAACGGAGCTCATGGTTCAGCCCTCCAGCCTGACGCGCGGATCGATCACGCCGTACAAAATGTCGATCACGAGATTGAGCAGCACGTACATGACCGCCATGGTCAGCACGAAGCCTTGCACCGGCGCGAAGTCCGACGAGATCAGCGCTTCCACCGCGTAGGAGCCGATGCCGGGCCAGGCGAACACTTTTTCCACCAGCACGTTGGCGCCCAGCAGGAACGAGAACACCATGCTGAGCGTGGTGATGACGGGCAGCATCGCGTTGCGGAACGCGTAGGTGACGATGACGGTCGCCGGCGACAGGCCGCTGGCGCGCGCGGTGCGGACGAACTCCGACGACAACACCGCCAGCATTGAGGCGCGCGTCATGCGCGCGATCGGGGCCAGCGAGAAGATCGCGAGCGTCGCCGCCGGCAACAACAGCTGGCTCAGCGCCGAACGGAACGCCTCGAAGTCGCGCGCGATCAGGGTGTCGATCAAATAGAAGCCGGTGATGGTCGGCGGGGCGCTGTAGAACACGTCGAGCCGTCCGAGCGGTGCCGGAGACCATCCAAGGCGGAAATAGAAGACATAGACCAGCACGAGGCCGGTGAAAAACACCGGCAGCGAGACGCCGGCCGTCGTCGTGACGCGGCAGAGATGATCGACCCATGATCCCGGCCGCGTCGCCGCCAGCACGCCGAGCGGAATCGCGATCACGATCGAGACGATGAGGCCGATCAGCGTCAGTTCGGCGGAGGCCGGCAGGCGATTGCGGATTTCGGCCGCGACCGGCTGTCCCGTGGTGAGCGAGTTGCCGAAATCGCCGTGCGCGAGATCGTTGGTGTAGCGGAAGAACTGCTCGATCAGCGGTTTGTCCAGGCCGAGCTTCTTGCGGATCTGCTCGACGGCTTCCTTGGTTGCGGCGGGACCGGCGAAGTACGCGGCGGGATCACCGGGCAATGCGCGCGTCAGCAGGAAGGTGACGATGACGACGCCGATCAGCGACGGAATCGCGAACATCAGGCGCTTGCCGATCATGGTCAGCATGGGAGCGCTCTCCTTCTGCTTGGCAATTGAGGGCTGACTCGCGCCGCGTGCGCCGCCGCGTTCCCTCCCCCCTTGTGGGGGAGGGCTAGGAAGGGGGGTGGCCCCGGGAGAGGTCGGAGTTCGTGGCTACCCCTCTCCCTGCCCTCGAGAGCGAGCTTCGCTCGCCTCGGACCCCACAAGGGGGGAGGGAGTGAGAGAGCGGTGCTCACCTCACCCATCACGCCCTCACCCCTTCGCCAGCGCGCGATAATCCAGGCGGCGGTGGAACCAGTATTGGTAGCCCGAGATGTTCTTCTGCATCGCGACGTTGACGAAGGGCTGGTACAGCGGAATGCGCGGGATGTCGGTGAAGGCGAGGTCGACGAAGCCTTTCACATCCTTGTCGTAGGTCGCGGTGTCGCCGGTCGCGGCGGCATTGCGTGCGCCGTCGATCAGCTTGTCCATCTCCGCCGACTTGTAGCTCATGGTGTTGAAGACGGAATTGTTGCCGTGATAGCACCAGTAGAAGAAGTATT
>LNAP01001067.1_pt1 | contig 33624 bp, 32 predicted proteins | sample 602601 | NCBI WGS metagenome assembly LNAP01 (sample SAMN02440304, study PRJNA202911) | soil metagenome | biome: Subtropical and temperate rainforests or woodlands; isolation source: soil samples (1 kg each in a 20% v/v slurry with milli Q water) were... ...
GTCTTCGCGCGCCGCCACCGGCCCCGCGCCTGCCGACTTGCCCGCCACGGCCAGCGGCGCATGCACGGCTTCGGCCTCCAGCAGCATGTACGCGGCCATGAAGCGTCCCGATTCGGGGATGTAGCAGAAGATCTGCTCGCCCGGCTTCACCTCGCGCGTCTCCAGGAATTCCGCCAGCATGATCAGGATGGACGCCGCGCCGGTGTTGCCGCGCCACGCCAGGTTGCTGAACCAGCGTTCGCGCGGAATCACCAGGCCCGCTTTCTCCATCAGGTCTTCGACCACCGGAATGAATTTTTCGGACGAGTAGTGGCACAAGAAATGGTCCACCTGGTCCGGGTCCAGCCAACCGTCGCGCACCAGCTTGGCGTATTCGTGGATGCCGATATCGAACAGGTGCGGCAGCAAGCGGATGTCCTGGCGCAACGACAGCGCGCCATCGGCCTCGGCCTCGTTCCACGAGGGATAGTCCAGGTGGCCCTTCTGCCGATCGGCAGACAGACCCAGCTGCATGCACACCGGATAATCGCCCGAGAATGAACGCTGGTGCACCCACTTCAACTTCAGCCGCACGCCGCTGGACGCGCCCGGCAGCGCGCGGCCGGTATTGCCCAGCAGCAGCGCGCCCGCGCCGTCCGACAACATCCAGCGCAGGAAGTGCGCATCGAAGTCGGCGTCGTAGCCGCGCGCCGCGAAGCGCGAACGCTTGAACAGCCGCGACGGCAGTTCGCTGGCCACGGCCAGGGCGCTGGCATGCCCGCCCATCTCCACGCCCTGCGCGGCCGCCTGGATCGCCGATACGCCAGCGGCGCAAATGCCATGCACCGACAGCGTCTCCATCGGTTGCGCGGCCAGTTCGCCCTGGATCATGTTCGCAAAGCCCGGCATCAGCGCGTCGCCGCCCGACGAACCGCTGGTCAAGAGAGACACGGCGGACAGGTCGCTGTCGTTGCGCCGCAGGCAATCGCGGATGGCGTTGGCGGCCAGTTGCGCGTTGGTGAACACGGTCGCGCCTTCGGGATCGATGGCGTAGTAGCGATGCTTGATGCCGTTCTCGGCCAGGATGCGGCTCTTGATGCGGCTGGACATCCGGTTCAGCGGCGCGATGTAGCCGTCCATGGCGTCGTTGGACACGGGCTCGCCCGGCATGAAGTAGCCGGCGCTCTCCAGGTAGACACGATTGAACGCGATAGGCATGTGGCGGGTCTCTAGTGGGAATGTGAATGCGGCGTTAGCGGATGTGCTCGGGCGCCATGCAGGAACGGCTGCGGAACCGCGGCAAGAAGGTGCCCAGCACGAAGACGCGGAACATGTAGGGCGCAAGCCCCCCTTCGTTCAGCGCCGGATCGACGTGCTGGCGATAGTGCTCGCGATGCAGCCGGGTCAGGTCGGACCAGTGCGCGCGCGGATGTTCGTGATGCGCGGTATGCAGGCCGATATTGAACAGCAGCGGGTTGACCAGCCCTTCGAAATTGCGCGCGTAATTCAGCCCGGCGACGACGCGCGGCCCGCCGTCGGCATGCGCGTGCTGAAGATAGTTCGTGGCCAGAAGCCAGTGCAGCCCATGCAACTGCGGCACGATCACGAATACCAGCGCCTTGACCGGATTCACCGCCAACAGGCCGCCCCATAAACCCAGCCACACCCCGTACTGCGCCATGCAGTAGCGCCATGCGCCCGGCCAATGGCGGCGCAGGCGCGCCAGCCACGCGAAGAACAGCGGATACAGCACCCAGCCGGCCTGCAATGGGTGAATCAGATAGCCCCACAGGTGGTTCGTGTCGCCGCCGAACCGGTAGGTGCGCGCCACATCGCGCGCGCCATGCTTGAAGCGATGGTGGTTGGCCACATGCGCCGGGTAGAACACGAAGGTGGGATGCCCCTGCAGCAGCGTGATCCAGAAATCGGTGGCGCGGTTGGTCCAGCGCCCACGCCACATCCTGACATGCGTGTGGTTGTGGTGGATGACGCCGATGCCCAGCGTCAGGAACAGCATCAGCAAATACAGCGGCCACCAGAATCCATGCACCCATTGCCAGGCGGCCAACGCGGGCAGCGCGGCCAGATAGGCCAGGCTTTGCCAGTCGCGCCAGTTGCGCAGCGACGGCAGCCGGCGTCTTGGACTACGCCCGTCCGCCAAGTGATTCTCTACGCTGGAACGCATCAAGCTGAACCGCGGCCGCCTCGGCCTTCAGCCGGGTACGGAACAGGCGGTCCATGAACGTGAACTGGAAACCGTAATTACCGTTGTAGCAGGCATGGTGCAGGTGATGCCGGCGGCTGGCGGCGAACCAGTGGGCGTAGGACACCTTGGGGAAGAAGTCGTAATTGGCGTGCCCGATGCAATTGAAGAACAGGCTGAACAGCGGCACGGACGCCAACGCCCAGAAGCTGAAGTCATGCAGCAGCATCGGCAGCAGGATCACGTTGCCCAGCATCAGGGCTTCGATGGGGTGGAAACTATAGGTGGAGAACGGCGTCGTCACCACCGAGCGGTGGTGCGGCAGATGGAAGCGTCGCAGCGGCTTGGTGTGCAGCAGCCGATGGTTGACCCAGAAATGCACGTCGTTCCAGGCCACCAGCACCAGGATTTCGACCACGACCTTCTGCCAGCTCGGGTCCGGGTCCAGATGCGCCCAGCCCAGTTGCAGCAGCCCCCAAGGAAAGATCATGCCCGTGCCGAACAGCAGGATGGACAGCCCCGACTGGGCGAATTCGCGCCGCAGCTGGCCCGGCGCCAACGGCCGCGGGTCCAGCGCCCGTCCCATGCCCAACGCCGGCAACACGTGCTGGGTCAGCAGCCAGGTCGCCGCGCCGAAGACCAGATAGATGCCGCTGAAAAACAGCAGCCCCGCCAGCATTACCTGCCAGCCGGACAAGGCTTCAAAAGCTTGGGCCATAAACGTTTGGTTTCACCCTGAGAATGGCCGCATCATAAGCAATCCGTCAGCTTCCCGGTAAGGCATTTATTACAAAATGAATCCGGGCACCACAAAGCTGGCGGACGGGGCGTCGGGAACGGTCTAACTTCCGGCTACTGGCAGGGATACTGGCGGTTCAAGCCTGCAACGGCCGCATCCATGCGCACCGCCAGCGCCGCACTCGCCGCCGGCATCGGCAGGCGCAATTCCTCGCTCAGCAGTCCCTGGCGCCCCAGTTGCGCCTTCAACGGTCCCGGGTTGGGCTCCTCGAACGCCAGCTGGATCACGGGCACAAGGGCCTGGAACAGCCGGCGAGCCAGGTCCAGCTGTTGCGCACGCACGGCCTGGTACATGGCCACGAACAGATCAGGCCGGATATGCGCCGCCGCCGCGATCATGCCCGTGCCACCCAGGCAAAGGGTCGACAGCGATTGCAGGTCTTCACCCGCCAGCACGCTCATCTGGCCATCGGCGATCAGCGCCAGCGTCTTCGCAAGCGAGCCGCCGCAGTCCTTGATGGCGGCGATGTTCGGGTGCGCCGCCAACGACAGCAGGGTCTCCGTGTCCAGCGTCGTGCCCGTCCGGTAGGGAATGTCGTAGAGCACCAGGGGAAAACGCGACGCATCGGCCAGACAACGGAAGTACGCCGCGGCGCCTTCCTGCCCGGCCCGCACGTAATACGGCGCGGGCGCCAGGATGCCCGCCAGCGGCCGAGTGCCGAACGCGGACAGGCGCTGCAGCACGTGGCCCTGATGGTTGCCGGCCAGGCCCATGACGACAGGCAGGCGGCCGGCCTCGGTCAGCACGGCGTCCAGCACGGCCAATTGCTCGGCGTCGTCCAGCGACGCGGCTTCCCCGGTGCTGCCGCACACGACCAGCCCGTCCACGCCCGCAGCGGCGTAATGGCGGACCAGCCGGCGCAAGGCGCCCCCGTCAACGGCGCCGCCGGAAAACGGCGTCACCAGCGGCACCCAGACGCCCTGGAAAAGAGAAGATTGAGATGGCATGAGAACACTCCTTCGATGTAAGCAGACCGTGAGGTTGGCCGTACAGAAGTGCTCGGGATATCAGGGGGTGCGCAGAGGCGCCAAAGCGCCGCCAGGAGGCCGCTGTTCCGTCGCCCATCTGACGGAACAGCATGCTCCGGTCAGATGAGCGGCTGTTTTTTGGATTTCAGGCCGACGGCAGCCAGCACCACGCCCAGGGCGCGGATGGAAGGCCTGATGAATCATGAATATTTGGAACGCGCGATAAGCGACGGATGCAGAAATCTACCGGGCGCCTGCCAGCGTGTCAACGGCGGCAAACGCAACGTTCGAATGCGTGCCGCGCCGTTCAGCCCAGACTGGCCAGGAACACGGCGCACAACGCTTCCATGCCCTGGCGGTCGTCTTCGTCAAAACGGTCCGGCACGGGGCTATCCACGTCCCACACGCCGATCAGCGTGCCCTGATGCACCAGCGGCACGACGATCTCGGAGCGGGATGCGGCGTCGCAGGCGATATGGCCGGGAAACGCATGGACATCCGGCACCAACTGCGTCTGGCGTTGGCTGGCCGCCGCGCCACATACGCCGCGGTTCAGCGGAATCCGCACGCAAGCCGGCTTGCCCTGGAAAGGTCCCAGCACAAGCTCGGTGCCATCGAAGAAATAGAAGCCCGCCCAATTCAGGTCGGGCAAGGCCTGGTAGGCCAACGCGCTCAGGTTGGCGGCGTTGGCGATGCGGTCGGGTTCGCCTTCCAGCAGGGCGCGGGCCTGGCCCGCCAATTCGGCGTACAGGGCGGCTTTGGAGTCGGCAACGATCGGGGCGGCTTCGAACATGGCGTCAAATGTAACTGTACAGGCGATTATCGATGCAGGTGATTTTAGGGGTTCCGCGCGTTAAAGGGGCCGGGCTGCTACCGTATGGGACAATAGTTTTTTGTCGCAGTCCCCTTCACAAGCCTCTCCCTTTACCCTTCTTCTTCAAGAAGCAATCCATGGACAAGCCTTTCGAACCTGCGTTTTCCTTCTCGGAACGCGCTCAGCAACTTACCAGCTCCGCCATCCGCGAAATCCTCAAGGTCACCGAGCGCCCCGAAGTCATTTCGTTCGCTGGCGGCCTGCCGGCGCCCGGCGGCTTTCCGGTAGAAGTGGTACGTGCTGCATTCGACAAGGTATTGGCCACCAACGGCCGCGCGGCCCTGCAATACGGCCCCACCGAAGGCTACGCGCCGCTGCGCCAATGGGTTGCCGACGACCTGAACCGCGCCGGCGCCAATGTCGCCGCCGACCAGATCCTGATCGTCTCGGGTTCGCAGCAAGCGCTGGACCTGCTGGGCAAGGTGTTGATCGACAAGGACAGCAAGGTCCTGGTCGAAGACCCCAGCTATCTGGGCGCGCTGCAATCGTTCAGCCTGTACCAGCCCAAGTTCGTGCCGGTGCCCACCGACGAAGGCGGCCTGATCCCGGAAGCCATCACCCCTGAACTGGCCGACGGCGCGCGCTTCCTGTATGCGCTGCCCAACTTCCAGAACCCCACGGGCCGCACGCTGAACCTGGAACGCCGCATCGCGCTGGTCAAGCGCGCCGCCGAACTGAACCTGACCATCATTGAAGACGACCCCTACGGCGAACTGCGCTACGCAGGCGAGCCGCAGCCGGGCCTGGTGGCACTGGCCGCCGAATACGGCGCCAACGTCGTGCGCCTGGGCACGTTCTCGAAAGTACTGGCCCCGGGCCTGCGCCTGGGCTATATCGCCGGCGCCCGTCCGCTTATCAACAAGCTGGTGCAGGCCAAGCAAGCCACCGACCTGCACACGCCCACGCTGACGCAGATGGCCGTGTATGAAATCGTCAAGGACGGCTTCCTGGACGAGCATCTGCCCAACGTGCGCGAAATCTACCGCGCGCAGGGCAGCTGCATGCTGGACGCCATCAAGCGCGAATTCCCGTCCACCGTCACCTGGACCCAGCCGGAAGGCGGCATGTTCATCTGGCTGACGTTGCCTGAGCACATGGACAGCACCAAGCTGCTGGCAAAGGCCATCGCGCAAAACGTGGCCTTCGTGCCCGGCGCGCCGTTCTACAGCGGCGCGGGCAAGCCGAACACGCTGCGCCTGAGCTTCGCCACCGTGCCGGAAGACAAGATCCGCACCGGCATCGCCATCCTGGGCAAACTGCTGAAAGAAGAGTAAGCCCCCGAAGCGCCTGCGGCGCCTCCCCCCAGGGGGCGCCTCGACGGACCGGCAGAGCCGGATCCGTGCGGCCCCGCTTGGGCTGCAATGGCGGCCTATGAGGGAGGTGCCTCGTAGGGGCGCCTGGCACGACGGAATATCCGGCGGCCGGACTGAATGTCCGGCCGTTGTTTTATGCTGTCGGCTTTCCCGACCATTTTCCGACCGTGACAGTGAGCGCCCCGCAACAACCTCCCGTCGACCTCAGCGACATCGTCTTCACCGACTGGGTCGAACGCTGGCTGCCTAAATCGTGGCGGCCCTACGCCCGCCTGTGCCGTCTGGACCGTCCCATCGGCACCTGGCTGACCCTGCTGCCGGCCATCGCCGCGCTGGTCCAATCCGCCGGCGGCCTTCCCGACCTGCAACGGCTGATCGTCTTCTCGCTGGGCGCCCTGCTGATGCGCGGCATTGGCTGCACCGTCAACGACATGTGCGACCGCAATTTCGACAAACACGTCGAACGCACGCGCTTCCGCCCGCTGACCAGTGGGCAGTTGTCGATGAAGAACGCCGTGTGGTTCTTGGTTGGCCAGTTGCTGGTGTGCGGATCCCTGCTGTTTTTCCTGAACGAAATGAGTCGCTGGCTGGCCTTGGCCGTGCTGCCCTTCGTCTTCATCTACCCGCTGTGCAAGCGCGTCACGTACTGGCCGCAAGTGGTGCTGGGCATCTGCTTTAACTGGGGCATGCTGATGGCCTGGTCCGACACGCAGAACGTCGTGCCGCTGGCCGCCATCGCCATGTGGCTGGGCGCGGTGCTCTGGCAGGTGGGTTACGACAGCATCTACGCCTATGTCGACGTGCGCGACGACCGCAGCCTGGGGCTGCACTCCACCGCCATGCGCTTTGGCGACCAGGGCAAGCTGTGGATCGGCGGCTTCTACGCGGCCACCGTCGTGCTGTGGGCCTGGGGAGGGCACGCCATGGGCCTGTCGTGGGCGTATCAGGCCGGCATCGCCGCCGTTGCGGTGCATCTGGCGTGGCAGTTGAAGGTATTCGACATCCAGCGCCCTGACCGCAATTTCATGCTGTTTCGCGCCAACTTGTGGCTGGGCGCCCTGCTGGTGGCCGCTGCGCTGGCCGGCACGCTTATCCGCTGACCCCGCACACCGGCGGCGGCAGCGATTGACCCGGCGCATTGCCGACGACGCACGATCGCGCGATCATGGTGTCCCCGCCACGCTTACGGAGACAACGCATGTCTGCTTTGATCAAATCCCTGACCGCCGCTGCCGCCGCATGCGCCCTGTTCGGCGTATTGCCGGCGCAAGCGGCCACCGACTGCTCGGTGCAACGCGGCTGCGCCGCCAAGTTCTGCGAGATTGAAAACGACATCGCGGCCGCCCAGGCGCAGAACAACACCCGTCGCGAAGCCGGCCTGCGCAAGGCGCTGGCTGAAGCCAAAGCCCATTGCACCGACAGCCGCCTGCAATCGCAGCGCGAAGCCGACGTGCGGGAAAAGCAGTCCAAGGTGTCCGAACGCGAGCAAGACCTGAAAGAAGCGCGCGCCAAGGGCAAGCAGGACAAAATCGACAAGGCCCAGCGCAAGCTGGAGGAAGCCCAGTCCGAATACAACGCCGCCCTGGTCGAATTGAACCGCTAAGCCAGAACCGGCAACCCTATTCCCCCCAAGCGCAGCCCCGGGTCCGTCCCGGGGCTGCGTTTTTTATGCCCGCCGGCTGCCCTCCGGACCACCATCTATTGCGTCATCAAATGGAAATATCGCCACCTATGGTGTCATTTGGAAGAATCAAAATCGATTAGTACAGATTTTGGAAAGATGTTTTCAGGTAATAAGGGTTTATCCCAGGGTTGTTTAAGCCCAGAATGCATCTCATCGGGACACAGCAAGCGAACCCCCAGCAATGAGGCCAGAGGTTCGGATCCCAAGCTCACAAGACACCGGAGGTCTGCTATGAAAACCCTTGCTACCGCATTGATGCTGTCCATGTCCGTCCTGGCTGCCGGCGCTCAAGCCGCTGAAGCCGACCAAGGCCCGACGCGCGCCCAGGTTCAAGCCGAACTGCAACAAGCCAAGGTTTCGGGCCAATACACGTTCGGTGAAGAAGGCTACCCCGCCGCCATCGCCCAGACGTCCAGCCTGACCTCGCAACAAGTGCAAGCTGAACTGGCCCAGGCCAAGACCGCCGGCGAAGTCACCTTCGGCAATCTGGACTACCCGCCCACCGCCGCCGCTGAAACCGCCACGTCGCTGACCCGCGCTCAAGTGCAATCGCAACTGGCCCAAGCCAAGGCAGAAGGCCTGGTCACCTTCGGCAACATGGACTACCCGCCCATGGGCAGCTGATCGCCCGGCCTGAAAAGGCCCTGTGATCGCACATCGAAAGCCCTTCGGCCACAAGCTGAGGGGCTTTGTTTTTGCCATTTCGACGTAGTTTTAAGTCATAACGACGTTAAATTAAGCCGTTACGACACTTTCGGATCTACAAATCGACAGCACTCCCGCATAGGATGAGGCCAACCCATCCCCCTCTACGCAGGAGTTGCACCATGTCCACCCCCAACCGTCCCATCGTTCTGCTGGGCGCCGGAAAAATCGGTTTCGCCATCGCGTTGATGCTTGAGCGCAGCGGTGACTATTCCGTAATGGTTGCCGATCAGGATCCCGCCCGCCTGGCCCTGCTGGCCGAACTGGGTTGCGAGACGCGCCAGATCAGCGACGATGCCTCGGTGGCGCGCTGCATCGAAGGTGCCTATGCGGTCGTCAACGCGCTGCCGTTCCATCGTGCCACCGCCGTGGCCGGTTTGTGCGCGCGGGCAGGCGTGCATTACTTCGACCTGACTGAAGACGTCGCCAGCACCCACGCCATCCAGGCGCTGGCTGAAAACGCACGCAGCGTGCTGATGCCGCAATGCGGGCTGGCTCCCGGCTTTATCGGCATCGTCGGCAACGCGCTGGCGCGTCGCTTCGATACCTTGCTGGATTTGCGCATGCGCGTCGGCGCACTGCCCCGCTATCCCTCCAACAGCCTGCGTTACAACCTCACGTGGAGCACCGAAGGGCTGATCAACGAATACTGCAATCCGTGCGAGGCCATCGTGGACGGGCAAATGACCAGCGTGCCCGCGCTGGAGGGCTATGAGACGTTCGCGCTGGACGGCGTTGAGTACGAGGCCTTCAACACCTCGGGCGGACTGGGCACGCTGCCCGCCACGCTGCTGGGGCGCGCAAGAAACGTGGACTACAAGTCGGTGCGCTATCCCGGCCACTGCAACATCATGAAGCTGCTGCTCAATGATCTGCGCCTGCGCGACCGCCGCGATCTGCTGAAAGACATTTTCGAATCGGCGATTCCCACCACCGAACAGGACGTGATCGTGATCCAGGCCTCGGCATCCGGCTATCGCCATGGCCGCCTGGAAGAAGAGTCGTATCCGATCCGCGTGTTCGGCACGGATGTGGACGGGCACCGCCTGAGCGCCATCCAGCTGTCCACGGCGGCGGGCATCTGCGCCGCGCTGGATCTGGTGGCGCAAGGGGCGCTGCCGCAGCAGGGCTTCGTAGGCCAGGAGACGATCGACCTGGACACGCTGCTGAATAACCGCTTCGGCCGCATCTACGCGGGCAAGCCGCTGGCATTGGCCGGCTGCGCCACCGCCGACCGCTAAGCGGCGGCGCATTCGCCGCCGCGCGACGCTACGTCCAGCCTTCCAGACGCAGCGTCGCGCGAACCAGGCGCTGTTCTTCCTGTTCGATCTCGGCCAGGCTTTGACGCACGCTGTCCACATGGTCGGCGGCGGCCTTGCGCGCCAGTTCGGGTTGCCGGCCCGTCACGGCATTGAACAAGCGGGTGTGCTGCCGGTCAATCTGGCGCTTCTCGGGTTCGCGGTGGTAAAGATTGTTCACGCACGCGAATACGGACCCCAACAGCAGGTCGGTCAGCGATTGCAGCGTATGCACCAGCACGGGATTGTGCGAGGCCTCGCAGATGGCCAGGTGAAACGCGTGATCCAGATGGGCATGCGTGGCGGTATCGGTGGCGGTGCCTTGCGCGCCGACCATCTCGTCATAGCGGCGGCGGATCATGATGAAGTCGGCCTCCGTGCCGCGGATGGCCGCCAGCCGGGCCGACTCGGCCTCCAGCAAAGAACGCACTTCCAGCAGGTCGTAGAGCGTGCGCGGCTGCGAGTTGAACAAGTGCATCAGCGGCCCGGCGTCCACTTTCGAAATTTGCGCGACGAACGACCCCTTGCCCTGCGCGGTATGGATGATCTCCCGCGCCCGCAACAGTTTGAGCCCTTCGCGCAGCGCCGTGCGCGATACGCCCAGCTTTTCGGTCAAGCGCCGCTCGGACGGCAAAGCCTGGCCCGCCTTGAGCACGCCGTCCAGGATCAGGCGTTCGATCCGTTCGGCCACCTCGTCCGCCACCTGGCGGGGTTTCTCTTCTATTTCCGCGTACATGCAATCTCCGGGACCAGTGGTATGACCAAGGCTTATTGACAATTTTGGCCGCCCGACCACATCACTGTAAGTTGCTGATATAAAACCATAAAAATAATAGGTTTGTCTGGAGAGGGAAAAATAAACTGGTATGACCAGCTGGTTTTGATATAGACATTACGGCAGGTGCGAACGATGATGTCAGGACAGATTCGCCCGGCGCCCCGCGTCGGCCAGCCCTTCTTATCGCTAGAGATCCGCATGACTCAACGCATCCAGCATCACGGCCTGCAAGTGGCGGCCAATCTCAATCAGTTCATCGAACAGGAGGCCCTGCCCGGCACCGGCCTGGATGCCGACGGCTTCTGGCAGGGCTTTGCGGCCCTGGTGCACGACCTGGCCCCCAAGAACCGCGCGCTGCTGGCTGAACGCGACCGCCTGCAAGCCGAACTCGACGCCTGGCATCGCGCCAATCCCGGGCCCATCACCGACCCCGCCGCCTACCGCAAGTTCCTCGAAGGCATTGGCTATCTGCTGCCGCAGCCCGCCAGCGTGCTGGCCACGACCGACAACGTCGACACCGAGATCTCGCAACAGGCTGGCCCGCAATTGGTCGTGCCGATGTCGAATCCGCGCTATGCGCTGAACGCCGCCAATGCGCGTTGGGGCAGCCTGTATGACGCGCTCTACGGCACCGACGCCATTCCGCCCACGCCGGGCGATACCGGCAAGGGTTACAACCCCGAACGCGGCGCCGCCGTCATCGCGCGTGCCCGCGCCTTCCTGGACACCGCCGCCCCGCTGGCCCAGGGCTCGCACGCCGACGCCCGTGGCTACACCATTGAAAACGGCCAATTGCGCGTGGCGCTGGCCAATGGCTCGACCGGCCTGAAGAACCCCGCGCAATTCGCCGGCTACCAGGGCGAGGCGTCCGCACCCTCGGCCATCCTGCTCAAGAACAACGGCCTGCACTTCGAAATCCAGGTCGACCGCAGCCACAGCATCGGCGCCACCGACGCCGCAGGCGTCAAGGACGTGCTGGTGGAAGCCGCGCTCACCACCATCATGGACTGCGAAGACTCCATCGCCGCCGTGGACGCCGACGACAAGGTCCACGTCTACCGCAACTGGCTCGGCCTGATGAAGGGCGACCTGACCGAAGAGGTCACCAAGGGCGGCAAGACCTTCACCCGCAAGCTCAACGCCGACCGCAACTACACGCGCCCCGACGGCTCGCCGCTGACCCTGCACGGCCGTTCGCTCATGTTCGTGCGCAACGTCGGCCACCTGATGACCAACCCGGCCATCCTGGACCGCGAAGGCCGCGAGATCCCCGAAGGCATCCTGGACGCCGTGGTCACCAGCCTGGCCGCCTTGCAAGACCGCCAGCGCAAGCTGAATTCGCGTACTGGCTCCGTCTACATCGTGAAGCCCAAGATGCACGGCCCGGTCGAAGCCGCCTTCGCCAGCGAACTGTTCGACCGCGTCGAAGACCTGCTCAAAATGCCGCGCAACACCCTGAAAATGGGCATCATGGACGAAGAGCGCCGCACCAGCATCAACCTGAAGGCCTGCATCGAGGCCGCCGCCGCGCGCGTGGCCTTCATCAACACCGGCTTCCTGGACCGCACCGGCGACGAAATGCACTCCAGCATGGAAGCCGGCCCCATGCTGCGCAAGGGCGACATGAAGTCCACCGCCTGGATCACCGCGTACGAACGCAACAACGTGCTGGTCGGGCTGGACGCCGGCCTGCGCGGCCGCGCCCAGATCGGCAAGGGCATGTGGGCCATGCCGGACCTGATGGCCGCGATGCTGGAACAGAAGATCGCGCATCCCAAGGCCGGCGCCAACACCGCCTGGGTGCCGTCGCCCACCGCCGCCACGCTACATGCGTTGCATTACCACCAGGTCGACGTGCAGGCGGTGCAGCAGGAACTGGAACGCACCAAGCTCGACAGCGTGCGCGATGACTTGCTGGGCGGCCTGCTGACCGTGCCGGTCGGCGACCCGTCCAAGTGGTCCGCACAGGACATCCAGCAGGAACTCGACAACAACGTCCAGGGCATCCTGGGCTACGTGGTGCGCTGGATCGACCAGGGCGTGGGCTGCTCCAAGGTGCCGGACATCCACAACGTCGGCCTGATGGAAGACCGCGCCACCCTGCGCATCTCCAGCCAGCACATCGCCAACTGGCTGCGCCACGGCGTGACTAACCGCGAGCAGGTCATGGAGACCTTCAAGCGCATGGCCAAGGTGGTCGACGGCCAGAACGCGGGCGATGCCCTCTATCGCCCGATGGCCGGCAATTTCGACGCCTCGCTGGCGTTCAAGGCCGCCTGCGCACTGGTGTTCGAAGGCCTGACCCAGCCCAACGGCTACACCGAGCCGCTGTTGCACAAGTACCGTCTGGAGTTCAAGGCCGCCCAGGCCTGAACCCGACGCGCTACGCCGCAGCACGCAGACCGGACAGCCTTGCTGTCCGGTTTTTTTTGGGGCGCGACCCTGAAAAATAATGCGCGCAATTTAGCACGGCCGTGCTAAATTGCGCGCATGACTGCCAAAACCGAGAAAAGCGAGCTGACCTTCGCGTCCATAGTGGACGCGGCCCTGGACATGGCCGCGGCGCAGGGCATGGAAAGCCTGTCGCTCGGCCAGGTCGCCAAGCGCCTGGGTATCAGCAAAAGCGGCGTGTTTTCGCGCGTGGGGTCGCTGGAAGCCTTGCAGCAGGCGGTGCTGGACGAGTACGACCGGCGTTTCGTCGGGGCCGTGTTCACCCCGGCCATGGCCTATCCCCGCGGCCTGCCGCGCCTGAACGCCCTGGTCTCGTTCTGGATCGAACGCGCCAGCAATGTCGAAACGCTGACGGGCTGCATCTACGTAGCTGGCGCCTTCGAATACGACGACGTGGAATCGCCGCTGCGCTCGGTGCTGGAAGGCAATCTGCGGCGCTGGCGCGACGCCATGCTGCGCACGGTCAACCAGGCGCTGGAAGCCGGCCACGTCAGGCCGGACACGGATCCCGAGCAGCTCGTGTTCGAGGTCTACAGCCTGATGATCGGGCTGATGCACGACGCCCGCTTCCTGCGCGACCCCAAGGCCCCCGAGCGGGTGCGGGCCGCCTATGAACGATTGATTTCCACCTACCGCAGTTTCAAGTACCTCGAGTAGTCGTCTTTTTTGCGCCGGCCCGTGCCGGCAATTTTCTACTTTAATTTAGCACGATCGTGCGAAATTATTCAGGAGCCAGCCATGTGGATCGTTATCGCAGTGATCGCCGTATCAGCGGGGGCCAGAGTCTGGCTGCAGTGGCGTGCCCTGCTGAAGCAATTGCCGGACTGCGCCGAGCATCTGGTACTTTTCTAGAATGCCATGGCCATCCCGTTCTATATTTCCAGTTCGCCTCTCCCGAACGTCGTCATGCCGCGCTCCAATCATCTATTGATCATCGATCCGCAGAATGACTTCTGCGATCTGCCCGAGTCCTACCTGCCCAGGGATCCCGTAACGGGCGGCTCGCATGCGCCTGCCCTGCCAGTGGCTGGCGCGCATGCCGATATGCAGCGGCTGGCGCGCTTCATTGACACCACTGCGGCAGCGCTCACGTCGATCACGGTGACACTGGATTCGCACCACCGCCTGGACATCGCCCATCCGACCTTCTGGTCCACCGGCGATGGCCAGCCGGTGGCTCCGTATACGCCGATCACGGCGGCCCAGCTACGCGCGGGCGACTTCCGGCCGCGCCACGCCGACGACCTGCCGCGCACCTTGTCCTATCTGGACGAATTGGAAGCGCGCGGCCGCTACACGCTGATGGTATGGCCGCTGCATTGCGAGATCGGCACCTGGGGCCACAACGTGCACGCCGACGTACGCGCGGCCTACAGCCGTTGGGAAGACGAACGCCAGTTCATCGTGCGCAAGGTACCCAAGGGCATGAACCCCTGGACCGAACACTACAGCGCGCTGATGGCCGAAGTCCCCGACGCCGACGACCCGCGCAGCCAGCTCAACCACAGCCTGCTGGATTCGCTGGATCGCGCCGAAACCATCCTCATCGCCGGCCAGGCCGGCAGCCATTGCGTCAAGGCCACCGTCGAACACCTGGCCGAGCATCTGCCCGGCCGCGACCTGTCGCGCCTGGTCCTGCTGACGGACTGCATGAGCCCGGTCGCGGGCTTCGAAGATGCACAGGCGACATTCCAGCAACGCATGCGCGACCTGGGCATACAGGCGCGCACCAGCGTCGACATGGCGCGGGCGCTGCTCGCTGCCTGATTGCGCCGCGCAAAGACAACGGCCGCCTGCTTGCGCATGGCGGCCGTGGCTGCGGGCTAAGTTGAGGAGCGCTCAGGCGCCGCCTTCGTGGCCTTCGCACTGCACGTACAAGGCGCCGATCGCCTCGCACAGGGCGGCGGGTTGCTGGAACAGGCGCGCAATCAGTATGCAACCCTGCACCGTCGCGAACACCGCGCGGCCAGCCGCCTCGGGCGTGCCGGAGAACTTCATCGTGCCCTGCGCCGCGCCTTCGGCCAGCACCCGGGCCAGCCAGGCTTCGTGCGCGCGGAAGAATCCCTGCAATGCGCCGCGCACGCGTTCGGGCAGCGAGTTGACCTCGGCCGCCAGCATGCCGGCCAGACAGAGTTCGCCGGACCCGCAGGCGCGCGATTCCATCATCGACAGATATTGATCCAGCTGCTCCTGCGCCGGCAGCGAAGTATCGATGGCGCGTATGGCAGCCAGCGCACGCGTGCTGTAGGCGTCGACAGCCTCGTAGAGCAAGTCGTCCTTGCCCGGAAAGTAATAGTGGATGCTGGACGTCTTCACGCCCACGTGCTCGGCCAGGTCGCGGTAGCTGAAGCCGTTGCATCCGCGCGTGCGGATCAGCTTCTCGGCATGGGCCAGAAGCTGTTCGCGAGTGGTGTTGGAAGTAGGAGTGTCCATGGCTGAATATTACCTACTAATAGGTTGATTCGTCATCGGTTCCGGCAGCGTTGCCACTGCTCCAAAACCCTTGCGGACCCCGGCCGGGATACACATCCCGCCCCCCGGGGTCCACATGTGCCAGCATAAGGGTCAGCCTTGCACGGGCGGGTAGGCCAGTTCGCCGCTATCGGTCAGACCATGCGCGCGGGCGGCGGCCAGTTCCTGTTGCACTTGCGTGCGGGTCTTGTCGCCGGCTGCGGCAAACATCGTGGCGGGGTAGCCTTCTTCACCAGACACCAGCTCGCCGTTGGCGCGGGCCTGGGCCAGCTCTTGTTGCACCTGGGCGCGGGTCACCGTGCTTTCAGTGTTCAGGGGGGGCGGATAGTCCAGTTCGCCGGCTTGGGCGGCGCCGATGAAGGAAGCGGACAGGATCAGGGCGGATACGAGGGTCTTCATGGTTGATCTCCAATAAGGATCGAATGCAGCATCGGGGTTTTGATAGAGCTATCTACTTATAGATAGATATCGTGTGAAAAAAACTCAGCCTTGCACGGGCGGGTAAGCCAGTTCGCTGCTGTCGGTCAAACCTTGGGCGCGCGCGGCGGCCAGTTCTTTCTGGACTTGGGCGCGGCTCTTGTCGCCGGAGGCGGCAAAAATCGTGGTGGTGTTGCCTTCTTCGCTGGAAGCCAGTTCGCCATTGGCGCGGGCTTGGGCCAGCTCTTGTTGCACCTGGGCGCGGGTCACCGTGCTTTCGGTGTTCAAGGCGGGCGGATAGTCCAGTTCGCCGGCTTGGGCGGCGCCGATGAAGGAAGCGGACAGGATCAGGGCGGATACGAGGGTCTTCATGGTTGATCTCCAGATAACGATTGCGTAGCGGTTCAAAAAACTATCTACTTATAGGTAGACGAAGAGGGAAATAAAAAAGCGGTCCTACTGTATTTCTGGTTTCGACTGCGGCGGGGGTTTGGTTTGCTGCGTCGATGGATGAATCTTATCTACTACTAGGTAGATGGCGCAAGGGGGTTTTGTGAAACAAAATGCTTCTGTTGCGCAACAACCAGATTCCCGCCCCCACTCCATGCAGTGCAAGCCCCAAGGGATCAGGCATTGCAAGGGCTGACCCGCATGACTGGTGTGCGTTAGCTCCTCGATAGCCGCAACTGTTGCGGCGCTCAACCCATGAAGTTCATTCTCACGCGGACAGTGCTGCCCCGCGCCACCAGCGTTCCGGCCTCGGGTTCCATCGAGACGATTCCCTCGTGCCCGAAACCCGGTTCACGTTGCAACGCAATGATCTCGATGACGAGACCGGCCGACTTGGCGCTCGGCATGGTCAGGCCCATGTCGTCACCCTCTTCGATTTCCTTGCGGGTGTGCCAGTCAAGAAAAAGGCCCCTGCCCTAAGGGGCAGAGGCCTTCCGACCACGGAATTTCGCTGACGCTGAATCAGAACGGAATATCGTCGTCCATGTCCGCCAGGTTGGCACCGCTGCTGGCCGGAGCCGCTGCGGGAGCCGGGCGCTGCTGCGGCGGGCGCGAGGGCGCGTCGTCGTAGCCGCCACCGCCGCCAAAGCTTGCGCCACCGCCGCCGCCGTCTTCGCGGCCGCCCAGCATCTGCATCTGGTCGGCGACGACTTCGGTGCTGTAGCGGTCAGCGCCGGTGTCCTTGTCTTGCCACTTGCGCGTCTTCAGGCGGCCTTCGATGTAGACCGAGCGGCCCTTCTTCAGGTATTCGCCGGCGATTTCAGCCAGGCGGTTGTACATGACGACGCGGTGCCATTCCGTTTCTTCGCGGCGTTCGCCCGAAGCCTTGTCTTTCCAGGTGGAGGTGGTGGCAATGGACATATTGCAGATTGCCGCCCCTTCGGGGCTGTAGCGGACTTCCGGGTCGCGTCCCAGATTGCCCACGAGTATGACTTTGTTAACCGATGCCATGCCGTTGTCCCTCTGTTGTTGACAGCCTGCGTGTGCGTTGCCGCGGACGCGCCGGCAACAACATAAAAGCGATGTTGAAGACCGGCTTCATGAAACACGCCGGTCACCGTAACGATGACCGGCGACGCCGGGTCGAACCCTGAGTGAAGCCCTGATTTGATGCGTATTATCGACGAAAAGGGCCCTTCGCGCCAAACCAGGATGTGACAAAGCCGTCCACCCTGGCGAGCCGATTTCCCTGGCTATTGGGCGCTTTTCGGGGCCTGATTGGCGACTTTCCAGCCTGCCCGTGGCGATGCCTAGCAGCCCGCCTGGGGCAGCGGCCGCAGCGCCCAGGTCACGGCCAGCCAGATCGCCGACAGGACAGCGGCAGCGATGAAGACGGCGCTGGAGCCCGAATGCGAGGCCAGCCAGCCGCCCAGCGCACCGCCCGCGAACAGGCCGGCGGCCTGGGCGGTGTTGTAGAAGCCCAGCGCCAGGCCTTTATAGGCCTGCGGCGCCACCCGCGACACCAGCGAGGGCTGCAAGGCTTCCAGCACGTTGAACGCCACGAAGAAGCCCGTCAGAGCGGCGGCCAGGGTATAGAAACCATGGCTGGCCGCGGGCAGCAAGGCGCACACCAGCACCAGCCCGGCAACGGCGGCACGCAGGGCGCCGCGGTGGGCGCGGCGCTTCTCCGCGATGAACACCACCGGCACCATCAGCACGAAGGAAACCAGGATGACGGGCAGATAGACCTTCCAGAGTTCGCGCGCGTCCAGGCCGCCTACCTTGGCCAACAGGGCCGGCACCACGACGAACAGCGCCACCTGGATCAGGTGCAGGACGAAAACTCCAAAATTCAGGCGCAGCAGGTCGCTGTGGGTCAGGACTTCGCGCGGCCTGGCCGCCTGCATGGTGCGGGCCTGGGTCAGCGGCACCACGGGCACCACCCAGCCCGCCACGGCCAGGCAGATCACGCCCAGACAGGCGATGGTCCAGAACAGGCCGGACAGGCCCCACCAGCCCACCAGCACCGGCGACAGCACCAGCGACACGGCGAAGGACAGGCCGATCGACCCGCCCACCATGGCCATGGCCCGGGTGCGGACCTCGTCGCGGGTGGAATCCGCCAGCCAGGCGGTCACGGCCGCGGAAATGGCGCCGGCGCCCTGGATGGCGCGGCCGATGGTGATCCAGTACACGTCCGACGCCTGGGCACAGACAATGCTGCCCGCCACGAACAGCAGCAGGCCGAACAACACCACCGGGCGGCGGCCCCAGCGGTCGGACGCCAGGCCGAAGGGGATCTGCATGAAGGCCTGGGTCAGGCCGTACATGCCCAGCGCCAGGCCGACGCGGGCGGGATCGCCGCCGCCCGGCATGCCGGCGGCGGCCACGGCGAAGACGGGCAGCAACAGGAACAGCCCCAGCATCCGCGCGGCGAACAGGCCGGCCAGCGCCACGCTGGCGCGGCGCTCGGACGGGGTCAATTTCAGTTTTTTATCTGCCTGCATGCGAAAGATTCAACGATGACTAGGGCTCGCCCGCGCGCGTGGATGTCACACGCTCACGGTCTGATCTGGCGGTGCGATGCCGCCCCCGGGACTATCCAGGCTGAAGAACTGCCCCGAACGCAGGGGGATTCGGCGCGCTATAGTACCAAGTTGGCCTTTGAAACCGCTTAAAAGAGCCCGATGGACGTGACAATACGCATTCGGGGTGCGCGCACCCACAATCTCAAGAACGTCTCGCTCGACCTGCCGCGCCACAAGCTGGTGGTCGTCACCGGCTTGTCCGGTTCGGGCAAATCCTCGCTGGCCTTCGACACGCTGTACGCGGAGGGCCAACGCCGCTACGTGGAAAGCCTGTCCGCCTACGCCCGGCAGTTCCTGCAACTGATGGACAAGCCGGACGTGGACCTGATCGAGGGCTTGTCCCCCGCCATCTCCATCGAGCAGAAGGCGGCGGGGCACAACCCCCGCTCCACCGTCGGCACCATCACCGAGATCCACGACTACCTGCGCCTCTTGTATGCGCGGGTCGGCACGCCCTACTGCCCGGACCACGGCCTGCCGCTACAGGCGCAGAGCGTCAGCCAGATGGTGGACGCGGTGCTGTCCTGGACGCCCGAAACCCGTCTGGCCGTGCTGGCCCCGATCGCGCGCGGCAAGAAAGGCAGCTTCGAGGACGAGTGCGCCAGCCTGCAGGCGCAGGGCTACGTGCGCCTGCGCGTTGACGGCCAGATGACGGAAATCGACGGCATGGCGCCGCTGAAGAAAACCGAGAAGCACGACATCGACGTCGTCATCGACCGGCTGCGCATCAAGCCCGAGAGCAAGCAGCGCCTGGCGGAAAGCTTCGAGACCGCCCTGCAGCTGGCCGAGGGCCGCGCCCTGGCGCTGGACATGGACAGCGAACGCGAACAGGTCTTCTCCAGCCGCTACGCCTGCCCGGTGTGCAGCCACAGCCTGCCCGAGCTGGAACCGCGCCTGTTCAGCTTCAACAACCCCATGGGCGCCTGCCCCAGCTGCGATGGCATCGGCCAGGTCGGTTTCTTCGACCCCAAGCGCGTGGTCGCTTTCCCCGAGCTGAGTCTGGCAGCCGGCGCCATCCGCGGCTGGGACCGCCGCAACGCCTTCACCCATTCGCTCCTGACCAGTTTGGCGGCGCACTATGAATTCGACATCGAGGCGCCTTTCGAGGAATTGCCCGAAACCCTGCGCGACAAGGTGCTGTACGGCTCCGGCGAAGAAGAGATCTCGTTCCTCTATCTGAACGAGAAAGGTCGCAGCACGGTCAAGCGCCACACCTTCGAGGGTGTGATCCCGAACCTGGAGCGCCGCTGGCGCGAGACCGATTCGGCCACGGTGCGCGAGGAACTCGGCAAGTACCGCAACATCAAGACCTGCCCGGACTGCGGCGGCTCGCGGCTGCGGCCCGAGGCCCGCAATGTGCTGATCGGCCAGGATCCGCGCGGCGGCGAACGCCATGGCCAGGCCATCTATGAAGTCGAGGCCATGCCGCTGTCGACCTGCCTCACCTGGTTCCGCGACCTGAGCCTGACGGGCGCCAAGCAGGAAATCGCGCAGCGCATCGTGCGCGAAATCGAGGCGCGCCTGAGCTTCCTGAACAATGTGGGCCTGAACTACCTGTCGCTGGACCGCAGCGCCGACACCATCTCGGGCGGCGAGGCGCAGCGCATCCGCCTGGCCAGCCAGATCGGGTCCGGCCTGACCGGCGTGATGTACGTGCTGGACGAGCCCTCCATCGGCCTGCACCAGCGCGACAACGACCGCCTGATCGGCACCTTGCAGCACCTGCGCGACCTGGGCAACAGCGTCATCGTCGTCGAGCATGACGAAGACATGATCCGCATGGCCGACTGGGTGGTGGACATGGGGCCGGGCGCGGGCGAGCACGGCGGCCAGGTCGTGGCGCAGGGCGACCCGGAAACCGTGCAGCGCGATCCGAATTCGCTGACTGGACAGTACCTGAGCGGCGCGCGCGCCATCGCCATCCCGAAGCGGCGTCCCGTCAACGAAGAACTGTCCTGGCTGACCTTGTCGGGCGCCAGCGGCAACAATCTCAAGACCGTGGACTTGCGCATCCCGGCTGGCCGCCTTGTGTGCGTGACCGGCGTGTCCGGCTCGGGCAAATCCACGCTGGTCAATGACACGTTGGCGGTCGCCGTCTCGCGCCAGCTGCACCACGCGCAGAGCGAACCCGCACCCTACGTGTCGATGCAGGGGCTGGAGAACTTCGACAAGATCATCAGCGTGGACCAGAGCCCCATCGGCCGCACGCCGCGCAGCAACCCCGCGACCTACACGGGCCTGTTCACGCCGATCCGCGAACTCTTCGCGGGCGTGCCAGAGGCGCGCACCCGCGGCTACGATCCGGGGCGCTTCAGCTTCAACGTCAAGGGCGGCCGCTGCGAAGCCTGCCAGGGCGACGGCGTGGTCAAGGTGGAAATGCACTTTCTGCCCGACATGTACGTGCCGTGCGACGTCTGCCACGGCAAGCGCTACAACCGCGAAACGCTGGAAATCCGCTACCGCGGCCGCAACATCAGCGAAGTGCTGGACCTGACCGTGGAGCAGGCGCTGGAGTACTTCGAGTCCGTGCCGGCCATCGCCCGCAAGCTGCACACGCTGATCGACGTGGGCCTGTCCTATATCCGGCTGGGCCAGAGCGCGACCACCCTGTCGGGTGGTGAAGCGCAGCGCGTGAAGCTGTCGCAGGAACTGTCGCGGCGCAGCACCGGCCGCACGCTCTACATCCTGGACGAGCCCACCACCGGCCTGCATTTCCGCGACATCGAACTGCTGCTGCAGGTGCTGAACCAGCTGGTCGACAGCGGCAACACCGTGCTGATCATCGAGCACAACCTGGACGTCATCAAGACCGCGGACTGGGTGATCGACATGGGCCCCGAAGGGGGCGATGGCGGCGGCAGCGTGGTCGCGCAGGGCACGCCGGAAGACGTGGCCGAGACCCCTGCCAGCCACACCGGACAATACCTGGGCAAGCTGCTGCGCCGCAGCCCGGGCGCATGAACCCTCAACATCAACGGCTAGAGAGGATCGCGGCATGTACACCTTGATCATCGGCAACAAGAATTACTCGTCCTGGTCCCTGCGTCCCTGGATCGCCTTGCGCGCCACGGGCATTGCGTTCACGGAACAAAAGCTCGGCTTCTTCACCGAAGAATTCTCGCGCCGCGTGAGCGCGGTGTCGCCGGCGGGCCTGGTGCCGGTGCTGCTGGACGGCGACTTCGCGGTTTGGGATTCGCTGGCGATCTGCGAATACCTGGCCGAACGCCATCCTGAAGCGCGCCTGTGGCCGCAAGACCCCAAGGCCCGCGCCCGCGCCCGCTCGTTGGCCGCGCAGATGCACAGCGGCTTTGGCGCGATGCGCCAGGCGCTGCCCATGAACGTCGAGGCGCGGTTGCCCGGCATCGACCTGCCCGAGGCCGCGCAACAGGACATCTCGCGCCTGCAAGCCATCTGGCACGACACGCGCGCGGAATTCGGCCAGGGCGGGCCCTTCCTGTTCGGCGCATTCTCAATCGCCGACGCCTTCTTCGCGCCGGTGGTCTCGCGCTTCAACACCTACGGCATCGCGGCAGCGGGCTCGGTGCGCGACTATATGGACGCGGTGCTGGCGCTGCCCGCCATGCAGGAATGGACGCGCGACGCGCTGGCGGAAGCCACCTTCGTGCCCGAGGACGAGCCCTACCGCAAGCACCGCTAACGCGGGTTCAATCGCGCAGGCGCTGGGCCACGAATTCGCGCACCAGCGCCATCGCGGGCGCTTCGGTGCGGCCCGTCAGGGTCACCATCGCGAACAGCGCATGGCTGCGCAGCGGCGGGTCGGTGGGCAGTTCCGTCAGCTCGCCGGCGGCGATGCCGACCCGCGCCGCGCCGACGATGCCCAGGAATACCGCGTCCGACACGCGCACCGCTTCCAGCACGCTGCCGATCTCATCGCAGCGCAGGCGCATCGACGTCTGCGGGTCCGCCTCGATACCGAAATGCTCGACCACGATGCGTACCGTGTCGGCCGCCAGGAACGTAGATGCCAGCGGGTAGGCCGCGACCTCCGCGAAGCGCGCCGGCCGCCCCGATTGGGCCAGCGGATGGCCGCGGCGGCAGATGAAGCCGGCGCGCATTTCCGATATGGGCTCGATGCGCAGATCGGCCGCCGGCACGATGCCCCGGGTATCGACCACCAGCGCATCCAGGCGCCGCTGGCGCAACAGCGCCAGATGAGCCTCAGGCGAACCGCGCATCACGTCCAGCCGCACTTGCGGATAGTGCTGCGCCACGTGCGCCAGCAGCGGCGTCATGAGCATGACGCCCGGCCCCGAGCCCAGCCCTATGCTGACGCTGCCCCGGTCTCCCTGGGTCAAGAGTTCCGCGCTGCGGCGCAGCTCGCCGGATTCGAACAGGATGCGCCGCGCGCGGCTGGCCACGGTCAGGCCCAGCGGAGTCAGTTCGGTGCGCTTGCCCATGCGGTCCAGCAGCCGCGCCCCCAGGTCTTCTTCCAGCAGGCGGATGCTGCGGCTGAGCGCCGACTGGGTCAGATGCAGATGTTCGGCCGCGCGGCTGAAGGAACCTGCCTCGGCCACCGCCAGCAGATGTTCGAGCTGCTTGAGATTCATGCCCGAGTCCCCGTTTAACTATGAGTTTTTTTTCTAGCTTCCAGAATAACAATTCGTTAGACAACTGGCGAGGCCAGTCCCTAGCATGCAGATCACGCCTATATCCATTCCAAGGGGAATTTCGTGAGCATGCTTTCCAATGGCCTGCGCCGGGCCGGCTGTGCGCTGGCGCTGGGCGCGGCACTGCTGGGCCAGGGCGCCCAGGCCGCAGACTATCCCGACCGGCCCGTCATGATGATGGTGCCCTACCCGGCTGGCGGCGCCTCCGACTCCATCGCCCGGGTGGTGGCCTCGCCCGTGTCCAAGCAGCTGGGCCAGCCCGTGCTGGTGGAGAACCTGGGCGGCGTCAGCGGCGCGCTCGGCGCGCAGAAGGTACTGGGCGCCAAGGCCGACGGCTATTACCTGTTCCAGGGCTCGCCCAACGAGCTGATCCTGTCCCCCATTGCCAATCCCGCGGTCAAGCTCAAGAGCGAGGATTTCCGCCTGGTGCAGATGATAGGCATGGCGCCCCTGGTGATCGTGGCGCGCGCGGACCTGCCGGCCAACAACGCCGACGAGCTGGTCACGCTGGCGCGCTCGCGTTCGGCCACCCAGCCGCTGACGTTCGGCAGCGTGGGCGTGGGTTCGCTGTACCACGTGCTGGGCGAGCACATGGCCCGCACCATCGGCGCCAACATGATGCACGTGCCCTACAAGGGCGGCGCGCCGCTGATGCAGGACATCGGCGGCGGCCAGGTGGACCTGGCCATCCTGCCGCTGTCGCAGCAGCAGGTGGCGTTGGCCGAACAGGGCCGCATCAAGCTGCTGGCCAGCCTGGACCCGCAGCGCAGCCAGCTGCCGGCGCTCAAGTCGGTGCCGTCGGTGAATGAAGGCCAGCTGCTCAAAGGCTTCAACTTCACCACCTGGACCGGTTACTTCGTCAAGCGCGACACGCCGCAGGACGTGGTGTCGCGCCTGAACGCCGCGCTCAATGCCACCATGCAGGATCCGGCGGTAAAGGACAGCCTGGCCCACCAGAACATCGAAGTCTCCGCGCCCATGAGCGCGGAACAGGCCGACGCCATGTACCGCGCCGAAACCGAGCGCTTCCGCGAAATCTCCAGCCACGTGAAACTGGCCGGCAACCAGTAACCCGATTCCAGGATCAACCCGACATGCATCCCATCCTGCAGACCATGACCGCCCAGTCCGACGAGTTCGTCTCGATCCGCCGCGACATCCACCGCCACCCCGAGCTTGGCTTCCAGGAATTCCGCACCAGCGACCTGGTGGCGCAATGCCTGACCCAATGGGGCTATGAAGTGGAACGCGGCCTGGGCGGCACCGGCGTGGTCGGGCAATTGCGCCGCGGCAACGGCGGCAAACGCCTGGGCCTGCGCGCCGACATGGACGCCCTGCCGATCCAGGAAGCCACGGGCCTGGAGCACGCCAGCTGCAACGAAGGCGTGATGCATGCCTGCGGCCACGACGGCCACACCGCCATGCTGCTGGCAGCTGCGCACCACCTGGCCAAGCATGGCGACTTCGACGGCACGCTCAACCTGATCTTCCAGCCCGCCGAGGAAGGCCTGGGCGGCGCCAAGCGCATGATGGAGGACGGGCTGTTCCGCAAGTATCCGTGCGACGCCATCTACGCCATGCACAACATGCCGGGCCATCCGCAAGGCCGCCTGCTGCTGCGTGACGGTCCCGCCATGGCCTCCTCCGACAACGTCACCATCGTGCTGGAAGGCGTGGGTGGACATGGCGCGATGCCGCATTGCGCCGCCGACCCGGTGGTGGCAGGCGCCGCCATCGTCATGGGCCTGCAAAGCATCGTCGCCCGCAACATCGATCCTCTGCACATGGCGGTAATCACGGTCGGCGCGTTCAACGCGGGCCGCGCGAACAATGTGATTCCCCAGACCGCCACGCTCAAGCTCAGCGTGCGCGCGCTGGACCGCGGCGTGCGCGACACGCTGCAGGCGCGCATCACTGAACTGGTCCACAGCCAGGCGGCCAGCTACCAGGTGCGGGCGACCATCGATTATGGCCGCGGCTATCCCGTGCTGGTGAATACTCAGGAAGAAACCGATTTCGCGCGCCAGGTGGCGGTGGAACTGGTGGGCGCCGAGCGGGTGGAGCTTCAAACCCGGGCGCTGACCGGCAGCGAAGACTTCGCCTTCATGCTGGAGGAAGTGCCGGGCTCCTACCTGCTGGTGGGCAATGGCGATGGGTCAGCGGAGGGCTTCAACGGCGGGCACGGCGCCTGCATGGTGCACAACCCGGGCTACGACTTCAACGACCACAGCCTGCCCGTGGGCGCGGCCTATTGGGTGCTGCTGACGCAGCGCTATCTGGTGGGTTGAAGCGACGGCAACGCGTCTGAGGCCTGCCCGCCAAGGCGCGGGCTCAGGTCTCAGGCCATCTCGAACAGACGCTTGTGTTCGCGGATGGCGTAACGGTCCGTCATCCCGGCAATGTAGTCGGCGATGGCGCGGGCCTGCTCATTGAACCCGGGCCGGCGATAGTCGGGCGGCAGCAGGCGCGGATCGTCCAGGAAGGCGGCGAACAGCTCGCGCACGATGCGCCGCGCCTTGGTCGTCATGCGCAGCACGCGGTAATGGCGGTACAGGTTGTCGAAAAGGAATTTCTTCAGTTCATCGGCCTCGCTCCGGACCTCGGGCGAAAATGTCGCCAAGGGCGGCGCGCGGCGCACGTCTGCAGCGGTGGCGGGCGCGAACTCGCGGATGCGCGCCAGTGAAGTCCGCGTCAGATCGACGATCAGCGTATTGATCATGCGGCGTATGGTTTCGGCCACGGCGCGTCGCGGGGCCAGCCCGGGATAGCTTTCCAGCACATGGGCGTGGTGGCGCTCGAAGATCGAGACCTCCTTCAGCTGTTCCAATGTGATCAGGCCCGAACGCAGGCCGTCGTCGATGTCGTGGTTGTTGTAGGCGACTTCGTCCGCCAGGTTGGCCAACTGCGCTTCCAGCGAGGGCTGGGTGCGGTCCAGGAAGCGCTGACCCACGTCGCCCAGCTGGCGCGCGTGCGCGGCCGAGCAATGCTTGAGGATACCTTCCCGCGTTTCGAAGCACAGGTTCAGGCCGTTGAAGTCCGCATAGCGCTCTTCCAGTTCGTCCACCACCCGCAGGCTTTGCAGATTGTGCTCGAAGCCGCCGGCCTCGGGCGCCAGTTCCCGCATGCAGGCGTTGAGTTCGTCCTGGCCTGCATGGCCGAACGGCGTGTGGCCCAGGTCATGCGCCAGCGAGATGGCTTCGGTCAGGTCTTCGGACAGGCCCAGGCTGCGCGCAAGCGTACGCGCGATCTGCGCCACTTCCAGGCTGTGGGTCAGGCGGGTGCGGAACAGGTCGCCTTCATGGTTGACGAAGACCTGGGTCTTGTATTCCAGCCGCCGGAAGGCGCCGGAATGGACGATGCGATCGCGATCGCGCTGGAACTCCGTCCGATTTTCCGGCGGCGGCTCGGCATAGGCCCGCCCGCGCGATTGAGACGGGTGGGATGCATAGGAAGCCAGTTCTTTCATCTGCAACACCGTCTCCAGCATGTCTATTGGGTGGTGCGGGCCAGGACGGCGCGCACCGCGTCGTCGGGAGCCGGGCGCATGATGGCTTCGCCGATGCGGGTCATGAGCACGTAGCGGATCGAGCCGCCTTCCGTTTTCTTGTCCACCTGCATCAGGTCCAGCCAACGGTCAGCGCCCAGGTCAGGGGCCACGGCGGGACAGCCGATGGCGGTGACCAGCGCGCGCACGCGCTCCACGTCGGCGCGCTCGAAGCCCGCCACGTCGGCCGACAGTTCGGCCGCCTGCACCATGCCGCAACCTACCGCTTCGCCATGCAGCCAGGCGCCGTAGCCCAGGCCGGATTCGATGGCGTGGCCGAAGGTATGGCCCAGGTTCAGGATGGCGCGCAGACCGGATTCGCGCTCGTCCTTGCCCACCACCTGCGCCTTCAGCTCGCAGGAGCGGCGGATGGCATAGCTGACGGCGTCCGGATCCAGCGCGCGCAGCTTCTGCGCGTTTTCCTCGCACCAGGACCAGAACGCCGGGTCGAGGATCAGGCCGTACTTGATCACTTCGGCCAGGCCCGCGGACACTTCGCGCGCCGGCAGCGTGTTCAGCACGTCGGTATCGATCTCGACGGCGACCGGCTGGTAGAACGCGCCGATCATGTTCTTGCCCAGCGGATGGTTGACCGCGGTCTTGCCGCCCACCGACGAATCAACCTGCGACAGCAGGGTCGTGGGCACCTGCAGGAAGCGCACGCCGCGCATGTAGACCGCGGCCGCGAAGCCGGTCATGTCGCCGATCACGCCGCCGCCCAGCGCCACCAGCACGCAGCGGCGGTCCAGGCGGTTGCCCAGCAGGGCGTCGAAGATCAGGTTCAGCGACTGCCAGTCCTTGTAGGCCTCGCCGTCAGGCAATTCGATGCGCAGCACCCGCTTGCCGGTCCTGGCCAGCGCCGCCTCGGCGCGTTCGCCGTACAGGGCGGCGACGGTCGGGTTGGTCACCACGGCGATCGCGGTGGCGTCGGCGGGAATGCTCTGGTCCAGGGCGTCCAGGCGGCCGGGGCCGATGTTGATCGGGTAGCTTCCGCCCGGGGTGTCCACGTGTACAACGTTCATATGCGCTTCTCGAAGGCTTGCAATTGCGGCAGCAGCGCCTTGACCAGGGTGTGGATGGGCATGGCGCCCGTTTCCACCACCAGGTCGGCCACTTCCTTATAGAGGGGTTCCCGCAGGGTCATGAGTTCGCGCAGCGTGCCGCGCGGATCGGCGGTGGCCAACAGGGGACGGTTGCGGTCGCGGCAGGTGCGGCGGAACAATTCGTCCACGCTGGCCCTCAAATAGACCACGATGCCGCGCTCGTGCAGGCGCTGGCGGTTTTCCGGCGCCAGGATGGCGCCGCCCCCGGTGGCGAGAATTATGTTGCGCCGTTGGGTACACTCTTCCAAGGCGGCGGATTCCCGGCGACGAAAGCCGGCTTCGCCCTCGATTTCGAAGATTACCGGCACCCGCACGCCGCAACGCGCCTCGAGCTCATGATCCAAGTCCATAAACTCGCGCCCCAACGCACGCGCCAGGCCACGCCCTATGGTCGTCTTGCCTGCGCCCATCATCCCGACCAGGAAGACCGGCAGGTCATGCGGCAACGTCGCGGCCTTGCCTGTGCACTCAGCGGCGCAAGGCAGGTTTTCAGGCGTCTCGCCGGAGGACGCCGGGTCCGGGTCAGCCTCCGGACATGAGATAGCGGAAAAGTTCATGACGGCATTATCACATCAGCCGCCAGTTGCCCGCCCACCACACTGAACGATTTTGTTACAGAAACCGGTGCCCCGTGCCAAGACGGACCCGGAGATACCCGTAAAATCGCCGCGATGAGCAAGCCCCAGAATTCCTCCAAGAAAGACAAGCCCGCCAAGAGCGGTTCCCCGATACTGCGATTCTTCGTAAAAACCGGCATTTTCTTTGCCGGACTGTTCCTGTGCGGCGTGCTGCTGGCCGGAATGGCGTTGGCGCTGGCCTGGCCCAACCTGCCGGACCTGAACGCCATGACGGACTACCGCCCGCGGGTGCCGCTGCGCGTCTATACGGCGGATCGCGTCCTGATCGGCGAATTCGGCGAAGAGCGCCGCAACGTGCTGCGCTTCAACGAGATCCCGGACGTCATGAAGTCCGCGGTGCTGGCGGCCGAGGACGACCGCTTCTATCAGCACGGCGGGATCGACTGGATGGGCGTGGCGCGGGCGGGCCTGACCAACTTGATCAGCATGTCGAAGTCGCAGGGCGCCAGCACCATCACGATGCAGGTGGCGCGCAACTTCTACCTGTCGTCGGAAAAGACCTATTCGCGCAAGTTCTATGAACTGCTGCTGACCTTCAAGATCGAATCGGAGCTCACCAAGGACCAGATCCTGGAGCTCTACATGAACCAGATCTACCTGGGCCACCGCGCCTACGGTTTCGCGGCCGCCTCGCGCACCTATTTCGGCAAGCCCCTGTCCGACGTCACGCCCGCGGAAGCCGCCATGCTCGCCGGCATCCCCAAGGCGCCGTCGCGTTTCAACCCGATCGCCAACCGCCCGCGCGCCGAACTGCGCCAGCGCTACGTGCTGGGCCGCATGCATTCGCTGGGCTACCTGACCGAACCGGAATACCAGCAGGCGATGGCCCAGCCCATCGTCATGAAGTCCGCGGAAGGCACGCCGGCCGGCGGCTATTCCATCCATGGCGAATACGTGGCGGAACTGGCGCGCCAGCTGCTGTTCAACGTGTACCAGGACAACGTCTATTCGCGCGGCATCAATATCTACACCACCGTGCAGTCCAAGGACCAGGAAGCAGCCTACCGCTCCGTGCGCGAAGGCGTGCTCGAATACACGCGCCGCGCGCCCTACCCCGGCCCCGAGGAGCAGCTGGACCTGCCCCCGGGCACCGAGAACAACCCGCAGGCGCTCGACGAATTCCTGGACGGCGTGTTCGACAAGTTCAGCGACAGCGGCGACCTGCTGACAGCGCTGGTGCTGTCGGCCAGCCCCACCGAAGTAAAGCTGGCGCGCAGCTCGCGCGAGATCATCACCGTCACCGACAAGAAGGTGTTGGGCGTCGTGGCGCGCGCGCTGAACGACAAGGCCAAGCCCGAGCAGCGCATCAAGCGCGGTTCCGTGGTCTACATCCGCAAGTTCGGCGACAACTGGGAAATCATCAACCTGCCCTCGGTGCAGGCGGCCTTCGTGGCGCTGTCGCCGCAGGACGGCGCGATCCGCGCCATGGTGGGCGGCTTCGACTTCTACCGCGGCAACTTCAACCGCGTGACGCAGGCCTGGCGCCAGCCGGGCTCGAACATCAAGCCCTTCATCTACGCCGCTTCGCTGGAGCGCGGCTTGACCCCGGGCACGCAGATCTCGGACCAGCCCTTCGAACTGACGGCCGCTCAAACCGGTTCCAAGGCCTGGAACCCGAAGAACTACGGCAACCAGTACGAACCCATGCTGACCCTGCGCCAGGGTCTGTACAAATCCAAGAACATGGTGTCGATCCGTATCCTGCAGGCCATTGGCCCGCAATACGCGCAGGACTACCTGACCCGCTTTGGCTTCGACAAGGCCCGCCAGCCCGCCGTCCTGCCGCTGGCGTTGGGCGCGGGCTCGGTCACGCCCCTGCAGCTGGCCGGCGCCTTCTCGGTGTTCGCCAACGGCGGCTACCGCGTCACGCCCTACCTGATCGACCGCGTCACCGACAGCAACGGCAAGGTCATCATGCAATCCAAGCCGGTCGTGGCCGGCGACGCCGCGGCCCGCGCCATCGATCCGCGCACCGCCTGGATCATGGACGACATCCTGCGCGGCGTGGCCACCTACGGCACCGCGGCACGCGCCCGCGCCCTGCTCAAGCGCAACGACATCGCCGGCAAGACCGGTACCACCAACGAATCCGTGGACGCCTGGTTCTCCGGCTATACCCCGTCGCTGGTCGCCACCGCGTGGCTGGGCTTTGACCAGCCCAAGTCGCTGGGATCGCGCGAAACCGGTGGCGGCGTCGCCATGCCGATCTGGGTCGATTACATGCAGACCGTCCTCAAGGGCGTGCCCGAAGAGAAGCCGCGCCCCCGTCCCGACGGCCTCATCGTGGAAAACGGCGAGTTCTACTTCTCCGAATTCCCGCCCGGACAAGCCGTCGCGCGCCTGGGCCTGCCCGAAGCCGACACGTTGGGTGAGTTCCTCAACGGCCTGAGCGGCAGCACCAGCGAAGAAACCAGGATCAAGGTGGCGCCGGGCGTGGGCACGCAAGGCAATACGCCCTGGTCCCAAAAGATTCCGTTCTGACGCGCAAATGACAAGGCCGGCCCGATGGGCCGGCCTTTTTTTCGCCTGAACCTGGCCTTTTACAGACGTATCGTCACGGGCACGCCAGCGGCTGCGGAACAGATCTGCGACAGGGCATCGGGCAACTGCGGGCCGCCTCGGGTATCGTTCCAGTGCTGGCCGTCGTAGCGGTAATGGAAGCCGCCGCTGCGGGCCGCGACCCACAGTTCCTGCATGACAGCCTGGCTGTTCACCACCACGTGGGTGTTGTCTTCGAAAACCATCGTCAGCACATTGCCGCTGCGGCTGGTTTCGACATCGACATCGAGCGAAGCCGCCCAGTCATCGGCCTGGCTTTCGATGCTGTTCAGCACCTGGTCGATCAACGCAAGAAATTCGGTTTCGGTCATAATCGAGCCTGCAAGAATTAGGAGTTCCCAGTGTTCCAATTGGCATACAGCCGCATGGTCCTTCGCATTGTAGCCACGCTGGCGGCGACCGGCATGGTTGCGGCATGCGGGTACAAAGGCCCCTTGTACATGCCGACGCCCGACGGCAAGCCGCCCCCAAGCTCGCAGCAACAGCAGACGATGCCGATCCCGCCGGCGCCGACACTGCCATGACTTCCCGATTCCCCGCGCAGCCTGAACTGGCCGGTCATCCGTACTTCCAGTTCCGCAACAATGTCCTGTACGCCGAGGACGTGCCGCTGGATCACCTGGCCGAAAAGCTGGGCACGCCGCTGTACGTGTACTCGCGCGCCGCACTCAAGGCCGCCTGGGAATCCTACCGCAACGCCGTCGGCCAGCATCCCGTGCTGGTCTGCTACGGCATGAAGGCCAATTCCAACCTGGCCGTCCTGAAGGAATTCGCGCGCCTGGGCGCGGGCTTCGACATCGTTTCCGGCGGCGAGCTCAAGCGCGCCCTGGCGGCGGGCGCGGACCCGTCCAGGATCGTGTTTTCAGGCGTGGGCAAGCAGGCTTGGGAAATGCGCGCCGCGCTCGCGGCCAGGGTCAAGTGCTTCAACGTCGAATCCGAAGCCGAATTGCGCCAGCTATCGGAAGTCGCGCATGACATGGGCCTGCGCGCGCCCGTCTCGCTGCGCGTCAACCCGGACGTGGACGCGCAGACGCATCCGTACATTTCCACCGGCCTGAAGGAAAACAAGTTCGGCATCGCCATCGAGTCGGCGCTGGACGTCTACCTCGGCGCCCAGTCACTGCCGGGCCTGGACATCGTGGGCGTCGACTGCCACATCGGTTCGCAGCTCACCGACATCAGTCCCTATTTCGACGCGCTGGAAAAACTGCTGGATCTGATCGAAAGGCTGGATCAGGCCGGCATCAGGATCGCCCATCTGGACCTGGGCGGCGGCCTGGGCATCCGCTATACGGATGAGATCCCGCCCTCACCCAAGGCCTTGCTGGACCGCGTCTTCGAACGCCTGAACGCGCGCGGCTTCGGCCATCTGCACCTGGTGCTGGAGCCGGGCCGCTCGCTGGTGGGCAACGCCGGCGTGCTGCTCACCCGGGTCCAGTACCTGAAGCACTCGGAAGCGCGCAACTTCGCCATCGTCGATGCCGCCATGAACGATCTGCTGCGCCCCGCGCTATACGAGGCGTTCCACGGCGTGCGCCCCGTGCATCCGCGCGCGGGCGACGAAACCCTCTATGACATCGTCGGCCCGGTGTGCGAAAGCGCTGACTGGCTGGCCAGGCAGCGCAAGCTCACCATCGAGCAAGGCGACCTGCTGGCGGTGGAGTCCGCAGGCGCCTACAGCATGGCCATGGCCAGCAACTACAACGCGCGCCCCCGCGCGGCCGAAGCCATGGTCGACGGCGACAAGTACTACGTGGTGCGCCAGCGCGAAACGCTGGACGACCTGCTCCGGGGCGAATCCACCCTGCCCTGACCGGCTCCCGTCATCGGCAACACGGCGCCTGCGCCGCGTGCGTGCACGATGGCGCGTCTTTCACTTGAACTCATGCGTGATGGAGGCCGGCCGGCCCGCCGCCACCGTCAGGGTCATGCGGTGGTCTCCCGCCGACGCATTGCGCACCGTCACCTGGTAGCGGCCGGGCGGCAGGGACAGCTCGCGCAGGGGCGGACTCACCCCGCGGGAACGGCCATTGACCAGCACCTCTCCCCACGGACGCACGGCCACGCGCACGGTTACGGGCGCCTGCGGCGGCTGGGTTGCGGGCGCGGGGGGGCGCGCGTTGGAGATTGTGGCCAGGGACATGGTGGAGGCGGGTGCGGGGGCCAACGCCCG